>Ga0208565_1000232_pt1 | contig 45438 bp, 44 predicted proteins | sample Sb_taG_7_FD_187706 | JGI IMG/M metagenome (GOLD analysis project Ga0208565, IMG submission 187706) | Peat soil microbial communities from Weissenstadt, Germany - Sb_50d_2_FS metaG (SPAdes) (version 2) | ecosystem: Environmental > Terrestrial > Soil > Wetlands > Peat | place: Germany... | reverse complement strand
CGCAGCTCGCAATTCCCGAGGTACCGGCCGCCGGGTCGGCCGGGGCACCCCAGGCCGGGCAACCCCAAGCCGGGACACCGCAGGGCGGGGCACCCCAAGCCGGGACACCGCTGGGCGGGACACCGCTTGCCGGGGCACCTAACGTCGGCACGCCCCTGGCCGGCCAGGCTGGCGCTGCGGCATCCGGCGGAGGGCTGCCAGCGGGCGACTCTCCGGGCTGGCCGGGTGTCACACCAGGCAGCGGTGGACTTGCGGGCATGGCGCCGGAAGCTGCAGCGCCTGCCGCGCCAGGCCCACCGGAGCCGACGGCCAGAGCGTTCCCTGGCCAAGATCCACCGACCATGATGTCCGGATCGAGCGGCCAGGCCGCTCCGCCAGGATCAGGCGCGCCCGGCGGGGCGATCCAGAGCGGCTGGCAGGCCGGTGCCGCGGCGGCGGCCGGCTACGGCACCGGCCAGACCGGCGGACCCGGCGGCTACGGCACCGGCCAGACCGGCGGACCCGGCGGCTACGGCACCGGCCAGACCGGCGGACCCGGCGGCTACGGCACCGGCACCACTGGCCCGATGACAGCTCCCCACGGACATCGTGGGTTGTTCGTCACGGTCAGCAGCATTGTCGCCGTTGCTATCGCCGCGGCAGCGATTGCCGTGTTCGGGTTTCACGTCCGCTTCGGCCCGTCTCCGGGAACGCACTCGACGCCTCCGACGACGCCCTCGACGTCTCCGGCATCCTCCTCGACTCCAACCCTGGCGGCTAGCGAGGCTGGGGCAGTGAACAACCTGCTGACCACGAGCGCCGCCAGCCGACAGCCACTGCAGAACGCGGTAAGCGCCGTCATGAGCTGCACCAACCTTCCGGGCGACGTTGCTCAGATTCAAACGGTCGTCAACCAGCGCACCGCCGAGTACAACAAAGCGTCGGCCTTGTCGACCGACGCGTTGCCCAACGGCGCGGCGTTGAAGAACGACCTGCGGCTGGCCTTGCTCAACTCGCTGGATGCCGACAAGGATTACCTCGCCTGGGCCCAGCAGCAGGAGAGCAACGGCTGCCCGTCTCAGTCGAGCGCCTACAGCAGTGCGCTCACCGCGGACGGCCAGGCCGAGAACTCGAAGCAGGTTTTCGTCTCGGTCTGGAATCCGATCGCGGAAACCTACGGCTACGCTCCTGCATCGGCGAGCAGCATTTAGCGCCAGTCACCATCGCGCTAAGCCCGTCCGATCAAGACGATTGCGATCAACGTTTCGGCCTTCAGCTGTCGAGGAGCGAGATCTGCGACGGCCGACTCCAAGCTCCAGACCATCCTCGGCCTGGATCAGCTGAGCGGATTGACCCAGCGAAGCCCAGGGAAGCGACCGAAGTCGTTGTCGTTTGAGACCATGTCGGCGTCGTATTCGATCGCCAGGGCGGCTAGCTGAACGTCGGTTGTGAGGTTGCCGGCCGTGCCGATACCACGCATGAGCTCGGACGCGATGGCAAGATGCCGTGACCCAGGCACGAGAAATCGGACATTCGGCAAGTCGAGCCATTCGGTCACATAGCCAATGGCCGAGTCTACTGGCAGCGGCGACCGAGGAATTCGCGGATTAGTGGCGATCCGGAGAAATCCAGATATAGCTGGGCAAGCTAGACCCACGTCGTCTGGCCCGTTGAGAGTTTCCTCCCACCACGCTCCGGCCGCTTGATGCTGCGGAAAGCCAGAGACGACCGCGTAGAGCAGCAGGTTGACGTCAACGACAATCACGGAACGGGCTTCGCCGCAGCGACGATGGCCTCGTCCTCAAGATCAGCCGGGCCGTGCAGGTTCCGCGTTTGCGGGCGGGGCAGTCGTCGTCAACGAGACGAGGTCAGTGACCGCGGCCGAGTTCGGCGTACACGGCCCTCGCTATTGCTTCGATGGTCGCGATCCCGTAAGGCTGCGATGGGTTGCCGTCGGTCAGCACCGCGAGCACGTAGTTGCGGCCGTGACCTGAGATCCAGCCGATGCTATTGACCTGCCAGTAATTCGACGGCGGGATCGGAACCCAGCCGTTCTTGAGTGCCACGGTCGTGCCGGCTGGGACACCGCCGGTGACGCCCCAGTTCTGATCAGCTTCCACGTTCTCCATCAGGCGCAAGCCGTAGGCCCTAGCGGCATCGGACAGAAACGGGTTGGGATAGGCGAACCTCGACACGATGGTGACCTCATCGAGCGCTGTCGTCGTCGTCAGGCCCCAGCCAGGCAACGTGGTTCCCGGAATAAAGGCCAGCGTTGACGGGGTGGTGTGCGTCATGCCGACGGAGCGATCGAACCGCCCGATCGCGCTGGGACCACCCACCTGCGCAAGCAGCGTGGTCGCTGACTTGTTGTCACTGTTCTCGATCATCGCCGTCATCAGGCCCGCTTCCGCGGCCGACAGGGCCCGGCCGGCCGCCGCCGCTTCCGCCAGCGCCGTTCCCATGATCTCCACCTTCACGATGCTCGCGGTGTCCTGGATGACCCCAGGATCGAGCAACCAGGTTTGCCTGGTGCGCGCGTCATACAGCGCCGCGGTCACCTGACCGGACCGATGGGCCAGATAGCCGCGAACGCTCGCGAAGGGTGAGGTCAAAGTCGGGCTAGCTGACGGTGCCGGAGAATTTGACTGCCCGGAAACGCTCGGCGTATCGGCTGGCTTCCCAGTCGCCGCAGACGACGTGCATCCCAGCAGCAGGAACGCGATTGCTGCGAGCGCGGCCACCTGGTGCGGTCGGACGGCGCGGCGGTGCCTGACTGTCACCTGGTCTCCAGCGGAGTTCTGCTTGAGCGAGCACGGATCCGCGGCACTGATCCGGCACTCGTGTCTCGGGGACTCACGGGCTTCTCAATCACGCGCTGGTGCTGAATACGGTCTTCGATTCCGGCGCCAGCTGCTGGCTTCCAGGTCGAGGCATCTGGGTCAGATCTTACGTGCCGGGTGCGGTACCAGCCCGCAGATGGCGACAATCGGATCAAAGGCAGTTACGAACTTGCCCGCAGCCAGAGTGCCGCGGATCGTCGTCGTAGCTGCTGCCGCTCGGGCGGCCGACCACCCGGCTTATCGAGGCGGTTAGGACCCGGTAAGGAATCGGATGATCGCCGCCTCCAGCGCCCGGGCGATCTGTCGCTGCACTGCTGGCGAGGTCAGCAGCCGAGCGTCGGCGGCGCTGGCCATGTTGCCGCACTCGATCAGGACATTGGGGACCGTGGTGAGATTGAGCCCGGTGAGGTTGTTTCGGAAAATAATTCCATTACTGCCGTAATAGTTGCTCATTTGCATCGGCGAATCGGCGAGGAGCGCCGAGCGGACATCACTGCCGAATCGAACCGATGCGGCGATCACCCGATCGTTCGGACCGTCAGCGACGGGCTCAAGAACGGTGAACCCGCGTCCCCAGGTCGGGCCGCCGTCGGCGTGAATCTCGATGCCCACATCAGCGTGCGCCTGATCGATGATCTGGATGCGCCGAGTCACGCACGGCCCGATGCCGTGATTGTTCGTCCTGGTCAGCACCACCCGCGCCCCGTCCCTGCGCAGATCGGCGGCCAGATACATCGCGACGTTGAAGTTGAACTGCGCCTCGGTGTAGCCGCTCGCCGTCTGGGTACCCGTGGTGTTGCAATTCTCCCACTCCCGGCCGTTCCAGATCTGGCGATCGAGGAAGGCCGGATCGGTGTAGTTAAGGCCATTATGTCCGGGGTCGACTCCGACGATCTTTCCCGCCAGCGGCCTGGCGGTCCGGGTGCTGCTCGTCGGCCCGCCGCCTGCTGGTGTCTGCCGGGGAGCGGCCGATGCAGTCCGGCCGGTGCCGGTGGTCTTGGCCGCACCCGGATCGCTCGACCCGGCAGCAGAGGCCGCGCAGCCAGCGGTCACCAGCCCGACCGTTAGTACCAAGGCGGCCTGCTGAAGCAGGGTCCGTCTAGCAGGCCCGGCGGGTGCGGTTCGGCGGGAGTGGTCAGTCACGTCAATCTCCGGTGGTCAATGTCCGGTCAGGAAGGCGATGATCGCGGCCTCAAGCGCTCGTGCAATCTCCCGCTGAACGCGGGCACTTGTCAGCAGTCTCGCGTCGGCGGCATTCCGCATGTTTCCGCACTCGATCAGCACCTTCGGCATCGTGGTCAGATTGAGTCCGGCAAGATCGCTGCGGAAAATATAGCCGTTATGACCGTAGTAATCGCTGACCCGAATGGGGGTGTACTTCCGGAATGCCGCGTGCACGTCGCGGCCGAAGCGAACGGATGAGGCGATCACCTTGTGGTTGGGCCCGTCCTTTACCGGCTCGAGCACGGTGAAGCCGCGGCCGCCGGACGGACCGCCGTCCGCGTGGATGTCAATGGACACGTTCGCGTGAGCCCGGTCCAGAATCCGCGCGCGCCGGTCCACGCATGGCCCGATGCCATGGTTGTTCGTCCGGGTCAGGACCACCCGGGCCCCGTCCCTGCGCAGGTCGGCGGCCAGATACATCGCGACGTTGAAATTGAACCTCGCCTCGGTGTATCCGCTCGCGGTCTGGGTGCCGGTGGTATCGCAGTTCTCCCACTCCCGGCCGTTCCAGATCTGGTGATCGATAAAGGCGGGATCGGTCCAGTTACGCCCGTTATGCCCTGGATCAATGCCGATGATCTTTCCGGCCAGCGGCTTGCGCACCAGACGTCCCGCCTGGCCCGCCTGCCTCGCATGGCTGGCCGGCGCAGCCCGCTGACCGGCAGCGTTCCGCTCGACCGCCGAGGCGCTGGCCCTCGGACTCGCTGCCGCCGCGCTGGCCGCGGCTGCGGCCGATCCCACTAGTCCCGCCACAGCGACCGCGGTCAGCACCGGGCGCACGACTCGGCCGACAGCCGGGCCAGGCGTGCGGTGGAAAGGAATCATCGCCAGTTCCCTCCTGCGTCGTCTGTCTCCTGCCTGCCCCAGGGCGCAGCCGGCCGCAGGGACCTTGCCATCATCCGATGAAACCGCGACCGGTGATGAGCGCACGGGCGATTACGGTACGAAGAATGTCGTTCGTGCCCTCGCCGATCACCATCAGCGGCGCGTCGCGGTAGAGCCGCTCGACCGTGAACTCCTTGGAGTACCCGTAGCCGCCGTGCACCTGCATCGCGGTCACGGCGCACTCCAGCGCGACCTCCGAGGCATACACCTTGGCCATGCCGGACTCCAGGTCGGTGCGCTGGCCCGCGTCGGCACGGGACGCCGCCCAGTAGGTGAGCAGCCTGGCGGCCTGCAGTTTTGTTGCCATGTCGGCCAGCTTGAGCTGCACAGCCTGGAAGCCGGAGATCTTCTGGCCGAACGCCTCCCGCTGCCCCGCGTAACGCAGCGCCTGGTCGTAGGCCTCCTGGGCGACGCCAACCGCGCGGGCGGCGATGTTGATCCGGCCCTTCTCCAACGCGGCGAGCACCTGCTGCAGGCCCCGGCCCTGCGTCCCGCCAAGCAGGCTGGCGGCGGGCACCCGAACGTCTTCGAGCACGAGTTCACACGTCTCCGGGCCGCGATAGCCCAGCTTGGGCAGATCCCTGACCACCTCGAAGCCGGCCAGGTCAGGATCGACGAGCAGGACTGACATCCCGGCGTGCGGCGGACTGGCCGCCGGATCGGTCTTGACCAGAACCGGCAGCGGGTCGGCGTGGCGGGCGTTGGTGATCCAGGTCTTGCGGCCGTTGACCACGTAGCTGTCGCCATCCTGGCGCGCCGTCGTGACGATGCCCTGCAGGTCGCTGCCCGCACCTGGCTCGGTCAGCGCGATACCGGTCCGCCGCGCTCCGGTCGCCAGATCCGGAAGGTGGGCACGCTTCTGCTGCTCCGTGCCGTACCTGGCGATCATCCAGCAGGACAGCGAGTGGCTGCCGAGTATCCCGGCCACGCCCATCCAGCCACGGGAGATCTCCTCGAAGACCACGGCGAGCGACACCATGTCGGCCGCCATCCCGCCGTACTCCTCAGGCACAGACAGCCCGAACAGGCCCATCTGCCGCATGGTGCCGACGATCTCATCGGGATACCGGCCGGCCTCCTCCCACTCCCTGGCGACCGGCCGGATCTGACTGTCCACGAACGAGCGCATGGTGTCGCGCAGCAGTCGCTGCTCATCCGACAGCTCAAAGTCCATGCCAGCTCCTCGTCCGCGTGGATGGATTGGAATGCGATGCCGCTGTCCGGACAGCATAGGTATGTGGAGCCGACTCTGCGCGCCCGCGTGCGGGCTGGCGACCCCCGACGCGTTCGGAGAGCTTTTCGACCGGTACGCCAGGAACGTGTATAACTTTGCCTTCCGGCTCACCGGCGACTGATCGACCGCCGAGGAAGTCGTCTCGCTGACGTTCCTGGAAGCATGGCGGCGGCGGGAAGCCGTCCAGCCGCTCGGTGAGTCGCTTCAGCCCTGGCTGCTTGGCATCGCCATGAACACTGTCCGCAATCTCTCTCGGGCCGCCCGCCGCCATCAGGCGGCGATGAGCAGGCTGCCACCGCCGATCGCCACCCCCGACTTCGCCGACGAACTGGCCGGCACCGTCCTGCGATCACCCTGGGTTGTGCGGCGAGCCAGCAGGAACGCACGTGTGCGCGGCCCACGTCGCAGGAGCGTCGTGATCGGCGTCGCAACGGCCAGCCTCGTCGGGGTGCTTGCCTGCGGCCTGAGCCTGGTGCCCTTCACCGCGAGGCCGGGATCCGTCCCTGCACACGCGGGAAGGGCGCAGTCCCTCGGATTGGCGCCGACGAACTGGGCGCAGCCCCTGCCCGGCGCGGTGCAGACGACGGCGGCAGGCGCTCAGGCAGCAGTCGGCTTCCCGGTCCCGCTGCCGCACGACCCCATAGCGAGCAGGGGCGACCTGGATCACGCCTGGCTGGTCGCTGGGCAAGTCATTGATCTGGTCTTTGACGGGGGGCAGGTCACGATCATCATGCAGCGTGCCACCTACACCGATCCGGCCAAATGGTTCAGGATCGACTTCGCCGAGATCAAGATTCCCGGCAGCGCGGTGCTTGGGCAGGTGAACGGGCAGCCCGCGATCATCGTCAGGCCACGGATGGACCATGACAAATCCAACCCGGCACTGGTCGAGTTTTACCGGGACGGCATCGACATCAACGTGATCAGCACCAGCTTGAGGACAGCCACCCTGCTCAGAATCGCCGACAGCATGCACTAGCCGGCGGCCTGGGCAGCGGCCTGCTGCACGCCGGCGTGTGCCCACGGGCGGGTGAAGCCGACCGGATCGCGGCCGATGTAGGTCGCGATCCTGATCGGGAACCCGGTGGCGTATGCCTCGATCATCATCCCGCCGCCGATCACCAGGCCGACGTGACCAGGAGACGTCTGGGTGCCGTCGGCCCCGGCGAAGAACACCAGATCTCCAGGCTCGACCTGGCCCGGGCTGACCTGCGGCCCCCACAGCCATTGCTGTTCCGACGTACGCGGGATATCGATCCCGGCGGCGCGGTAAGCCTCCATCACCAGCCCGGAGCAGTCGTACGCATCGGGTCCGGTGCCGCCCCATAGGTACGGCTTGCCCAGTTGCTGCTCAGCGAAGGCGATCGCGGTGGAGGCCGCGTTGCTTGCTGTGACACCGACGCCAGGCAGGCAGCTAGGCGCGCTGTCCACGGTGACCGGGCTGACCGAGTAACCGCCCTTGGCGTAGGTGTTCGCCCAGCTGAGCACCGACTGAACGTAGGAGTCCAGGTGGTTGTAGGCGAAGATCGCCCCGGAGACATTGTCGAGAACGCCGTGCTCGAGCAGGTACTTAGCGGCGCCCGCGATGGCGTCGGCCGGATCGTAGACGCTGGCGGTCCCGTCGCCGTTGGCGTCGACGGCGACCCCGTTGACTCGCTCGCTGGCCGGATGCATCGGGGCGCCGCCCCAGGTATTGCCCGCCGCTCCGCCGATGCCGATCTGCATCGGCCCGGCCGCGCCGAATGCGTTCGCCCCGCTGTGCACGCCCGGCAGCGTGGTCTGCCCGTCGTCGCTCTCCACCTTGCCGATCCCGGCCAGGATCACCCAAGGGACCCGGTACCTCGCGCCGATGGACTTGAACAGCGCCAGGTAGTTCGCCGGGATCGCGTTCTGGGCTACCGTGCTGACCGGCGGCTGGGTACCCGGTCCGTTCTGCCCCCCCGAACAGGCACTGTCCTTGGCGTAGAGCAGGGCTCCGCTGGCGAACAGCAGCATCGGCGTAGCCAGCGCCCCGACGATGATCAGTATGACCAGGCTGGCCAGGCCGAAGCCGACGGGCTTGGCAAGTCCGCCGGACAGCCGGTTCACAGGTTCCCCGCCGAAGCCAGCTCGATATCGCTCACCTGCCAGCTGGTTCCGCTGCCGGTGAGCGTGACCGCGTAGTCGGTCGCCCGCTGACTGCTCCCCTTGCTGTCCGTAATCCGCTCGGTAATGACCATGACGAAGGTCAGGCTGGACGGGCCGAACGCCCGGAGCGAGGAGATCACGGCGCTGCCCGTGGAGACCTGCTTTTGGCTAGTCCGCGCCGCGGCCAGTCCCGGCGCGGAGTAGGCCCGGCCGAGGAGCTGATCGAGCTGGCTGGTGATCAGCGGCTGCATCGGCGCCAGATATGCGGCGGTGTTCTGACTGTAGGAGAACGTCGCGTAGTCGGTACCGAACTCGACCGCCACGTTGGCGGCGCTGGCCAGGCCAGCGGCGGTGAACGGCAGCCACTGATAGATGCTGGTCGGCTGACCCGGCGGAGCGGATCCGGACGGACCGGACGGGCTTGACGGCACGGGACTCGATGGCTGGCCGGGCGGTGTTGACCGCCCCGCTCCAGGAGCCGCATTGCCGGACCCGGACGGCAAGAACAGGTAGACGCCGAGCCCGGCTAGCACGATCACTACGGCGGCAAAGGCGACGAACCGCTGGAATGTCGAGAGCTCCATGCCGACTCAGCTACTTCCGCCGCCAGAATGGCCGCAACCAGAACGGCCCGAACTGCTCGCTGTCGGCCGACCCGTGGTTAGACGCACCGTGGTTGGCGGCACCTTGCTGCCAGCCAAGCGGTGTCGGATGGTCACGGCGCTGGCCAGCCTGCGGACCTGGTCCAGCCGGACCGCCAGTCGAGCTGCCACCGCCGGCGCCGCCACCAGCCGGGCGGCTGGGACGGCCAGCGCGGTTCGGCGCGGACTGCCGGGCCGGGCGGGACTGGCGGACTAGCCCGGTCGGATTAGGCTGGCGGGCCGGCCGCGGCGGCTCCGCAGGCGTCTGGCGGGGCGGCAGGATCGGCGGGGGGGCCGGCCGCGGGGCGCCGGTGGATGAGCCACCGGTACTCCACGCTGGCGGCACCGGTGGCGGGCCGGTCCGCCGGGTCGCCGGGCCTGCCGACGAGCCGGCGCTTGACGACCTCGGCGGCGCGGGAATCACCGGATAGCCGGCCGATGCGATCGGCCGCCCTGATCCCTGCGCCGTACCTGACGCCGACCCGGGGCCGGAACCGGGCCCGGCGCCGGAACCCGCCCCATGGCCGGAGCCATTCCCAAGCCCGGAGGCCGAAGCGGACCTGGCGGCCGACACCTGGCCAGTGGCCGATGATCCGTTCTGCGGCCACGGCGCCGGGGCACCCTGGCGAGGCGGCAGCCGCAGCGGCGGCGCTTCGCTGCCCGAGGCCGTCCCCGTCGAGCCGCCCAGGGCCCGAGCCCGGGCCGCGACCCCCAGCTGCCCGCCGACCGTGGCCTGATCCGGCTGACCACCCGCGCCGCTAACCACGCCCCCGGCGGCGAATTCGCTGCCGTCGCTGCTAACGCCAGTCCCAGCACCGTCAGCACCGGCCGCGAGGCCGGTCGCCACGGCGGTGGTGCCGACCGCCGTGGCGGCGCCGAGGGCCAGCCCGGCCGCCTGAGCCGGGTTGCGCCGCGCCCAGCGCGCCGCGCGGTAGGCGGCGAAGCCGGGTACCCCGATGGTCGCCGCGGTCCTGGTGTTCGCGCGGGCTCTGGCCGCGGCGATGCTCAGATCCGCCTCGGCGCGATCCGTCGAGCCGATCGCGCCGTAGCCGACGGCGGCGAACAGGTGCTGGAATGGCTTGCGGTAGATGAAGACTGCGACCGTCACCAGCGTGATCATCAGGATCTTCAGCGCCCACGGCAGCACGTCGTCCGCCGTTCCCATGATCAGCGCGTAGCAGTAGAGCAGCACGCTCAGCGCCAGGGCGACGGCAGCCTGCTTGAGCAGCACTCCGACCAGCATCTCGAACCACCGGACCGCGACTACCCGGCCGAAACCCGGGTGGGTGCCGACCAGGAGGAAGAACGGCCCGACGATGAGCAGCAGCAGGAAGCCGAGCTTGAGCAAGATCAGCGTGACCGAGATGAGCAGCACCAGCAGTCCAGCGACCACCGCGGCAAGCAGCGCCGTGAAAGCGATCTCCAGCCGGGTTGTCCATTGCTTGCCCTGGAACAGCGGGTAGATGCTGACGTCGCGCTGCTTGATGGTGGACGCGATTCCGGCGTATGCGGCCTGCTTGGCCTGGACCAGCGCGGCTGTCGGCTGCTCGTTCGCCGCGATCGCCTGCGCCCAGAGCAACTGCCTGCCGTAGGCGTTGACCGCCGTCGGCCGACCGCCCGCGGTCGCGAACGACGTGGTCCCGAACTCCCCGTCCAGCCACGGCTTGCAGACCAGCACGGTCCACAGCTCGTTAGCGTTCTGGTCTACTACGGTCCCGCCCGAGGTATAGCTGTAGCTGGCCGGGCTGATCTGCGGATCATTGCGCCCGACCGGCAGGCAGCTGGCCTGGCCCGGGCTCGGCAGATGAGCGAAGGCGGTGTTCAGGGCTGTGCTGATCCCGTCGGAAACGCCCTTGCCCAGGCCGGTGAAGTCGGCCGGCCTGCCGATCAGCCAGACCGCGGCAGCGCAAGCCACGACGATCCAGATCGTGCCCTCGATGGTCCGGGTGCCGCGCTTGCGGATTAGGCCTTGCCAGGCCAGCCAGATGGCGGCGATGATCACCACGACGGCCAGGTAAGGGAAGTAGATGGCATTGCCGATACCACTGATCAGCTTGTCGGCCGCGTTTTGCAGCCAGCTCAAGATGCCTTCCCCGGCGGCCGACTGATACACGGTGATGGTGACCCGGTCCATTGCCTTGGCGAAATCGAACAGCATCCCAGCCACGTCGTTGCCGATCAGCGACGTCATATCCGAGCACTGCAGATCGGTCGCCGCCCAGTATTGCCCGGACATCCCGTACTGGTTGTAGGGCGTGGGCAGCAATTTGCCCGGTCCCGTAGGCGGTCTGATCAGCGCGTCGAGGCCCGAGGTGGCCGGCTCTGGTTGGGGCAGCCCGGGCTGGCACAGGTTATTCAGATCCCCGGTGAGTCCAGACTGGCCGAGCGAGCAGAAGCCGAGCAGCCCGCCGATGTCTCCGATCCCCGGGACCGAGCACAGGCCGCCGCTCGGCGCCGTAGCCGCGAGGGTGACCGCCGCGATCGGACGGTCTGGTGCGGCGCTACGGCCTGGCTGGTGACCGGCGCCCAGAACGCTGAACAGGACGGCGGCCAGAACCAGCACCACAGCGGTCTTGCGGGTCGGCCGGTGGAGTCTGGGCATCGGGGGGCTCCTGGGGGTGTAGTTTTCGGCGTCGGCTCAGGGGGCCGGCGCCTGAGCCGGGCTGGGTGGCCGAGCCGTAGCCGGTGGCTGACCAATCGGCAGGCCCGGCTGCCCCTTCGCCGGAGACTGCCCGTAAGTCGGCGGCTGACCGTGCGCCGACTGCTGATCCTGCGTGCGCATCCGGCCGTACGCCGGCGGCTGACCCTGAGCCGGGACGGGCGGCGGGACTGGAATATCACCGGAACTGGCCCTGGTCGGGTTCGTGTCCAACCATTGCCGCAGTTCATCGGAGATCAAGTCGACACCGATCCGGCCGGCCCGCCCATCCAGGTCGCGGAAGATGCACTCGGCGTTGCCCAGACCGCGAAGAACCGCTTGGTGCTCCTCCGACGGCTCGACGCCGAGCAGCGACATGACGCTGGCAACTTCGGCCCGCTCGCTTGACCGGAACGCGAAGACCGCCGAGAGGCAGTTCGTCACCTGCTCGTTCAGCAGGTCTCCGGCGTTCTGCGAGACCAGGATCAGCGCGGTATTGCGGGACCTGCCCATCCGGGAGACCTCCGGGATGAGCTTGGCGCCCTGCGGCGTCGAGGTCACCGCCCACGCCTCATCGAGCACGATCGCCTTCGGCATCCGCCGGTCCATGCCGTTCAGCAGCCGCCGGGCGAACTGGGAAACGAGGTAGAGCAGTGCCACCGAGAGCCGCTGCTCGTACGAGTAGTCGTCCCGCTTGAGGCCGGCGTCCGGCAGCGTCAGGCCGGCCAGCGTGAACACCGTGGTCCAGCCGGCCGCGTCGATCCGCGCGCCGCCCGATGCCGCGAAGCAGAGCTTTGCCAGCCGCATCTCCGACATCGACCGCAGCACCGCCCCGAGGTTCTTCGACGCCGGGTCGGCTGCCTGCTGCAAATGCTCCACAACCTGACCCAGGCTGGGCCGCTCGGTCGCCGAGACGGCACCGACCGCCTGGATCATCGCGCTCTCCCGCTCCTCGCTCATCCCCGGCAGCAGCAGCCGCAGCGTCTCCGCGGCCATGGTCCGGCGCTCCGCGAGATCGTCGCCGAACGAGAACGGATCGAGCAGGCCGGCCGCGGCGTTGCCGAGCGGAAGCACTCGGGCCCGGCGGCCGCGTGCCTGCAGCAGCCGGACCAGCGACTCAGCGTCGCCCTTGGGATCGATCACGGCGACGGTGACACCGCGGAGTGCGAGCTGCATGATGAGCAGCAGCGCCAGCGTGGTCTTTCCGCCGCCGGGCTCCCCGGTGATCGCGACGGCGGTCGGCCGGTTGCGAGCGGCGGCGACCAGCGGGTCGAAATGCACCACGGACCTGGCTCGGCCGAGCGTCTCGCCAATGTAGGGACCGACCCAGCCGGCCCCGTCAGCGACCCGGTCACCCAGGTCAACGGTCGCCGTGGGCATTCCGCCTGCGATCGTGTAGAGCGGCTGGCGCTGCAGGTAGGAGCCCAGCCTGACCTTTTCGCCTGGCAGCGACTCGCTCAGCAGCGAGAACTGGTCACCGGTCGAATTGACTACGTCAATGCCGATATCCCGGTAGTGCTCGACGACCGCCTCGACCCGGCGGACGCACAGCTCTCTGGTCGGTGCGGCCACGGCGAGCCGGTGCCAGCCGTAGACGAAGGGCAGCCGCTCCTTCGTGATTCCGTGCTCAAGCAGCCTGGCCGCCTCGAGTTGCTCGGCCAGGGCGAGCGGCATGTCGGCGCCCGCCTCGCGGATATGCGCGTCCATGTCCCTGGCGTGCGCAAGCCTGCGGCTGACGTCTTTACTCGCCTTGGCTGGCGGGATCAGCCGCATCCGCAGGCTGGCCTCGACCGGGAACGGCATCGCGTCGGCGTAATGCAGCCACGGCTCGCCGTCGGGGAAATACATGACGTCGGGGAACCGCGTGAACGACAGGAAGGCGGCGTAGGAATCCCCGGCCGGATGAACCATTCGCAAAACGGTCCGCCCGTTGTGAATCTCGCCTTCCACCAGCGACTCGATCTCGCCCTGACCCCAGGTGCGCCGTCTGGCGGCCGACGGCGGCGGGTCGCCGAGGGTGCCGAGTAGCGCATGCCGGAACAGCCAGGCGACCTGATCGGAGTTGGCGTGCCGCGCCGCAAGCGAGCTGGCGGCCAGCGTCCGGCCGATCCGCTCCGCGTGCTCGGTCCACTTGGCAATCTCTCCGGCGCTGACGGCGTGGTCTTCGATTCCGAGCAGCTGCTCACCGGCCCGGTAGGCGCTGACCAGCTGGGCGAGCGTGCCGCCTGCCAGCTGAGCCCGCACGCCGCGCTGACCTAGCCGGACGCCCAGGTAGACCTCCTTGGTCCAGAAGTCCTTCGCCCAGACCTGCCGGTACATCTCGTCCAGATACTCAATCCAGCCAGGCCCGCCATCGGATGTCGCGTGCAGCCCGGTGGCCCACTGCGCCGCTGGATAGCTTCGCTGTGCGATCCGCAGGTGCACCTCCGCGTCGGCCATCCTGATTCCGGCCAGCGCGACGGTCAGGTTGATCGCCAGCGCCTCACGCTGCTGACCGGTCATGAATTCGTAGGAGATGGTCGGTATCCGGAAGTAGGCCCAGGCGTGCGTCTCGGTCAGCAGGATCCGGTCGTCGAAATACCGGACGGAGAGCCTGCTCCTCCTGGCGAAGCCAGTGCTCATCGGCCCACCTGCCCGGAGTGCGGGATCGGCCGGTCGGCCACGGCGGCCACTAGGACGCCAGCCAGCGCGGTATAGGCGGCGACCGTGGCCGGGCTGAGCAGGCCAGACCAGTGCTGGCCGGCCCCGTGCTGACCTTGCCCGTGCTGACCTGTCCCATGCTGGCCGACACTGTGCTGACCGGCTCCGTGCTGACCGGCCGCTGAGCCTAGAGCGCCCGGATGAGTTCGTTTCGCCGCTTGGTTCTGCAGCTGATCGTCCCAGGGCACTCGGACGATCGCGCGGCACCGGCCAGCGGCGACCCGTTCGGCCTGTTCGACGTGGGGCATGGTCCGGCGGCTCACCCCGTTCAGCACCATGATCGCCCCGGTGGCCAGGCCGGCCTGGCCGTGCGCCTCAAGCCACTCGAAGGTCATCGCGATCGCGCTGGCCGCCGCCGCGCTGGCCGGTGCCACCAGGACGAGCTGATCGGCGATCGCGAGCAGGCGCGGGACAGCGGGCGTGGACGGATCAGCTAGCACCATCGGATAGCGTGCCGAGGCGAGCTCGAACGTCCTGGCATCGTCCGCCGGGCCGGGACCCTGCGCGGACGCTTCAGCCTCGCCATCTTGGCCACCGGCCGCGGTCCGTCCCTGGCCGAGAACCTCCAGCCGGGACGATCCGAGCGACGCCGCCTGGCTCACCGCTGGCCGGGACAGAGCACACTGAGTCAGCGATCCGGCTCCTGGGTTGAGGTCAAGCACCGCGACCTGGTCGGCGCGCAGACTGGCCAGCACCTCCCCGGTCAGCAGCGTCGTCATGGTCTGGCCAGCGCCGACCGTGCAGCCAAGCACGACGATCCGGCTCGGGCTGCTGACCGGAAGCTGCGCCCTTGACCGGTCCCGCTGCAGCTGATCCGGCTTGCCGGGCCGGTGACCGCCGGGAACCATCAGGACCCGGCCGGGGCGGGCCTGCGCCCGGTTAGCTGATGGTCCGGCCAGCGCGCGTTCCACCGCTGGCGGCGTCACGTGGTCCGATCCCTCGTTGACCACGGTGACCAGCGGTCGCTGCGGTGCCCGGCCGGGCGGGGCGGGTTGAGCAACGGACGGCGAAACTGGTTCGGCGGCGGCCGGGCTGTGGGCGGCCGGGCTGTGGGCGGCCGGGCTGTGGGCGGCCGGAGTGTGGGCGGGCCTTGCCAGTGCGGGCGGGTGCGGAGCCGATCCGGGAGGCTCGGCAGTTGCGAGATCGTCCGGCCGATCCGAGCCTGGCACCATCCCTGGCGGCCAGCCGCCAGCAGGTGTGAGCCGACCTGAGCCGCTCGGGGGCGCAACGCCCGGCCGCGCAGGCTGAGCAACTGGCCGGTCGGCGGCACCAGCCGACGAGGCGGCGGCGGGCGGCCGGACGGGATGAGCAACCGGGGCGTCGGCACTGGCCGACAGGGCAGCAGCCGGGTGGCTGGGATGAGCAACCGGGCGGTCGGCGGCACCAGCCGCGCGGGCGGGGGCAGCCGGGCGGACGAGAGGATCGGCCCCGCCAGCGGCGGCGGTGCGGATCTGGGCTGCGGCAGCGCCGGTCGGACGGCCGGAAGCAGCGGCCCGCCGGACCTGGGGCCGACCGGCGGACCAGGACCCAGTCCGAGCTGGCGGGCTGGCGACTCCGGCCAACCAGGGCGCAGGCGAAGCCGCCGGACCGGCGACCCCCACCGTCCGACGGACCGACGGAGCCGAGGGGCTGGCGATACCGACTGGCCAGGAGGCGCGCAGCGGCACTTGGGCCGCGCTGGCTGAGCCGGCCACGAGCGGACCGGCTGACCGGGATCTGCTCCGACCAGCAAGTTGGTGGCGGGGGTGGGCCGCAGGTGCCATTGCAGGCGCCGACGCTGGCCGTCTGCCGACCGGCCGTGACCGCCGCCAGACCCGGCCGGTCACCACGATCACATCCCGCTCGGCGAGGGGTGCCATCCGGCACCAGACCCGCGGCTCGGCCAGGTAACGCAGCTGGGACCCGATCAGCTCGGGCAGCCGCTTGCTCTCCAGGACCGGACGGGTTGCGAGCCAGGTCAGCGCTCCTGGCGGTAGGAGGTACAGCCAGATCAGCTTGTGGTTGAACGGAAGTCCGAGCACCGTGAGCAGCACCACATACGGCACAGCAATGGCCGTGAACACTGCGACCTGGCCAATCGGCAGCGGCATGGGCAGCCGAAAGTCATACAGCTTGTAGAGCCGTTTCTCGATTCGCCAGATGTTGGTGTAGGTGGGCAGATCCACCTGGTGCTCTCCTTCCGACTACTTCCGTGAGCCGCGCATGAGCGACTAGTGCACGCCGAGCGCGTGGGCAATTCCCACAGCCAGCGATCGCACGATTCCAGGTACGTAGAAGATGACCGCGATAGCTACGGCGAGCACAAAGAATTGCACGAACCGAATGATCTCGCGGGTGAAAAGGAAGAAGATCGCCACGATTCCGACAATCCCCAGGAACAGCGGCCCGAAAAGGTTCTGCAGGTAGGACACCAGGCCGGCGCTGTTGAGTGCGGCGGGGGCTAGCGCGGTGACTAGGTGGGGCGTCATCGTTACTCCGGGGTCGGGGGGTACGGCTTGCAAGGGGTCAGCGCTAGTCGGGAGTTGCTCATGACGTCGGTCCTGGCAGACCGGCTGACGCGCCGATCGACTGCACATACCAGCTTCCGGCGTGCCAGAGCACGGTCATGGCGTACGTCATCTGGATCTGCGCGGGAGCGCTGGCGACGGACGACTTGCCTGGCGTGGTGGGCTGGCCGGGGGTGCTCCAGAGGACGGTGACTTCGATGTGCCGGATCACGCCCCGTGCGGCTGGCACGATGAGCTGCGAGATGCCGCTGAACGCCACCGCGCCGCCGAGGCCGGATATCCGGGCCCCGCTAGCCAGGAACCGGCCGAGGGTGAGCTTGTCACCGCTGGCGAAGGCGCGGAAGAAGGCTGGCAGCTGGCGGGCAAGCTCGGCCTGCGTGCCCGGGTCCGAGGTGACAGCCGGCGGCGTGGGCGGCGTAACTTGGGCTGGGGGTGGCAGCAGGGCAGGCTCCCCGGAGATCACCAGCCCGCCGCCGGCCGAGTAGACCGGGACGCCAAGTGCGATCAGGTGGCCATTTACCTGGGCAAGCAATGTCACGACGGCGTTGTGAGCGTTCTGCACGGTGACGCCTGCGACCTGCTCGGACTGCAGCGACTGGGTGCCCGCACCATTCCAGCCAAGCGCGGGGTCCGCCCCGGGCGGCAGGAAGCCCGCGAGCTCGGTGGCGCGGGTGACCGCCGTCGCCGGGCTGAAGTTGAGGTAGACCTGCCCGAACTCAAGCGCATACGCCTGCGCCAGAGCGACCGGAAAGCCGCCGTCAGACGTGCTGGCCGACCCGGGGCTGCTGCCTGACCCGGTCGTCCCGGTCACGATCGCGTCGATACCTCGGTAGCCGATCAGCAGCAGCACCACCCAGACCACGACGCGCAGTCCCCAGACAAGCCAACGGCCACCACCACCCCGCCGCGGCCTTGGCTGCGCTCGCTCGGGCGCCGCCGCGGCTTCGGGCAGCACCTGATTGCCCGTAGCCATCACACCTCCGCCTGCTCTTCTGCGCCAACCCGGCCAGGAGCTGCGGCGCACCATTGCTCGTGTCCGGCACCATTCTGCGGCAATACGCCCAGCCTCGCGACTCTTTGCGGAGGTCGACTCGCCGATGACCTGCGAATTGGCCCCGCAAATGGTACAGCCGGTATCAACCTGGACTCCCCAGACGACCGACCCTGACCTGCAGTGATCGCATTACGTAACGAGCGGCAGGCAGTGCCGCAACCGCCGTCACCCACCCTCATCGGACACCTGCCTTCCGCCCTGACGGGCGTACCCGGACAGCTACCGCCGACAGTACGAGGCTAACCGACCATACGGGTCAAGCCCACTCCTTCGGAGTCAGCGGACCGTACGCTAAGCCCACTCGTACCGAGCCAGCCGATCGTACGGGGCAAGCCGACTATCCAGGCTGTGACTGTTGGTGTGACACCTGCCGGGACGATCCAGAACGGACGCCGATCCTAGCGCTGAACGTGCTCAGTGGCGGAGGAATGACCTCGAACGTCCTGCCCAACGGGATTCGCATCAAGTAGTCATAGCTCTTCGCTGCTGAGAACGTTTTCCCGCGCCGGACCCCATTCTCCGGCAATACGGCCGGCCTGGTGACTCCTTGCGGCATCGACCCGCCGGCCAGCAATGAAATGAAGCCCAAATTATTTCGTGGTACCAACTTTGATCCACGAAAAGTGGCCACTCAATTACCCAGCGCGATTGTCGGCCTGGGCATCGGGCTGGCTGGCCTAACCGGCCTCGGCATCGGCCTGACCGGCCTGAGTCTCGGGCTGGCCGGCGGTGGTGATGATCCAGGCCAGCCGGAGTGCCTCCTGGTGCCAGGAGTCGTAGCGGCCGCTGCGGCCGCCGTGACCGGCGATCATCTCGGTCTTGAGCAGGAACGGGCCTCCGCTGGCCCGCTCCTGCAGCTTCGCGATCCACTTGGCCGGCTCGCTGAACAGGACTCGGGTGTCATTCAGGCTGGTCATCGCCAGGATCGGCGGGTACTTCGGGCCGGAGGAGACGTTCTCGCAGGGACTGTAGGACCGCATGTAGGCATAGACCTGCGGGTCGTGCAGCGGGTCACCCCATTCCTCCCACTCGGTCACCGTCAGCGGCAGCGACGGGTCGAGGATCGTGGTGAGCGCGTCCACGAAGGGCACGTCCGCCGCGATGCCGCCGAACGCGTCGGGCGCCATGTTCACCGCAGCTCCCATGAGCAGGCCGCCGGCCGAGCCGCCACGGGCGATCAGCCGACTCGGGTTGGTCCAGCCGTGGGCCGTCAGGTGCCTGGCACAGGCGATGAAGTCCGTGAAGGTGTTGATCTTCCTGAGCAGCTTGCCATCGATGTACCAGCGGCGGCCCATCTCGCCGCCGCCCCGGATGTGCGCGATCGCGAAGCCGAAGCCGCGGTCGAGCAGCGACAGACGGGGGATGGAGAAGTACGGATCGGCCGAGTGCTCGTAGCTGCCGTAGCCGTAGAGCAGGAACGGGGCACTGCCATCGCGCGGCATCCCTTTGCGGCAGACCACCGAGATCGGGATCCTGGTCCCGTCAGCCGCCCGCGCCCACTCCCGGTGCTGCTCGTAATCTTCGATCCGGTAATCGCCTTGGCCGGGCAGCCCGAGCACGGGGCGGCGGCGCAGCAAGGTCAGCTCACCGGTCACGGTGTCGCAGTCGTAGACCGAGTCCGGCGTCACCATCGAGACGTAATCCAGCCGGAACAGCCGTGAGCGGTATTCCGGATTGGAGCCGGGCGAGACGGTGTAGACCTGCTCGCCGAACGTGACCTCGTGCTCGGTGCCGTCCGCGCCCAGGATCCGCAGCCCGGTCAGGCTGTCCCTGCGGAAGTAGATCACCAGGTGATCCTCGAAGGCGGCCACGTTGACCAGCCTGGTGTCAGCGCGATGCGGCACGAGCGGCGTCCAGCGGCCGGGATCAGCCAGCGTAGCGGTGGCAAGCTCGAAGTTCTCGGCGCCTTCGTTGTGCAGGATCAGCAGCCGCTCGGTGCCATCGGCGCTGACCTGGTGTTCGATGCTGTACTCGACTCCCTGCCGACGCGGAACCACCACGCGGAACTCGCCGGTCGGCTGATCGGCGTCGAGCAGCCAGGACTCACTGGTCATCGTGCTGGCCGCCGAAATGACCAGATAGCGCTCGCTCCTGGTCAGCCCGATGCCGACAAAGAATCGCTCGTCGGGCTCGGAGAACACGATCTGATCTTGCGCGACCGGGGTCCCGACCAGGTGCCGCCAGACCCGGTACGGCCGCCAGGCGTCGTCGACCGTCACGTAGAACAGAGCCGAGCCGTCACGGGACCAGGCCGATCGGTAGTAGGTGTTCGGGATCTGGTCGGCGGCGATCTCGCCGGTGACCAGGTCCTTGATTCTCAGGGTGAAGCGCTCGTCGCCCGCGAAGTCGGTGGAGTAGGCCAGCTTCGTGCCGTCCGGGCTGACGTTGAAGACGCCGAGCGAGAAAAAGGGCCGGCCGCTGGCTAGCTCATTGCCGTCGAGCAGGATCTCCTCGCCGTCAAGCGGCGAGCCATCCTGCGTCATCGGCGGGCGCTCGTCGTCCTGCCGCACGGCTCGGCGGCATTGCACGCCGTACTGCTGACCCTGCACCGTGCGCGAGTAGTACCACCAGCCTCCCTTGCGGGTAGGCACCGACAGGTCGGTCTCCTTGGTCCGCGCCTTGATCTCGCCGAAGATGGCCGCGCGCAACTCGGCCTGACTGGCCGTCATCGCCTCCAGATAGGCGTTCTGCCCCTCCAGGTAGGCGATGGTGTCCGGATTCTCCTTGTCCGCCAGCCAGGCGTACTCATCCACGAATGTGTGGCCGTGGTGTGTCCGCTCGGCTGGGATCCGCCTGACGGCCGGTGGCTCGGGGTGATCCCGGGTGGCGGCTGCCACGGCCGGCGATGCGGAGGAATTGGTCACCTGCTGGATGCCTGCCGGCTCGGGGCTCATGACCAGAAGTCTATTGAGACGCCGGTTACTTGGCTCGTTCGAGCGGCTGCGGGCGATGGCTGGCGGTTCGCGTCCGGCGGGTCTACGGGCGCTGACCCGGCGGCCTTGGGGCCGGTCCCCACGGCGGCCTGCCGGAAACTTTCGGAATCCGGATCGTGGCACGGCCAGGCTCAGGGCCGGCCACGTGCCTGGCGACGTACTTGGTCCGGCCGGACCGGCCCGCCGCCCCGCCCAGAAACGCGAGCGCCGAAGTGGGACCTCCCGTGGTTCCCGGCGACAGCAGGCCAGCCGACCCAGGGACAGGCATGGCTGGAGCGCGGCGCACGGACGCTGGCGGCGCGGCGGGCGCGTCCTCCCACTGCTGATCCTCCCGGTCCTGGGAGCCTAAGGTGGGCGCTGGCATGCGGATCACCGCGTAGATCATCATCGCCAGCAGCAGCACCAGCAAGTACAGCAAGAACAGGATGGCATCGTTGACCTGGGCTGGGCTCATGGCCGCCACCAGAACCTCTCCCGCTTGCCGGCTCCGCGGTCACTGCTCGGCAGCGACCCGCGAGGATCCGGACTAGCGCAGCGTCTCCGCGTCGACTGTCGCATTGCCGGTATCGAATTCAAACGGCAGACCATAGCTTATTGCGGGCAACCGGGGCATGTCGTCGTAAACGAATGGACTGCCCGCCAAATGTTCCGGCTCACCCGGATCGAGTCAGCCGGGCTCAGGGCAAGGTGATCCAGTGGCGTCATATCACACGGTTGTCGAGTCAACGACGGCAGATCCGTGTATGTATCCGGACCGCCGGTGGTTCCGCAGGTCAGGCACGCGGCTTCGACGCGCCGCCGAATCGTCGTTACCGTGGCCTTGCGTATGCGGTCTGCTGCCTGGTCCTGGCCGCTGCCAAGGAGGCTCCCTTGCCTGACCCGAACCCTGCAACCGACCAGTCAGGTCCGCGGCTGCCTGCGCTCCGCGCCTCCGACCAGGAGCGAGACAAGGTGGTCGAGATGCTGAGTGAGCACGCCGGCGGCGACGCTGAGCAAGGAAGCCGCCGCCCACCACGGCCCGGCGCTCCGGTGATCCGGGTCCGCTCTTACGCACTCCTTGGTGGCTACACAGTCTGGCGGCTTCCGCCGGACCTGCGCGGTCTACCGTACCGTCAGGCCCGCAGAGCGGCCCGGGATCTTCCGAGCGGCACGGGTCAACTCGCCAGCGGCCAAGGCGAGCTAGCGAGCGGCCCTGGCGGCGTGATGAGCGACCCGCCGGAGATCGGCCGGCAAGATGGCTGACATGCAATCACCTCAGCCGCCTGGCGGCTCGGGCCACGGAAGCAGCTACGCCGCCTACTCCTACCTCACCGCAGGCCTGGACTTCCGCCAGTTCGAGCTGGCGCCTGAGTTCAGCCGGGTACCTCCGTACTGCGCCGACCTGACCGACGAAGAGGAACGAAATTCGCTCCGGCTACTGCACGACAGCATCGTGATCAGCCTGCACGATCATCCGGTCCGGTTCCCGCTCCGGATGGAGGAGACACCCGAGTACAACCGCACCGGGCGGCAGCACGCCGCCTACGCCGGCCTGGCAGCGTCGGGCATGACCGTCGTATTCGACAACATGATGGACGGGACTGCCTGCGTGACCGGGAATGCCCCGTGGCGGTGGAACGACATCATCACCGACCTGGGGATGCGCCAGGCCGATCTCGCTCACTGCGCCGATGCCATGGTCATCCGCGCGGTGGCCGACATCGACGAGGCGCACCGCTCGGGGCGAGTCGGATTCGTGTTCGGGCTGGAGGCCGCCACGCCGATCGAGAACGAGATCGACCGGCTCGACGTGCTGTACGGCCTCGGCCTCCGGCAGATCGGGATCGCCTATTCCGACGCCAACGCGCTCGGCAGCGGGCTCAGCGAGGTCACCGACGGCGGGCTCACCGCGTTCGGCCGCCGGGCGGTGACCCGGATGAACAAGCTCGGTCTCGCCATCGACGTCTCCCATTCCTCGGACCGCACCGCGCTTGATGTGTGCGAGCAGAGCGAGCGGCCGGTGTTCGTGACCCATGCAGGCGCGCGGGCGGTCTGGGACACACCCCGGATGAAGCCAGACGATGTGCTGCGGGCGGTTGCCGAAACCGGCGGGGTGATCGGAATGTCAGCAGCGCCGCATACGACGCTTTCTGGTGCGCATCGGCGGCACACGATCGAGTCGGTGATGGACCACTTCAGCTACTGCGTGGACCTGGTCGGCATCGAGCATGTCGCATTCGGGCCTGACACCCTGTATGGCGATCATGTTCAGCTGCACCGGATCTTCGCCCACCTGCTCAGCCTGAGCGCCGCACGCGGGCCCGACTTCGAGCCGGTCGACTATGTCGACGGGCTGGAGAACCCCACCGAGAACTTCGCGAACATCTGCGGGTGGCTGGTCAAACACGGCTTCGACGATGCGGCCGTGCGAATGGTTATCGGAGGGAATGTCTACCAGGTGCTGCAGGCGGTCTGGGTGTCGCCGTGAGCCGCCCCGACCACGCCGCAGCGGTTGGCCAGCGCGCGGTGGCGCGGGCCGGATCCGCTGAGCTCGGCCGGCTGGGCAAGGAGTTCTTCGAGACCGTGCACACGATCGACCCGTTCAACGCGACGCTGCTCGGCGCATCCGGCTTCGACGCGCTGGTCCCGGATCCCAGCCGCGGCGGCGCCACCCACGGCGCTGCGCTGATCGCCAGAATCGAGCGGCGGCTGAACGATATTGATGCGCGCCACCTCGACGAACCGGACCAGATCAACCATGCGGTCCTGACGCACCTCGCCTGGGGGGCGCGCTCGGATCTCGAACACGGTCTCTGGGAGGCGAACGCGTCGGCGGGTGGCTACGTGTCCCCGCAGGCCCTGGCCTTCCAGTCGGTTCCGACCGCGGTGCTCGATGACGCCGACGCGGTGCAGGCGTACCTCCGGCGGCTCCGCGGCCTGCGTGGTTACTTCGACGCTGTCGCCCGTCGTTACCGCGAGGCCAAGGGCGACGGGCGAGTCCCGACCGGGATCGGGGTTCGCCAGGCCATCGGGCAGCTGGAAGGCCACCTGCGCAAGGACATCGCTGCCGACGCGCTGGTGACCGTGCCGTTGCCCGACCAGATCGACCACGAGGCGATCAGGCGCGAGGCCGCCGATATCGTCACCGGCGAGGTCCGGCCGGCTATCCGGCGGCTGCTTGACTGCCTGGAGAAGGACCTGCTGCCGGTTGCGCGGCCGGATACCGAGGTCGGCATCCGTTCCGTTCCAGGCGGCGCCGACGGCTACCTGGCGGCGGTGCGGCGGCACACCACCACCGAGCTCTCCCCCGAGGAGATCCACCAGATCGGCCTGGACGCTCTCGAAGCCTTGCGACCGGAGTGGGCCTGCATCGGCTGGAGCGTCCTGGGGATCAGCGACGTCCCTTCGATCCTGCATCGGCTGCGGGAGGACCGGGCACTCCGGTTCAGCGACTCGGGCCAGATCGTGCGCACGGTGACCGATGCCCTGCGGCGCGCCGAGGAGGCCCGCGGCGACTGGTTCCTGCCGCTGGACATCCCCGACTGCGTGATCGAGGAGATTGACCCGGTCGAAGCCGACCACGCCCCGCTGGCTTACTACCGGCCGCCGGCGGCAGGCGGGAGGCGGCCAGGCGCCCACTGCATCCTGACCGACAAGCCGCAGCAGCGCTTCGTCTACGAGTACGAGGCCCTCGCCTTTCACGAGAGCACACCGGGTCACCATCTGCAGATCGCCTCGGCGCAGACGCTGCACGGGCTGCCCGACTACCGCCGCTACCTCGATGCCGAGGTCTGCGGCTATGTCGAAGGCTGGGGGCTGTACTGCGAGCGACTGGCAGACGAGATGGGCTTGTACACATCCGATCTGCAGCGGCTCGGCATGCTCTCGTTCGACGCCCTGCGCGCCTGCCGGCTGGTCGTCGACACCGGCATGCACTACTACGGCTGGCCGCGCTCGAAGGCGGTGGACTTCATGTGGCGGCACACGGCGACCCCGCGGGCCAACGTCGAGAACGAGATCGACCGGTACATCGCCTGGCCCGGCCAGGCACTTGCGTACCTGATCGGCCGCCGCGAGATCCGGCGGCTCCGGGAGCACGCCGAGCGCCAGCTGGGCGGGCGCTTCGACATCCGCGCCTTCCACGGGGCCGTGCTTGGCAACGGCGCCGTCCCGCTGGGAGTGCTCGACCAGATCGTGACCCGCTGGTCCGCCACGATGCTCAGCTGAGGCCGGGCCATGGCGGCGGTCTGCACTTGCGCATGGAGGCGGGAGCGGCGATGAGCCCGACGGTGCGGGGAACCAGTGTCGCGGTGGCTGGCTTCGTCGACCACCACGCCCACCTGCTGAAGGACGCCTCCGGGGTGCCGTTTCCCTGGCAGGGGACTACCGTCCGCGAGTTCCACGAGCGGGTCGCACGCGATAGTGGCACGCCGATGGACGTAGCCGAGCCGGCCAGTCCCGTGCCGCTCGATGAGCTGGCCGGGCGGCTGCACCGTGGCCTGGCCCGCGCGACTCAGGCGGGACTGGTGGAGATCACCGAGATGGGCATGCGGGACTGGTGGTACCTCGATGCGCTGGCCAGGATTCAGCAGCGCGGTCCGCTGCCCGCGCGAGTGCGGATCTACCTGGCCAGCGGCCTGGCCGAACGGGCCAGCCTCGGCGAGCTTGACGCCCGGCGATCCGATGCGGGCCCGTGGCTGCGGCTGGACGGGATCAAGTTCTACGCGGACGGGTGGCTGGTTCCGCGCACCTGCGCTCTGTGCCGTCCCTTCGCTGACGAGGACCAGCGCGGCACGCTGTTCATGGATTCGGTGACGCTGGCCAGAAGGATCGAGCCTTTCGCCGCTCGCGGCTGGCGGATCGCCACCCATGCCATCGGTGACCGAGGCATCGAGACCGTGCTGGACGCCTACGAGATGACCTGGGGAGGTGACCGGGCCGCGATCGCCGCCGCCAGTCCGCGGATCGAGCACGCCAGCGTGCAGTCCCGCGACCTCGCCGACCGGATCGCCGCGCTGGGCGTGGCCGCGTGCCTCCAGCCGTCGTTCGCCGTCACCGACGCGCCGCAGGTCCAGGCGGCGCTCGGAGCAGATCGGGCCGCCATGGCGTATCCGTGGGCCGCGCTCGCGGCCGCCGGGGCCCGGCTGCTGCTTGGCACGGATTACCCGATCGAGGTATTCGAGCCGCTGGTGGGCCTGGCGCGGCTCGTCAACGGGCGCTCGGATCGGCCGGGTTTCACCACTGCGCAGGCAGCGCCCGAGCACTCCCGGCTTCCCCTTGCGCTGGCAATTCAGCTGGCCTGCGACGAGCAGGCCGGCCAGACCTTCTTGTCTGCCGACCCGCACGCCGTCGCTGCCAGCGAGATCGACCAGATCGAGGTGCACGGGACCGCCCCGGCGCCATTTGGCTCGGCCGGCCGCGGCACTGGGACACCGGGCACCCGAGCGTGACGGACCCGGTAGGTGGGGTCCTTTATCTTTGGGGCGTGAGCCAGGATCCCGAGCGCTCCGCGAGCAGGTCCTCGGCGACGAGCGGCCGGCTGCGCTCGATTGCGATGATCGCCTTCTTCGACGTCGTCGGCCCGCTTGTGGCCTATAGCTTGCTGCGCTCGGCCGGCCTGACGGCTGTGACGGCGCTGGTGCTGAGCGGGGTGTTCCCCGCTCTCGGAGTCTTGATTGGGTTTCTCCAGCACCGTCGGCTCGACGTGCTCGGCGTCCTGGTCCTGGCGGGGATCGCAGTGGGCACGGTGCTCGGGCTGGCCACCCACAGCGCACGGCTGGTGCTCATCGAGGGGTCCGTGCCCACTGGCCTCTTCGGCCTTGCGTGCTTGGGCTCGCTTTGGGCACGGCGGCCGCTGATGTTCAGCTTCGCCATAGAGTTCATGGGCCCGGACACCGCTAAGGGCCGCGAGCTGACCGGCCTGTGGCAGTATCCGGGATTCCGGCACGTATTCCGGGTCATGACGGTGGTGTGGGGCGTCGGCTATGTCATCGAGGCCGCCTTGCGGATCGTCATCGTAGAGAACACATCGACCGGAACAGCGCTGGCCATCTCCAAGGTCATGCCGTTCCTCTACGCCGCCATCTTGGCGGCCTGGACGGCCGTGTATGGCGTGCGCCAGAAGAGGAAGGGTGAGCAGATGGCGGCCGCTGCCGCAACGACCGAGGTACCCGTCACCAATCCGGGCAGCTGAGCCGTCAAGGCCGGTAGACGTCGGCCCGATGGTCCACTCGCAGCACTACCATTCGCCGCGTCATCGTCGATCTCGTAAACGACTCGGTAAGGCCCGCGCCTGGCAGACCACAGCCCTTGCGGTTCGCGCCGCAAGGGCTTGCCGACACGCCTTGGCGCAATCAGGAGATCGCCGACGAAGAACTCAGCGATCGCGGCAGCCACATTCGCAGGCAGCCGGTCCATTGCCCGCTTTGCCGGTGCAGTCAGCAGTAATCCGTAATCAGGCACGACTCTTCAGGTAGCGCTGCCGGACCGCTTCCGCATCGAGACCCTCACCGCGAGCGGCAGCCGCCCGACCCTCGGCGACCTCGCGCATGGCCGCTGGGTCGGACAAGACATCAAGGGTGTCTTCCAGAGCGTCTAGATCGTCCGCCGCAATCACGACAGCCTCACGACGCCCATGCCGCGTGATGTTCACCCGCTCGTGTGAGGAGATCACCCGGTCGACCACTTCGGACAGGTGCGCCTTCACCTTCGCCAGCGGCATGGTCTCGGTCATGACTATAAGTCATGACTATTCCTGACTGCGTGGTCAAGGCGGCTCAAGCTAGCTGCCGGTCGGGTTGCGGCGGCGACCTGACCGGCAGCAGCGTGAGCGTCGGCTACGAGCCGACCGGGAAGGAGACTCCGGCGAGCGAGGAGAAGAACTGGGCGTCGGAGCCGCTGATGAACATGCCTCCGGCGCCGCCTTGGTGCGACCCGACTGCAGGCGATGTCAATGCAGCGCTTCGCCGGGGTTGCGGATGTCGTGGCGGAAAGGGGCGAAGTTAACCCGCGCACGCTTCGCCCGGGTTAGCCAGGGAGCGTCGCGCCACGCCTGAAATCGCGGTCGGTAAGTGGACAGATAGGCCCGCGCTAAGCTGCGGCCTGCCGATCGGCGGGCTGGCCTGAGAATCGGTCTCGAGACCACGTCAGCTCGGCCGAGTGCGGCAGTGACCGATCGGGGGAGCGGTTATGACGGGTATCTGGAAGCGAGCCCGAGGCGGGCTAGAGCGGCTACGGACTCGGCGGCCGGCCAGACTGCTCGCCACCGTAGTGATCAGCTCGGCGATCGTGCTGACTGCTGGGGCAGCGACCGGGCTGACCGGCGGGCCGGCGACCGGGCTGACCGGCGGGGCGGCGACCGGGCTGACCGGCGGGGCGGCGGCCGGGCTGACCGGCGGGGCGGCGGCCGCTCCGGCCGCGGGGGCGAAACCGTCCGGCTCGACCCCGGTCGGCCGCGCACCAATGCTGCCTGCCGGAGCGCGAGTGCTCGGGCCGGCCCCTCGGTCGACCAAGCTGCAAGTCACCCTGGCGCTGCGGTCCCGTGATCCCGGTGGCATGGAGAAGCTGGCACTGCAGGTCTCCACGCCGTCATCCGGCGGGTACCGGCTGTTCCTGAGACCGCGGCAGGTCCAGGCCCGCTTCGGGTCATCGCCGACCGCGGTATCCGCCCTCCGGTCCTGGCTGCGCGGCTACGGCCTGACGGTCAGCCCCACTTCTGGGGATGGCCTGCTGCTGCCGGCGACCGGCTCGGTTGCCGAGATCGAGAAGGCGTTTGCGACCTCGATTCAGCTGGTCCGCCTGCCTGGCGGACGGCTGGCGTACGCCAACAGCCAGCCCGCCAGGGTCCCGGTCCGAACTCGGCCGTGGCTGGTCGCGGTGCTCGGCCTGGACAACCTCGTCCTGCCGCAGACTTACCTGGCTCAGTCCGCGGCGTCCCAGCAGCAGGCAGGTCAGCCGGCGACCGGACTGAGCCCGACCCTGCCGACGTCCGCCGGGCCGCATGCCTGCCGCGCCGCCAGGGCCACCCCGGCTACCTTCACCGCCGACCATCTCGCGCACGCCTACAGATTCGACGGCCTGTACCGGCGCCGCGTTCTCGGGCAGGGCATCACGGTCGCGCTGCTCGAACTGGCCAACTAACGGCCGCCATCACCAGCCCTGTTACGAGGCAACTGCCGGTTACGACATGGCCACCGGTCTGGGCACGCCGCAGGCAGGCCGTCTGTCCGCCGACCTCGCCCGATTGCCGTTATCTCTCATCCACCTTGGCCGCCGTTGACGGTCAGGACGACGTTGCCGGTCTTCTGCTCCGTCTCGACGTACCTGGTCGCTTCGACCACTTGCTCCAGCGGGTAGCACCGGTCGATGACCGCCCGGTATCTCCCGGCCTCGATCAGCTCCTTGAGAAAGAGGACGTCCGCTTTCCGGTATTGAGGAGGGATCGGGAACACAACTTTCTTGGCGCCGATCCGCGGGGTCACTAGGGCCAGTACCAGGTTCTGCCACCCGTCGGTGGCCAGGTAGAACCCGCCCCGATTCAGTGAGCCTGCGCACCGCCGGAACGTGTGCTTGCCGACCGCGTCGAAGATGACGTCGTACGTCTGGCCGTTCTTGGTGAAGTCTTCCCGCGTGTAGTCGATAACCGCGTCGGCTCCGAGCGATCTCACGGTCTCGACGTTCTTGGTGTTGCACACCGCCGTGACATCGGCATCGAAGTACTTAGCCAGTTGAACCCCGGCAGTGCCGATCGATCCCGACGCGCCGTAGATCAGGACCCGCCGCCCCTTCCTGAGATCCGCACGCCTCAGGCACCCCAGTGCCAGGATCGCCCCATCGCACACCGCCGCGGCTTGCTCGAAGCTCACGCCGGCCGGCATGTGCGCCAGCGCGGCGCCCTCCCGCATGCAGACGAACTCCGCATGGGTGCCGAACCTCCACGGGTTGACGCCGAAGACCTTGTCACCGACCTCGAACTCGGTGACGGCCGAGCCGGTTGCCGCGACCTCGCCGGCCAACTCGCTGCCGAGAATCTTCCTCCTCGGTCGGAACAGACCGGTGATGAACCGGGAGAAGAACGGCTCGGCTGCGCGCAAGGCGGTGTCTGTCCGATTGACCGTCGTGGCGTGGATCCTGACCAGTACTTCGTCGTCCTTGGGTACCGGCCGCGGCACGTCGACGAGTCGCAAAACGTCCGCAGGCCCGTACCTATCGTGGACAACTGCTCTCATTTGGCTTTCCCCGCTCGTCTTGTTCGGCCGCGGACAGCTGCGGATCGCCGCGGACAGCTGCGGATCCCGGCGACGGTCAGCGGGATCAGGGAGGATCTGCGGGATCAGGGGTACTGGCGCGATCGTATGCGGTCTCCGGGCTTGCCCGCACCCGGGCGTCGAGTGACTGGGCGTCCTCGCCGACAAGGATCCGCCACTGGCCCGCCCGGATGGCGTCCAGAATGACGGTCGCCGCCGCGCCTGCGCTGACCGGGGCACTATCCCTGAAGCCGTCGCTCATCTTCTGGATCACCTGGCCAAGCAACTGGTCATCCGGCACGTCCGCGGCTGCCTGCATGCCGTTGCGGACCAACTCGGCCCGAATGGCCGCCAGCTCGGAGTCGGTCATCTGCCCGGGCTCTGACAGGCCATGCACGCGGCTGCTGTTGGCGATTATGTTGGTGCCGACGTGCCCAGGCATCACCACGGCCACCCGGACATGGGGCGCGTTGATCCGCAGGTCTTCGATCAGCGCCTCAGAGAATCCCTTCACGGCGAACTTGGCCGTGCTGTAGGCGGTGTTCGGCACGCCCGGGGCCAGCATCGCCCAGAAGCCGGCGACGCTGCTGGTGTTGACGAGCACGGCTTCGCTGCTCGCGATCAGCAACGGCAGGAAGGCGCGGGTGCAGTAATACACGCCCCACCAATCCACCGCGAAGGTGCGTTCCCATACCTCGCGGGGGCTGCTGACGAAGCTCTCACCGCCGCCGATGCCGGCATTGTTGAAGACCAGGTCCACGTGATTGCAGCCGTGCTGCTCCAGCACCTCATCGCGGAACCGCAGCACCTGCGCCTCGTCGGACACATCGCAGCGGTGGCCGGTGACCCGGGCTCCGTCGAGCATGCCCGCCTGCGCCAGCTCGACCGTCTCGGCGACGCCGTCCGCGTTCAGGTCGCAGGTAGCGACCGAGCATCCCCCGGCCGCCAGCTGGATGACGAGCTCTCGCCCCATGCCCGATCCGCCGCCGGTTACAACCGCGAGCTTCTCCGCAAACGTATCCACTGCCGACCTCAGCGCGTTAAATGCTCTCAGCCGCGGCCGGCCGCGTATCCGGTGGCTATTGCGCCTGCGCCATTAACCGTATCGTGCCGTGGCACCGCACCCCGCCGCCAAGCTGCGCCTTCGCGACGCCTCACCGCCGGAGGATACCGAGCGCCGACCGCTTCGAGTCCCGGACCCGGCGCAGGATCGCCCGCTCGGCCAGCGTCCACGCGGTTGTGGTGGCCAGGTATAGCCCCGCCGCGAGCGGCAGGAACGCGGCGACGACAACAGTCAGGTACGGCGCGAACCTCGCCACCGCGACGGGGGCAGCGCCGGCAGGTGCAACACCGGAGGGTGCAGGACCGGCGGGTGCAGGACCGGCGGGTGCAGGACCGGCGGGTGCAGGACCGGCTGGCTGGACTGGAGTCCCTGGCTGGGTGCCCGCAGTCGTGAGTCGGCGGGTCATCCTGGCCGACTGCCAGCCGATCACGGCGAGCAGCACGAACAGGCCGGCGAACACCGCGCCGTGCGCGCTGAACGGGCCGGCGCCGCCCAGCCAGTGACTGCCGAGCGGCGCGCCGAACAGATCATGACTGAGCAGCGTGTTCGGTGTACCGCCCACGTGCGGCGACCGGAACAGCAGGTACATGATGCTGAACACCGGCCACTGCGCCAGCACCGGCAGGCAGCCAGCGAACGTGGTGGTGCCCTCGGCCCGGTACAGGGCGGCAACCTCGCGGCGCAGCGCCTCGGGCTGCCCCGCGTGTTTCTTCTGCAGGGCCTGTACCTGGGGCGCCATCCGGGCCTGGGCATCCATGCCGCGCGAGGCCCGGTAGCTGAGCGGCACAAGGAGCAAGCGGACGGCCATGGTGAACAGGACGATCGCGGTCGCGGCGGCCATGCCGCCGAGCAGCAGCGTCAGGATGCCGACGAACGCCGAGACGATGTGATACGCGGCGTCCACGGGAACGCCAAAGAAAACAGGCATGATGAGCACACTCCAGCCGGGTCGAATCGACAGATGACTGCTGGAGACGACCGCGGTCAGCCCGCGGAGGGCTACGCGATCGGCCCGCTACCCGCGCCCTGACGGGCCCGCGGCGGTTGGCAATCGCGTTTACGCGGCCGTCTGGGCCGCCGAAGGAGCTCTGGGGCGCGGACGCCCCGCCGCATCTGGGTCACGCTGGCGCAGGAACGCCGCGCGCCAGGATTTCTCGCGCAGCGCGGCAGCCCTGCCGATCAGCGGGACCGCCGTGGAGACGCGGCCAAGCTCGCTGCCGCGCGCGAGGCACAGGGCGAGCGCGCCAAGCAGCACGCCCACGGCGAGCGCGGCCACGGTCATACCAGTCAGGCCGCCCGGCGCGACCAGGAAATGCCCGGTCAGCCGCCACGGTTCGGCCAACAGCGCGACCACGGTGCTCAAGGTCGTCAGCACACCGCATCACCGCTCAACCGCGAGGATCTGCGCCCGCCGTCGTCGACGAGACGCTTGCCTCAAGCGTACGCCGCGACCGCGGGGACCGCATTTACCATCAACCACCTGTTCATCATCGAGCGCCTGGCGGCACGAAGCGCTGTGATGCTCAGACGTTGAAGCGGAACTCGACACAACTACGTTACAGTTAACCATGAGCATAAGCAGGGCTGCGATCTACAGCAGGATCAGCGAGGACGCGGCTGGTGACGAGCACGGCGTCAGCAACCAGCTAACTGTCGCGCACCAGCTCGCTGCGGCGCGCGGGTGGGAAGTAGTGCACACCTTCTCCGACAACGACATCTCAGCCACCACCGGCAAGTACCGCCCCGACTATCACGTCATGATGGCAGCGGCAGCCAGGGGCGAGTTCGATGCGATCATCGTCTTTCATACCTCCCGGCTGTGGCGTAACCGCCGCGAGCGCGCCGACGGGATCGAGATCCTGCGCAAGCCGGGAGTGTCCGTGGTCGCAGTGAAAGGCCCAAGCCTGGACATGTCCACGGCCTACGGGCGCGGGATGGCCGGAATGCTGGGAGAGTTCGACACCATGGAGGCCGAGGTCAAGTCCGAGCGGCAGCAACTCGCTGCTATCCAGCGCGCGGAGAACGGAAAGCCGCCCTTGGGAACGCGGCTGACCGGCTACACCACCAGGGGCGAGCTGGTCCCCGGCGAGGCCGCCACGGTCCGGCAGATTTTCGAGCGGTTCCACGCCGGCGACTCGCTGCGCGGCATCGTCGCGTGGCTCACTGATACCGGCGTCCCGACCTGGCAGCAAAGTCAGGCTCGCGCTGCACTCGAGCGGGTGAGCGTGAAACTCGCTGCGGCGGGGCAGGAGCAGCAGTTTGGCGAGGACGAGAGGGCAAGGCTGCAGGCCAGGGTCGCCAAGGCCGAGGCACGGCTGGCCCAGGCCGCCGGGCGTCCGTGGCACCCGAGCAGCGTGCGAACGATCCTGACGAATCCGCGCTACGCGGGCCGAGCTGTCTATGCCGGCCGGGAAAACGGGAAGCCCGGAAAATGGGAGCCGGTTGTCCAGGGCTGGCTCTTCGACATGGTCCAGGCAAAGCTCGCGGATCCGCGGCGCCGTAAGCAGGTCGGCACCGATCGCAAGCATCTGGGGAGCGGTCTGTACCTCTGCGGCGTCTGCCAGCGTCCTGTGCAGGCCCACACCAGCGTCCCATCGGGACAGGCATCCCAGCTGCGCTACCGCTGCCCTGAAGGCGGCCACATCACCCGGACCGCCGCACGGATTGACGAGTACGTGCTCGCGGTCATCCGCGCCCGGCTCGGCCGACCGGACCTCGCCGGCATCCTCAGCGCGCCTGACAGCGGCGAGGCACGCGAGATCGCCGAGGAGATTCAGCGGCAGCGTACCCGCCTGGTGCAGGTCGAGCACGACTACGATGCCGACCTGATCGACGCCGTCCGGTACAAGGTCAAGCGCGAGAAGATCAGCTGCGAACTGGAAGCCGCCCAGGCCGCCCAGTTGCGGCTGGCAGTCCCGACCGGCGTTGCCGGAACCGTTGGCGCACCTGACCCCGTCGCTGCCTTCGACGCCGCTCCGCTTGGGATAAAGCGGGCGGTGATCTCGTTTTTCATGGCCGTCCGCCTGATGCCCGCGCCGCGCGGAAAGCACTTCGACAGATCGTCAGTGCAAATCATCTGGCGGCACGGACGAACCGGCGAGACGGAGGACCGATGACGGGGCGCCGTCTCGCGCCGCGGCCAGCCGACACGGCCTGGGTGTCCGCGCCTTTTCCGGCTCTATGTGGGTCCGTTTTGCTGGGGGCCGTCCCGCTTCAGCTGTCGGGTTGGGTGACCTCTTGTTCTGTGCCTTCTTGCGCCTGGTTGGGCGGCCCGGGCGTGGGGCTGGCTGGCGGGCCGATCTCAGCTTGAACTGGCTGCGGTTCATCGACCCGGAGCACCGCCGGCGGCGCCAGCGGGCCTCCGGGCATGCTGAGCGTTGTCCTGATGTACGCCTGGAGCGGGCCTGTGACCACGGCGAATAGCAGGATAAAGGTGGCGACGAGGACGGTAATGCGCGTGACGCTGTCGTCGTGGCGGCCGTCGAGGGCCGTGATGGCGCTGGCCTCGCCCACGAAACCCGCGGTGAGGATGATGAAGGCGACGATCAGCATGATGCGCGGGACGCGGTGCAGGGGCAGCTTCGGCGCTAGCCGGCTGGCGACGCGGCCTATGGGATGGAACGGTGACTGGCCCTGGTCCTGGGCGCGGGCGATCTGGAGTGCTTCCCGTAGAAAGCTCTCGTAGCCGCCGCCCTGGACAGCGAGGGCGAGGAAGAGCACGGGGATGATCGTCGCGACTGTCGCGTAGAGCAGGCCGTTGAATGCCGCTGCCTGCGCACGGGCTGTATGGGCTAATGCTGTGAGGCAGGTCATGGCTGCCAGAATGCCGCGCGGCGCGCGGCTTGCAGGCAGGTTCGTCGCGATTCCGCGCTCGGCCGGACCGCTATGGCAGGGCGATCCCGGCGTGGACTTCCTCCCGGATGGCGTCCAGGGCGTCTTTGGCGAGCCAGGCTATGTGGGTCCAGGCATATGCCCAGCTCGGTAGCGGGAACGCGAGCCCGATCTCGCCGAATGCGCTCACGGCCCTGGGCCGGGCGCCGGTGTGCTGGCCGCCAGCGCGGATCCTCCTCAGCCTGATCAGCGTGCCGATGGCATCGCTCGCGCGGTCTGCGGCTGCCGGATCCAGCGCGGCCGTCAGGTAATCGCGGACCTTCTCACCGGGATCCTGGCGTCCCACCTCCCGGCCGGGTGCGCCATCCGGCGGCGGAACTGTTCGCCGCCGTGTGGCCATTGGCGGTCAGGCTGACCACGCTGTACCGCAGGCTGGTAGCGAACCCTGTTGGCCGCGGGTCTGCGTGCCTGGTTATGTGTTCCTGCCTTATCCGGCTTCCAGTTCCCGCTCTGGCTGGCGCCCGCCTGGCCGACTGTAGGTACCGTCGCGGCTCGCGCTAGTGAAAGGGCGCGGCTCGCCGTTAACGACCGTCGCACCCGGGCCAACGGCATTGCCGCTCATGACGATCTGGCCGGGGCCAAGGTTCTGAACGCCCGTGTTGGCCAGTCCTGGCTCCTGCGGCCTCTCGCGGCCACCCGCCGTTTCGGCGGAGCGGCGGCCGATCGCCGCGCCCTCGATGTTGAGTGTGTCTTCACCCGAATGCATGATGCCTTCGCCCATGGTCATTGCCCTTCTCTCCTGTCCGCTGGACCGCTCGTAGATACCGTGCTCGCTTACCCTTCGGCGCGCCGCGGCCAGCGCGGACGAGACGACAGCCCACGTCTCGCCTTGACGCCATCCGTGACCGCCTGCCACGCCATCGCCGTCACCCCGCCTCAAGCTCGATGTCGGGCGCGGCCGTGCGCGTGCCGGTGCGCACCCAGACGCCGTGTCTGGAGGCCTCCCAACCGCGGTCAGCGAGGAACGGGTCAGGGTGCGGCGTACCGGGAATGAGCCGCGGCGGCTCGCGCTCCAGGTCTCGCAGATCGCTGACGAGCGCGTCGCCGGTGAACGAGTAACTGTCCGCGTAGGACCGCTCGCCGGGTGTCCCGGCCTCGCTGAGCAGCCTGGCAGCCGCGTCGTCGTGGTGGCGGGCGATCGCGTCTGCGTCCATGCCGGCCTCGGCCCGCGACGTGATGCTCCGCTCGGCGGCCTGCCGCCCGTCGCGTGCGCCTTCCGCTGGCCGGGGTACGCGGGTCACTGCCCGACCTCCTGCCGCGCTCGCTGCCAGCGCTGCAGGGCGAGCGACATGACCATCCGGACCGTAGCTGCGGTCTTGGAGGTGCTACGCATCCCTGCCAGCACCTGGGCCCGCTCGCAAGCTCCGGAGCGGTGCAGGACGTTCTCGGGAGCGTCAGGGTCGGCGCCGGATACCCAGCGGGCCACGTCGGCCATGCCTGCACCTGACACTGCGGCCGCGTGCAGGTAGGCGCTCAGGACGTCACCGGCCTTCGCCCGCCAGAATGCGACATCCGCGCCACTGAGCTGACCGACGGCCTGCGTGATCGCAATGGCCCGGCGGTCCGCCACCGCCTGGTCGGCGCAGCCGGCGATCAGGTTCTGCGTCTGGTCCTCGCTCACTGGCCGGCCTCCATGTCGTGATCGGTCATCTTGGTTTCCTCCCGGTGTCGCGGCGTGATGCCGCAGCTCGGGCAGTGCCGGCTGGCGCCGCCCTGGTTCTTGATGGCGCGCTCGCGTGCCCTGGTGCCCGGCCACGTGCGGGCGAGGGTCCAGCCGATCCCGGCGTCCTTCACCACGGCGAGCAGCCGCGCGCCGCGCCCGGCATCGTGCTTGGCGAGCCGGGCGTCCAGGTCCGCTGCCCAGCCGGTGTAGTGGCGGGCGTGCTTGTACGGCTGGTCGAAATGCAGCAGGTAGACGACTCCTGTCGCCGGGCCCCGGCTCACCACCACCACTCCCCGGAGCGGATCCGCCTGGCGATGTTCCTGGCCGTGTCCTGCCAGCCGCATCCGAGGCAGCGAAGGGTCAGGCCTCTGGGTGACAGCGCGCTGGCATGCCAGCGGTCCGCGCGGCACGCGGGGCAGCGGAGCGGGCTTCGCTCGTCGTACGGGTTCGCGGCTGTCTTCTCGGGCATCGCCGCCGAGGAATCAGCGCCCTCGCTGGCCGTCCGCCCGCTCATGAGGCGGCGGGGTACTCCCGGACGCGAAGGTCGGGCGGCCAGCTGCCCCAGTCACCGCCCTTCTTGCTGCCCGCGCCGTGCTCTCGCGCCCAGACCGCGCCGAGCTGCTTGACGAACACCGCAGTGCCCGCGTCACGGCACCGGGCCATGAGGTCGCGGACCCATCCGAGGTCCAGGCTCCGCGCGCCCGGACCCGACTCCCCGCCGATAACGCACCAGGAGATGCCCTCAAAGCTCAGCGACGGCAGGGGGCCCAGGAGCGGCTCCAGCGACACCCAGCGCACCACTGCCGGGGTCTCGCGCAGGTCGTCGGCGCGGCGCCAGTAGCGGTCCAGCTCGACCGACGTGCCCAGGTGGACGTTCGGCAGCGGCCAGGTGCCGGTGCAGCCGCCGCCGGGTCCGAGTCCCGGCACGTACGTCGGGCTGTGCGGCGTGGCCGCCCATTCCATCGCCGACCGGAAGTGCGTGCCCGGCGGGTGGCCTGTGCCGCAGCGGCACCTGTCGGTCAAGAGACGGCGCATCCGCTCGGGCCGCTTGCTGAGGATCTGGTAGGTGTGCTGCGGCGTTGACGCCATGACCGCCCAGACGCGGGCCAGGAAGTCGGGCGGAATGCGGGCGTGCCCGAGGTCGCTCATCGAATTGACGAACACCCGCGTCGGCTTGCGCCAGCGCAGCGGGATCGTCAGCGCGTCCTCGTGGACTGTGAGGCCGAAGCCCGGCCCGCTGGTGCGCGGGTCGCCGTCGTTCTGGTACTTGGCCTGCCCCATCGCCTTGAGGCGCTTCGCCATCGCCATCGCGTAGCAGCCGCCGGTGTCGTCGCCGTCGAACCGGGGCAGGCCGCAGCCGGGCGAGACCTTGTCGCAGCCTGTCGTCGGGTTCCAGACCTTGCCGGTCCATTCGATGGTTGTCTTAGCCATCACTCGCCTGCCTCGGGTTCGCGGCCGCCGGGCTCGGCGGTCGACTGCGGGATGCCTAGCGCCTGGTTGTGCTCGCGGGTCCGGACCAGGCCCGGGTTGTCCGGGTCGATCCCGGCGAGGGCCAGGCGGACAGCGCGGGTGACGCTCAGCTCGGCGCGGTCGGCCGCGGCGCGGATCCTCTCGGCGCGGGCCCGCCACGTCTCGCCGCGGCCGGGGTCGAGTTCCATGCACTGGCGGTTGAGCATGGCGGCCTGGACGAGGTTGCCGACCTGCCACGCGCTGCGCCCGCGCTCGGAAGCGAAGTTGGCGAGCGCCGCGCCGGCAGCCGGCGGGCTGGCGCCCGGCTCAGCGCTGGCGGCTTCCGCCCAGGTAGCGCGGCGGCGGCTGAGGATCTCATGCCACTGGTCTAGCTCGATCTCCTGAGTGCCCATGCGGAGCGCCTGCAGCCGCTTGGGCTCGGTCACGTCGTAGTGCCAGGCCACGGACGGACGGCCCCCGAGCGCCTTGCCCGGCTGGAAGTAGCTGCGCCGGAGGCCGAGGCGAGCGGCGAACGCGTGCAGCTCGTCCTCGGTGTCGGCGGTCAGGTGCGACCAGCGGGCGTCGTGCCTGCCGACTCGCGCCGGGACCTGCGCGTGGTCCACGTAGACCGTCACGGTTCTGCCTCTCGCTGCGCGGCGAGCTCGTCCGCGACGGCCCGGATCTGCGCCCGGGCGGCGGCGCGGGCCTGCGGCTCGCAGGGCCAGCCGTCCAGGTGGACCCACTCGCGGGCCTGCAGGTTGAAGTACAGAACCCGGCGGGTGCGCCAGGCAGCATGCGGTAGAGCAGTAACTCATCTCAGCCCGCCTCGGCGATCAGTTCGGCCTGCCGCGACTGGTGTCCGGCGGCGCGGCTCAGTGCCTTCTCCAGCGCGGCACGGCTCACCCCGAGTCGCACCTGGATGTGCTCGCGGGAGCATCCCTGGCGGCGCAGTTCGGCGGCGTCCTCGGCGATCTCGGTGGCCCGGTGCAGTGTGTGCTCAGGGCGGCGCCATCCCGCGGGCGGCGCGGCGGCGGGGTCGTCTATGACGTCGTCGTCCCAGGCCATCGGCGGCGGCCAGCCGCGGGCGCTCGCGTAGTTGCGCGCCCGGGCGGCCGAGATCCGCGACCGTTGATCTGTCTCGGCGGGCGGCCGGTTCCAGAGCCGGTCGTAGAGGCCTTGCACGGTCCGTGCGGTGCCAGCCGTGACCTGCCCGCGGCCGAGTACGTCACCGAAGTTCGAGGGACTCATGCCGAGGCGCCTGGCGAGCTGGGACTGCGGCCAGCCGATCGCCACGAGCGCCTGCAGGCGCCGCCGGGTTCCCGCAGCGGCTACGAGTGATCCCGGGCTGAGGCTGGCAGGAGACAGCGCAACGGCGAGAATGGCGGCCGCCGTCTCCGGCCGGATCCGCCTGCTGGGTGCCCGGTCGCCCGGGCCGCCGAACAGCAGCTTGCTTACAGCGCCTGTCGAGACTCCGGAGAGCTCGGCGGCGCGCTTCCAGCCGATGCCCGCCCGCGACAGCGCCTGCAGGTGCTCGCGGGCCGGGCCGGCGTCCACGTAGGGCTCCCACTGGCCGTACAGCATCTGCCGCTCCCTGCTGCTGGCGCTGAGCCTGTTCGCCTCCGTGCACCGCGGGCAGCGGCAGCCAGGGCCCGCGCCCGGGCCGGGCCCGAGGACGTACCTGGCCCGGGTCCCGTGGGCGCGAGCCGCAGCGGGCGCAACTGCGGTCATCCGCCGGCCTCCGCCTCTTGCTCGGGCAGCACATCGCCGTGGCCGATGTGTCCGGGCTCAAGGGCGCGTGCCTCGGCACGGGCGTAGGCAAGCCGCCGAACCCGGCCGCCGCCGGCGCGGTCTCGGGCCGGCATCTGCCGCCATTCGTCCAGGCCGTTCTTGCCGACGAGCCGCGGCTCGGCGAGGAGGTCGAACGCCGCTACCGCGTCGCGGAGTTGCGCAGCGGTCAGCCGTTCGCCGTCCGCGAATCGGGTGAGCTGGTCGTTGCCCTTCGCCGGGTCACCCGGCTGAGGGCGGAACACCTGGCGCCAGTAGCTCATGTCAGCCTGCCTCTCGTTCGCGGTCAGAAGGGCTCGGCCCGGCGCTGCGGCGGGCCGAGCGGATCGTCCGGGTTATCTCGCGCTCGTCCAGGCCGGTCGCGGCGGCCGCGCGGGCGATGGAATCCAGCGCGGCGCTGTCGCCGGCTTCGACGGCTCGGCAGGCAGCCCAGAACAGGCCGTCGTTGCGGTTGCCTTCTTGCTGTACGGCGACCCAGCCTGCGAGGTGCGTGACGTCCCGCGGGCCGTCAGCGGCGCGCATGCGGGGTTCCCTCGCGGGCTCGGGCTGCGGGTCGAGGAGCCGCCTGGCGGCGTCCCAGTCGAACGTGGCGTCGCTCGGCTCGTGCCGCACCAGCTCGTAGCGGCGGCCGCCGACCACGGACGGGGGCGCGACCACGTAGCCGCCCTGGCTCCGGTAGTCGACGTGAGCCGCGGGCAGGTGGCCGTTCCGCTGCCCGGTGCCCTTGTAGTAGGCGTGGATGCCTCGGCGCGGCGTCCGGACCAGCGCCATCGGGCGGGGCGCCAAGCCCTCGCGGAGCAGCCGGTTGAAGGCGGGGAATCCCGAGCCGTCCGGGTGCACATCGATGTCGAGCACGTCGGGGCCGGGAGCGCCGGTCGCTATGCCGACGTTCCGGCCGGGCGAGGCCTTCCACCAGGCTGTGACGCGGTCGGGGTCGGTGCTCGCGTCGTGCACGCCGTGGGCCGTCGCCGGGATCTTCTCGCCGGGGATCACAGGGAGCACTGGCCAGCCGGCCGCGGCGTACCGCAGAGCCGCAGCCAGCCGCGCGTCGTCGCCCTGCTCGCGGGTGCTCACTGCCCGGCCTCGATCTCGGCGTCAGGCTCAGCGGCACGCCGGACGGCCCTGGCGTGCTCCCCTGCGTCCATGCCGAACTTGCAGTCGTAGTCACGCCAGAGCTGATGCTGGCCGTCAGCCCACCGCCGGTAGGCTTCGCGCGCGTCGCCCTCGCCGCAGCCGAGCGCCCCGCTGATCTGAGCCCAGCTCGCGCCGGCCGTCAGCGCGTGATGCACGTAGGTCGGGTGCCGGTAGTACCGGGCGAGCAGCTCGCCGAGCGCGAGCACCTCCAGGTGCTCATCACCGGTCAGCGGCGGGTACATGGCCTCGTTGTGGTGCGGGCCTGGCTGGTACTCGCCGCGGGCCTTGAGGGTGGCGATCGCGCGGGCCGACACGTCGCGGTCGCTCAGTTCCTCGAATCGCTCGCGGGCGTGGCTGAGCGCGGTTCCGGGCCTGGTGGAGTCGTAGCGGTGCGAGGCGTCGCTGAACGTTCTGATGGGCTGCCTGTCGGGCTGGTCGGTCATGGCGTCTCCGTCGGTTGGCTGGCGGCTGGGACTTGCTCAGGCGGCAACGTCGTCACCGCCCTTGCGGGGCTCGGGCGGTACGGCGGCCTCGCGCGGGGCAGCGGCGGGCGCGCAGCCGGCGAGGATCGCGCGCAGCCGGTCCCGCGCTTCGGGCGTGAGTGGCGGCGCGTCCGCGGCGATCTGGCGGGCGCGCTCGAGGTCGGCGGTGCTCAGCGCACAGCCTCGGCGGCCGTCGTCCTGCTGCGCCGCCCTGCTCATCGCGGTGTCCCGCCTGGACGCTTGCGGTGGCCGCAGCCGCTCGTCTCCCGGGCGATCTGCTCGGCTGCGGCGGGAAGGAGCCGGGTCTGCCATTCGGCCTGCCCGGCGAGCATGGACGCCGACCGGCGCGGCTGCAGGTACAGCACCGAGTGCAGTTCAGACAGCCAGTCGAAGGTGAACAGCACCAGCGGGTGCTGCGGCCAGCACGGCGCGAGAGACGCCGCCAGGGTGCCGTAGGACGGCCGGTAGACCTGCTCCACCCACGCGGCCAGCCGGGCGATCGCGGCCTCCCGCTCGTCCCCCTGGAGCCGCCACCACTGCGGCGCCGGGATCGGGCAGTAGGTCTTGCCGGACGGCTCGTCCTGCTCGCCGAGCAGCGCGGCGACCTGCTCGGTCAGCACCGCAAGGCCGGCGTCCAGCGCCGCGAGGCGCTCGGCGTGCTCGGCGAGCCGCAGCAACGTCAGGTCGGCCATGGGCAGCTCGGGCTCGCTCACCGGACGCTCCACGGGTACGCCTCCGCGTCCGGCACGAGCGCCGCATCGTCAGGGGACAGGTGGGCGTCCAGGCACCCGGTGCGCGGCCCGGTAACCCCGGAGAGCACCTCGGACCGGGACAGGAGCGGCTCGCCTGCGGCGGCGAGCGCGGAGTGAGGCGGCGCGGGGATTACCGGGGCAACGGCCGTCCCGCGGCGCCGTGCCGTGCGGTAGGCGCGGTCCTTCCACGCCGCCGCGAGCTTGCCGATCACCGGGGCGAGCCCGCCGCGCAGCAGCAGAGCGTGCCCTGCCGGCAGCTGGCGGATCATCTCCGGGGCCATCACGTCGCAGCGGGTGTGGTGCTCCTGGCCTCGCTCGCGCAGGGCCGTCTGGCCGCACAGCTTCGATGCGAGCTCCAGCGTCCTGATGTCACTGATGCCCGGCAGGAACGCCACGAGGCCGGCCGTGTCGAGGATGACCTGCTTGCCGTGCTCCTTCCACCGGCTGGCCAGCTGCGCCTCGCCGTGCGCCACGGAGATGATCTGGATTCCCTTGCCGCCGCTGTCTGCGGCCCAGACCGGCAGGGGCACCGGGCAGGTTTGCACGATCTCGTCGAGTGCGAGGCAGAGCGGCGGATCGAGCCGGCCGCCAGGCTGGCGGCTGGCCACCTGCGCGGCCTGCCAGTGGATCTCGTTCGCCATGCACGCGAACAGGGGCGCGAGCGGCGAGTCCTCGCGCTCGGAGTCGGCGATCATGTAGAGGGAGCCGCGCGCGCTGAGAAACTCCCCGATATCGAACCTGTCCGGGCCGGGCAGCACGGCCAGGACCAGGTCCGGGTCGGTCATGAACGACAGCGCACGGGAGAGCACCATGCGGATGGTCGCGGCAGTCTTGGCGGCTTCCCCCCGGAGTTCCCCGAGCTCCAGTGACCACTGCGCCGCACCGGCCCGGGCGAGTATGTCCTCGGCGTCCTGGGCGCTGCCGAGCCCCCACCGGACGACCAGGCGCATGTCACCGCCGGCCAGTGCCGCCGCGTGGAACAGCCCGCGCAGATAGCTGGAGGCCTTGCTGGACCAGAACGACGAATCTTCGGTGCCCTCCACGCTCACCGCGTGTGCGAATCCGTCCGCCCGCCTGATGGCCACGGCCTGGACCTCGCAGCCGTCCAGCGGATTCCAGCGGAAGGTCGATGGCACTCCCCCGATGCCCTGGGGGTTGAAGACGTGCACCGGGCCGCGCTTCGAGCGGATGCCCGACGTCAGCTCGAAGACGTCGGCCTTGGTCGTCGTGCTGACCACCGGGCCCGGGTAGTGCAGGATGATCCGGGCCAGCAGTCCGGTCTTGCCGGACCGCGGCTTGCCGATGATCACCGCGTGCTCGTCTACCGGGAGCCGAAGCCCGTGCATCAGGTGCGCGCGGCCGAGGAACACGGAGTGCTCGGCCGCCCGGCGCCGCTGCCACGCTGACAGGGATTGCCGCGCCCGCCCGGACCGGCGCCACGCTGCGAGCCGGCCCCAGCGCAGCCACAGTTCCAGCGCGGTCGCGTGGCCCCGGCCCGGCTGCAGCTTCAGCCGGAGCCGCAGCCGCATGACCCGGACGCGGTACCTCGGCAGCCGGGACGACGGCAGGAAAGCCCACCGGGCGAGCGCCAGGAGAACAGCCAGCGCGAGGACCGCGGCGCAGTACGTCTCGATCATGACCCGGTGCCCCCGTCTCGCGCTGCGACCACTGCGGCGCGCAGCGCTGTCCGGGCGGAGCCCGGGTGCAGTCCGACCTCTGCGGCCACCTCGGCGGCTACCTGGCCGACGCGCTCCAGCGGCAGCGCCGACAGCGGCCCGTGACGGTCAGCGGCGAGCGCGAGCAGTCGCGCGGTCTTGGTCTCCCGGGGCGGTCTAGCCAGGCTGCGGCGCGGAGGACACGTCTGCGCGGCGATGAGTGCCGGTCTTGCCGGACCCGACGGCAATTCGGGTGCGGGCAGCGGCGTGGCGTTCAGGAGCATGCGCCGGACTCCGCTGGCCGTACTGCGCGGCGCGGCCGCGAACCGCACCGAGTAGAGGAAGGTTCGCCCTGCCAGCCTCCATGCGGAACGCTGGTCCTCGCTGTCCTCGGCTGGGCCTAGCGCCGATCGGCGGATGACGGCGATGAGCCGGTCACTGCCCGCCGCGAACAGCACGGGTGGCATCACGTACACGGCCACCGAGCGTGGCGAGCCGAGATCGGCGCCGAGAAGGTTCATCGCGCACGATCCGAGAGCGCACAGGCACACGAGCGCCCGCTCGATGACCGCCCGGCGGCCGAGCCGCGCCAGCGCGATACCCAGGATGGAGAAGATCACCGCGCCCGCGTCCAGGCCGAGCGCCTCAAGCGCCGACGCGAGGGGCTGGTGCTTCACCGCGAAGATGTAGGCGAACTGCGCGTGCCACGAGACGACGCCCATGGTCACGGCGAGCGCGCCGAGCAGGGCACATGCGGCCGTCAGAAGTACCGCGCTCAGGGTGAGCCACGGGTAGAAGTGGCGCGGCCTGGTGACCAGTACGTGGCCGTTCGAATTCGCCTGGGCGGCCGTCACGTCCTCCGCGAGGGCGAAGGTCGGCCACGCGCTGAGGTCATCTGCTCTCATCGCCTGCACTTCCCGTCCTGATCTGGTCTGCCAGCTCAACTGCCGTGGGCAGCGCGCTGTCTAGCAAGTCGGTGAGTACCTGGCCGACACGCCGGCCGGTGACGGCGGCGAGCAGCCGTAGGCGCTCGTCGATGTCCGGCCGGATCCGTGCCGCCAGGCGCGGGTCGGTCTGAGCCATTGCGTGCTCCCTCGCGGTGTGTCTTGGTGGCCATGTGCTGGTGTGCCGAGACACACAATACACGTTAGACGTCACACGTCTACTGTCAAGAGTGGGAGCTATCTTTGCCAGACGACACACGTGCGACGTCTACGCTTGGGTACTGTTCACGGGACAAGCGGACTCATCAGGAGGCATCGGGTGCCACTGGAGACACCAAGGCCGCACTACCGTCAGCTGGCGGACCAGCTGAAGCGGGCAATAGACAGCGGCGAGTACCCGCCGGGGTCGCTCCTGCCGCCAGAGCCCGAGATCGCCGCGAGCTATGGGGTCAGCAGGGCGACTGTCAATAACGCCGTAGCCGTGCTGCGCGCCGAGGGCCTCGTGCGCGTCCTCCGGGGAAGGGGAACCATGGTCAGGCAGATCCCGCCGATCCACCGCAACGCCGTAGCCCGCTACGCCACTGCGGCCCGCGAGCACGAGGGAGCCCGCGGCGCGTTCGACAGCGAGATCAGG
>Ga0208565_1000230_pt1 | contig 45606 bp, 34 predicted proteins | sample Sb_taG_7_FD_187706 | JGI IMG/M metagenome (GOLD analysis project Ga0208565, IMG submission 187706) | Peat soil microbial communities from Weissenstadt, Germany - Sb_50d_2_FS metaG (SPAdes) (version 2) | ecosystem: Environmental > Terrestrial > Soil > Wetlands > Peat | place: Germany... | reverse complement strand
CGATCGCGGCCGGGGACCTGGCCGCCGCCCGGGCCGCCTACCAGGCGTCCCTGGACATCGCGGCCCGGCTGGCCGCCGCCGACCCGGCCAACACCGAATGGCAGCGCGACCTGTCCATCAGCCACGAACGGCTGGGAGACGTGGCGATCGCGGCCGGGGACCTGGCCGCGGCCCGCGCCGCCTACCAGGCCAGGCTGGACATCATGGTCCGGCTGGCCGCCGCCGACCCGGCCAACACCGGCTGGCAGCGCGACCTGTCCGTCAGCCACGAAAAGCTGGGAGACGTGGCGATCGCGGCCGGGGACCTGGCCGCCGCCCGGGCCGCCTACCAGGCGTCCCTGGACATCGCGGCCCGGCTGGCCGCCGCCGACCCGGCCAACACCGAATGGCAGCGCGACCTGTCCATCAGCCACAACAAGCTGGGAGACGTGGCGATCGCGGCCGGGGACCTGGCCGCCGCCCGCGCCGCCTACCAGGCATCCCTGGACATCCGGGTCCGGCTGGCCGCCGCCGACCCGGCCAACACCGGCTGGCAGCGCGACCTGTCCGTCAGCCACGAACGGCTGGGAGACGTGGCGATCGCGGCCGGGGACCTGGCCGCCGCCCGCGCCGCCTACCAGGCCTACCAGGACATCGCGGCCCGGCTGGCCGCCGCCGACCCGGCCAACACCGGCTGGCAGCGCGACCTGTCCGTCAGCCACAACAAGCTGGGGGACGTGGCGGTGGCGGCCGGGGACCTGGCCGCGGCCAGGGCCGCCTACCAGGCCTACCAGGACGTCATGGTCCGGCTGGCCGCCGCCGACCCGGCCAACACCGGGTGGCAGCGCGACCTGTCCATCAGCCACGAACGGCTGGGAGACGTGGCGGTGGCGGCCGGGGACCTGGCTGCGGCCCGCGCCGCTTACCAGGCGTCCCTGGACATCGCGGTCCGGCTGGCCGCTGCCGACCCGGCCAACACCGGGTGGCAGCGCGAGCGGGAAGCGATGCGGCGGAAGATCGACGGCCTCGATGGCTGACCTCCACGAATCCACCTCACGCACACGTATCCCACCCGGCGATAAGAACGTGAACATGGCCTCGATCTTGAGCCGACGTGCTGAGTCAGCCAAACGGTTGTGGGATTTATCAAAGATCGCTCTACCGGGTACACAGTCACATTCACTGGCTGGCGGCGCGGGATGCGGCGGCACGCGGTGGGACGTGCAGGCCTGCAGGTGCTGATGGTACGGGTGGTGCACCCCGGTCCGGCCGGCCCCGCCGCCGGGTGGTGATGCCAGTGAGCGAACTGGCGCGGAAGAGGCCGGGGCAAACCTAATCTGCCGCGGCGCTAGGCGCCGGTGCCTCTCGCCCGGAAACCGGGCGAGATTACGGTCGTTTCCCCGGAAGGGCCGTCGCGTGTCCCGGGCGCGCCGCTACCGGGTGATGCTCAGGATGAGCGCGCCCACGGCGGTGACGGCTAGCGAGAGGAGCAGGGGCCGGCCAAGCGCGCTGGCCGCGCCTCGCAGCCGCCAGGCGGCCAGCGCCAGCAGCGCGACGGGGGCGGACACGACGATCGCGATGGTGGCCCGGGATGACGACGTGCCCTGGGACGGGAGGGAGTCGGCGACGACGGTGAGCACGAAGATCCCGACGGCGGTCAGCGTTGCCATCGCTCCCCAGCCGCCGAGAACGGCGCGGACCTGGTCCGGGGAGGCCAGCATCGCCAGCCTCGCCCGGCGCAGCAACTCCCAGCTGACGCCGGCGACGTAAGCCGAGGTGATGATCAAGTAGACAGCGTGGTACCAGCCCGGGAAGGAGAACGTGTGCGGCGCGATCAGCAGCCAGTTGAGCCGGGGGGCGGGGTCCAGCAGCCAGGCGGCCTGAGACAGCGCGCCGATCGTGGCCCCGATGCCGGCAGCCACGTAGCTGCCTGCGGAAACTTCCGGCCGGCCGGTCGGCGTCAGTACGGCGCAGGCTTGGGTGAAGCCGTAGACGATGACCGGGAGCAGGAGGTCGCCGATGGTGCCGCTCCAGTACGTCCAGAGCGGGCGTACCCCGTTCGGCGGGGTCGTCACCAGGGCCATGGCGCCCATCGTCATGAATCCGGTCAGCAGGCATGCCGCCGCGACCATGACCGGAAGCCGTGAGCCCGGAACAAGCCGTGAGCCCGGAACAAGCCGTGAGCCCGGAACCGAGCCTGACTTGGTTCCGGGCTCACGACGGCCTGCGTAACCTCCCGGGCGCACCCCCTCACGCGCCGCTTACAAGGTCAACGCAGGGGTACCGGAAGGCCCACTCGTTCTCATCGGCCGCCGCCGCGGCACCGTGACGAATTTCCCTGAGGGGTTCGTTAATGAAGGTGAGCATTCCTATCTCCGGTTGAGATAGCGCGAAGGCAGGCCGGAATGGATAAGGTCGTGGATCCGTTTGGCGAGCCTTCGGAGAATCTTGTGCACGCTGCCAGGATGTGACGTCCCCGCCCGCCGCGGCTATGCCCCTGCGGGGTGGAAAAAACCCACCCCGCAGGCAGGGCGCCGGCGAGTTGGCGATATTCGGCGGCACCGCGGCACCGCGGCGCACGGCCCTGGCTCACCGCTGCCGTGGCTGGCGGTCATCGGCGCTGTCTTTCTCACCATTCGTCTTGGTAGCCGTCATCGCGGAGGCTTACTTCGAGATCAGCCCGTGTTCCCGCCTGCCGGTCCGCCTCGAGGTATGCCTTCTTGATGGCCTGGACATGCTCTTTGACGGTTTCCTTGGAAAGGTGCTCCAATTCCGCGATCTCGACGTTGGACAGCCCGGCTGCGATGTGCGCCGCGATCTCTCGCTGGCGCTGGGTCAGCGGCACCTGCTCCATGAGGATGAACTTCGAGGTCTGAGCGTCCAGCACGAGCTCGCCCGCCGATGCGGACACGATGGCCGACCGGGCTCCGGCGAACCGTGCCTTCTTGTTCACGAAGGCCAGCGCCCCTTTCCCCAGGGCCACCCGGCGCATCCAGTGGGATCGGTCGTCGTTGGAGAGCACGACGACCTGAGCACCCCAGGCGCGCAATCGGCTGATGTTGTCCGCCAGCTTCGTGCCGTTGTGCAGGAACACGTCGAGCAGCACGACGTCGGGCACTTCGGCCAGGCTGGCGATCAGGTCGTCTACCGATGCGGCTGCCCCGACGGGGGTCATCTCGTCGTCGCCGCCGGCCATGCCCTGCAGCCATTCCAGCGTGATCGGGTCGTCGTCGACAATCGCCACCTTGATCATTGCGTCTCCCCTGAGATCGATGTCACTGGCGTATCCCACTGGTAAATCCAGCGCTTGCCCGGCGTCGAACCAGGCCGGGATCCCGCTGCCGTACCCGGTCTCACCCTCATGGCGAACCGCTGGCGGACCACCCGCCACTCCGGTGTGGCAGGCAACTCCGCGAACTCGCTGGTGACTGTCACCCTGGCCACCTCGCCGGTAAGCGGCAGCACCCTGACCGCGACCCCCTCCGGTACGAGTTCGAGGACACTGCGCAAGGCCCGGACGAGCAGGATCCGGTCCTGGAATCCGAAGCGCTGGGACAGGTTGAGTTCGTCGTCGATCACCCAGCGCAGATCGCCACTGCCGGGCAGCAGCTCGGCCAGCAGCAGCGACGGTTCGTCCAGGCTGCGGAGTTCGCGTCTCAGGTCGTCGGCCAGTTCGGCGCACCTGCGCTGGACGCCGGGATCTGTCACGTCGGCGGTGCCGTTGGCGAGCCCGTCGAGCATCGCCGCCGCCGCCGTCTCGGTGTTGTTCAGCTTCACCTGCAGCGAGGCGCGGCTGCCCTCCTGGAGGATCCGCGACTGGATCACGCTGAGACCCTGCCGCTTCAGGTCCTGGTTGACCGTGTCCATCCGGCGGATCACCGCGACGAGGAAGAAGACGCCGATCCCGATGGCGGCCCCGGCCCCGCCGGACATGACTATCGTGTGCAGATCGCGCAGGGTGCGCCCCGCGTCCGCCATGACGAAGGCCTGAATCGCGGCCAGGGCGGCCACGCCCAGCAGCATCTCCTCGGCGGGGCGGCTGAACGGCAGCAGGCAGAGCGGCACGACGCAGAAGCCGGAGACCCAGTTGGCCGGCCCGGTCAGGGCCGTCTCGCTGAGCTGCGTGGCGATCGCCAGGCACGCGAGGGGACCGGTCACCAGGGCGAGGGCGGAAAGCAGCGGCCCCACGCCGCCCGGTGACCTCTGCCAGATGAGCATGAAGACCGAGACCAAGACCACCAGCAAGACCACCGGGACCCAGCCGTGCCGGTAGGCCGGCCAGCCGACCGCGAGCTGCACCGCGTTGAAGACCGCGAAAACCGCCAGACCGTAAGGGATGGCCTGCCACATGAAGTGGCTAAGCGGCTCGCACCGCTCGCGCGCCCGCTGCCTGCTCCAACGGCTGGTCCGGGCCCACTGCCACAGCCTGTGCAGGCGGCTGGCGGGCACGATGCCCGGCGCCTGCGCCGTGGGCCACGTGAGGGTCACGGTCGTTCCGGCCCCTACCTCGCTGTCTATCCGCGCCTCCCCGCCGATGTCCCGCATGCGCTGCTCGATCGACATGCGGGAACCGAAGCCGTGGCTGGTCGCGCGGATGAAACCATGACCATGATCCCGTACCTGGATGCTGATGCGGCCCGAGTCCGCGGTGACGACGACGTAGGCATCCTGCTGCCCGCTGTGCAGGCAGACGTTGACCAGGCACTGATGCACGGCGCGCGCCAGCCCGGTGACGACCACCGGCTCTTCCGGGTAAGCCGTCACGTCGCCGTGGGTCAGATGGACCCGCAGTCCTCGCTTCTCATAGTCGGGAACGAGGTCATCCAGGATCTTGGCCAGCGTCCACGCGGGCTCGGACACGATGACGTACCCGCGGAGCACTTCGGCGCCCCGCGCGCACGCGCGGCGGAACTCCGCGGAGTCGCGGGCATCGCCGTGCCCGGCCATCGACAGCCTGTCCACCGGCGCGTCATGCACCATGCGCGGGTGCTCCCGCATGGCCTGGTTCTCGGTTCTCGCCGCGGCGTCGGCCACCGCGTCCCGCTGCAGCGCGTCGGCATCGGCGTCCAGTCGCGCCGCGATCGCCCGGACCACGGTCGAGCCGAGGATCGCCGCGCACAGCGAACCGCACTCGATCATGGCGAGGATCAGGTACTCGCCCAGGTAGCCAGTTCCGGCCAGCGCCAGCGCTCCGCGGTGAACCGCGATCAGGCCCACCGCGGCCGACCGCGACCATGTGCCGGCCGACAGGCCCGCACCGAACGCGCCCAGCCCGATGAGCGGCTCCGCCACGTTCAGGGCACCGGTGTAGTGTCCTCGCACCGCCCAGGTGGCAGTCAGGCTGAAGACCGCGAACAGGCTGCACAAGGCTACGACCCAGATGGTCGGCCGCTCAGCGTACAAGAGCCGGATGACCCCAGCCGCCGTCAGCCCGAGGAACACGGGAAAGCCCGCGATAAACCAGGCGGGATAACCCGATCTCGCGACGGCGAGAGCCACGGCTACCTGCAGGCACGCGGCCCCGATGAGGCCGGCCGCGGCCTTCCGCAGGCTGAAATCAATGATCTGGGAAGGCTTGCTGCCTCCGCTACCGGCACGGGCGGCCGAGGGGAACAAGCGATAACCCCATCGCTCCGTGTCCCGTCGGTCGATCTCGCCTCCCGGATGCGAACGAACTCAACAACGCGGGACCCAGCTACAGCCACGGCTATAAACCCGCAGCACAGGTGCGGCTCATTATCCGGTGGTCCCGCTCAGCCGTTGCTCCGTGTACGGATCACGCGAGCGCAGAGTACTGCATTGTCGCCCGGCCCGAGGACGGCGGCGACGTACCAGGGGAGAGTGGCCGCTGCGCCGCCTGTGGAATCGTTTAATCTACGGTACGCTCAAAGCCTTCCGGTAAGCCTGATGCGGCAACCGGCTCTTTGCTCACGCCGCGAACAGCATGACCACGCCCAGCCCGTTACGCGCGAAACAGAGCTTACATGCCAGCCGACCGCAGGCGACAATGAAGAACATGGGCGGGCCTGGCGCTGGACAGCACGAAAATAATGTCCAAGCCGGGCTGATGCGGGACGGCGCGCAGAAGTGGATTCTCCGGGCCGGACACGACTTGCGTGAGATTTCCCCGACCGCCTTGCTCTCCCTGTTGTGCGCGGCAGCGTTTTGTCCGGTGACCGCCGTCGGGGCGGGAATCACCGGTGCGGCGGCCGTGGCCGGCATCGGGGTACTGTCCTCGGTCGGCGGTGGCGTCCTGACGGGTGTCATCACCGACGCGATAGACCGATTGCGCGGCCATAACGCGGAGAGTTCCCCCTCGCCACCCGAGATTGAGAGGGCGCTCGCCAGCGAAATCGGCAAGGTGCTGACCGCTGGCGCCGCGGACGCCTCTGCCCTGCGGGCCGAAATCGGCGCTGTGCTTAAACAAATTGACCTGGGCGGCGACATGCTGCGAGAGGCTATCGACTCGGGCAACGAGCAGCTCCGCAGCGACCTGATTACCGCCATCAGCGTGCTCGGGTCCGACTTCGCCGAGCTCAGTTTCCTGGTCAGCGATGTGGTCGCCGCGGCCGCCAGGATCCAGCACGATCTTGATGAGCAGCGCGCGAGTACCCGGGTAATCATCGAGCAGAACGCCGGACAGTCAGCGGAGATCCGCCGGGCCCGGGAGGACCTGGCGATAATCGAGCGGCGCACCCGCCCCGGGACACCGGCGGATAATGACGCGGAAATGCACTGGGAGGGCTGTCCTTACCGGGGATTGCTGCCGTTCAGCGAAGCCGACGCGGAGATCTTTTACGGCAGGGAGCGACTGACCACGGAGCTGGCGGTCAAGGTCGCCGAGCAGGCGGGCGGCGGCGGCTTGATCGTCGTCACCGGCGCCTCAGGTGCGGGTAAATCATCGTTGCTGCACGCGGGCCTGCTGCCTGCGCTGGCCCGGGGACTGCAGGTTCACGGTTCTGAGCGCTGGCCGTGCCGGGTGATGACGCCGACGAAGGAGCCGCTGGCCGAGCTGGCCACGCAACTGGCCGCCCTCGGCGGCGGCGACGCGCTCACGATCCGGGACGGTCTCGCCAGGGATCCGGGCCAGGCCTACCTGGCTGCCCGCCAGGCGGTCCTGGCTGGCACCGCGTCCTCCCGCCCCACGCGACTCGTCCTGATCGTCGACCAGTTCGAGCAGGTTTTCACCTTGAACGCCGGTCCCGACCGGGAGGCAGACAGGCAGCGGTTCATCACCGCCCTGTGCGCGATGACCACGAATCCCGCGGGTACCGAGGAGGAGCCCCCGGCGCTGGTGGTGATCGCAGTCCGGGGAGATTTCCTGGACCGGTGCGCTGCCTACGCCGAGCTTGCCGTGGCGATGCAGGAACGCCAGTTCGTGGTGCGGCCCATGACCGACTCGGATCTCCGGCTGGCAATTACCGGGCCGGCCGACGCGGCCGGGCTTCGCCTCGAGCCGACCCTGGCCGAAACCATCCTGGCTGACTTGCGCACCGCGGGTACCGACACCGCCGCAGGGGTCTTGCCGCTGCTATCCCAGGCAATGCTACTTACCTGGGAAAACCGCGACGGCGACCGCCTGACCAGCCACGGCTACGGCAAGTCCGGCGGAGTGAGCCGCGCGGTCGAGATAAGCGCGGACGCCGTCTACGACGACCTTCCGGCCGCCGATCAGGTACTGGCCAGGGAAATCCTGCGCAACATGACGACGGCCAGCCGCGACGCCCGGCTCGCCAGCCGTCCGGTCAGCAGGGCTGCCCTCTACCGGCTGCCGGGCGCGGGGCAACCGGAAGCTGATCTGGTCCTGGAAAAGTTCGCCGCCAAGCGCCTGATCGTTCTCGACGAGGGCACCGCCCAAATCGCTCACGATGCCCTGCTGACCGCATGGCCCAGGCTGCACAGCTGGCTTGAAGACGACCAGGCCAGCTGGAGCCTGCACAGTCAGCTGGCCGACGATGCCGAGGAATGGAGCCGCAGCCAGCAGGCCGATTTCCTGTACCGCGGGACCCAGCTAGCCGGCGTTCAGCGAGTGACCAGCGCGTGGGCTGCCAACCCGGACCGCTACCCCGCCCTCACCACCACCGAGCGGGACTTCCTGCAAGCCAGCGAGCGCGCCAACAGCCGCCGGATCCGTCTGCAGCGGACTGCTCTAGCCGCCCTGCTCATCTTGCTCGTCGCGTCCGTTACCGGCGCAGGCTTGGCCATCACAGCGGCACGAAACGCCAACTATCAGCGCAAATTCGCGGTCTCTGACGAACTCGCTGCGGAGAGTGAGCAACTCGATGCAACAGACCCCGTTACGGCATCGCAGCTTGCCGCGGCCGCCTGGGAAGTCATGCCCACGGAACAGGCGCGCGTGAGCATGCTGGATGTCCTGGCGCAAAAAGGGATCGCTACCATCGCCGCCGATACCAATCCCAACCATCAGCCCGTGGATGGGGTGGCGTTCAGCCCGGACGGCAGCATTCTCGCCACCGCCGGGGCCGACGGGACGGCGCGGCTGTGGGACGTGGCCACGGGCCGGCCGATCGGAACGCCCATCGCCGCCGTCAGCGACCCCAGCAACAACAGCGTGGATGCGGTGGCGTTCAGCCCGGACGGCCGTATCCTCGCCACCGCCGGGTCGGACGGGACGGCGCGGCTGTGGGACGTGGCCACGGGCCGGCCGATCGGAACGCCGTTCACCGCCCCGCCACCGACCTCAAAGGCCGTCTCCAACTCCATCAACGGATTGGCGTTCAGCCCCCACGGCAACATCCTGGCCGCCGCGGTGGGCGACGGGATAGTGCAGCTATGGGACGTGGCCATGCACCGGCAGATCGGGACGCCGATCATCGCCGTCAGCGACCCCGGCAGCGACAGCGTGGATGCGGTGGCGTTCAGCCCGGACGGCCGTATCCTCGCCACCGCCGGGTCGGACGGGAAGGCGCGGCTGTGGGACGTGGCCATGCACCGGCAGATCGGGACGCCGATCATCGCCGTCAGCGACCCCGGCAGCGACAGCGTGAGTGGGGTGGCGTTCAGCCCGGACGGCCGTATCCTCGCCACCGCCGGGTCGGACGGGACGGCGCGGCTATGGGACGTGGCCACGCACCAGCAGATCGGATCGTCCATCATTCCCGTCGGCGTATCCGGTGACCAAGGGAGTGACCAAGGGGCAACCGGCGTGAATGCGGTGGCCTTCAGCCCCGACGGGAACGTCCTGGCCACCGCCGAGAACGACGGGACGGCGCGGCTGTGGGACGTGGCCACGCGGCAGCAGATCGGAACACCCATCGCCGCCGACACCGACCCCTTCAACACGCCCGCGACGGCGGTGGCGTTCAGCCGCGACGGCAGCATGCTCGCCACCGCCCGGTCGGACGGGACGGCGCGGCTATGGAACATGGATTTCTACGGCCAGATCGGCGCGCCCATCGCCGCCGTCAGGCCAGCCAGCAGCCCCGGTCCCCCCAGCGGCGTGTATGACGCGGCGTTCAGCCCGGACGGCACGATCCTCGCCACCGCCGGGTCGGACGGGAGGGCGCGGCTGTGGGACGTGGCCACGCACCGGCAGATCGGGACGCCGATCATCGCCGTCAGCAACCCCAGCAGCGACAGCGTGAGTGGGGTTGCGTTCAGCCCGGACGGCCGTATCCTCGCCACCGCCGGGTCGAACGGGAAAGCGCGGCTGTGGGATGTGGCCACGCACCGGCAGATCGGCACGCCCATCACCGCCGGCGGCGGCGTGGATGCGGTGGCGTTCAGCCCGGACGGCACGATCCTGGCCACCGCCGGGTCGGACGGGAGGGCGCGGCTGTGGGATGTGGCCACGCAGCGGCAGATCGGCACGCCGATCACCGCCGTCAGCAACCCCAGCAACACCAGCGTGAGTGCGGTGGCGTTCAGCCCGGACGGCACGATCCTGGCCACAGCCGATTCGGACGGGATAGCGCGGCTGTGGGACGTGGCCACGCACCGGCAGATCGGCACGCCCATCACCGCCGAGAGTAACTCCACCTACGGCGGCGTGACTGTGGTGGCGTTCAGCCCGGACGGCACGATCCTGGCCACCGCCGGGTCGGACGGGACGGCGCGGCTGTGGAACATGGCCACGCACCAGCAGATCGGCGCACCGATCACCGCCTTCAGCCTGTTCAACAACCTAACCGGCGAGGCAGTGAACGGGGTGGCGTTCAGCCCGGACGGCAGCATCCTGGCCACCGCCGGGTCGGACGGGACGGCGCGGCTGTGGGACGTGGCCACGCACCAGCAGATCGGGCCGGATATCACCCCCGCCGGCAGCTTGAGCCAGATCCTTGGGGTGGCGTTCAGCCCGGACGGCAGCATTCTCGCCACCGCCGGGGCAGATGGCACCGAACGCCTGTGGGATGTCGGATTCCCAAGGAATCTTCTGCGCGCGGTGTGCAGCATAGCTGGCACTTCCCTGACACCCGAGCAATGGCGTTCTTATATCCAATCTGCGCCATATCAAAAAACATGTCCTTAGCCTGCGGCCAATCACCCCTCCGGCTTCTGGCCGCGGCCGGACCTATGCGTCCCCTTCCGGCTGGCTTTCCTGGCCGAATGCCACCTGGATACTGCGTTCCTCGGTGCCGCGCAGGACGGTCAGCTCGATGGTGTCGCCGGCCGCCTGGAGCGCGCCGGACAGGTCGTCGATGGTGCGGACCGGCTGGCCGGCGGCCGTCACGATCAGGTCGCCGGCGGCCAGGCCAGCGCGCCCCGCTGGGCCGCTCTCGTCTACCCCGTGGACGAGCAGGCCCTCGGCGTCGGGGAGGCCGACGGCGCGTCGCAGCCGCCTGGCCACGTGGCCGGGAGTGATCGTGATGCCAAGCTGCCGCGGCCTGACCGATTCTCCGCTGGCGAGCGCGTCGACCCGGCGGCGCAATGCCTCGTCGGCGGGTATGGCCAGGTAGAAGCCTTCACCGAGGCGGTTCGTGTTGATCCCGAGCAGCTGCCCGGCCGCATCAAGGACCGGCCCGCCCGAGGAGCCGGGCAGCAGCGGTGCGGTGTGCTCGAGGCTGCCGGTGATGCGCAGGCCACGGGGGCCGCGGAAGGTCCGGTCGATGCCGGAGATGAAGCCGAACGTCACCCGCAGCCCGCGCCCGCCCGGGTCAGCCAGCGCGAAGACGGGCATCCCGATGGCGGGCGCTGCGGTGGACCACGGCAGCGCCGGAGCCTGCCCGGTGTCGGTCTCGATGACGGCGAGGTCGCCGTCGATGTCGTGCCCCGCCACGTTCCCCTCGGCCGTGCGCCCGTCGGCGAAGGTGACCGTCACCTTACTGCCGCGTACGTTGTGCGCGTTGGTGAGCACCCGCCCCCCGCCGAGCACGACGCCCGAGCCGACGCCCCACCGCTGCCCGATGCCCACCACCGAGGAGCCGGCGTCCTGCGCCAGCCGCGCGATGCTGGCCTGAATCTCGTCGAAGATCGTCATCGATGCTCGTCCTTCCAGTTAGTAGTAACTTGCAAGTTACTACTAACTGATATGGGGATGTCAACGCAACGGCTACGATCCTTTTATGGCCCAGAGCGAAATTGCCTCCTCACCGCTGGCCGAGGCGCTGGCCAGGGTCGGCGACCGGTGGACCCTGCTGGTGGTGGAGGCGCTGCTCACCGGGCCGCGCCGGTTCAACGATCTGCTCGACCAGATCCCCGGTATCGCGGCGAACATCTTGTCCGAGCGCCTCAAGCGGCTCGAACGCGAAGCCCTGCTCGTGGCCCGGCCTTACTCCGAGCGGCCGCCCCGCGCCGCCTACGAGCTGACCGCCGAGGGCAAGGAACTCGCGGGGGCGCTCCGCCTGCTGGCGTACTGGGGGTCTAGGCACGCCGACCCGGCGCAAACGCCCCGGCACCCCGCGTGCGGCACCCCGATCGAGGCCCGCTGGTACTGCCCGACCTGCGACCATCTCGTTGACCACGAGCCGGACCAGGCCGAAGTGCATTTCGTCTAGGCCAGGCAGGCGCGATCACCCGGCGGGCCAGCCGGATGCGAGAAGGAGCTGAGGACCTCCGCCGTTCCGCGGCCGTTGTGATTTGCGGCGTTCGGGCCCCTGATGGCATTACAGTGCGGTACCAGGCCCGAGGCCAGGTGGATGGGGTGTGGTGACGTGGGTGACGGAGCGGGCATGCGGCCAAGCCTCGCGGACACGATCGCGGCGGTGCGCCGTGAGCTGAGCTCGGCGCTGGCGGTCGGTCAGGGACAGCTGGTCCAGTTCCGGGCCGGGCCGGTGGAGCTGGAGTTCGAGATCGCCGTGACCTGCACCGGCGGCGGGCAGGCGGGCGTGCATCTGTCGGTGCTTACGTTGGGCAGCCAGAGCGCCCCGGCACGGGCGACCACGCAGCGGATCAAGGTGACACTGCAGCCGCCGGACCTGGATACCGGTGCGGACGCGCAGGCAGCCGGTGGCCACCAGCAGCCGGATGTCAAGGCGTCTCAGTCACCGGCCGGGATCGGCCCAGAGCCTGGCGTATTGTCACCCGCCGAAGGTGGGCTACCGGAACGCCCGGTCCGGGCGGAAGGCGTCGAGGTCCATGAGGTTGCCGACGGGCTCATGGTTTACCAGGCTGAGCCGGAGTGCGTTCATCACCTGAACAACACGGCGGCAATCGTGTTTGAACTATGCGACGGCAACAACACGATGCGTGAAATCAGCGAGCAACTAGCAGCGGTTTTCGGACTTACCAGCGTGCCTGCAGGCGTGGCTGAGAGGTGTGTCGCTGATCTGTGGTCGAAGGGCGTCGTTCTGTGAAGCAGGCGGATATGCCCGGCCAGGAGGCCTGAGTTTAGAGCAGGCAGCATGTTGCGCGGCAGTATCCTGTCTTGCTAAATTTTGAGTCGCTATCTTCTGGATTTCCCCTTTCCGGCGGGGATCCTTTTACGGAGAGGGCCTGAAAGGGTATACAGATGAGCGATGAGCGGATCGGCGACTCGCAAGGTGGATCTGGCCTAGGCCGTCGGGCCTTCATCCAGAGAATGGCAGTGGCAGGGTTCGCATTTCCCGCGATCGTGACCTTGGTGGACCCGGCCGCTGCTGCTGCCGCTTGTAATCCGAAAACCACGCACCCGCCAACAACGACGCCTCATTGCCATCCGACGACCACGCACCCGCCAACGACGACAGCCGCGCCAACCACGACGGCTGCGCCAACGACGACGGCTGCGCCAACGACGACGGGCGCGCCGGCACCGTCGACAACGACGCCCCCGCCAACTACCACGGCCGCGCCGTAGGCAGGACTGTGCTTGGGCCTAAGGGTGCCGCTCGGCGGGGACACCAGCGTGGCCGGCGTTGCTGATACGAATAGGGCATGGCTGCCCGGCTGCTGCTCGTTCATAGCCCGCTGGTCGGGTGCGCAACCTGGGATCTGGTCGTGGCCGACCTGGCCCGGGGGGGCTACGAGGTGGGCGTTCCGGACCTTACCGGCACTGTCATGGCAGGGCCGCCGTATTGCGTGCGCCAGGCCCAGGTGATAGCCCGCAGCGCATCCGGCCAGCCCGCGATCCTCATCGGTCATAGCGGGGCGGGGCCGCTGCTGGCCGCGGCGGGCGCCATCATCGGCCGGGTTCGGGGTTACATCTTCGTCGATGCTGGCCTGCCGATGCCGGGGCAGGCCTGGATGGAAACCGTGCCGCCCGATCTGGCGGCCCAGGTGCGGGGGATGGCTGATGCCGGGGGCTGGCTGCCGCCCTGGCCGCAATGGTGGGGCGATGAGGCCCTGGCCGAGCTCATTCCTGATCCAGAGGCGCGGCAGTACTTCGCGGCCGGCTGTCCCCGGCTGCCGCTGGCCATGTTCGAGGAAATCCACCCGCCGGCGCCGCTGTGGCCGGATGCCCCCGCTGCTTACCTGCTGCTGAGCGAGGCATACCAGGACCAGGCGGCCAGGGCGCGGGAACTGGGCTGGCCGGTGACAGAGCAGATGAGCCACCATCTCGCGCTGCTGACAGAGCCCGGCCGGGTCGCCGGATCGCTGCGCGAGCTGATCGGTCAGCTTCGCCAGTAGTAGCAGCGCTTCGCCACCCGCCCTGACCTGGACATCTTCTCCAGCAACGAAGCCGAGCGCACTATCCGGCCGGTGAAGGGTGCAGCAGCGCGCGTGGCCTCCGCCACGTCAGATTACGTAACGTTCCGCGAGTTCACGATCCGCGTCATCGTACTCAAGCAAGTTTGGCTGTGACGCTACCCGCGGTGAGGTGATGAGAGCCCGGAAAGTGCCGTCCGCGATGCGCCGACTGAGGTACTGATCACATGCCAGCCACTCGCTAAGCCACCGGCCGAACTCCTCACCGGCAGCCGGGATGTCCGCGAGGATGCGGTCGTACGCTTGGCGGTGCACCGCGACCGCATGGGTGCAAGTGACCGGGCCGCACTCTTGCAGCACCTCGCTGCCGTCCAGGTAGGGAAACTTCTGCGACCATACACATGCCCCGAGGAAACATACATCCCATTTGAGGCTCGCAAGCTCGCTTCGGACGGACTGCATCACGGCTACCGTGTTGTCAATGAATACCGCGTCATCTTCGAGTATGAGCACGTGCTCGTAGCCGCGTCGTTGCGCCTCGGCCACCATCTGTCGGAATGAGATGGCATTTCCGCGGTGGCGGTTTTCAGGAGTCGCCACCGCCGGGAACCGCTCAACCTGCCACGCGATGCCGAGCTGTTCATGCCGGCGCCTGGCCTCCGCCCAGCGTGCCGTCTCGCTGTCCAGGTTCAGGCAGAAAATCCCGTCGAACAAGCTGAGCGGGCTGGCGGCTTCGCTAGCCGTCTTCTGAAGAACGGCTTCGAAGTTCGAGGCGGCTCCCATCCTCTCGAACTCCTCCCGGAAATGAGCCTCAACGCTGGCGGTGTCCCATCCGATCTCGCTCCAGCCGATGAGGTAATTGCGGAGCCGGTCCTCCCATGAGGGGTGGTACGGAGCCCCGCCAGGGCGGCCAAATCGATGCGCCCACCCCACGGCCGGATGGCACAGAACTCGTCCGCCCGCCCTGCGTGCCTTCTCGTGAAGATAGCCCTCCTCACCACCAAATCCGCGGAAACGAGGGTTGAAGCCTGGCCATGCCTCGCGGCGGCAGGCAAACAGCCCGAGACCCTGCATCGCGATCTCAAACGGCGCCCCGCCGGGATCCGCGATGCGCTCGTCACGCGCCCACTGCCCGTACATGCCCGCGCCCCAGGCCGGATCGAAGTGACTCGCGATCGGCTCGAGCCTGTCGTCCAGCAGTGGGCCCTGGATCAGGTCCATGCTGCCGGGGTGTTCGTCAAACCAGCGGACCAGGGCGGCCAGTGCGCCGGGCCGGATGAGCACGTGACTGTCAACGCAGCATACGATGTCCGCGTTCGCCTCGCGGAAGACGAGATCACGCACGCTCGTGCCGCGGTAGCCCCGAAATGGTATATACCTGAGAAACGGGATCCAATCTTCCAGGCCCTTCAGGCTGGCCGCCGCCGCGCCCTCCGGGTGGTTATCAATAATCACAAACGAGAGTTTGTCGGCTATCTCCGGATGAAACATCCGGATGGCCTGGATTGTGAACCAAACGCCATCAAAATCGTCGAAGGTCGCCATTCCGACACATAGGCGGCGGTGTTCGCATTGCGGTGTCATCTCGGGCAGCGGGCGGGCCGCTTCCTCTGCCAAAACAAGTTTCTCGAGGAAACGGCGAGCGTTTGACATCAGACCCCTTCGCGGGCCGCTAGTGATTTTCCCTCGCTGGCACGGCGTAAAACCCGCAACTGGCCAAGCGCTCAATTTGCGGTAATCATAGCAGTGCGGCGAAGACTAACGCCCGGGTCCGTCCGGCGCGTACAGAACTGGGGGTGGCGGCGGTAAGCGTGCTCGCCTGGTTCACCAGCCGCCCGCGGCTCGCTGGCGGCCACGCCAGCTCTGCGGGGCCTGCGGGGTGCTCCGCGCGTCCTGATCACGGCGTCCCGGGCAATCACGCCTCACTGGTGTATCAAGGCCGCGCTGGCAGCCTCCGCCTTGGAGAAGCCATGCCTCGGGGAATAGGGATGGCGGCGCGGCAGCGGGGATCTTCCGGCTCGGCCGGAGCGGGGGTGACGTCAATGCGGATCTTGCTGGTTGCCAGCGGCTACAACAGCATGGCGCAGCGGGTGCATGCTGAGCTGGCCGACCAGGGGCACGAGGTGTCGGTCGAGCTGGCGCTCGGGGATGAGGTGCTACGAGACGGCGTCCGTAGCTTCGACCCGGATCTGGTCATCGCGCCGATGCTGACCACGGCGATTCCCGCGGACATCTGGTCGGCTCGGCCGTGCTTTATCGTCCACCCGGGACCGGTGGGTGACCGCGGCCCGTCCTCGCTGGACTGGGCGATCATGGGCGGTGCCGGGCGCTGGGGCGTCACCGTGCTGCAGGCGAACGCCGAGATGGACGCCGGCGACATCTGGGCCAGCGCGGAGTTCACGATGCCCGCCTGCTCGAAGAGTTCTGCGTACCACACCGAGGTGGCCGACGCCGCGGTGGCGGCGGTGCTGCTGGCCGTAGCCCGGTTCGCGGGAGGCCGGTTCCGGCCCGAGCCGCTGGACTATAGCCGCCGCGGTGTCGCCGGGCAGTGCCGTCCGCCGTGCCGGCAGGCCGACCGCAGGATCGACTGGTCAGCCGAGCCCACCGGCGCGGTGCTGGCCAAGCTGCGGGCGGCCGATTCCAGCCCCGGCGTCCTGGATGTGATCGGCTGCGCCGAGTACTACCTGTTCGGCGGCTACGAGGAAGACGACTTGCGCGGTGAGCCCGGGACGATCCTGGCCTGGAGAGACGGCGCCATCTGCCGCGCCACCGCGGATGGAGCGGTCTGGATCCCGCAGCTGCGCCGCCGCCCGGCGCCCGGCGGGCCGAAAACCTTCAAACTGCCGGCCACGCTGGCGCTGCGCGGATCCCTGGCCGACGTGCCCCAGGCCCCCGCACCGCTGATGACACCGCCGGGCCGGCGTACCTACCAGCAGATCCACTACCGCGAGTCCGGCGGCGTCGGCTACCTGGGGTTCTGCTTCCCCGGCGGGGCGATGAGCACCGGGCAGTGCCGCCGCCTGCTCGCCGCCTACCGGCACGCCCAGGCCCGGCCAGTGAAGGTGATCGTGCTCGGCGGGCCCCGGGACTTCTTCGCCAACGGCATCCACCTGAACGTGATCCAGGCTGCCGAAGATCCGGCCGAAGAGTCCTGGCGGAACATCAACGCCATCGATGACCTGGTGCAGGCGATCCTGACCACCACCGGCCAGCTCACCGTGGCGGCGCTGGCGGGTAATGCCGCGGCCGGCGGCGTGATGCTCGCGCTTGCGGCCGACCAGGTCTGGTGCCGGGACGGCGCGGTCCTCAACCCGCACTACCGGCTGATGGGCCTGCACGGCTCGGAATACTGGACCTACACCCTGCCCCGCCGCGTCGGCGCGCAGGAGGCCGCCCGGCTCACCGGCGCGTGCTTGCCGGTCAGTCCCGCCTCCGCCCTGCGATCCGGCCTGGTCGACCGGGTCATCGCAGCCGATGCGGCCGGCTACCGCGCGCAGGTGGCGGCCCTGGCCGAGCAACTGGCCCGCAGCCCCGATTACCCGGCGCGGCTGGCCGCCAAGGCGCGGCGGCTCGCCGCGGACGAAAAACAACGGCCGCTGGCCGCCTACAGAGCCGCCGAGCTGGCCATCATGAGCCGCAACTTCAACGGCCCGCCCGAGCCGTACGCCCAGCTGCGCCGGGCCTTCGTCTACAAGGAAAAGCCGCTGCGCACACCGCCCCACCTCGCCCGGCACCGGACCCGTCCCTGGCCCGCCCGTCTGAGGCGGTCCAGCGCACAGGAGACGATCACCGCCCTGGCCCGCTAGCGGTGATTTATCCGACGCCGCTGATCTTGTCGGCATCGATGGTGATCAGCAGTCGTCTTTGGTCGCGGCCGCCGTACCACGGATACGGGCCGCCCAGGTAACGCTTGTGTTTACGCCAGCCTCGCGAACTCCCTCTTCGGCACGTCCGCGCCGAACCCGGCCCCCGCTGCCGAAGCTCTCCGCCAGGCCATCCGCGCCCTCCGCCCGGCCGCACCACCGTCCGGTGACGGCACCGGCCTGACAATGGGGTCATGAGACTGGATGCCCGCCTGGCCGGGCAGTGGACGCCGGCCGAGCTGGGTGTGCATCCGGTGGCTGGTGGCGGCCCGCTGCTTGCGTACGTCCGTCGGCCGCACGACGAGCGGCTGCGGGTGATACTGGCGCCGCCGGTGGCCGGCAGCCGGCTGGTGGTGGTCCGCGGCGAGCCTGGCACGGGCACCACCCGGGCCGCCTGGGAGGCGGTCGCCGAGCTGCTGGCGGAGTGGCCGCTGGAATACCCGCGGACCGCGGCGGCGCTGGCCGCGCGGCTCGAGGCGGGGATCCCGGCCGGGACCGTGCTGTGGCTGGGCGAGCTGGGCCGGTACGCGGCCGCGGACGGCGGCGCGGCCGCGCTGGACCGCCTGGACGACCTGTTCGACGAGGACGGCTACCTGGTCGTGGCGACTATCTGGCCCTGGCAGTGGGACGCCTGCATCGCCGCGGTCGGCGCCGGGCGCGGCGCGGGCGACCCGGCCTGGCTGGCCGGGCGGATGCTCGCCCGGCTGGACGAGCTCTCGCTGTATGACCCGTCCTCGATCAGCCCCGACTACGGCGGCGGGTTCCTGGACGTGCCGGCCCGGTTCACCGCGGCCGAGCTGGCCGAGGCGGCCGGGAGCGGCGACCCGGTGCTGGCCGCCGCCGCGGCCGCGGCCGGCCCGGACGGGCAGGTCACCCAGTACCTGGCCGGGGTTCCCAGGCTGCTGAGCCGCTACGTCGGCCCCGGCGGCGACCCGCGCGGCCGGGCGATCCTGACCGCGGCGATGGACGCCACTCGGCTCGGCCACGCCGGGCCGCTGCCGGCCAGCCTGCTGGAGCAGGCCGCGGCCGGCTGCCTGCCCGGAACGCCACCCGCCGACCCGGAAAACGGGCCGGACGGAGCGTTCGCCACCGGGCGGGAGGGTGCCACGGAAACCGGGCTGGCCTGGGCCTGCGCCGGAGGGGACGGCGGGGTCGCAGGGCTCGCGGCGGTCCCGGCCGGGGAAGGTGCCGGATACCGGCTGGCCGGCGCGCTCGACCAGCACGGCCGGCAGGCCCGCCAGGACCAGGCCGGGGCGGCCGCGCTGTGGCACGCGCTGATCGCGCACGCGGCCGGCGCCAGGACCGGCCTGCTGGACACGACGCGGCTCGGGCAGGCGGCGCGGGACCGGGGGCTTTTCCGGTACGCCGCCGCGCTGTGGACCGCGGCGGTGAGCCGGGGCAGCGCCGACGCGGCCGCCCGGCTGGTCAGCCTGCTGCACGAGACCGGCCACGAGGACGTGGGCCGGGCGGCGGGCTGGGCCGCGGGCCTGGTCCGGCTGAACGACCCGTGGGAGGCCGCCCGGCTGCTCGACGCAATGCGCGCCGCCGGGACCGGCGACGCGATCCGGGCCCTGGTGGCTCGTGACCCGGCCGGGCGGGCTGACCTCGGCGCCCGGTGGGACGCGCTCCGGCTGCTCATCGCGCTGGGCGCGGCCGGGGCCGGCGACGCGGCCGAGGCGCTCGGTGCCCGCCTGGCCGAGCGCGCCCGGCTCGATGACGTGCCCTACCTGGCCGCGCTGCTGCGGGCGCTGGGCACGGCCCAGGCCGGCGGCGCGGTCCGCGCCCTGGTGGCCCGCGACCCGGCCCGGCACGCCGACCCGGACGACCCGCAGGAGACCGCCCTGCTGGTGACGGCGATGCACGCGGCCGGACCCGAAGCCAGCGACGCGACCCGGGCGCTGGCGGACTGGGCCGCCGGGCACTGCGTCATCGACGGCGCGCAGGCCGTCGCCAGCCTGCTACGCGCGATGCGGGCGGCCGGCCAGGCCGGCGCCGTCCGGCGGCTGCTGGCCCGCGACCCGGTCGGCCAGGGCGGGTTCGAGGACCCCTGGGAGGCCGCCGCGATGCTGGCCGAACTGCGCGCGGCCGGGGAGGACGGCGCCGTCCGGCAGCTGCTGGACCGCGACCCGGCCCGGCTCGGCAAGGTCGACTTCGCGGATTCGGTCGCCTGGCTGCTCACCGAGCTGCGCGAGGCCGGCGCCGACGAGGCGATCCGCACGCTGCTCGCCCGCGACCCGGCCAGCCACGTCGACCTGAACGACCCGCAGGCCATCGCCTGGCTGGTGGCCGAACTCCAGCTGGCCGGGGACACCGAGGCGATCCGGACCCTGGCCACCCGGGTGGCGGCCCCGGCCGGCCCCGGCCATCTGGCTTACCTCGCCGAATGGCTGGAGCACTTCCGGGCCGGCGGCGACGAGGGGCTCCGGGGCCTGCTGTCCGCCGACCGGGTCCGGCGCGCCGCGCTCGGTCCTCCCGGGGACATGGCCTGGCTGCTCGAGCACCTCGTCGCGGCCGGGGCCGGCGACCTGGCCCGGGCGCTGCTGGGCCGTGACCCCGGCGGGCAGGCCGGCCTGGACGACCTGAGGGACGTCGCCCGGCTGATCGCGGCGCTGCGCGCGGCCGGCGACTTCGGCGCGGCCCGAGCGCTAGCCGCCCGGGCCGCCAGGGACGCCCCACAGGCCAGCCTGGCCGGCCCCGGCGGCGCCGCCGCGCTGCTGGCCGGGCTGCGCGCCGCCGGGGAGCACGAGGCGGCCCGGGCCCTGCTGGACCGGGATCCCGCCCGGCAGGCCCGCCTCGACCGGCCGCAGGACGTCGCCCGGCTGATCGCGGCGCTGCGCGCCGCCGGGGCCGGGGAGGCGGCCGGGATCCTGGCCAGGCGGGCAGCGGGGGCCGGGATGTTCGGCGTTTTCCTGGCGTACCACTCAAACGGGACGGACACGGGCGGGGCGGTCAGCTACCGGTACGGGTGTGAGCCGGACCTGACGGCGGCGCCGCCGTGGCGGTGGGCCCCTCCGGGTCCAGGTACGGCAGGACCCGGCCCGGCCAGGTAGAGGACAGTGAGGAGGAACGCCGGGGCTGGCGGCCTGCTGACGAAGCGAGTGCGTGCGGTGCTCTGGCTCGCCCGCGGAGGCGAGGTCCCGCGCCCTCATGGCGACTCGCCTGCCAGGAGTCCGATGATCCTGACATACCTCATCGCGGTATGTGCGCGTGTTCGCGTTGCCGACTGTTGTGCATAGTTGTACAGGTTGGGTCAGCTCATCCTGGGGCCGGTACCTTTCGGCTATCGGGGCGGTCCTTAAGAGCAAGGGAGCCGAGTTGTGGTGAAGCCGGTACTGGAGGGCACGGTCGCGCTGGTGACCGGGGCTTCGAGCGGCATCGGCGCGGCCACGGCCGCCGCGCTCGCCGCCCAGGGCGCGGCCGTGGCGCTGGCGGCGCGGCGCAGGGACAGGCTGGAGGCGGTCGCCGCCGGTATCCGCGACCAGGGCGGTACCGCGCTGGTGCTGGAGTCCGACATCACAGACGAGAAGCAGGCGGCAGACGCTGTTGCGCGGACGGTCGCCGAGCTGGGGCGTCTGGACACGCTGATCAACAACGCCGGCGTGATGCTGCTCGGCCCGGCGGCCGGCGCGCCGCTGTCAGAGTGGCAGCAGATGGTCGAGCTCAACGTGCTCGGCCTGCTGTACTGCGCGCACGCCGCGCTGCCCCATCTGCTGCGCGCCGCCGGGGACAGCCCGCGTCAGGTCGCCGACATGGTGAACATCAGCTCGGTGGCGGGCCGGGCGGCCCGCAACGGCAACGGCGTCTACTCCCTGACCAAGCACGGCGTCGGCGCGTTCAGCGAGTCCCTGCGCCAGGAGGTGACCGGGCGCTACGTACGCGTCTGCCTGGTCGAGCCGGGCGCGACCGCGACGGAGCTAGCCGGCCACAACCGGCCCGAGGTGCTCGACAGCATACGAAACCAGTTCGGGCAGACGATGCAAGCCGGGGACATCGCCGACGCGATCATCTACATCGTGACCCGGCCGCGGCACGTCGCGGTGAATGAGATGCTGATCCGCCCGACCGAGCAGCAGCGGTAGCCCGGCGCTGGCAGGGTGCCTCAGAGCGCCGGCTCCATCTGCCCGCGGCCCGTCCGCGAAGTCCTGCACGACCGGCCGCCGGATGAGCGCGCGAATTCTCTGCATAGCCAGACCGCCGCGCCAGCCAGGAGGGCCACGACAGCGGCAGTGACATTCAGTAACGGCTTCGTGACAAGCGTTTCCGCGGAAACGCCGAGGCCGCAACCGCCCAGCGCAGCGTCATTGCCGAGCTGACATAGGCGCCCGGATCGCGGCATGAGCGGTAAATCAGTCGACCGTGGTGCCCAGCTCGCCTACGGTGACAGAGACTGGCCGACCTGGCGGTAAGGGCCAGAGTCCGGTTGTCCCCGCGAGGGGTTCAAGAAGCGTCAGGAAGTAGACCCGGCCTGGCCGCCAGTCCAAGCCCGCTATGCGGCATGTGAGTGCGTTCGCGAGTGCTGCCAGATTCCAAACTAGCCGAGGTACATGACGATAGCGCGGGAGCGACAGCCAACCTGCATCGCGAGTTACGGGAGAATCGTAAAGTTATTGTCGCTTTCCACCCGCTGTTGACCGGCGCGGAGGATAATTGGGCCGGTCTTTGCGCCGTTCGGCACGGTGACGGTAAGGCGTTTATCGGAGTCGATCTTGAATTGCGGCGCCTCTGCGTCCGTGAAAGCCACGCCTGTTACAGACGTAAGATTATCGCCGCTAATCACGACAGAGGTACCAGCGGACCCTCGCGACGGATCGAACCCCGTGATGGTAGGCAGCGCGATATCCATTACAGACTGGCTGCCGGTCTCCGCCTTCGTGAACAGGGTCTCGAAAACTGCCTTCAGCTTCTCTGCTGCCTGTGCCGAAAACAGCCCTACCAAAGCCCCAATAGCCGCGATTCCGTACGGGTCGGGCTGGCTAGAAGTCGTCCCGCCTGGCAGGAGCCCCGCCCTGAGCACTAGGTACACGATTGTGGCCAGCAGTCCACCTACGAGGGGCAGCAGGGCGTAATACGGGATCCAGCTACGGAACAGGAAACGCTCGCCAATATAGGCAGCCAGCGACCGTAAGCCGTGGAGCATCGCGCCGATGACGCCAGCTAACCAATCTGAGCATCTTCGCCATAGATGCCATAGCGGCGACCGCCCAAGCCCTGGTATTGACCTAACCCAAGTCAGGCTCGGCGAGGCCAGACGTCTCCTGGCACAGCTGATCACCACCCTCCCCCGACCGATGCGCAGGGCCTGGTCCTGCTGGCGACAACATCACAAGCATCGTGCTAAGACCAACCACTACGCGAAACGATCCGATTGTCACGAAGTGCTGGTGGAGTGCTAACCGGAGCGGTGCCTCGCCAGGTGAGCGCCCTGCGGCGGATCCATGCGTTCTGGTAGTCAGTCAGGAACCATGCATGCCATGAATATTCAGGTCTGGGTCACTTCCGTTGTGCAGGCCTTGCCGGTACCGGACCGGAACGCGTGGCGACGTCAGCGCGGATGCTGCCGGAGTGCCGTAGTGCCGTACGTCGCGCACTGTACCTGCGGCAGGCTGCCAGGCAGGATGGGCATGGCACGAGCCGCAGGCACGCCACACTCTCGGGTCACCGTGGATCGGGAGGCCTGTCGCCAGCAGGTGTTGGCGAAGTGGCGAGACCGAGTGAGATTCGGATGTAGCGGCCGGCTTCGCAGGTGGTGCAGGTGGGCGGCCCCAAGTGCCTGCTGGACAGGGAGCATATTCCGTGTCACACTGCCGCTCTGTAGCATTAAGCCCTCTCCGTGACGGAAGTTCAAGATGGTGATCCCTGGTGCACTCGTCAGTGCTGTTCGTGACCGCCAGGCTGTGCTGTTCGCTGGCGCGGGTTTGTCTTTCAACACGCTCGGCGTAAGTGGTGCCAGTTTGCGGGACGAAATCGGTGCTCAGATCGTCAATGACTATCCCAGTTATGATCCATCAACTCGTTCACTCGAAGACGTCTGCGACGAGTACGTGGCAATCAACGACCGGATTCGGCTGGTTAATGAGCTTGCAGCGCTGATCCCGAAGAATGCGCCGCCGTCCCAGGGGCATGTGTCAGCCGTCAAGCTATTCCGGTTCATCATCACTACGAACTGGGACCTTCTCTTCGAGGGCGCCTACAGGGAGATCGGGCAGAGCTATCAAGTGCTCTCCAGCGAGGAAGACGCGCCGAACTTCAACTATGACCAGCACAACCTCCTGAAGATCCATGGTTCCGTCGATCGCCCGCTCACCCTGATCGCGACCACCGACGACTACGAAGGCTACACGGACACTCACCCTCGGCTGCTCGACCGCGTCAGCGAGCTGATCGACAACAACACTGTGCTGTTTGCAGGCTACGGCCTACGGGATGAACACGTTCGCAGGCTGCTGGCTACGATTCGCCGAAGGCGCGGGGTATGGGCACGGCGTGCCTACGCGATCGGGTTCTTCGATGAGGTCCGCACCAAGCTCCTGGCAAGCCGCGACATTCAGGTTATCGCAGGTGACGCCGAGCAGTTCCTCGCAGACCTCACCGACCGCGCATTCGCGCCCGGTAGATAACCGGCTACTGACTCTTGTGGCCGCAGCCGTTTCGTCCACTTGATCTGTGTCGTTTTAGGCGATGCGGGCTGGCCAGGATCGCCCGGGTGGTTAATTAAGTCGCCGGAGATAGAATCCTTAGTACCGCCTCCTTGGAGGAGGGCATGACGGCTGCGACCTTAGGTTTAGTCGGTGTCATCGCGGGTGTCGTTATCAATGGTTTGGTCACTGCATTTCTTCAGCAGCGAACTGAACGAGCTGATGGGTGCGTGCCGATCTCCTGGTCGGGGAAGTACCCAGCGAGCACCGACGATCTCTTGCGAGTGACATCGCTGCCCGAAAGGTCTGCGCGGTAGCTTTGCAAGGTCGACGCAGAAGCAGAAGCAAAGGGAATTAGCGCCGGAAATGGCAGGACTGCGTATGATTCTGTGCCGGTCGCAAACGCGCTCACATCGGCACGCATGAGCGGTAGACCGGCCAGCAGGCCGGCGAAAGTCGAGAACGCACACCGGGCCAGAGGTAGGCGGCAGGAAGCTCGATCCGTGCTGTGCAAAGCGGCGCGGTCAACGGACACGGCAGCAGCGTAAGGCCGCTACGGGCGGGCAGGCACTTCGGCACGCAGGGGCTGCCCCCGCGGCGGTCCGTTGTTCGCCGTCAGCCGGGATTCACCCAGCGGGGTACTCGGGTCTTGCTGTGGCGGCTCGTTTCGGCTGCGGGCGTGGTCTTGCGGGTCATTTCTTTGTCCTTCTGGACCTGTGCGGTCTCTTGCCTGCGGTAACGGTGGTGTGGATGGTGCGCCACAGGAAGAGAGCTACGCCCATGACCGCACCGCGATCGCGTTCCCGGCAGCCTAAGCAGCTGGATGCCGGGATCTTCCACGCCGAGGTCAGCTCGTTCGCCCTCCGCCTGGCCGCTGAGGGCAAGGCCGCCAAGACGATCCGGACCTACACCGAGGCGGTGCAGTGGTTCGCCGCCGCCCTGCCTGGGAAGGCTAGCCGGGCCAGCTGGGAGCAGGTCACGAGCCAGGACATCCAGCGGTGGATGGCGTGGCTGCTGGATCGCTACAGCACCGCCTACGCCAGCAACCAGTACCGGGCCCTGCAGCAGTTCTTCAAATGGCTCGCCGCCGAAGACCATCTGCCCGACCCGATGGCCGGGCTGCAGCCGCCGCACGTCACCGCCAAGCTGGTCCCGGTCTTCACCCCCGAGGAGCTGACCCGGCTGGAGCGGGCGTGCGCGGGCCGCAGCTTCACCCAGCGCCGCGACGCCGCGATCATCGCGGTGTTCACCGCGACCGGCATCCGGCTCTCGGAGCTGGCCGGGATCCGCTACCACCCCGACGACCCCGCCCGCAGCGACCTTGACCTGCAAGCCCGGCAGATCCGGATCCGCGGCAAGGGCGGCACGGCCCGGACCGTCAAGATCGGCCACCAGACGGCCCGCAGCCTCGACCGCTACCTGCGGGCCCGCGCCCGGCACACGCAGGCCCACCGGCCGCAGCTGTGGCTCGGCGTGAACAACCGGGGGCCGCTGACCGCCGCCGGCATCTACCAGATCGTCGCCCGCCGCGGCCGGCAATGCGGCGTGAACGTGTACCCCCACCGGTTCCGGCACCACTTCAGCCACACCCGGCTGGACCGCGGCGGCGCCGAACGGGACCTGATGGAACTCAACGGCTGGACCTCCCCGCAGATGCTCACCCGCTACGGCGCCAGCGCCAGAGGCGCCCGCGCCCGCCGCAGCTACGACCGCATCATGGACTACAGCACCTGACCCCGGCCATGGCCATCACGCAGGGTCACCTACCACACAGCGCTGAATCCCCGCCTGCAGCGCCGATCGATGCCGATTCCGTGTGCCCGTTCAGTCGGCTGGTTATCTATGAATGGTCAGACATATCGCCCGGTTATGGCGCCTTGCGACAGCAGGGTTATTGCATGCCTGCTGCCCCTTGCGGATTACAGGCCTTGGGCTGTACGGCCATGACTTGCCGCCATTGGCCGCGAGCCGGCGCGGCCTGAAGGGCCTTCGACGTTTCAACCCGGCCGCGCTGGGCGGCCTGGGTGTGCTGTTCAGGGTGCGGTTGTGGTCGTTGTCGCGGGCTGTTGCCCCGTTATTCCCCTTGCCGGGTGGCTCACAGTACACCGAACCGGTCATAGGCGGCTCGCAGCGTGCTGCCCGCCTCCAGGGCGTCCCGCAGCCCGTGTTCCTTCGACGCCTTGGCCAGTGCCCGGCGGATAGTCTCATCGGCGAGCTCAGCCGGGACGACGACAACCCCGTCGTCATCGGCCACCACAAGGTCCCCGGGGCGGACCTGCAGGCCGCCGACGACAGCGGGCTGCCGCCACGCGGTAACCGCGGCCCGGCCCTTGCAGTCCAGCGGCAGCGTCCCCCTGCACCACACCGGGTAGCCGACGGCGGCTATGCTGCGCGCGTCGCGGCAGTACCCGTCGACCAGGGTGCCGCGGGCACCGCGGGCGCGCGCCGCCGTGGAGAACAGTTCGCCCCAGCAGGCGGCGCGGGCCGATCCGCCCGCGGCCACGAGGATGACTTCTCCCGGCCGGATATCGTCCAGCGCGCCGATCTCGCCGGTGTACGGCTCGGCGGGGATCTGGTGGACCTCGGTGACCAGGAACGGGTTGGCGAGGCCTGCGATCACCTCACCGTGCCCGAGCGGACGGATGGCAGGGTCAAGGGCGTGGTCGCGGTGCCCGAGATCGTCGAGGACGTCCGATACGACCGCCGCATACAGCCGGCTCATCACCAGATCCGGCAGCACACCGCCGCCATCGCCAACGCTCATCCGGCCTCTCCCACCAGGATCTTAAGGTGCCTTTCCGGTTCGTCCCGCAGCAGGGTGAGGCCGCCCGTCACCGCCGCACCGAGCGGGATGCGGTCGGTGATCAACGGTGCCGCCTGTACTGCCCCGCGGCCCAGCAGCTGCAGCGCCTCCCGGAAGTCCTCGTCCCAGACATGTGACAGCGAGCCGATCAGGGATTTTTCACCGCGGACGAGGTCCATCGGCGCGATCGGCGCCGGCTCGGTGACGATGCCAAGCAGCACTGCCCGCCCGCCGGAGCGTAGCGCCTGCAGCACGGTCTGGATGGCGTTCGGGGCACCCGCGCACTCGACGGCAACATCGGCCTCCAGCGCCGCGGCATCGCCGGGTGGCACCGCGCGGTCGGCACCGAGGCGGATAGCGAGGGACCGGCGCTCCGGCAGCGGCTCGACCACCGCCACGCTGCCAGCCCCGGACGCGGCCGCCGCCTGCACCGCCATCAACCCGACTGTGCCAGCCCCCACCACCGCGACTCGCTCACCTGGCCGCAGGCCGCCCCGGCGCAGCGCCCGGACGGCCACCGCCAGCGGTTCGGCCAGTGCCGCCTCATCGTCGGCCACCGTGTCAGGAACCGGGAGGCACATGCGCGCCGGCGCGTTGCACAGTTCCGCGAGCCCGCCATCGCCGTGCAGGCCCAGCGCTCCCAGCGCCGGGCAGCGGGTCACCTCACCACGCTGGCACCAATGACAGCCGCCGCACGAGACGATCGTGTCAACCGCAACCCGCTGACCCGGCAGGGGCCCGGTGACGCCAGCACCGACCGCCACTACCACGCCAGCGAATTCGTGCCCCAGGATGAGCGGTGCCCGCACTCCGGTGAGCGGGTGCGGCACGGACGCCGGGATGAACACCGGCCCGCTCAGCCATTCCTCAAGATCGGTACCACAGATACCGCACCATCTCACCCGGAGCTGCAGCTCGCCCGGTCCCGGCGGCGCAGGCGACGGCACCTCCTCCACCCGCACGTCACCCCGGGCATGCCACCGTACGGCCAGCATCTCAGTAGCCCTCCTCCAGCCGCGGAAGACCGGCAACCTCCACGACGTTGCGCAGCTCACCCAGGCCGGATGTCGCGGTGATCAACTCGTCGCCCGCGCGGGGGGTGAAGCCGAGATCCAATTATCACGAACATCACGACCCTGGAAACAGGGCCGGGCGGTTCTCTACGGTGAGTGGGATTGCCGTTCGGTCGCACGCGCTAACGCAGGAGACTGGATACGCCCAGGAGGTGACATACCGGGTTGTCGCGGCAGCCAGGGTTGCCGGTGTGACACCGGCGTAGCGGCATGGCCACAATGATGCCCGCAGCGGCCGTGCCTGCCCCGATACTTAAGATGTGTCAGCGGCGGAGGGACCGCCGGAACCGGCTCGACCGAGTGGACACGGACACTGAACGAGGCCGCCATCCCGGCCTTCAAGAACATCACCACGATCGATGAGTACCTGGCCGCGCAAGAGCACATCATCAGCGCAGACCCCTATCGCCGCGCCGGCGCCTGGAAGCCCGCGCTGCCAGCCATCCGGCTTCCCGGGCTCCGCGCAACAGCATCAGCACCGCCCGCCATGTGGGACGATGCCCTGGCCCGCGCTGACCTGTTCGTGATCATGCCGTTCAGTGAACCCTGGTCAGAAGGCACATACGCGCTCATCCGCCGGGCAGTCAGGCAGATCGGCGCTCCGGAAGGAGCGCTCTCCCTCTACCGCGCCGACGAAATCGCCGAGCCCGGGCAGATCACGCAGCAGATCAAGGAAGCAATCGGCTCCGCCCACGTGGTCATCGCTGACGTCACGCACGTGAACCCCAACGTGATGTGGGAACTCGGATACGCCGACGGCCTCGGCAAGACCATTGTCATCCTGAACCAGGACCCCAGGTCTTCACCCTTCGACATAGCCGACCGGCGCCAGGTCTCCTACAGCGCATCACCGACGGAGAAAGACGAAGAGAACCTGACTCGCCACCTAATCGAGGCTCTGCGCACAGGGCACGGACTGCAGTACCAGGCTCGCACGGATAAAGGCGGAGGCCACACAGTGACATAACCGGCGCAGCCCCCGCCTGGATTCTCATCGACCGCAGATGGGGATGCGAGTCACGCGTCCACGCACGGGGTATTCATCCATCACTAACTTCCGATGAGAGTCGATAACGACGTGTAACCATTACGGCTCTTACGTGCACCCGATCGCCGACTCGGCGCGCAAGATGAAAAGTGATCCGTGGCGGTAGATACGTGCACAGATCGTCCCGTTCGGGCGTACCGGTACCTCACAGGAGATTCGGCGTGATCCGATCATTTACTCCTTTGGACCGCATACGGGAGCGGTCTGCAAGACCTTCGGCTTCGCCCGCTCGGATTTGACTACTAGTCCTTGCGAGGTCTGTAGCTTGGGTCGAGTTCGATGGCGCGGTTGAGGTCGGCCAGGGCCTCGTCATAGCGTTCCATCGCCTGGTAGGTCCGGCCGCGGCTGGTGATGGCCCACGCGTAGCTGGGGTCCAGGTCGATGGCGCGGGTGCAGTCGGCCAGGGCCTCGTCATAGCGTTCCATCGCCTGGCACGCCCGGCCGCCATGCCCGGCTTGCGGCATGACGCGACACCGCATATCGTGCCGATGTATCGATTCGATATATCGGGCGACGGTTTGCCGTAGCCCGGCTGACGCGGGAGCTGCGATGAGGCGGATCGACTACGACACGGAGCAGTACCAGGACTACGCGCGTGGCCGTGCGCTCACCGGGCAGCAGCTGCAGGCATGGATCAGCGCCTTCGGAACCCTGCTGCCCGAGCGGCGCCCGCTGGCGGGGCTGGACGCCGGCTCAGGGACGGGCAGGTTCACCCCCGCGCTGGCGCGAGCGTTCGGGCCGGTGACCGGCGTCGAGCCGTCGGTCCGCATGCGCGAGATAGCGCAGGCGCAGTCCCTGCATCCCGGTGTGCGGTATCTGGCAGGCTCCGCCGAGGACATGCCAGTGCCGTCCGGCAGCGCCGACTACGCTCTGATGTTCTTGTCCTGGCACCACGTCCAGGACAAGCCCCGGGCAGCCCGGGAGCTGGCCAGGGTGCTCAGGCCCGCCGGGCGGCTGCTACTGCGCTCGAATTTCAGCGACCACATACCCCCATCAGGGTGGTGGCTGGAGCACTTCCCCCGCGGGTTCGAGGTGGACGCCGCGCTGTTTCAGCCGCTGCATGAGGTCATCGCGACATTCACGTCGGCCGGCTGGCGCGTTGCCAGCTTCGGCACGGTCACCGAGCCGTCCTCCGGCACCCGCGGTGACATGCTCCAACGGCTGCGCCTGCGCACCCATTCGACCTTCGCTCACTTCACTCCCGACGAGCTGGAGACCGGCTTCCGCCGCCTGGAGCAGGCCATCGCCGCAGATCCCGGCGCACCGGCGCCTGCAGATCCAGCGACCCTGCTCACGCTCGAACGGCGCTAGTAATGCCAACGGCGCCTCATTGACCTGCGTTGCGGCGGCAGTATGCGCGCCGAAGGGTATGGGGTGCGATTGGCGTCCCGAGTGGCCAGCTTGTCGCAGGTAGCAGAGTGCGGCTGTGAGCCGTCAATCCCGGCCATCTGGCGACCCCTGGCCGCCGGTCCTTGGATCTCCGGTCACGGGCCGCTTCTGCGCTCAGGATGAGTCGGCGCGAAATGCTGGGGGAACGCCAGGTTGCGGCACCGCTGATGGCGCGGCGCGCCGCACACGGGGCACTCAGACTGGCTCACCGCCGGTTCCAGCCGGGCGAGGGTGTCAGCATCCAGCTTGCGGGGCTCCGGCTGAACCGGAAGCCTCAGCGGCCCTCGCAATGCCAGTTCGGATACGAAACGCTGGTACTCGCGTCCGCACTCTTCGCACCGGCAGCCTCGCGCCCAGGCCAGCACTGTGCCGTGCGGTGGCAGCGCGGGCGGCAGATCGCCCCATGCGGTCATGCGTCCACGGTAGGACAGCGGTTTCTCCGTTTGGTACTACGAGATGACCAGGACGAGCGGCGCAGAACATCCAGTCCGGCACTGGCTGGATGCCTGCCCGTGATCCCAGCGGGTGCCAGGCACCCAGGCGGGCGACCGCTGCAGTTGACGGTCGCTGGCGATCGCACCACGATTATGACGACTGTCACCTAGCAGGAGGGGACCCATGATCCTGATCAACATCAAGATGCAGATCCGGCCCGAGAAGATGGACCAGTGGCTGGCGCTGGCCGACTCCTACGCCAAGGACGTCAACTCCGAGGACGGCTGCTTGTTCTTCCAGTTCGCCCGGAGTCTCACCGACGACAACGAGTTCGTCTGCATCGAGGGCTTCAAGGATGCCGAGGCGGGCGCCACGCACGTCAAGCAGCCCTACGTGAAGAAGTTCTTCGACACCGCACCCGACTTGGTGGCCACGCAGCCGCAGATTATCTACATCGACACCCCGCATGACGGCTTCGGCCCGATGGGCGAGATCCAGCCTCGCTGACCGGCTAAGACCGCCCGCCGCGCCTCAGCTCAGCTGAAGCGGACGCGGCGGCGAACACCGGTCGTCGTCGTCGGCTGTCCCGGGATTGCCCCCCGGCTGAGCCAACTCAAGCCTGGGCAGCCCCCGGAGCCAGGAGAGGCGAACGGGCAGTCAGGAGGAGAGCCATGTACGTGCCGGCGCAGCCGGGTGCTGGCAGGGCACGGCGGACGTTGTTTATCTCGCGTCCGGCGGGATCGTTTCGACAGTGCCGTTCAGGCGCGCTCGTTCCGCGGCGAAGACGGCGAGATGACTTGCCAGCGATTCGCGTGGCCCGGAGCTGATCAGCTCGCGGTTCCCGGTGGCGACGGCGGCGGTGAACGCGTCCATCAGTCCCGCGTCGCCGCCGCCGTGGCCGTCGGCAGCGGCCATCGCGCCTGCTGCTGGGGGAGTGATCCGCCGCTCGGCCCGGGTGAGGAAGTCGTAGACCCGGATGATCTGGCCGTCGCCGGTCAGCTCGCCGCGGGTACCGAACAGCCGGGTGTTGCGGTCGGCGGCCTTGCTGAACGCGGTCATGGTGAACGTGGCCGTGGTCGCGCCGGGAAACTCCAGCGCGACGACCTGATGGTCGACGACGTCATTGTCGCAGGCGTAGACGCACCTGCCGTACGGCCCGTCCCTGAGCGCCTCGTCCAGGGCGCCGGGAGAGAAGTCCTCGATGACGGCGCTCCCAGCTTCCTCCACGGCCGCCACGATCCGCCGGCATGCCGCCTCATCCGGCGCCATCGGCTTTTCCAGCAGGATGTGATAAGTGCGAGCAGGAGGCCGCCGGCAGCCGCTATCCCGCCGGGAAGCGGACCAAAACGTCTCAGCTGCACTGCCCGATGAATGTCACGGAAAGTGCACACTACCGAGCCAGCCACTGTCACACATTAGCCCCTATCGCCCATTACGCGCTGGCAGTTGATGGTGGACCTCCCTCATCACGCAAGAGAGTACGTTCGTGGTGGCGGCAGAGAAACGCGTAAGGGCTCTCACGCGGCTGAGTATGCCTGTCGCCTGCCGACATGTCAGGTCTCCTTACCTACCTGGCGGCCGACGGTTATTCGGGAACCGTTAGCCGATAGGGTTGGGCGCTGTCCCAGAGCGTTTCAAATTGCCGGGCAGAGAGCTGGTACCAGTGGCTGTCACGGTCAGCTTGGAGGCTGAACGAAGGATTCTGTTCGATCGTCTGGTGCTGATAAATCTCAACGTGGATACGGCCATATGTCTCAGCTGGGTCAATGAGGCACATGCCGAACGTGGGTACGTACTGCAAGAGGCGCAGTTGGAGCGCGGACTCATCCTGTGTAGCGGACGCGAGGACGCCGAGCAGATCTATGGTCGACGCGAGCCGGTGCTGATAGAAGTCTGGGCTATCTGCACCGCGGCTTCGAGCGACTGCTTCGGTCCGCGCCGGGCTGTCTCCGTCGATGACGAGCACGCGTACGCAGGCACCCCTTCGTAGTCGCCGGTCAAGGACAGGCAGCAGGTCGCGCACCGTGCGCGTGAGCGTCACGCCGACAAGCCGGATGTCAGCTGCTGCTGCTATTTCATCGTCAAGCGCAGGCATGCGCGTCTTCAGGAATCGGTCTGCGGGAACGTCGCCGCTAAGGTTTGCTGCCAGCTGGTCTAGGCGACGCCCGGCTTCTTCGGACTGATGCCGGGTAGCCAGTCCGGAGACGGCCAGTAGCGCGAGCACTGCCAAGGTTGTGGCACTGACGATCTTGATGTCGACGATGGCGAATACGCTAAGCAGGGCAATGCAAAGCGACAATGTCACGGTCACGTAGAGCTCAACGTTGTGCCCGCGCCGAAGGTCGTCGCCGACCCGCCGAAGGAGTCCGGCCCGCCTCACCTCGGCAGGTGGACGCTCGTTCTGCTGGTCACTACCACGCTGCGTGAGTGAAGGCATGACGTGATTTTGGCACAAGCCAGTACGAAAGAATCTTGTGCACGACCGAGTCACGCATGCCGACCACCGCCGTCATCGCGGCATGCGAGTGTGCTCGGTGCCGTGATAGACAGACCTACATGGCAAAGATGCTGGTCTCCGCTGAGCATAAGGTGGACGCGCCTGCGGATGTGGTCTACCGCTATGTCGCGGACATGCGCGAGCACCACCCGCATTTCCTGCCTCCGGCGTTTTCCGACTTCCGGGTGGAATCCGGTGGCGTGGGTGCGGGCACGATCACGCGATTCAAGATAACGGCAGGCGGGCGTACCCGCGAGTACCGGATGAAGGTCGCCGAGCCCGAACCGGGCCGGATCCTCACCGAGTCCGACACCGACTCGAGCGCGGTCACCACGTTCACGGTCTCCCCGCAGGGCGGCGCGTCGATCGTGCAGATCTCCACCACCTGGGACGGCGCAGGCGGGATCGGCGGCCTGTTTGAGCGCATGTTCGCGCCGAGGGTGCTGCGCGCCATCTATGCGGACGAACTTGAGCGACTCGATGCGTACGCGCGCGAACATCACCCAACATGAGTCGAGACCACCCTGTCGGGGGTCAGATGAGCGCGTTCTCCAGCAGGGCAGTAGTGCATGATTATGCAGCTTGGTCGAGCACTAGTTCGGGTCAAAACCAAGGATTGCGGACCGCCAAGAAACGTAAAGACCTTTTGCTCACCGCGGACCTATGCGCCAATCTGCGCTACCGTGACCAATAGCCCTGGGGCTAGGGCCGGGCTAGGGCGACGCGCAGATCTGGTCGATATGGGCTGCACGACTTCGCCTTGAACGACAGTCGCTTGGCTCCCATGCGAGCACGAGACGGCATACGGCGCTGGTTACCTTGCCGACGCGGACGCCTTTAACGCGACCTTCACCTTGGGCTGCTCGCTGATCCCTCTCCGAGAGCAGCGCTAATGCACGCTTAGCTTCCGCGGGACATCACCGCCCGATCGGCGTGGCTACGCCGGCGAGTACGCCTCTGCCTGATCCTGGTCGTCGTCCTCGTCCGGGCAGCGCTCGCAGCTGCGGGGTGAAGGCTCGCAGTGGCCCCGCTCGTTGCGGCACCCCCTGGTGCAGTCGTCGCGGCATTGTTCGTCCCAGACCGTATGGGCCAGCACCTCCAGCTCCCGGACCGGCGTCTGCGGGTCATCGCTGGTGATGACCAGCTCCCGGGCTCGCGCGTACCGTTCGATCGCGTGGTAGCGGATTACCACCGCCAGGGAGGCGCCCGGGTGCAGCGTGGCAGGGAACGCGTTGTTCACGAGTTTCCACGCCTTGGCCGGATGCTTGAAGGCTACGTCCGAGACGTGCAGTTCGCAGTCGCCGACGTTGGCGATCCAGATCGTGCGCTCCTCGTAGCAGCAGGCGCGCACGCCCCCGAGGTAGGTGGAGCCGGTCACCGCCAGCTTCCCGGTGCCGCTCGCGCCGCGGGCGACCAGGTCAAGCGTCGGGTTCACCGTGTCGTTGCAGGTGATCTGGATCGTCGCGGTGCCGGCGGCGCCGGGCACCGTCGGGCGGTATTCGATCGTGAAGTCGATTCCGGCGCCCGGGGCGATCGCCAGCGGGGTGGCCGGAGCCGGCAGCACGGTGAAATCGCTTGAGCCGGAAACCCGCTGGACGCCGAGGATCATCAGGTCCCGGTTGCCCACGTTGTACACGTGCACGGTGCGGTATCGCGGCTTGCGGCAGGCCAGGCCGAAGTCCAGGTTGTCCTGCAGGTTCACCGCTATCGCCGGGCCGTAGAAGCCGTGCAATCCCGCGAGCAGGGCCTTGCCCTTGGGGGTCCCCCATCCCGTGCAGGCGTCCCAGCCCGGGCCTGCGGGATATCCGGGGGTCCCGAACCGGCTGTTGTCGGCCGCCCCGGGCTCGGCGACGATGTCGCGGAACACACTCGAGCCCAGCGCGTAGAGCACGGGATTGACGAACCCGATGTTCTCGTTCAGCGCCGCGTTGAGGACCGCGGTCAGCCCGGCCCACAGGGGGGCCGACGCGCTCGTGCCATTGCCCCTCGCCGGCGAGCCGCCCACGATGATCGGGTAGCCGCTGGCCACGCTGGCGTTGGCGGCCACGTCGGGGACGCCGCGCCCGTGATGACTGTCGTTGACCGATCCCGGCACGCCGGCGTCGACCTGGTACCAGGGCAGCGGGAAGATCGCGCTGACTCCGCCGCCGGTCGCGCCGGAGCCGTCGTTCCAGACCCATTCGTCGAAGCTGGTGCCGCTCACGCTGCCGATAGTCGTGCCCCCGCACGAGAGCACCCACGGATCGCTGCCGGGGTACTGGACGTGCGCCTTGCCGTCGCCGATCTTCGACTCCGACCCGGTGTCACCGGAGGCGATGCAGATCGTCACGCCCTGGATCGCGGCGTCCTCGAAGGCCTGGCTGACCACGGTGACCAAGGCGGCGGTGACACCCGAGGACAAGGCGCTGTCGTCGCCGTTGAGGATGTAGAAGCTGGAGGACAAGACCGAGCAGACAGGATCCCCTGGGTCGGGGTGGACCACCCGGCCGACTGTCTTGACCCAGCCCTGCTGGGAGCCGTCGTTGAAGTACACGGCGACGTCGGCCCCCGGCGCGACCGAAGCCGCGATGACGATGTCCTGGGTCGTCTCGCCGTCAGCCCAGTTGCCGTTGCTTGCGTTGACCGAGACGTCGGTGACCACCGGCGGGTGGCCGCCGAAGTTGCTGCTGATGTCCGAGGCCAGGTAGCCGCGCGCGGAGAAGATCGCGATCGTCTGGCCGATCGCCTGATTGGCCGGGAAGTCGTAGAGCTGGGTGATCTCGGTCAGTGGCACCGGGCTAGTGCTCGGCGGATCGGCTCCGTTGCTGTGGGTGACCGAGCGGTTGTCCAGCCCGAACACCCCGACGATGATCTCGACCAGCGCCGCCGGGACGTGGATGAAGCCTTCCCGGCCGCGGTAGACCTCCGTGCCTGCCTCCTCACGGTGCCGACCCGGCGGTGCCGGGCGCCGGTACTGGTTCAGCGCGACCGCGAACGCGCGGTTGAACTGCTCGACCGTCCCTGACAGCTCGACCGTTCGTCTGGACGCGTTGACCTCGGTGACCTCGAGGTTGTTGCGGTCGGCGAAGTCGCGCACCCCGACGATATCGTCCTCGGCGGCTCCGTGGCGTTCCGCGAACTCCCCCTCAGACAGGCGGCGGCGCTGCGACGGCGGAGTGCTCAGGTAGTACGACGGGTCCGGTACTGCCGGGCCATCAGGCCGGCGTCGTAGAACGACGGTGGCATGAACAGGATCCGAGGCCGGCGCCGGGCCGATGAGCTCAGCATCAGGTGCGGCGCTGCGCTCGCTGCCTGGCAAGCGGCGGTAGCCGGACGGGATCTTAGGTGAGGCGCTCGGATTCGGCATGGCTGCCTCCGTACAGACGATCTCCGGTCGGCACGGCCTTCATCCTGTGCCGGCCCTTATCGCCTCTACGGAGGCCATAAGCAAACTCGTGATACATCGAGCCGACGGCAGCCGGCACGCTCGAACCCGTCACACAAGGCGTGGAAGTCGCCAGGGTTGCAGATCCTGCCGATCGACACGACCCCGAGGTCAGCCTTCGGACCGGTCCGGCGTGACTGGCCGGCTGGCAACCGGGGCCGGTTGCCAGCCGGTACTTGTCGATGCAACACTCGGCCCTCGGGATTGTCTTCTGCGGGCTGGAACCCGTACCGGTGCCCCAAGATCAGCACATACAGGTCACACCTGCCGACATCATCCAGGCAGCGCTCCCGCACGGTTTAGATGAGCATTCGGCCTCGTACTTGAGCACTACATGAGCACTGCCCTGGGTATCTGAGCACTGGCGCTTTCCCGGTCACTCTCAGTACTTACGCCGGCTCGTTTCTGGGGAGCGTCACTGCCCATAATTTGCAAGGGATGCGAGATTACCCGTGGCAGCAGCACAAAGGCCGGGGTCCGGACCCGGCTCTGACGCTGGTCCTAGGGGTCTGCTACATGGTCCCGAAGGTCCCGCGCCACGGGGTCACGGGCCTGGGTTCCGGGCGGTAGTAGCGGCTGGACGTCCCGGTGAACAGGAGCATGGTCGCGGCCAGGGCGATGAGCCATTGCACGGCGCCGGCGATCAGGTCGGCCGGAGCGTACGCCGCCGAATCCTGGCCTATCGCGATGAGCATGCTCAGGCTCATCGCGGCGAAGTTCGCCACGAGGGCGATCCTGGCCCGGTCGCGGCCCCGGACGAGCGCCCAGATCAGCGCCAGCCATACGGCGATGCCGAGCGAGGCGCCGATGTAGTCGATGACCAGGTTGACGTTCACCGCGTGCTGGGCCGCGGGCAGGCCCGGATACCTGCGGGCGACGGCTGACCGGACGCTACGCGGGGCGTCCCGTGCCGAGCGCGGCCGCCTGCTGGAACACGTTCTAGTTCTGGATTAGAGTCAGGACGTGTCCCGCATCGACGTACCCGGTGGCCGGGACCCGCTTCTGCACCTGTGGGGCGGCACCGGTAACAAGCTCACCGGCCCGGCGGCCGCCTTCAGCGATGCCGTCTACCGGAAATCTACGCTGCCCCTGCGCGAGTTCGAGGCCGCCCGCATCACGATCGCCCGTGTCAACGACTGCAGCATCTGCCTCAGCTTGCGGCCCGAGGGTGGCCCGGGCCAGGCGTTCTATGACGCGGTGCTGGGCGACGGCGCGGGCCTGGCCGAGCGGGAGGCGCTGGCCGCGGAGTTCGCCCAGCGGTTCGCGATCGACCACCTCGGCATGGACGACGCTTTCTGGGAGCGCCTGCATGCTGCTTTCAGCGACGACGAGCTGGTCCAGCTGGGGTTGTGCGTGGGTTCGTGGCTGGCGTTCGGACGGCTCAACCGGGTCTTCGGCGTCGATGAGGCCTGCCGGATCCCTCTCGCCCCGCACGGGCCGGATCGCCTTCACCACGTCCCGCAGGTGTAACCGGCTGACCCGGCTGGGGTGAACCACAAGCCGGCGCGATCTCGCCGATCGGTGAGCCAGCGAAAAGGATTATCCGCCGCTCCTGGACAACAGTCCGCGAGAGAGAGGAAGAGTCAATGAAGACCAAGGCCGCGGTGCTCTGGGGTCTGAACGAGAAGTGGCAGGTCGAAGAGGTTGAGCTCGACGCGCCGAAGGAGAGCGAGGTCTTGGTCAAGCTCACCGCGAGCGGACTATGCCACTCCGACGAGCATCTGGTCACCGGCGACATCCCGATGCCATTCCCGGTGGTGGGTGGCCATGAGGGCGCTGGCATAGTGGTCGGCGCAGGCGCCAATGTCACGCATGTCGCTGAGGGCGACTCCGTGGTTCTCAGCTTCCTCCCGTCCTGCGGCCGGTGCTCGTACTGCGCCCGCGGCATGCAGAACCTGTGCGATCTCGGCGCCTTCCTTATCAACGGCCCGCAACTCGACGGCACCTACCGGTTCCATGCCCGCGGCCAGGGTCTCGGCCAGATGTGCCTGCTCGGCACCTTCTCCGAGTACACGGTTGTCCCGGCGGCGTCGGTCGTGAAGGTAGACAACGGCACGGCGCTCGACAAGGCCGCGCTGGTCGGATGCGGCGTGGCAACCGGTTACGGAAGCGCTGTGCGTACCGCCGAGGTCAGGGCAGGCGAGACGGTCGTGGTCATGGGCATCGGCGGCATCGGGATCAACGCCGTCCAGGGCGCCAGGATCGCCGGGGCGCGGAACATTATCGCGATCGACCCGGTGCAGTTCAAACGCGACAAGGCCCTGGAGTTCGGCGCCACGCACACCGCGGCCACGGTCCCGGAAGCAGCCCTGCTGGTGGTGGAACTGACCCGTGGCCAGATGGCCGACTCCTTCATCATCACCACCGACATCGCAGAGACCGACTACATCGGACCCGCGCTCGACCTGGTCGCCAAGCGCGGAAAGGTCATCATCACGGCGGTCGCTCACCCGGACGCTACCCAGATGAGCGGCTCCTTGTTCATGCTCACCATGATGGAGAAGCAGATCCGGGGCTCGCTGTACGGCTCCTCCAACGCCCAGCACGACATTCCCCGGATGCTGGACCTCTACAACAAGGGGCAGCTCAAGCTCGACGAGCTGATCACCAGGGAGTATGCCCTGGAAGATGTCAACCAAGGCTACGAGGACATGCGCAACGGCCTCAACATCCGCGGGCTGATCCGCTACTGAGCCGGACCGCCGCCAGCGGGCGGGCCGGCGACCGCGCGCACCACGCTGACCGGCGATGGCCAGCAACAGCACCGGACTACCGGAAACCGCAGGGAAGGCAGGCACTGATTACCGCGGCGGCGTCCCCCCAGATCAGGCCGGCGGAGGCTATGCGCCCGAGTCCGCGTCGCCGTTGTGCGGGGCCACTGCGTCCGGCTGCAGCACTGCGACGGCGGCGGCCAGCTTGCCGTTGCTTACCTGTACGGGCAGCTGGGGGATCGGCGGGACCTCGGGTATCCCAAGCGGCGCTCCGCTCGTGATCTCGGCCTCGGCGGCGGCCACATCCTGATCGCCGAAGTCCGCGAGTGACGCCGAATCCTCGGCCGACTTCCTGTCGCCCGCAGGCGCCGACGGCGTGAACTTGTCGAAGAACCGGAGCAGCTCGACCGGTACTGGCATGACCAGCGTGCTGTTCTTTTCCGCGGCGACCTCGACCACGGTCTGCAGCAGCCGCAGCTGCAGCGCGGCCGGGTCACGCGCCATGACGTTGGCTGCCGCGGCGAGGCGCTTGGAGGCCTGGTACTCGCCGTCGGCGGTGATGATCCTGGCGCGGCGCTCCCGTTCCGCCTCGGCCTGCCGGGACATGGAGCGCTTCATGCTGTCGGGCAGCGAGACGTCCTTGAGCTCCACCCGCTCGACCCGGATGCCCCACGGGCCCTCGGTCGGCTCGTCGATGATCCGGCGCAGCTCCCGGTTCACCGTATCCCGCTCGGCGAGCAGCTGGTCCATCTCGGACTGGCCGATGATCGACCGCAGCGAGGTCTGCGCCTGCTGGGAGATGGCGAACATGTAATTCTGCACGTTGATCGTCGCCTTGATCGGGTCGACTACCCGGAAGTAGACCACGGCATCGACCCGGACGGTCACGTTGTCTCTGGTGATGCCTTCCTGAGCCGGGACGGCCATGGCGATGATCTGCATGTTGACCTTCTGCATGCGGTCGCCGACCGGCCGGATTAGGGTCAGCCCGGCGCCACGTGTCCCCGGCAGCACCCGTCCGAACCTGAAAATGATGCCCTGCTCGTACTGCTGCACGACCTTGAACGAGCGGCCGGCCGCGATGAGCCCGGCCATGACGAGTATCACCAGGATGACCACCAGGGCAACCATCACTAACACCTCTTCTTCGGTGACGCCGTGGTAGCTAGCTGCCCTCGGCAGGCTGGCCCCCGGCGCCTGTCCTCAGCTTATCTATGCGATTGAGAACTAGCAATAGATTTCTAGAAACCTTAACCCGGTTATCAAGGGTGACGATGCGCTGACAGGGCTGGATCAGGGCAGGATCAAAGTGCCTGCGTTCTCCCCTCACCGGACCAGCTGTCACAGGTACTGGCCCGTCGCCGCGCTGTCTGTCTTCGACACCCGCACCGATACCACGTTGGCCAGGTTGATGATCACGCCGCTCTGGTCGGCCTCGCGGTCATATATCGCCTGGGTCAAGACCAGGCTGCGCCGTTCGTCCAGCGCCTGAGTGATGGCCTCAAGCGCCTCGCGCTCCCCGCCGAAGTCCTCCGTCACCACCGAGACGTCTTCACCGCCCACCGGGTGAAATCGCATGATCAGCACGATGTTGTCAGGCACAGCCGGTACCTCCCTGCGAGAATCCAGAAGACGGCCCGCCCGGGCACTGTGGCCCGGGAGCCCTCATCCGGCGGGGTCACTGCGGATCTGGACACAGCGATATTCCGTGCGACTTCACCCGAGCCTGTCACGACAGCGGCCCCGCCGAGGCGTGAGTGCGCCCGGCGGGGCCTAGATCTCATCCCCCCGCCAAACCGGGAGGACGAGACCATGCAAGACACCGTAGACCAGGCGCACAGTGCAGTGCCACGCACCCTGGCCGACATCATCCAGGACGCGCGTTCCGGCCGTGTGTGGCCACTGCTGCGCCGACTGCCGCTCGTGCAGCCTGGACAGGGGGGCGCCGGGCTCGAGCGCCCCCTGGAGGACCGTCATTAGCCGACCGCCCCCTCCATCTGCAGCTCGATCAGCCGGTTCAGCTCGAGCGCGTATTCCATCGGCAGTTCGCGTGCGATGGGCTCGACGAAGCCGCGCACGATGGTGGCCGCGGCCTCGTCCTCGGTCATGCCGCGGCTCATGAGGTAGAACAGCTGGTCCTCGGAGATCTTGGAGACGCTGGCCTCGTGGCCCATCTCTACGTCGTCCTCGCGGATGTCCACGTAGGGATAGGTATCGGACCGGCTGACCGTGTCCACCAGCAGCGCGTCGCACTTGACCGTGGACTTGGAGTGTGCCGCGCCCTCCTGCACCTGGACCAGGCCCCGGTAGGACGTGCGGCCGCCGGCTCTGGCCACGGACTTGGAGATGATCTGGGAGGAGGTGTTCGGCGCGCAGTGCACCATCTTGGCGCCGGCGTCCTGGTGCTGGCCTTCGCCGGCGAACGCGACGGACAGGGTCTCTCCCCTGGCGTGCTCGCCCATCAGGTAGACGGCCGGGTACTTCATCGTCACCTTCGAGCCGATGTTCCCGTCCACCCACTCCATGCTCGCCCCGGCCTGCGCCACGGCCCGCTTGGTGACCAGGTTGTAGACGTTGTTCGACCAGTTCTGGATCGTGGTGTAACGGCAGTGGGCATCTTTCTTCACGATGATCTCGACGACCGCGGAGTGCAGCGAGTCGGAGGAGTAGACCGGCGCGGTGCAGCCCTCGACGTAATGCACGCTGGCGCCCTCGTCGACGATGATCAGGGTCCGCTCGAACTGGCCCATGTTCTCGGTGTTGATCCGGAAGTAGGCCTGCAGGGGGATGTCCACGTGCACGCCCTTCGGCACGTAGATGAAGCTGCCGCCGGACCAGACCGCGGTGTTCAGCGCGGCGAACTTGTTGTCGCCCACCGGGATGATCGTGGCGAAGTACTCCTGGAAAAGGTCCGGGTGCTCCTTGAGCGCGGTGTCGGTGTCCAGGAAGATGACACCCTTCTCCTCCAGGTCCTCGCGGATCTTGTGGTAGACGACTTCGCTTTCGTACTGCGCGGCCACACCGGCGATGAGCCGCTGCTTCTCCGCCTCGGGGATGCCGAGCCTGTCGTAGGTGCTCTTGATGTCCGCGGGCAGGTCGTCCCAGCTGGCGGCCTGCTTCTCAGTCGACCGGACGAAGTACTTGATGTTTTCGAAATCGATGCCAGTCAGATCCGCGCCCCAGCCGGGCATCGGCTTGCGCCGGAACAGCTTCAGGCCCTTCAGCCGCAGGTCCAGCATCCATTCCGGCTCCTCCTTCAGCGCCGAGATGTCCCGGACGACCTCCTCGGACAGACCCCGGCGCGCGGACTCGCCCGCCACGTCCGAGTCGGCCCAGCCGAACTTGTAACGCTCCAGCCCCTCAAGCTCGGGGTGCGCGATTGTCGTCATGCGGAGATGCCTCCGGACTCAGTTGTTGTGCCGGCGGCGGTGCCGGCCGTGGTATTTCGGTCCAGAAGCTCCAGCCCTCTAGGTTTTAAAGGGTACCATAAATTCTAGAAATATATTGCTAGTTTCTAGCTACCTGCGTGCGGTCGAGGAGCAGGCACCGGGAATCAGCCGCCGGCGCCGGCAGCTACCCCGGGATCACTGACGGCTAGGAGGCGGTCGGCCCGCCCTCGGCCTGCCAGACTGTCCGGACCGCGGCCGCTTCGGCCGTTGCCTGGGCCCGGCCGGCCGTCGCCGCTGCTGCCCGGCGCGACACGTCAAGCACGTTGCGCCCGATGGCCCGCATGGCCGCGCGGTCCGGCCGCACGAGCGCGACGCGGGCTCCGGCCGCGGCCAGCGCGGCAGCCTGCCGGCCAGGGCTAGGCATGAGGGGGCCGGTGCCCTGGGCTACGGGCGCCACGATAACCACCCGTTCGTATCTGGCCGCCAGGTCGGCGTTGGCTACCGAGCGCACGCCGCCGTCCATGAAACGACGATTCCCGATGGTGACCGGCGGCCAGACTCCGGGCACCGCGCAACTTGCGCCGACCGCATCCACCAGGCCGGCGTCACCCGCGGAATCAAACACTACGAACTCGCCGGTCCGCGCGTCCACGGCGGTCACCTTGAGCACCTTGGCGGGCCATTCGCTGACGGGCAGCCGCGCCTCGAACACCCTGCGCCGGCCGGACTCAGGCATGGTGCGCGCGGCCAGCGCCCAGTGGCCGATCCGCACCCGCGCCCGCACCGGGTCCCGGCTGGTGCTCATGACCCACAGCAGCCTGCCGATGACGCCCCAGCCGATCCGGGTGGCGGGCTCAGGATCAGGCGGCGCGAGCTGAGCCTGGTACAGCGCCTCAGGCTCCTGCCCGGAGGTGATGTCGGCGCCGACAACCGACCCGGCCGATGTCCCGATGATCACGTCAGCTGCGGCCAGGTCGATACCCCGGTCGGCTAGCCCCGCGATCACGCCGATCTCCCAGGCAATGCCGGTGACACCACCGCCGCCCAGGACAAGCGCGCGTCTGTCCATGACTTCCCTTTGTACACCCCATCCGCCGCCCCTGTGCTCAGCCCAGGCACCAGCGGCCGGCCGGCGCCGGCCGGTCCGCGAGGTCCCGCACGGGCCGGCCGCCGGCATGAGCGCTCGAGTTCTCTGCATAGCCAGACCGCCGCGCCAGCCAGGATGGCCACGACAGCGGCAGTGACATTCAGTAACGGCTTCGCGACAAGCGTTTCCGCGGAAACGCCGAGGCCGCAACCGCCCGGTGAAGCGTCACGCCGAGCTGACATAGGCGCCCGGATCGCGGCAGAAGCGGGCCTTTGATCGCGCGGCTACTGGCTGATCTGCTCACTACGGAGCTTGGTTTAGGAACGCTGCGACCGTGCCGAGCGATGCAGTTACGCATGCGCGGAAGTGGCGGGCTTCGGTCCGGCAGCCCGGACAGTCGGCCGCATCGAGCTCAGCCCAAGGCGAACGGTATCAAAGCGCCCCGCTCCGCGCGCAGGTCCGCCACTCCCTGTGGGCATCTCCGGGCTCGCTCGGACGCGGCAGATTCCGGTTGCCTAGGACGACGCTAGATTGCGCTGTGCGCTGCTCGAGCACGCCTTGTGATGCGAGCCGGCGAAGTTCGGTGGCAGCGAACTTGCCGGAGAATGCGGGACGATCAGCCCGGTCGGTTGTCAGGCCCACGTAGGTGTCCGCGGCGGCGAGCACGCCAGCACCGGGATCGACGGCATCGGCTCGCAGGTGCTTGTGGTAGCCGGACCCGTCGGCCTTCTCGTGGTGCGCAGCCGCGACCGGGTTCAGCGCGCCGAGGGCCGGCGAGCGGCGGAGCATCTGCTCGGTGAGCCGCGCCGGGTGCCGGCGGCGGAGATCATCGCGTCTGCGTGGCAGTGCGGCCCTCGGCAGGTACACCCTGGCCCGGGTCTTGCGGCCGGCCTGGGCTGCCCGGGCCGCAGGTCCCGTATAGAGCGGGACGTTGGTCCCTGGCTCGCGTTCCTCCGGCGGGATGAGATGACAGTGACACAGGACCCGGAACGACGCGGAGTCACGGACCAGGTCCGCAGGCCGCGTCGAGATCCGCGGCGGGCGGAGGCGGGTCCTGTCGTCGCGCCCGGCCCGGATCAGCTGCGCCTGCGCCCGGTGCCGGGCACGGCAGCGGCGCCGCTGCGCGGTCCGGGGGCGCGGTCCTGCGGGATAGTGTGAGGCGGGTGGTTATGATGCGCCGGTATCTTGTCGTCGCGAACCAGACCCTGCAGGCGGCGGAGCTGCGGGACGAGCTGCGCAAGCGGGTCAGCG
>Ga0208565_1000226_pt1 | contig 46078 bp, 46 predicted proteins | sample Sb_taG_7_FD_187706 | JGI IMG/M metagenome (GOLD analysis project Ga0208565, IMG submission 187706) | Peat soil microbial communities from Weissenstadt, Germany - Sb_50d_2_FS metaG (SPAdes) (version 2) | ecosystem: Environmental > Terrestrial > Soil > Wetlands > Peat | place: Germany... | reverse complement strand
GGCGGCGGCGATGTCCTGGTCGAGATCCACGGTCGTGACCCGCCCGTCCGGGCCGGCCAGTTCGGCCAGAAGCGCCGCGTTGTAGCCCGTGCCCGCGCCGATCTCCAGCACCCGCTCCCTAGGCCGGACCTCCAGCAGTTCCAGCATCCCTGCCACGATTCCCGGCTGGGACGCGGAACTGATCGCAATCCCTGCGGTGTCGCGATGCGTGATGACCGAGTCGTTCGCGTACGCCTCCACCAAGGGCACGGCCGGCACGAATACGTGCCGTGGCACGGCCCGCATCGCCGCCTCTAGCGCCGGGGATTCGATGACGCCACGTCGTACCAGGCGGTCCACCATCGCCGCCCGCAGTTCCGCTGTTGCCGGCTCCTCGCCCACTCCCGCCTCACTCTCGACCTGTGCCCGACCGAGCCCGGCCCGGCGCAGCGACGCCGCCCGAGTGTCGACTAGTCGTGGCCGCTGCTCGTCGTGCCGGGTAAGGATGCAGGTCAACCTTCACCGAGCGGGTCTGGCGCGGTCCATGTTTTTGGCGAATTTTGGCGGCCCTCGCCATTCGCCGCGTCGCGCGGTCAGGTCGGCTGGTAGTCCGCGTGCGGGATGGCCCGCTCCCACACGGCCTCGAACGCTGCCACGCATCGGGCGACCGTATCGGGGTCGCTGGTGAACTCCTCTTCGCCGGTGTCGGCGCCGTCGCCGGCGTTGAAGTTGAACACCACGATCCGGGCATCGATGAGGAAGAAGTCCGCGCCGGGCAGCATCAGATCGAACGCGCGCCGCCGCGGCAGCCACCGCATCTCCTCGCCCGCCTGAACGTTGTGCGCGGTGAGCATGTACTCCCAGCGGATGTAGTCGCTGAGCGGCTCCGAGATCACCCTGGCCCGGCGCATCCGCGCGCCCCGCTTCACGTTGGCCGCAACCAGATCCAGCCAGTCACCCCAGTTGAAGCAATCCGCCCCCGACCGCCGCCATTCCGCGAACGCAGGGTCGGTCGCGTCGTAGCCGTCACGCATCTCCAGATGTACTACCGAGTGCCGCGCCGCCCGGATAAGGTCGATTCCCTGGACAGCGCCGTGCCCGATCAGCCCTCGCTCATAGGTTCCCGCTGCGGCTTCCACGATCACTGGGCGCAATGTGGCGGGAAGTCGGACGACCGCCTCATCGGCCCCCATCGGGCTGTGCTTCCCGATCTCCGCCAGCACAACCGGGTCGGCGACGGCCTTGCCCTGAAAATAGAAGTCGCCTGTCGCCGGATCGACGTACACAGCGGGGCACTTGTTTGCGGGCGAGTCCGGGTCCTGGCCGACGAAGTCCAGCATGATGCGCCTCCCGAGGGGGTCCTTCTGCCTGACCCCTACCCCAGGACCGCCCGAGAGTCAAGAGCCGCTAGCACCCGCCGGATGATCGCGGCGGCGGGCGGCCCATGCGCCGCGAGGCCAGACAGCCGCTCCCATGCCCGCTCATAGTCGGCGACCTCCAGCGGCGCGGTGACCGACAGATATCCCGACACCAGCTCCACGTTCACCTCCGCCCCATCCACGATCGTGAACGTGTGCTCTGGCCACACTCCCACCCCCTGCCGGAACCGGATCGCCGACACCGGGATGATCCCCACCGACACAGTCGGCCACCGCATCACCTCCAGCAAATGCCGCAGTTGCCCCGCGTGTACCTCCCGGGGCACGCTCCGGTACCACAGCACCTGCTCTTCCATGACGAACACCCAGCGTTTCCCCGCCCGTCGCAGCACGCTCTGGCGGTCCATCCGCTCCTCGACTGCCGCCGCGACATCGTCCACCTCCACCTGCTGCTCCACCCGCACCGCAGCCAGCGCTGCCGCCGTGTATTCCTCGGTCTGCAACAACCCCGGAACTACATGCGCCAGATACACCCGCATCACCTGCGCCTGCTCGAACTGAGCCCGAACCGACTCCTGCGCCTTGCGCAGCCCGCCCCGATTCAACTGCCGGTATGTGACCCACATCCGCGCCATCGCCCGCTGATCGGCTAGCAGTTCCTCCTGCCGCTGCTCCGTCGCGCCGCAGATCCGACACCACAAGATCACATCGGCTTCTGAGGCTGGCCGCGCTCCCCTCTCGATCTTCGACGCCTTCGACGAATCCCGCCACCCCGCCAGCTCGGCGAACCGCATGCCCGAAATCCCTGCCGACACCCGAAGCTCCCGCAGCTCATCAGCAAGATGCTCCCGCGCCGCCCGTGCTGACGAAGACGACGATGAGAACGTCGAGGAAGATGCCATCCGCCCCATCCAACACCCCCTGCTGGGAGCAACCGGTCACCTGGCGCGACATGATCTGACCAGTGCGCCGAGCGCATCGGCGACATCTAGACCAGGCAGCTCGTGGCGCGGGGCTGAGAACGTTGGTGCCGGGTGTTCTCAACCAACCACCGACGGGCCACGACCCGCCAGCGCCGGCATGCCAGGCACGCCGTGTTGTCACCAGTGGCGTTCGTACCCGGCGCCAGCTACCGTCGATGGGAGATGCCATGGGCACGGCGGAAACTCGTGCTCGTTCGTGCTCGGGATTGCTCTATTTGCCTAGCGCCCCGTTGATGCCAGTGTGAAAGGCGATCCCTTGCCGCAACGAGTGGGAAGATATTCATGGAACCGGGTTTCGCGCCTTCGGAGATCGACACGAGCAAGCCGAATCCTGCTCGGCTCTATGACTTTTATCTCGGTGGCAAAGACAACTACGCGGTCGACCGGGAGGCTGCGGCCGAGGTGCTGCGGATAGCCCCGGAAGTCCGGGATATGGCACGCGCCAACCGTGCTTTCCTCCAGCGAGCGGTGCGGTTCCTGGCCGGCGAGGCCGGTATCCGGCAGTTCATAGACATCGGCACCGGCATACCGGCGGCCGGCAGCGTGCATGAGGTGGCCCAGGGGATCGAGCCGGGCATACGCGTTGTCTACGTGGACAATGACCAGATCGTCCACGTCCACGCCAACGCTTTGCTCACAGGTCACGGAAACACCAGCATCGTGCTAGCTGACCTGCGCGATCCCGGGGGGATCTTGAGCCATCCGAAGGTCCGGGAGCTGATCGATTTCGCGGAGCCAGTTGGCCTCCTGCTGATCGCCATCTTGCATTTCGTCACCGACGAAGAGGAACCCGGGCGGATCGTTGCGGCCTTGCGTGACGCTCTTCCCCCAGGCAGTTACCTGAGTTACCTGGCCCTGTCGCACGGTACCGCCGACTTTCACGATCAGGCCGTCGCCGATGCCGCAGCCGCTGTCTACAAGAAGGCTACCGCCCCGCTGATTCTTCGTGACTACGATCAGGTCGCGGCCTTGTTCGACGACTGGGACGTGACCGAGCCGGGTGTTGTGCAAGTGCCGTTGTGGCGGCCAGACGGCAAGCCGCCACGTTCCCGGGATCTGGCGAAGATCGGGATCTACGGCGGTGTCGGGCGCCTGAGGTGAATGGCAGCTGTAATTAACGCGGGCGCTCAGCCCTGGTGTACGCGTTACAGAGCCAGCCACGGCAGGTCTTTATCTCCGTTTCTCAGGCTGGTGACACGTCGGCCGAGTTCATCACGATAAGCATGATCGGAGGCGTTGCGCGCGTACGCCGCGAGTGCTTGCAGTTCCCTGAGTCGCTGGAGCAGGGATAGGCCAGGAAGGTCACCGGGATCGATGTCGTAGGCGGCGCAAAAGTCTTCCCACTCGGTTCGTGGCCGTCCGTAGCGGTACCACATGCTAGTGGGCACGAGATCCATTTCTCTGGGGCCATGGCTAACCGCGTCCCAGTCTCCGAGCATGACCGTGCCGGGGGCGTGCAGGAGGTTGCCACCGTGGGCGTCGCCGTGGATCAATCCTTTCCCGAGCATCCATTGGGTCCGCAGATATTGCTTTTCCAGCTCGTCAGCCGAGGCGAGCAACCATTCCCGGTCGGCGGGCGTGATGGCGTCGCTGTTGTGCAGGTCGGCACGCAGTGAGCCGAGCGGATTGGCTGGGGGCAGATTGATATCTGGCTCGGGAAGGGAATGCAGGCACCGGATCAGCTTTCCTAGCGTCGTAGTATCCCGTATGCCTTCATTGATGACTGTTACATATCGCCAGAAGGTTGCCAGGTGCCCATCCACCGCAATTGGCTGATCCAGATCGAGTGGTTCCGTAGCGGGATAACCCTGACGGCGCAGCCAGGATGCCGTCTGCAGCGCAGCTACGAGCTGCTCCCGGACCGGGCCGGGCTGCGCCGATGCGGAACGGAGCCGGACTACCGCGTCGCTGTGCGGCAGGTGGTAGACGGCATTCCCGCGGATATGGAGCAGCAGGGCATCACGATCGTCAAGCCTGGCCAGCGCACAGGCTTCCCGCAGCGCAGCCTGGTACCGCTGTGGTCCCGGCGTGGTCATGCCGCGCTCAGGGGGTGAGCTCGTGAAAAGTCGATTCCTGGCAGTAGGCCTCGATCTCCTCCTGAATCTGCTGAGCGATGGCGGCGTTGCTGAAGCTCGGCTCGGCTAGGCGCTGCCTGAGCTGCCCGAGATGCTGGGTGATGGGCTCATAGCGTCTTTCCGGGGACAACGCCAGCACCGGCTGCAATGCCGCCTTGGCACCGTCGAGATCGCTCAGCAGCAGGTGGGCTTGCGCTTGATCGATGCGGGCGTGTATCTCCGCGCCGTAGTTGTGCTGACGGGGCGTAGCCGCCTGGAATTGCTCCAGTGCCAGACTGGTTTCGGCGAGCACCTGGTGCGCGTCTTGCCGCCACGTCTGCACGCTGCCGGCGAGGGCATGAAATCGGGCTGGGCTCACGCTCCATAGCCCGCCCACGAGATCCGCGTCCGCTCGCTCGAACGCGTCCCGTGCCTGGCCCAGCGCCTGAACGGCGTCGTCAGGGTGTCCGATCCGGGCCAGTGTCCGGGCATGGAACAAGCCGAGCATGACCTGACCAGAGTCAGGACACTGATACCGGAGCCCGTCTTCGGCGAGCTGCGCTGACTCGATGAACCGGCCATCCCAATATGCGATCTTGCTTTGCGTGGCCCTGATCCAGGTGCGCGCGCCGTCGTGATCTGCGTGTTCGGCGCACACCCAGCCGGTCCACGCATGCGCGTCAGCGGCCCGGTAGAGGCTCAGGTCCGCTGACATCCAGGCCAGCAGCCCGCACACCTGAGCGGCGATCAGGTACAGCTCCCCGGTCTGGCCTGGTCGCTGATGTCCGCGCAGCTTGGCGAAAACCCGGTCACGCAGCCGCCTGGTTTCCACCAGCAACGGAAAGGGCGCCCCGTGCTGGTAGTCGTCCGCGAGCTGGCGCACGCGCGAGGCGTAAAGCTCCAGCGTCGCGTCTCCAATGTTCGACGTGTCGGCCCACTCCCCGAAGTCGAGCGACTCCTCCGCGATCACGGCCATCATGAGATCAGCCGAGGCCCCGGCAGGTAGCAGCTCTGCCGGCTCCGCAGAGCTATATCCCCTTACAGCATCACCATATCCGCCCTGTGCGCCGGGCCATCCAGGCGGCTTGCGCGGTCGCGCAGCTGAGGCGGCGCGGAGGCCAGGTTCGGCTACTCCGCCGTTGTTCATGCCTGTCAGCGCGCCTCCGGGCATGAGCGCAGAGGAGCGCTGCGCGCCGAACTGGGCAGGTGAAAGCCTAAGGGCAGCGCAATAGTGCAACCGGTACCGTTCAGTGAGCCCGATCTTGCCGCCTTCCCAGCGGCGGACGTAGGAACTCAGGATCGCCGTCCGTGGCACGGTGTGGTCACCTGAGGCTTTGGCGGCATTGCAGAGCTGACGGCCCATCTCGGCCACGCTCCAGCCGCGTGCCAGCCGTTGTTCACGCAACCAAGCGTTGAGCGGATCTAACATGTCGCCCCTTACTGGTCCGTCCGCGTGCACGCCGGGGACGATCGCTTCTAGCGCTGGTGCTGCTGTGTCCTGAGGCCTCAGGTTCCGCGACGGGGAGCTTCATGTCAGGAGATAGTCGGCCAGGCCTGCCTTGGCGCCGACGATGAAGGCCCGGATCTCGTGTGCCTGCAGGATGAGCGCGGGTCCGGCGGGATCGGCGGACTGGCGGAGCGCGACCTGGCCGCCGGGCAGCTTCTTGGCTTCCAGGCAGGAGCCGCCGTTGGGACTGCTCCACGGCTTCGACCAGCCGACGATTCCCGGGCTGGCGGCAGGCGGGCCGTTTCGTATCTGCCACATAGTGGTGCTCCTTTGCTGGTCGTCCTTGTGCTTATTCATATTCATAGCCCGTGCGGAGCTGGCGGAGGATGCTGGCGGTCTTGTCTGCTGGAGAAGCCTGCGCGCAGAGGCGGTCGAGCGCTTCGGTGTAGGTGGCGACGTCGGCTGGTTTGTCGAGGTAGAAGGCGCTGGTCAGGTTCTCTCCGTAGATGACGTCGGGTAGCTCAGCCGTCGGGAAGCGCAGCAGGTGGAACATGCCGTACATGACCGGGTGGGCGCCTGCGGCGAAGGGCAGCACTTGGAGGGTGATGTTCGGCTGGGCGGCGGCGTCGATGATCCGGCCGAGCTGCGCGCGCATTACGGCGGGTCCGCCGACTGGCCGGCGCAGTACCGCTTCATCGAGCACCACCCACAGCGCGGGCGGGTCTGATCGGGTCAGGATCTGCTGGCGCATGATGCGCAGCGCGACCCGCCGGTCGATCTCTTCCCTCCTGGCGGCCGGGTAGCCGGCGAGGGTGAGGGAGCGGGCGTAGTCCTCGGTCTGGAGCAGGCCGGGGATGCAGTGGGGTTCGTAGCCGCGGATCAAGCTGGCGGCTTGCTCCAGTCCGGGGAACACGCGGAACCAGGCGGGAAGGACGTCGGCGTAGCTTTGCCACCAGCCCGGCTTGTTGGCCTCGCGGGCCAGGTGGAGGAAGCTGTCGATCTCGCGCACGTCGGTGATGCCGTAGGCCATGAGCAGGCTTTTGACGTAGTTGAGCTTGAGGCCGACCTCGGCCTTTTCCATTCTGCGCAGTGTCCAGGGGGAGGCGTAGATGGCGCCGGCGGCCTGGTCATAGGACATCCCGGCCTGCTCCCGTAGCGTCTGGAGCTGGCGGCCCAGGATGATCCGCAAGACGGTCGGGCTCGCCGAGGCCGGCTGAGGCATCTGTCCTCCCATAGAGGGTGCGCCTGCGGGACAGTGTGCCATTACGGCCTGCTATTCACCAGAGCGCACACTTCCATTTTGCTCATAACGCTCACGCTTGCTCGCTATTGCTAGCTTGAGTCTGCTATTTGCAGTCCGCGATTGTTGGATGCATGGTAACCGGAGCACTGCTACCTGACCCGCCGCATCCGCCGACACTGGTTACTGGCCTGCGATGGCGGCGGGCGTTTCTCGGCCGCGGACAGGAGCTTGCACAGGTGCGGCGGTGGCTATCGTGCCTTCTGCCGGAGTGCCCCGCCCGAGACGACGTGCTCAGCGTCGCTGTCGAGCTGGGCAGCAACGCACTGCAGCACACCAGGAGCGGGATGCCGGGCGGCTGGTTCGCCGTCGAGGTGACCTGGGACCAGTCCGTGGTGCAGCTGGCCGTGGCCGATGGCGGCGGCCCGGCCGAACCACGAGTGATCGATGACCGAGACGGGGAGCGCGGCCGCGGCCTGCTGCTGGTGCGCGGCCTGTCGGTGCGGACCGGATGGACAGGAGACGAGCGGAGCCGGCTGGTATGGGCGCAGATCGCCTGGCCGGACCACGGTCCTGGCGCCGCAGAGCCATCACGCAACGGCGATCAGACTGCGATCGGCGACTGTGACCAGGTGCTGGCACTGCGGCTCGCGGTCGCTGGTCACCTGCCAGCGCAGTGCGGCTGCCATGCGCTCACCCCTGCCTGCCCGGTCGACTGCCTCGCAGTAGTGCTGAGCACCGCCACTTTCCACGCTCTGACGCGGGCTGAGCACGGCCTGTTCGATCCGCCCGCCACGGTTGGCCAGGTGCTTGAGCTGTGGCGAGCCAAGCGGCTGGGCCTTGCCGCTGGGCTGGGGCGGCGGCGCCTGGGCGAGATCGAGGCCGCCTTGGTGATGGCTGGATTCCTCCTCGGCGACCCGGACCCGCCAGGTCGATCCCTGGTTCCGGGATCGGCTGGCCGGGACTTGCCAGGTGAGGGGCTAACCCACAGTCGCTAGCCACGGCCAGGGTCACCGCCCGGCGCCTGTTGCGGTCCTTCCTTTTCGCCCGGCTTAGATGCCGCGCCCATCTTGAGACGACTACATAAGGAGCAAGTATGGCTGACCGTTCCACGCCTGCGGTGGCTGGGAAGATTCTCGCGCCGCAGGCCCGGCTGGAGCCGGATGCGATCGGGGTGACGCAGGACACGGTGATCGGGATGGCCTCGTCTGCGCCGGCCGGGACGGTCGCTGCGACGCTGGCGTCGCTGGCGGCGGTGACCGCGTATGGGGGCGGGGTGGAGATCTTGCTGACCGCGGTGCCGATGCTGATCATCGCGAACGCGTACCGCAGGCTCAACATGTGGAACGCGAACTGCGGCGCCAAAAGAGTGGGTGGGCCGGTCGATCAGCCCGTACCTGGGGTTCTTGACCGGGTGGCTGATGATCGCCGGGTACCTGATCGGCACCGTCGCCGAAGTCGTCGTCCTCGGCCCGTCCGTGCTCGCCATCTTCAACGCTCATCCCGCCGGGCCATGGCCATCGGTCGAGATCGACACCGCGGTGTGCCTGGTGATGGGCGTGATCGCGGTCATCGGCATCCGGCTGACCGCGCGGACACAGATCGGCATGGCCGTAATCGAGTACGCGATCCTGGTCGGTTTCTCGGCGGCCGGGCTGGTCGCCGTGCTGAGCCACCAGCACGGTACGGTGCCGATGACGAGCAGCTGGTGGAGGCTGTCCGGGATTGGCGGGCGGGGCAACGAGGTCGCCGGATTGCTGATCGCGGTGTACGTGTACAGCGCGTGGGACGGCACCGTGTACGTCAACGAGGAAGTCAAGCATCGGAGGAACAACCCTGGCCGTGCCGCTGTCTGGGCGGTCGCCTTACTGACCCTACTGTACACGCTGGCCCAGATCGGGCTGCAAGGCGTCGTCTCGCCCGCGAGACTGCAAGCCCACGCCGCCACCGCGCTCGTCTATGTCGCGCAGGCGCTCGGCGGCACAGGCGGGGCCAGGGCCATGGCGCTGGCGATCGCGCTGTCGGTGATCGCCACCACCGGCACCGGGATCGTGCTGACCGCCCGCATCGTGCTCGGCATGGCGTCCTACCGGACCCTGCCGCCGTTCCTGGGCACCGTGTCGGCCAGGTTCTCTACACCGATGGCGGCGAGCGTAACGGCCGGGCTGCTGATCATCGCCCTGACGTGGGTGTACATGCTGGCCACCAGCGTGCAGAACGTGTTCGCTGACGTGGTGGCGGTGGCCGGGCTGCTGTTCAGCATGTTCTATATCCTGACCGCCGTCGCGACGATGGTGTATTACCGGCGGCGCATCTTCGCGGACGTGCTGGACTTCGTCATGCTCGGCGTGCTGCCGCTCGGCGCAGCCGTGACCTTGGCACTGGTCCTGATCCGCTCCCTGCAGATCGCCCCGGCTGGGCAGGACTGGTCCGTGATCGCGATCGTGGCCAGTGGCCTGGTCTTGATGCTGATAGCCCGGTTTGGGCTGCGGTCGCCATTCTTCCAGGTCAGGCGGGAGAGCTACGCGCCCCGCCACTAACCCGGCGCCCGCCTCAAGCTGGACCGGCCCGCAGAAAGAATCCGATGACTGAGCTATCACCCCCGGCGCATGCCAGTCCGCCAAGCACCGCAACCACGTCGAGCTGTTCCGGCACATGTTCCTGCACGACCAGCTCGGCAGCAAGCTCCTCGATGCGAAGTCGCTGCGGGAGGTCTACGAGCTGCTGCATGGCTACCCGCTGATCGGCGACTTCATGTCCTACCAGACCGCCATCGACCTGAACTACTCATCACTGCTTGGCTTCAGCGAGAACGACTTCACCCAGGCCGGGCCGGGCGCGTTGCGCGGCATCAAGAAGGTGTTCGTGGATCTGGGCGATTACGCCCCCGCCGAGATCGTCTTCGCCGCCACCCCGGAGCCGATCCGGCTCTTCTTCCGCCGAAATGGGGGATCAACGACAGCCTGCCGGGCCAGCCGGTGTTCAGCGCCCGCAACTCGGCGGAGCGCGTGCAGGCGGCCTTGTTCTGACCCATGCCCGCTGACTCGCCCCTGATCACCAGGCGCGATACGCAGATCCGCCGGCACTCCACCGAGCCAGTCAATCGGTCAAGGCGTCCCCTACCTCGGCCGGCAGGCTTTGATCAGTCCATGAGCTGGAACGAGGTGTCCGGGGTGAGTTCGGCGACGTCCATCTGGGCCTTCTGCAGCCTTCCCGAGTAGTCCCAGTTCATCGACTGCCAGCGAGTGAACTGGTCAAGTACCCAGCTGCCGGACAGCCGGGACCCGTTGCCTGACTTGCCGTTGCCGCCGAACGGCAGGTGTGCCTCAGCGCCGGAGGTGGAGTTGTTCACGCTCACCAGGCCGGCCGAGATACCACGCCGGAACGCGAACACCTCGGCTGGCTCGGTCGTGTAGATCGACGACGACAGGCCGTAGCCCGGGGCGTTGGCCAGCCCGATCGCCTCGTCCAGGTCGCGGTAGCTGGTCACGCCGACCAGCGGGCCGAACGTCTCGGCACGGAAGATCGCATCGTCGCGGCGCAGCCCGGCCACGATCGTGGGGTGGTAGAAGATCCCGGCGTCCGGGTCGCCGACGAATCCCTCGCGCGGGTTCGCCGCCGTGATCCGGCCGGTCGAGGTGGACCCGAGCACGCTGTGGTGCGGCTGGATCCAACCGAGGTGGTCCTCGAACCGCGCAGCGAACTTGTGATCGAGCATCGGCCCGAAGACCACATCGCTGAACGGGTCGCCCACAGGGGCATGCCGGACCGCGAGGTCGAGTCGTGCTACGAAATCGTCGTGGATGCTGTCGTGCACGATCACAGTGCCGAGCGACGTGCACCGCTGCCCGGCGGTGCCGAAACCGGAGAACAGCGCGGCCTGCACAGCGAGGTCCAGCTCCGCGCTTTGCGTTATGACCATCGGATTTTTCCCGCCGAGTTCCAGGCAGGCCGACTGCAGGTGGCGGCCGGTCAGCTCGCCGATCCTGGACCCGACTGCGCTGGAGCCGGTGAAGCCGACCTTGTCGACCAGCCCGCCGTCCAGTGCCTGCTCCAGCCCGGCGAAGGTCGTCTCGCCGTCCGCCAGCACCAGGTTCAGCACCCCGTCGGGCAGGGCGCCGCCGTGGACCAGCAGGTCAGACAGCGCCGCGCCGCAGGCCGGTGAGTAATCGGCCGGCTTCCACACCACCGCGTTGCCGCAGAGCAGGGCCGGGATGAGATACCAGGACGGCACCGCGACCGGGAAGTTGCCCGCGGTGATGACGCTGACGACGCCGACCGGGTTGCGGAACGTGAACAGCTGCTTGTCCGGCATCTCGCTCGGCACGGTCTGGCCGTAGAGCCGTCTGCCCTCGCCAAGGAAGAAGTCGCAGGTGTCGACGATCTCGCGGACTTCGCCGAGCGCTTCGGCGTAGGGCTTGCCGATCTCCCTGGTGACTAGTCTGGCGAGCGATGCGGCGTTGGCCTCGACTAGGCGGCCGATGTGGGCGATCGCGCGGCCTCGCACCGGGGCGGGCACGTCCGCCCAGGCCGGCTGTGCCGCGCGGGCCGCTCGCGCGGCAGTGACGAAGGTGCCCGCATCGCCGAGCGCGACGTCGGCAACGACCTCGCTGGTGCGAGCCGGGTTGGTTGATGAGATGCGGCCGCCTGGCGCGCCGGTGACCGGGGCGCCGGCCACGATCGAGCTGATGCTGCGGTTAGTCATGACCCCATTGTCGCGATCTCCTCGGGCCGGACGGAATCTCCAGCCCGGCCGGGCCAATCACGTCCGTGCGGCGGGGCTCAGGAAGCCGACACTAGGCCCTGGTCGTCCGGAGCCGGAGCCGCCGGGTGCTCCAGGCGGGGAATGTCCCGCATCCGGCGCAGCGGCGAGAACAGCACCCAGAACGCTGCCGCCCAGCTGCCGATCACTCCGACCCAGATCGTCGAGCGGACGCCAAGGACGGCAGCGGATCCAAGCACGCCGCCGAGCAGGCCGCCAAGCGGCAGCGTGCCCCAGACGATCCAGCGCATGGCAGCGTTCATCCGGCCGAGCAGCTCGGGCGGGCAGAGAAGCTGCCGGTAGCTGAGCTGTGCGACGTTGTAGACGACGGCCGTAAAGCTGAACCCGAGCAACGCCACGGGGAAGAACGCCAGCCGCGGGCCGGGCTCAGCCAGCGGCATCATGATCGGGATCGCCCCGAAGACCAGCATGGAGAACCAGATGATCCGGGCCGAGCCGATCCACCGGGACATCCGGCCGGACAGCACGCCGCCCAGGATCCCGCCCAGGCTGCCGACCGCTACCAGCAGGCCGGTGTCGGCCGGCGGGACGTGCAGCACGCGGACCAGGAAGATGATCTCCAGCGCGCCCGCCATGGACCCGAACAGATTCGCTGTCGCGGTGCATGCCGCGATCTTGCGCAGCACCGGATGCCTGAACACGAACGCCAGTCCAGCGAAAAGCTCAGCGCGCAGCCCGGCAGCGCCACGGCCCGCCGTCTGGCTGCGGACCGGCCTGGGCTCCCTGGCCCTGATCAGCAGCAGCGACAGCCAGGAGAAGGCATAAGAAATGGAGTTCACGGTCATCGACCCGGCACCGATCAGCCCGTACAGCCCGCCGCCTATTCCGGGTCCGGCTACCTGCGCGAACGCCTGGGTGGCACCGAGCTTGCCGTTGCCGTCATGCAGCTGCTCGTGGTCGATCAGCGATGGCACGTAACTCTGATAGGCGACGTCGAAGAAGACCGTCGCCAGGCCGGCCAGCAGCGCCACGGCGAAGAGCTGGGTCATCGTCAGCACATGGAGCGCGGCAGCGACCGGGATCGAGCCGATGATCAGCATCCGGGCCAGGTCGCAGCCGATCATCAGGCGCCGCTTGGCGATCCGGTCCACCACGAGCCCGGCCGGCAGGGCGACGAGCAGGAAGCAGATCGTGCTGGCTGCGGACAGCAGGCCCACCTGGAAGGTGGACGCGCTGAGCAGCACCACCGCGGTGAGCGGCAGCGCCACCGTGGTGACCGCGGAGCCGAGCTCGCTGATCGCCTGGCCGCCCCAGAGCGTCATGAAGTCCCGATGCCGCCACAAGCTCCGCGACTGCGACTGTGGCGGCGAGGCGGTGTCGGGCACGTACCGACTCTGGCCTCGTTACGTGGATTATGCCAGCCGATTACCCGGGCACGACGTCAGCGCCGGATGGTACGACCCGCCGCGACCTGGCATCGACTAGGTCCCGACATAACCAGCCAGACCAATCGCGAGCACGACTGTAATCGCTGCTATCTGGTCGAGCGATCAGATGAACAGCAGCTGGGCGCCCTCGGTCTTCTCGATGAAGTCAGCCGCGCTGATGATCCCTTCGACCGCGTCGTACAGGTCGGTCTCGTCCAGGTGCATCATGTCGGCGGACATCCGGCAGGCCCACAGGTGGCCGCCCGAGTCGACGATCTGCGCCAGGAACTCCGGCACATCGGGAACGCCGATGTCCTGGATCTGCTTGCGCATCTGGTGCGTCGCCATCGCCGTCATCCCGGGCAGGCCGCCGAGACCCTGGGGCATGTGGGTGGCCGTGTTGCCGAGCATGGTGAACTTCAGCTCGCCCATTCGGGACTTGGTGATCATGTCGAAGCCCCAGAAGGTGAAGAAGAGATCAACCTGCACGCCTTCGCCCAGGGCGGCGTTGGCCAGGATCAGGCCGGGGTAGGCCATGTCCAGGTTGCCCTTGGAGCAGATGATGGCCAGTTTGCGACCGGTTGGCGCGCTATCGCCGAAGTCGGGCACGATTGCCGGAGCGGGCTGGGTAGTGGTGGTAGTCATGGCGTACCTCATCTCATTCGCGGCGCGCTCGCGCGCGGCGCTGTCAGCTGCGGCTGGTTTACACGCAGCCGTGCGGCTTGGGCAGCCCGGCGATATAGGCCATTTTCTTGGCCGGTTTGCCGGGAAATAGGGTGAACAACTCCTTCACCGGAATGCCCGCCAGGGTGGAGACGCGGCGCAGGGTGGCCGTCTCCCCTTGTTCGGGATAGTCCTGGCGCAAGAACCTGATCGCCTTCCAGTGCGCGTCGGTCAGCTCGATGCCGATCTGCGCGGCTAGCTGCCTGCCGAGGTCTTCGCTCCATTCGTCGTATTCGGTGAGGAAGCCCTCGGTGTCGACGTGGATCTGGGCAGTGCCGATCGTGGTGACAGTCATGACTGCCCTGCCTTTCTTGACGTGCTCTCTGTTGTTTGCTGATCTGTTGTTTGCTGCACCGCGGGCTGGTGCTTGCCGGCCATCGACATGTGTGCCGGAAGCGGGATCGGGCGGCCGGGCAGCAGCATGTGCCAGTACATCCAGCGGAACGCGAGCTTGCCCCAGTGGTTGGCCGTGCTCTCCCGCAGCAGCCCGAACGGACCCAGCACCGGGATCGGGTAGCTGCCGGTCAGCGGCTCGGTGTCGTAGTTGAAGTCGATCAGCATGCCCTTGCCGTCGCCGGACTCGACGAAGCAGTTGGCGTGCCCGTCGAAGCTGCCGGTCATCGGCTGGCCGGCCACGTGCTGGCAGAAGTTGTCGGTGAACACATCGGTGCTGAAGTGAGCGACCGAGCCGGCCTTGGAGGTCGGGATGTTGTTCGCGTCACCGATCGCGAAGATGTTGCCGTGCGCCTTGGACAGCAGGGTGTGCTTGTCGACCGGCACGTAGTTCAGTTCGTCGCCGAGCCCGGAGCGGGCGACGTAGTCCGCGCCCATGTTCAGTGGCACCGTGACCAGCAGATCGAACGGGATCTCCCGCTCGTCGTAGGAGACCAGCACCTTGGTGTCGTCGTCGATCCGCTCGACCATGAAGTCGGACTCGACGGCGATCTTGCGCTCGTCGAGCATCGTGCCAAGCTGTGCCGACGCGATCGGCTTGGTGAACGCGCCGGACAGCGGGGTGGCGTAGACGATCTCGACCCGGTCCCGCATGCCGCGGTGCCGGAAATACGCCTCGGCCAGGAAGGTGAACTCCAGCGGCGCGACCGGGCACTTGACCGGCATGTCCACGATGTGCACCACGAGCCTGCCGCCGTCGAACGCGGCCAGCGCGCCGGCCAGCGCGGTCGCTCCGTCCAGGCTGTAGAAGTCGAAGATGGAATGCCGCCACAGCGGGCCGAGCATGCCCGGGGTCTGGTCCGGCCGCGGCGAGGTGCCGGTGGCGATGACCAGGTAGTCGTAGCCGAGCCGCTGCCCGTCGGCGAGCAGCACGACATTCGCCTCGGGATCGACCCGGTCGATCTCGCCGAGCACCAGATCGATGCCAGCTCCGATGAACTGCCGGCGCGGCTTGACGACCTGCTCAGGTGAGTACCCGCCAAACGGGATGAAGAGCAGACCCGGCTGGTACAGGTGCGCGTCGTTCTGATCGACCACCGTGATCTGCCACTGCGCCCGGTCCAGCCGACGCCGCAGCTTGTTGGCCACCATCGTGCCGGCCGTGCCGCCGCCGAGCACCAGCAATCGCCGCATAACACCCTCCCCACCGCGACGGCACTGCGGTGGCCGCCGGTCGGGGCCGGTGAGACCGTTCTCACCGGTCCCCGCGATTTCGACGCTATGCGGGTCCTGCCGCGAAGCTCAGAGTCGTAGGTCCCCGTTCAGCGGGACATCCGGCGTCCGCGCTGCTCCGGGCGTGACCCAGGCGTCCGCGCCGGACCGTGGCACGATTCGGTCTGTGCCGAACATCAGCGCCGGAGGGGTACGTCCGCGGTTGTGATATCACTAGATATCACAACGGAGGTGCGGATGACCGATGTCCTGATCCGTGACATGCCAGATGACGTGATCGCGGCGGTGGACGCGATGTCGCGGGCGTGGCGGTGACGACCTGGCTGATCGACAAGTCGGCCCTGGCGCGGCTGTCTACAAGCCGGGATGCCGGTGTGTGGGCGCACGGATTGAGCGCGGGCTGATCCGGATCACGACAGTCACCCGGCAGGACGTCGGTTACTCGACGCGGTCAGGTGCGGACTTTGCGGGCTGACCTGCGACTGTCGGCGTCGATCAGACTGCCCTGTTGCTGCGAGGGGCGCTCAGCGCTTCGTTCGCGGCTTCGCTTCCTTCGGCCGCTTGGCCGGCAGCGCCGCGACATAGGCCAGCGACCGGTCAATCCAGGACTGTGCCTGGTCTGCTGGCCAGTCGGCGGGCAGCGTTACATAACCCGACATAGGTCGCTCCTGCGGCCCGAACGGCCCGGAGCCGCGAACCTCGAGCAGTTCCTGCCGGTCAGCATCGAGCAGCTTGATCCCGATGTCCACGCCGAACAGGCCCATGAACATGTTGCCGTGCACGAAGGCGCCGAGGTTGCCGAACATCGGCTTGACCTGGACATCCGGCGCAGCGGGCACCAGCCCGGTGAACCGCTCGCGGTCGGCCTCGGTTGGCTTGGGTATTTCCACTCACTCACCTCCGCGGACTGCCGCTGGCGCGGTCAGCTCGGCTGGCACCGTCGGCGCGGCTGGCGCGGCCGGCCAGGATCCGAGTCCGGATAGCACGTTACCCGGCCACGCAACGACGCCGCCGGAAGATCTTCGCCGGCCACGGTCGACGCCGCCGGTTAAGCTGCCCGACAGGTGCTAGAGCCTGTCCCGTATCACCAGAGAGGGCGGCATGGAGTACTTCATTTATTGTCGCGATAGGCCAGACTCCGGGGCGCTGCGTTCCGAACTGGCCGAAGCTCACTGGGCATTCGTGGACAGGTATGCCGACGCGATGATCGCGCGCGGCCCCACGTTGACCTCCGACGGCCTGGCAGCGACCGGCAGCGTGCATATCGTCGACTTGCCCGACGCGGAGGCCGCACACGTGTTCGCGTTCGACGAACCCAACTACAAGGCTGGTGTGTACGGTGAGGTGCTGGTGCGCCGCTGGAGCAACACGCTGGGGCGCACGATGTGGCAGTTTGCCGGGAGCATGGCCGGGTACCACCGTTTCCTGATCATCGCACACGGCCGGTCAGGGGTGACCGCAGCCCGCAATGCTCTGCACCGAGAGCACCACCACTATCTCGACCACGGTTACCGCGACTGCCTCATCGCGTGCGGACCGCTCCTGTCCGAAGATGGTGCCCAATGGAGGGGAACCGCGATCCTGGTCGAGTTGCCGAACCGGAGCGCCGCCGACGCTTTGATCGCGCAGGAACCCTACGCCCAGGCCGGGCTGTACGAGGACATCGAGGTCCATGACTGGCGGTTTGGCGGGCGGTCCCAGACCTAGTCTGAAATGAGAATCCGCAGCACCGTCATCGCATCTGCCAGGCGCGCATGCCCGATAAACGTCGGCAGCGCGGACCTGGTTCATGCCTAGCCCGCAGACGCGGCAGCGCCCGCCAGCATTCAGAGCTAGCGGGCGCCGTCGCCCGTCAGACGGTCAGGCCGCGCTCGCCAGCCATGAGCGCGGGCGCGGCGAAGGCCTGCGGGCGGACCTATGTTAAGAGATGCAATTCCGCACAGCCACAAATCCGCGTACCCAATTGGCGCTGTCGTGGTCACCCCCCGACCGGCAGCGCGGCGATGCCGGTCATTCCGGACTGACAGCGCAACCTCGGAGCGCCAGCGCGCAAGTATCCGCGGTTAGATTCCGCAGGTCCGTGGCTTAGCCGAGGTCGCCGACGGTGAACGACATCGCCTAGGGGCCTGTCGATCCAGCCGATCTCGGGGCATAGTGCCGATATGCCGATAACGACCCGGTCGCCGCTGGAGGGTTGATGGCCAATCTGAGTTCCGTACTCGAACGGGCGGCTGCCGAGCATCCGAGGCATCCGGCCATCCGGATGGACGACCTAGTGCTCGACTACTCCGAGCTGAGAGAGGCGGCCGGGAAGTTCACTTCACTGCTCTCGTCGCTCGGGATTGCCGCCGGGGACCGGGTCGGCATCATGCTGCCTAACGTGCCTGCCTTCGCCATGGCCTTTTACGGGACGCTGGGCGCCGGAGCCGTCGTGGTGCCGATGAACCCGCTGCTGAAAAGCCGCGAGATCGCCTTCTATCTCGGTGACTCAGGTGCGAAAGTCCTGCTGGCCTGGCATACGGCGGCGGCCGAGGCTGCCAAAGGCGCGGCCGGCTCGGGCAGCAAGGTTGTCGTGGTTGACGATCCGGACGCCAGATCACTGCTGGCTAACCTCTTTGCGCTGCACACCTGGGCTGACCGGGCCGACGACGATGACGCGGTGATCCTGTACACCTCAGGTACGACCGGCCAGCCCAAGGGCGCACAGCTCACCAACGCCAACCTGACCAGCAACGCTGAGCTCGCCGCGGCGACGTTGCTGAACGCCGGCCCAGACGACGTGGTCATGGGGTGCCTGCCGCTGTTCCACGTCTTCGGCCTCACCTGCGGCCTGAACGCGACCGTCATCAGCGGCGCCACGCTGACCCTGCTGCCCAGGTTCGCCCCTGACGATGCCCTGAAGATCATCTCCCGAGACCGGGTGACGATCTTTGAGGGGGTGCCGACGATGTACGCGGCGATGCTGCACCATCCGGACAGCACGGCCGTCGATGTCTCGTCGCTGCGCGCCGGGCGAGGTCGGCGAGATCGCGATCCGCGGACACAACGTGATGAAGGGCTACTGGGGCAAACCAGAGGCCACGGCCGAGGCGATCCCGGACGGCTGGTTCCGCACAGGTGATCTCGCCCGGGTAGACGAGGACGGCTACTACTTCATCGTGGACCGCAAGAAGGAGCTGATCATCAGGGGCGGGTACAACGTCTACCCGCGCGAGATCGAGGAGGTCCTGTACGAGCATCCCGCCGTCGCCGAGGCCGCGGTGGTGGGGATCCCGCATCCCGCGCTCGGTGAGGAGATCGGCGCCGCCGTCGCACTCAAGCCGGGAGCGACCGCAAGCCCGGACGAGCTGCAGGCATTCGTGAAGGAGCGGGTCGCCGCGTACAAGTACCCGCGTCAGGTCTGGCTGGAGGCCGAACTGCCCAAGGGGCCGACCGGCAAGATCCTCCGTCGCGCGGTACGGCGCCCTGGGCAGGACCCGCCTGAGCAAGCAGCGCCGACCGAGCGCACAGTGCCCGGGCCGGGCGAACCGTGACCGCGCAGTCCGGGGATTCCGGACTGCAGGCCGGCCTGTTCGAGGCCGCGGAGGCAGCCAGCGCGCTGGACATGCTGCTGTCCGACGCCGCGCTCGGCATAGCGCGCAGGTTCCGGCCCGACGCGGCGGCGCTGCGCTTCGCGATCGGCCTTGCCCGCAAGCCAGAAACGCTGGCCGGGCGGGTAGGGTCGCTGGCCGCCGAGCTGGGTAACGTGGCCGCTGGCCGGTCGGCCATCGCGCCGGACCGCCGCGACCGGCGATTCGCCGATCCGGCCTGGACCGGCAACCCGGTGCTGGCCAGGACCGTGCAGGCCTACCTCGCCGTGGCCGAAACCGTCGAGAATCTGCATGCCGATGCCGAGCTTGACTGGCGTGACGCCGAGCGGATGCGGTTCGTGCTGAGCAACCTCATCGACGCCGCGGCGCCAAGCAACAACCCGCTGATCAGTCCCGCCGGGTGGAAGGCGGTCATCGACAGCGGCGGACTCAGCATGCTGCGCGGGCTGCGGGCGCTGGTGTCTGACCTGTCCGCGCCGCCCCGGGTGCCGGCCATGGTCCGGCCCGATGCATACGAGGTCGGCAAGGACCTGGCGGCCACTCCCGGCGCGGTGCTAGCCAGGTCGGAGGTATGCGAGCTCATTCAGTACGAGCCGGTGACCCCTGAGGTCTACCGGTTCCCGCTGCTCATCGTGCCGCCGATGATCAACAAGTTCTATATCACCGATCTCGCGCCAGGCCGCAGCATGATCGAGTACCTGGTCAGCCAGGGTCACCAGGTGTTCGCCATCGGACCGCCGACCTGGCGATAGCGGCGTCGCAGGCACGCGGCTACCGGGACGGCCGATCGCTCGCCGAGGTCTTCGCCTGGCTGCGGCCGAACGACCTGATCTGGAATTACTGGATCAATAACTACCTCCAAGGGCAGTCCCCGCCGCCGTTCGACATTCTGTACTGGAACGGCGATACGACCAGGCTTCCGGCCGCCGTGCACCGGGACTTCATCAAGCTCGCCCTGGCCAACGCGCTGACCAAGCCGGGTACGGCAACCATGCTCGGCTCGCTGGTCGACCTGTCCAAGGTCGACACCGACTCCTACGTGGTGGCCGGCATCGCCGACCATCTGTGCCCCTGGCAGTCGTGCTACCGCAGCACCGCGCTGCTCGGCGGCAGCACCCGGTTCGTGCTGTCGACCAGCGGTCACATCGCCTCCATGGTCAACCCGCCGAGTAACCCCAAGTCCACCTTCCAGACCGGACCTGACAACGACAATCCGGCCGATCCAGCGGACTGGCTGCGGGCCGCGCAGACGGTGCGCGGCAGCTGGTGGCCGGACTACTCGGCCTGGCTCGGCGACCGCAGCGGCGGGCAGCGCAAGCACCGGCGACGACTCGGCAACAAGAACTACCCGCCGGTGCAGGCAGCGCCTGGCAGCTATGTCCTGGACCGATAGCCGGCCATGACGGTCAGAAAACGCAGACCGCCGGGTGTCTCATCGGTGCGGAGCATCTCGGTGGACGGGCAGCAGCTCAGGATCGCCGTCCGGGCAGGCAATGGCACCCGCGACCCGTTGCTCATATTCAACGGCATCGGCGCGAGCCTTGACCTGCTGCAGCCATTCGTCGACGCGCTCGAACCCTCGCTCGAGGTCATCCGCTTCGATGTGCCTGGCGTGGGCGGCTCGCCGCTGCCAGCCCGTCCCTACCGGTTCACCGGCCTTTGCAGGCTCGTGGCTCGGATGCTGACCGCTCTGGGCTACGAAACGGTCGACGTGCTCGGGATCTCCTGGGGAGGTGGCGTCGCCCAGCACTTCGCCGCCGTCCAGCGGCGCCGCTGCCGCCGGCTGGTGCTGGTCAGCACGGCGACCGGCACGATCATGGTGCCCGCACGCCCAGCCGTGCTGGCCATGATGGCCACCCCGCGGCGCTACCTCGACTCCTCCTACTTGCACCGCATCGCGCCTGACCTGTACGGCGGCACCGCGCGAACCGAACCTGACCGGGTGAGCAGCCTGCTGCACGCCGAGAGCCGGGTCGGGTCACCGCGCGGCTACCTCTACCAGCTCGGCGCCGGGGCTGGCTGGACGAGCCTGCCGTTCCTGCCGCTGCTGCGGCAGCCCACGCTCATCATCTCCGGGGATGACGATCCCCTCATCCCCCTGGCCAACGCCAGGCTGCTGCGGCTGCTGATCCCCCATTCGCGACTGCACGTCTATCACGGCGGGCACCTGGGCCTGCTCACCGAGGCCGCCGAGCTCGCGCCGGTGGTGGACGAGTTCCTCGTGGCGGCTGACCCCGCAGTCGCCAGCTACGCATCGGCTGGCGGGTAGGAAATGCCGCAGCGGCATCTGAGGAGGTTTACATGACCAGCGGACCAGCAAGCGACTTCTATTCCCTGGAGCTGCTGCTCGACTCCACCGGGCAAGAGCTGCTGCACCGGGTCAGGGTGTTCATGGAGAAGGAGATCGAGCCGGTCATCAACAAGTACTGGACCCGCGAGGAGTTCCCGCACGAGCTCATCCCGGCTATCGGCCAGCTTGGCGTGGCTGGCCTCGGCTACACCGGATACGGCTGCGGCGGGCTGGCTCCCGGCGATGGCCAGGATGGAGAAGATCGGCGCCTTCGGGCTGACCGAGCCCGAGGTAGGTTCCGGGGCAGCCCGTGGGCTGACCACCACGGCACGCCGGGATGGCGATGAGTGGATCATCGACGGGCAGAAGAAATGGATCGGCAACGCGACGTTCGCCGACTACGTGATCATCTGGGCCAGGGACGTCGAGGACGACCAGGTCAAGGGCTTCGTCGTGGAGCGGGGGACGCCGGGATTCGGCACGACCAAGATGCGCGACAAGATCGCCCTGCGGGTGGTCCAGAACGCCTGCATCACGCTGGACGGCGCCCGCGTGCCTGAGGCCAACCGGCTGCGGAACGCGACCTCGTTCCGTGACACCGCGGCCGTACTCAGGCTGACCAGGGCCGGCGTCGCCTGGCAGGCGGTCGGCTGCGCACGCGGCGCCTACGAGCACGCGCTGGCATACGCCAAGCAGCGGCGGCAATTCGGCCGGCCTATCGCCGGCTTTCAGCTCGTGCAGGACCAGCTCGTCAAGATGCTGGCCAACGTGACCGCGTCGGCGTGCCTGTGCGTCCGGCTCTCGCAGCTGCAAGACGCCGGGCGTGCCGACGACGAGCACTCGGCACTGGCCAAGATGTTCTGCACGGCACGGATGCGGGAAACCGTCGGTCTCGCCCGCGAACTGCTCGGCGGTAACGGCATCCTGCTGGAGTACCACGTGGGCAGGTTCGTCGCCGACGCTGAGGCGATCTACTCATACGAGGGCACCAGGGAGATCAATACCCTGATCGTCGGCCGGGCTATTACCGGCACCGGCGCCTTCGTCTAATCCGCAGCCTGGGGGCCACCTGACCCCACCGCCGGGCCTGCTGCGGGGCATCATCTTTGATCAGCGGGCCACGGTGATCCGGACCTACGCGGCGTACCCCGTCGCCTTCTGCACATCCATCCGCACGACCACGCGGACCGCACCAGGCCGGTCCTCGCCGGGGTCCTTGCCGTCGTACTTCCAGGACAGCTGCGTATCGATCCGCCGCCCGACATCTGGCGTGATCGTCACCCGGCCACGCAGCTCGACGTAGTTCTCCGGGTCGGCGGAGTCGAGGATCGTGACGCTGACCCGCGGGTCGCGCATCATATTGCGGTGCTTCACGCGTCCCTGCACGGTGGAGAACAGCACGTCCTGACCGTCACGGCCGACCCAGATCGCGGATGTCTGCGGGCTGCCGTCAGAATTCACCGTGGCCAGGACTGCGTAGTTCGGCCCGTCGAGCAGCCGCAGCGTCGCGTCACTGAGCGAGATAGCCATGGCGGCAAGGTAGCAAGCGCAGTGCCTGACACGCTTAACGGGCATCGGCCAGCAGGAAAGCATGGGCTATTACCGCGTACCCGATTTGGTTGGCGTGTTCGTTCGGCCCGCGCGGGGGCGCCGCGCATTCCCAGGTCCACCGGCAGATTGCGGCGACGTTGCGCGGAAGCGTGCCGAGGCCAGGCAGGGTCAGCGGACCGGCGAAGTCCGCGGTGTGGAAGGCGCTGAACACGTCGGCGACCCGGACTCCAAACGCCTGGTAGACCTTGGTCAGCACGATGTTGAAGCCGACAGCGGCCAGTTCGCTGAGCCGCGCGATCACCTGGCCGATGAGGCCGTCCCGCCATTGCGCGAGCACAGGCAGGTAGTAGTTCATCGCGATGATGCGGACGCCCGCGGCGGCGAGGCGGAGCCCGGCCAGGATCTTCGCGAGGTTGATGGCAGTGTCAGGGACGGACTTGACGGCGCAGGAAGCGAGCTTGGACGCGGAAGGCTGGGTGATGCAGGAGTCGGGGTCATTCCCGCCGACGTCGATGGTGATCAGCACCACCCGGCCGCGGTGCGCGCGGAGGAAGCTGACGGCAGCCGCCAGCTGAGACCCACCGGGATATGCGCAGATCCCGCCATGGATCATGGTGGCGGTGGTTTCGCCAGGGCAGCCGAGCTTGACCAGGCGCAGCCCTGGGCGGCGGCTGCGCAGGGCCGCGTAGAGCTGGTCAGCGTAGCCGTCCGGGGTCCTGACACTGACTCCTGCGAAGTCCGGCTGGACGCCCTGGGACAAGGAGTCACCGAGCGACAGGTAGTAGCTGACCGGCCATCCGCCACGACGCCCGCTTGCCGAACTCGGGCGTGCCGACGAAGAACAGCCGGTGACCACAGCGGCTAGGGCGAGGACAGCCAGAATTCGGCGCATTGCTCACTCTTCTCGGCCGGAACCATCAGTCTACGGATCGGTCGTCGCTTCAGTCGTGGCGTAGTACGGTCACCCGAAGGTGTGCGACCTGGCTACCCGCTCGTCTAGGTTGGTGCCCACTCGACGATGGGCGCTGCGGCGGCCAGTAGCTGCGGTGGGTCGGGCGTTCGTTAGCGCGGGGAGAGCCATGGTCGTGCCACTGATCGGCCGCGTGATAGCGGCCGTGGTCGGCGGCCTCCTGGTGCTCACCGTGGCGGCGAGCGTCATCGGCACCATCATCGTGCCCAGACCGGTGGGAAGCTGGCTGAGCCGGCTGGTGGACCGGCTGGCAACCGGCGCATACCGGCTGGTGGTCGCCCCGATTGCCGACTACCAGCGGCGCGACCGGGTGCTGGCCGGCCAGGCCGCCGTTATCCTGCTGGCCCAGCTGATCGCCTGGCTGGGGATGTTCTTCATCGGCTACTCGCTGCTGCTGTGGCCTTTCCTGCGCGCAGGCATTACCTCCGCGTTCACCACGGCCGGGCCCGCGCTCTGGGAGATCGGATCCACATCGGCGCAGGGAGCCGCTGAGCACGCGATCCTGGACATCGCGTCATTGACCGGCATCGTGACGATCACATTGCAGATTGCCTACCTGCCGACCCTGTACTCGGCCTTCAACCGGCGCGAAACCGAGGTGGCACTGCTGAACGCGCGAGCCGGTGTCCCGTCCTGGGGTCCGGAACTGCTTGCGCGCACCCACTACGCGCTGGGAACTGGAGTCTCGACTGTCGACACGTTGCCCGACCTGTACGCGCAGTGGGAACGCTTCGCGGCGGATATCGCGGAGAGCCACACCACCTACCTGCCACTGGTACGGTTCCGCTCGCCGAGACCCAAGTCATCGTGGGTGATCGCGATCCTCGCGGTGCTTGACTCTGCCGCCCTGTACCTCGCGCTATCGCCCCAGTCCGCGCCGGTGGTCCCGGCGCGGCTTTGCCTGCGCGGAGGATTTCTCTGCTTCGAGCAAATCGCCCGTGCGATGGGCCTGAATGTCCCCGAGGCACCCGATCCGGGCGCGGGAATCAGCCTCAGCTACAACGAGTTCCTCGACGCCGTCGCGAGGATGCGAGAGGTGGACTTCCCGATCGAGCGCGATCCGGCCGAGGCATGGCCGGAGTTCGTCGGCTGGCGGGCCAACTACGAGCAGGCTGCGTACGCGATCGCGTACGCCGTCGACGCGGTGCCGGCTCTCTGGTCCGGGCCGCGGCGCCGCTCCCAGCCAGCCGTTGCCCCGATTCGCCCGTCCCCCGGCCGGCCGCCCAAGTAACCCAGCAGGGATGCACCCGCCGCACCGCCCGTCGGCCCGCGACTTGCCAAGCTCAGCTTGCGGAATGATCACCGAGTCGTAACCGCCCGGTGCTGGCGCGCAGCGTTGCCAGGGGCAGGATGGTCCGGTGGACGCTGAGCTTTTCCTGGCCGCGGCATGCGAACTGCTCGCTGTGCCTTCGACCGCCGACCGGCCAGATGACCTGCGTAGGGCGCTCGACCTTGTGCTTGATTTCGTCGGGCCAGGCTTCACGGTCGAGCGGTTCGAGTCCGGCGGGAAGCCGAGCGCGCTCCTTTACCGCGGTGCGCAGCGACCGCATTTCCGGATCATCCTCAATGCTCACCTCGATGTCGTTCCGGCTCCCGCCGAGCAGTTCCGGCCGCACCGAGCTGGTGCCCGCCTGTACGCGCGCGGTGCCGCGGACATGAAGGTGTCGGCGCTGGTGCAAGCACAGGTCTTCAGTGAGCTGGCCGGCATCGTGCCCTACCCGCTCGGACTGCAGTTGGTCACCGACGAGGAGGTGGGCGGGCGGCACGGCACGCTGCATCAGCTTGAGCAGGGCGTCAGCGGCGAGTTCGTCATCATCGGGGAGCAGAGCGGACTTCGGATCGTGACCGACTCCAAGGGGATGGTCACCGCGAACCTGCGGGCGGTCGGCCGGGCCGGGCACAGCGCATACCCGTGGCTTGGCGACAATGCTCTCGTCACTCTGGGCCGGAGCCTGGCCAGGATACTGGCCGCCTACCCGGTCGCCACCGAGGAGGCCTGGCGGACCACCGTCAACATCGCCAGGATCGAGACCCCCAACCAGACCCGCAACCAGATCCCGGCCCTGGCTGAGGCATGGCTCGACATCCGCTTCCCGCCCGAGGACGCGAACCTGAACGGCAAGACGGTCCAGGAGGTCACCGCCTATCTGGCTAGCTTCTGTGAACCTGGGGTCACCCCGGTGGTCGATCATGCCGACCCACCGCATCACGCCGACCGGGACCGCCCGGAAATCCGCAGGCTCCAGCAAGCCGCGGCGAACCAGGGTTACCGCGCCGGATTCCTGCGCAAGCACGGCGCCGCAGACGGGCGCTTCTACTACCAGCGCGGCGTCGACGCCGTCATCTTCGGAGTCGGCGGAGATGGCCTGCATAGCGCCGACGAGTACGCCGACACCACCACGATCACGCCGTATTACCAGGCGCTCAAGGAGTTCCTCGACGATCCTGTGCACCGCTAGCGGCCGACCGGCACGCCGAGTTCGCGGCAGCGAACGAGGAGCTGTGGCAGCCAGGCCCCGATGCGCGACAGAATCTGGCCGGACTCCGCCAGAATGTGGCCACCGGGATGAGCCTGACCGTCAAGTACCGGTTCTTCGGGCGCGAGATCCTCGCCCTGCTGCAGGCCGATCCGCAGCTGCGAGCCTCTTACCAGGACGTGTACGAGCGCAGGCTCGGGCAGTGGCTGGCGTTCGGCGACCAGCTCGTGGCCCAGGGCGCCGCCAGGGCGCCGCGGCCACCGCGGACCGTCAGGGACCTGGCCGTCGCGGTCTGGCTGATCAGCGAGAGCTGGCTGGCGTTCCTGGACGTCACCGGCGACCCGGCCGACCCAGCGCAGCTCGCCAGGGGCGCCGATCTGGTCCTGACGGTGCTCGAGCCCTATCTGACTGACGCCCCGCCGCCCGACGGCGGCCGGGCAGCACAACCGACTGACCCCCCGCCGCCCGACGGCGGCGGGGCAGCACGCGATGAAGGCGAGGAGCGATGAAACTGCACGTGGTAATCGGCGCGGGCCCGGTAGGTACCGCGACCGCGCTGCACCTGGCCGCGAGCGGGCAAGCCGTCCGGCTGGTCAGCCGCTCGGGCGGCGGACCGGCCGCGGACGGGGTCGAGCTAATCTCCGCCGACGCGTTGGACACCGAGCGGCTGGCTGCGACCGCGGCCGGAGCAGTGGCCATCTACAACTGCGCGAGCCCGCCTTACCATCGCTGGCCCGCCGAGTGGCCGCCGCTGGCCACCTCGGTGCTGACCGCGGCCGAGCGCTCCGGCGCTGTCCTTGTCACGATGAGCAACCTGTACGGATACGGCGAGGTCGGTCACCCCATCAGGGACACGCGTGGCACGTCCCGACCAGCCCGCCGATAAGCCAGCGCGAGATCCTCACCGCGCTAGCTCGCGACCTCAGCGCCCGCCGCTGCCAGCCCACGCGAGTGCTAGAGCACGGACCTGCCGGCGCACCGGAAGCGACCGGATGCTGGTCCGACGCCTCGCGCAGCGTCCACTGGCAGCAGCATCGGCTGGTAGCTGTGCGTGACAACGGAGCTAAGGTGCTAGCAGGTCGGCGAGCCATTGCGGGCAGCTGGCGACGGGCCCATTCCGCCGACTGGGAGGCAAGACGGCATGTCGCAGGACACTCGGCTGAAGCAAATGCATGTCCAATCGCAAACGCGGCTGCAATTGCGTATTCATGTGCATTACACTCGCAGGCCAGGCGTAGCCTCGGTGTAGCACCGGAATGTGACTGCGAGGGGGGACCATGGACATAAGCGGCAAGCTAGTGGGCCATCTGGCAGCAGCGGCAACATCAGGGCGCGGCCGGGGACCGCGCGGCCAGCTGGCGGCGTTACAGTCACGGGTGAGCAGCTGCCCGATTCCAGGGTGCGGCGAGCAGATCGACCCGACCCGCCTGATGTGCCGCCGTGACTGGTACCGGGTGCCCAAGGAGCTGCGTGACCAGGTGTGGGCCACCTGGCGGTCCGGCCAGGGTGCGTTCACCCGCGAGCATCAGGCCGCAGTACTCCGCGCGATCAATTCCGTGCAGCGGCCGCTGCCGCAGTCTCAGGCAGCGCAGACGGCAGCAGACGGAACGCCGAGTCGTTGCTCGGGCGGACTGACATCGGTGCCATGAGGCTCAGCCCGAGGTAAGCGATGGAGTGAAGCTCCACCTGAAATGGTGAGCCGGGGTATTGCGACCTTCAACATGCCCGGGGTCGTCTCCGCGATGATCGGACGGCTGCGCCTGGATCGTTGTCTGGCCACTGGAGGCTGGCCCGGCGACGGTCAGATGCCGAAATGGGCGTAGCAGTCCGCGCGTTCGCGGTCGGTGACGTGCTCGATCGCTATGACGACCTCTTGCGCTTTCTGCGCGACCAGGGGGTCGGGGTCATCGAGCAGATGCGCGGCCAGGTCCGCGGCTACGGCGGCAGGCTTGACCGCGGCAACGTCGAGCAGCGCCTGGGCGACGGCGTGCCTGTCCTGCGGCTCGGCGCTGCCGCTCAGCGACTCGAAGATCACGTGAGCGGCAGGCCGGCTCAGGACCAGTTCCTTCGCTGCGGCCATGGCCGGGGCCCATACATACCAGTCCTCGCGGCTCGGCTGGGCCAGTCGTCCCAGCAGGGCAACCGGAACGTCCAGCGGGGCAACGACGGCCCGGCCCCTGAGCAGATTCGCGGCGCACGCGCGCGCCGGGTACTCCGCGCCGGCGGCGAGCATCTCGATCATCTTCACCGGGACCAGCGAGGCGTCCATCCCCGACACCGCCTCAAGCAGCGACGCCGCAGCGCACCAGCGTGCGTGATCACCGGCGTCCAGCAGCGCTTCGTGCAGCGCTCGGGCGATCGACCGCCGCCGCCCCTCGCTCCGGTCGCCGAGAAGCCGGTAGACCCGCCGCCTGGCCTCCTCGTGATCACCGGGCCGCAACCCGGCGAACAAAACCCCCAGATCACCAGCCGGACCAGTACCGCTGGCACCACTATGCGGCGACGGGCACGGCGGGCCTGGCGGCCTAGGAACGACTCCCCACTCCCGCAGCCGCTGCACGATCGCCTCAGCCGCGCAGGCCGGCTTGTCCACGTCGAGGCAGCCGCCGGCTGGACCGACATTGCTCGGCAGCAGCACCCCAGGCGACGTCAGGATCTGGCACCGATCCCGCAGATGCGGCCGCACCACGGCCCGGCTGATCTCCTCGATGATGCTCGCCCGCGGGAATCTGGTGCCATCGCTGATCAGGTGATCGGCTGTGCACAGTGCCGCGAAAGCCGACGACGCGTCTAGGTAAGACTCGACCTTGGCCCCGGCATCCCGGCCCGTGCCCGGCAGCCACGGCTCATCGCTGACGATGATGCCGTGCACGCCAAGCCCGGCCAGCGCGTCACGGACCGGCCACCCGACCGCCTCCCTGAACTTCTCCGAACACGACAAGAAAACCGCGACCTGTCCGCCCAGCATGCCTGATCACCCCGGAGCGACATTCTTCCAGCCCACCCCTGCCGCAGACCCGCAAACGCGGCCCGCCGTCCGAACGTCGCCGACCAGACCAGCGTCGGCTCAGACCAGTCCAAGCGGCAGGCCGACCTCGATCTGACCCGGTCCAACGGTGATCCCGGCGGAGTCACGGGTGGCGAGGTCGACCAGGACGACGCCGACCCCGCCCTCAAGTCGTATGGCCGCTATCCGGCCGGTAACGGTGGGCGTCTCGCCTGCCGTGTTGAAGCGACGCATCCGGAACCCCCTGATCGCCCGGATAGTGCCGGAGACGCCCATCCAGTCCCGGACCGCCCGCTCCCACATGCCGAGCAGGAAAAGCACGTTCGCGTACATTTCCGGGGCCCCGGTGGAACGGGCGTACTCGCTGTTGTGGTGGATGGAGTTGAAGTCGCGGTTCGCGCCGGCCGCCACGACGAGCCGGTACACGCTGAGCGGGAACGCTACCGCCGGGATGTCCTGGCCGGGTTCGACATCGGCGTAAGACAGCGGCCGGCTGGCCGACCGGGCGGTCACGACCGGAATAGCCGGGCCGGGTGAGCCGGGCGTACCGGCCGGAGCAAGCGGGCCGGGCGAGCCGACCGGGCCGGGCGCTGCTGGCGGGCGCCGAGCCTGCCCGCCGGTCCCCTTCGCTGCGGCCGGCCCTGGAGACCCGCCCGCCGACCCCGCGTGCGGATGGTAGGCATAGGCACCCATCCGCGTCCTGGCGACTACCTCGCCCGAGTCGGCGACGATGTCGTTCTCGAAGGTGGTGAACGCGCCGCGGCCGACAGATGTCTCCTTCACCTCGCACGACACCAGTCGCCTGCCACGGGCACCGAGCCGCTCGCCGGCCACGGCCGGCCGCAGGAAGTCCAGCTCCATGTCAGTGGCGAAGTACCCCTTCGTCCTGGGTGCCGGGCCTGGGTCTGGGTTGTTGATCGGACTACGGGCCGGCTGTGCGTCGCGGGCCGGGTCAACGAACAGCGGCGGGTCCCCAGGAGCCCACATCGCCGGGATAGTCCAGGTAATGGCGCTGGTATAGGGCGCGGTGATGTCGGCAAAGCCATGGGCCCTCGCGACCGCCGGGTCATAGTGCAGGGCGCAGTCGAACTCGAGCGGCTCGAGGTAGCGGCGCACCGCGCCGCGCTCGATCGCATCGGCGCCCCAGCGTATTGTCCCGTCGCTGAAGTCCTTGCCCACGGCAGCGCGCATCGCGGCCCACTCTTGCTGCCAGTCCTGGTCGGCGGCGGTGCCGCGCGCGCTGCCATCTCTCGTGCTCATGCGTTGCTCCCTGATCAGCGCAGGATTCCGGCGGCTGCGAGCTCACTAACCCGGGCGCGGTCATAGCCGAGGATGGCGGTCAGGACGTGCTCGTTGTCCTGCCCGAGCCGCCAGCCTGGCGACCTGCCGCTGGCCCGCCGCCGAGTCCAGGTCGACCTCGATCCCTCGCTTGTTGGCCGCGAACGCGTCCCAGTAATAGGACCTGCCCGGCCGGCCACCGCGTCCGGCCAAGTTGGTTGAGGCCTCGGCGAGCCCGCCAGTGACTGTGCCGTACGGCGGGCGATCACGCGCGGTCGATCCACCGACCGGCTCCACCTGGACCACATCGGCGCCCAGATCCGCGAGCATCCGTCCGGCGAGCAGTCCGCGCTCGTCGGTCAGGTCCAGGACCCGGTAGCCGTCCAGGAACGCCATTGCTACCTCCGGGGTGCATCGGCCAGCCGGAAGACCGGGACCGCCTCGTGCTCACCTGATCGGGCGAAGTCGATCAGCAACCGCTGACCCTCATGCATCGTGTCCGGATCAGCATCGGTCACCTGGGACCACCACCATGGACCCTCGTCAAGTTCGGCGATAGCCAGTACCGTCCTGACCGCCGGGCCGTCGGCGGGCCGGCCGTGCGCTACCGTCCACGAGACGACGCTGGCACCGCCCGAAGCCTCCTGCGGACGCAGGTCAGGCGAGCCGCAGGACGGGCAGGTCCGGGACTGCGGCTCGGTCGCGGTCCCGCACCGGCCGCACCGGCGGATCAGGAAGACTCCGCGGGCGGCGGCGTCGAAGAACTCGGCCGTCTCCGGATCCCGGCGGACCGGTCCTACCGTCATGTCAGCTCCTCGGCACAGCTATGTCAGCTCCGCGGCTGCGAGCTCAGGACCAAAGTGGAATGGTGGTCGAGTACTCCGCCGTTGCCGCTGACCAGGATCAGGTCGTGGTCCGGCACCTGACGGTCGCCGCCCTGGCCGCGAGCCTGAATGACCGCCTCGGACAATGGCGTCATTCCCCAGAGGTAGTACGAGGACAGCTGACCACCACCGGTGTTGACCTTCAGCTTGCCCTCGGGGCCGAGGATGCCGCTGGCGACGAACGGCCCGCCCTCCCCTTTGGCGCAGAATCCGTAGTCCTCCAGGGTGATCAGCACCGTGAAGGTGTAGCAGTCATAAAGCTCGGCCACGTCGACATCGGCGATCCGGATGCCGGCCATGGCCAGCGCGGCCGACCCCGAAATCGCGGCGCCGGTGGTCAGCCCAAAGTCGTCGCTGCGCCGGAACGCATGGCCGGGGTGGCCCTGGCCCCAGCCGACGACGTGCACCGGCGGCTGCGCGAGCGATGCGGCACGCTCCGCGGTGGTGACGATGACGGCGATTCCGCCATTGGAGACCAGGCAACAGTCCAGCAGCCGGAACGGCTCAGCGATCCAGCGCGACGCCAGATAGTCCTCGATCGTGATCTGCTCGCGCAGCTGGGCGACCGGGTTGAGCGCTGCCCAACCGCGCTGAGCGACCGCGATGGCACCCAGCTGCTCGCTGGTGGTGCCGTAGCGCAGCATGTGCCGCCGGGCCGCGAGCGCGTACATCGGGTTCGCGCCGACGATCCCGCTGGCTGGCACCAATCCGGCCCAGCCGACAGGCGCCCGGCTGCCGCCGTAGGCCTCACCCGCGCCCCGGTCCTGGCGCAGCGGAGCGTCGGCGAAGACGCAGGCGACCGCCTGTGCCATCCCGGCTTGGACCGCCATCGAGGCGAACTGCACCATCGACCCGGCCGTGGACCCGTAGGCGTTCATCTCGGAAAGCAGGCGCAGGTCGGCGAGGCCCAGGTCCCGCGCGAGTCCCAGGCCGACGCCCCGGCTGACTCCGGCGGAGGTCAGCAGCCCGTCCAGGTCAGCCAGATTCAGGCCGGCGTCGGCGACCGCCCGCCGGACGGCATCGGCGGCGAAGTCGGCCGCGCTGCGACCGTAGACCCGGCCGAGCTCGGTCATCCCGAGCCCGGCGATGACCGGCGCGCGGCGCCTGCGGGCGGAACCCCGGCCCACCCCGCTGGCCGACTGCCTGCCAACTGGCGCCATGTCCCGCTCCTCCGGCCCGGCCTGTGTCCCGCCCCGGCAAGGGAGCTGCCCGGCGCCGGCCTCAGATTACCTGAACGCTCTCAAGCGTCAGGTCAGCTCCCGGTGCGGCTGGCGAGCTGCGCACCGTGCCGGAGGATCTCCGCCAGCAGGACGTCGATGTCGGACCGGCGGGCGCCGGGGTTGACGAGGCATGCCCGCAGCACGGCCTGGCCCCGGACGGTGGTGCCGGCCAGGAAGGCACGGCCGGCTTGCTGAACGGCGCCGGCCAGGCGATGGTTCAGCTGGTCGAGTTGCTCCGGCGTTCCCATCCAGCCGGCTGGCCGGTAGCGAAGGCAGGTAATGCTGAGCCCGCCGGCGATGAGCTCGAGATCCGGCGCCGACCGGACCCTGGCGCGGAGATACTCGGCCAGCTCAAGATCGCGCCTGATGAGATCGCGGTAGCCATCCAGGCCAAGCTGCTGCATGGCCATCCAGATCTTGAGCGCCCGGAAGGGACGGGTCTGCTCGAAGCCGTATTCGCTGAACCAGGCCGTGTCCGCAGTCTGGTCGTCGGTGCGCAGGTAGGGCGGCACCAGGCTGAAGGCGTGTCGCGCGCGCTCTGGGTCGCGGAGCAGGATCAGGCCGGCATCCACCGGGATGTAGAGCCATTTGTGCGGGTCGATCGCGATGCTGTCGGCGCGGCCGAGCGCCTCCCTGCTGTCGTGGTACTCCGGCAGCAGCAGCAGCGGCGGCCCGCCGTAGGCAGCGTCGACGTGCAGCCACACCTCGTGCTCGTCGCAGATCGCGCAGATCTCGGCCATCGGGTCGATCGCACCGGTGTTGACGGTGCCCGCTGAGGCGATCACTGCGACCGGCAGGTCGCCACGGCCACGGTCGGCGGCCAGCGTGGCGGCGAGGTGGTCGGGGCGGATCTGCAGCAGGCTGTCGGTCTCGATATCGCGGATGTTGTCGCTGCCGATGCCGAGCAGCTCCGCGGCCTTGCGCACGCAGCCATGAGCTTCGGCACTGGCGTAGAGCAGCAGCCGCGGACCTGGCGCCTGCAGGCCGCGGGCGCGGACGTCGATGCCGACCCGGGACATGGCATGGTGGCGGGCCGTCGCCAGCGCCGTCAGGGTGGCCATCGATGCGCCGCTGACCAGCAGTCCCCCGGCACCGTCCGGCATGCAGGCAAGCTCAGCGAACCAGCGCACCACCTGGCGCTCCAGGTAATAAGCGGCGTGGTCACCACCGGCCACTGACGGATTCATCGCGGCCGCAAGCACCTGCGCATACACCGCGAGCACGGCCGGCGGCGAGTTCACCCAGCCGTAGAAGCGGGGATGGCCGTTTCCGAGCGGATACGGAGCGATCTGCTCCGTGAATCGGGCCAGGATCTCATCCGGTGCCGTGCCCGACCGAGGTGGCGCCTCGGCAGCCCACTCCCGTTTCAGGTGCTCGGGCACCGGCCGATGCACCGGACGACCAGCCAGCCCGCCGAGATAGTCGGCCAGAATGTCCGCGACAGCCATCCCGACCCGCCGGATCTGCTGCTCGTCCCACGCCCAGGCGGGGACATCAGCCGCGGGATTGGTCACCGGTGCGGCCGCCGGGCGTACACGGCTGAGCGGGCACTGGGGCTGACATCAGGACGTCCCATCTGACCAGCATGTCATCGAGCCGCCGGTCAGGCGTCGCGCAGCCGGAGCAGCAAGCCGCCCGCGAGCAGCGCGGCCGCGGCCCACGCGGCGAGGACGCCGAGCCCCGCCCATGGGCCGATCGGTAGCTTGGCCAGATCCTTGGTGAACTGGATGGCGAGCCCGGCGTTGGCCGGCGCGTACCGCTGGATGCGGCGCTCCCAGTGCGGGTCCAGGATCAGGTTGCCGATGATCGGGACGACGTAGAGCATGCCGAGCACGACCGTGATGGCCACCGCGGAATCCCGGACCGCGGTGGCCACGCCGAGGCTGAACAGGGCGATCAGGACGAGGTACAGCACTGAGCCTGCTCCTGCACGCAGCGGGGAACCGCCGTGCAGGCCCAGCCACCACGCCAGACCGTGCCCGGCCGGGAAGGTGAAGCCGTTGCCCGGCAGGATGAACCAGGCGGCCAGCAGTGAGCCGAGCACAGCGATGATCCCGGTCACCAGCACCACGCCGGTGACGACGACTGCCTTGGCGGCCAGCATGGTGGATCGCCGCGGCACCGCCGCCAGGGTGATCCGGATCATGCCGGTGCTGTACTCGCTGCTGATCATCAGCACGGCCAGGACGGCGACGATAGCCTGGCCGAGCTCGATCCCAGTCAGGCTGACCCTGACAACGTCCGCGCCGCAGGAGGCCGGACATTTCACCACGTCGGCCGCCGTCGCGCTGCCGCCCACGGTCAGCGCGATGCAGGCAAGCAGCAGCCAGCCGGTGCTTGACACTGTGCTCAGCTTCGTCCACTCGGCGTGCAGTGCGTCGCTGATGCCGGTCCACGCCAGGTGCGGTGATTCCGACGTGCGGGTTTGTTCCCGATGCGATGTGGGCCGGATGCCGGTCGACTCCGCGGGCAGGGCCTGCCTCATGCGTCCCTCCTGCGCAGCAGATATGCGGCGAGGCCCAGCGCGACTACCGCCCAGGCGCACAGCACAGCGAAACCGGTCCACGGCGACAGCGGATAGCAGCCGTGGTATGGCGTGCAGACGTTGCTGACTTGTGCGTACCGCTGATTGCCTTGCTGGAGCGCGAACGCGGCGGCCGGGGTGAGCCGCTGCAGCCACTGCCCGATCCCGAGCGGCAGCAAGGTGGCCAGGATTAGCGGGACGATCAGCACCCCGATCACGGCGGCGATAGCCCCGGCACTGCGCCGGACCATGGTGCCGACGGCCAGGGCGAGGATGGCGGCGACGGCGAACAGCGCCCCGGTCCCCACCACGATCTGCAGCCCGGGTCCGCTGAACAGCGACCTGACCGGGTACAGCGACGTCAGCCAGCCCTGGGAACGCAGCTTGTCCTCGGCGATCGGGTACGCGATGGCCGCGCCGACCAGGCCGGCGATGAAGGCCACTGCGCCGATCACGATGGCCTTCGCCACCAGAACCCGGCTTCGCCGCGGACTCGCGGCGAGCGTCGTGCGGATCATGCTCCGCCGGTACTCAGCGGTGATGAAGATCGCTCCGAGGGCGATCACCGCGAGCAGCCCGATCAGCGAGCCCTTGAAGGTGACGCCGATGGGGTCGACGATGGGCACGTACGGCGCGATGTCGCCGGAGCCGGTCACGGTGAACGTCCCCGCAGACTCCCGCAGGCCCGGGCTGATGCACGATGACTTGCAGCGCGGGCTGGGGCCCGCGGGACTCGGGCCGAGCACGGGCTGAACCTGGTCACCAGCCCACGACGTGCCTGGCCGACCGCCCTGCAGCCCGACCTGGTTGAAGACGGCCGTCGCCTGGGTGGGGCTGACAATGCTACTGTCGCCGCCGCGCTGTGGACTCGCCTTCTGGTCCGGTGGCGAGGTCACGAACAGGCCGACTTGTACGGTCGACGGCAGCCCGGCCAGGCTCGCGGTGCCGACCTGCGTCCAGTGGGTGCCGTCGGCGGAGTCATAGCCGGTGATGATGTCGCCGGAGCGGGTCAGCCGCAGCCAGCGCGGCGAAGCGGCCGAAACGGCACCCGGGAGCCCGGCGGTGTCGTGGGTGAAGTCGTACTGCATCCGGACCCCGTGGCCGCCGGTGACCAGCATCGCCGCGTAGGCCGATCCAGCCCTGGTGCTGGCCTTGATGATGATCCCGGCCTTCGCCCAGGGCTGGACAACGTGCAGCAGGCCCCGTGACGACCCTGGCGACCCCTGCGGTCCTGTTGGCGGCGGCTGCTCGATGCCCGTCAGCGACGTCACCCGGACGGTGATGCTGCCGTTTCCGTCCAGCGGCTGGTGCACGAAGTAGAACGTGTCGGTCACCGCCTGGCCGCCAGGTCCGATGGCAGTCGTCGGGAGCGAGTTGGTCCCCGCCTTGGCGGTACCGGCCAGGGCCACGATGGCCAGTGCGGTCAGCAGCACCACCGCGAGCATGCCGATGACCCAGCCGCGCACCGTCCTGAACTTGGTCCACTCGGCCCACAGCAGCTGGCCGAAGCCGTCGCGGCCGGCCTGTTGGGCAGAGCGGTACGGCGTGTTCGTGCGGGTGGTGGTTATCATCTCGCAACCTCTCCGGCCGATTCGGCGCGGAATTCGACCGCGTCCCTGGTCAGCTCCATGTAGGCCTCCTCCAGCGTGGCGTGGTGCGCCGACACCTCGGAGAACGGCACCGCGTTCTCGCCGAGCAGCGCCACGATCCGAGCTGCGGTCAGCCCGGCGACCGTCAGCGTCTCCCGGTCGCTGGCAGCCACGGTGGCACCTGCGTGCACCAGCACCCTGGTGGCCTCGTCCCGCGCGGTAGTACGCAGCGCGACCCGGTCACCCGACGCGGCGGCGAGCAGATCGGCGACGCTGGTGTCGGCGATGACCTTGCCTCGGCCGATCACCACCAGATGATCGGCGGTGTCCTGCAGCTCCGCCATCAGATGGCTGGACACCAGCACGGCGCGGCCTTCGACAGCCAGTTCCGCCAGGAAGCCGCGCATCCACACGATCCCCTCCGGGTCCAGGCCGTTGAACGGCTCGTCCAGCATCAGCACCGGCGGGTCGCCGAGCAGTGCCGCTGCGATCCCGAGCCGCTGCCGCATCCCCAGCGAGTAGCCGCCCGCCCTCCGATGCACCGCCTTCTCCAGGCCGGCCTGGCTGATCACCTGATCGACCCGCTTGGCGCCCAGACCCTGCGAATGGGCCAGCCACAGCAGGTGATTGCGGCCGGTCCGGCTCGGCTGCAGCGCGGCGGCGTCCAGCAGCGATCCGACCTGGCTCAGCGGGTGCCGCAGGCTCCGGTACGGCCGGCCGCCGATCAGCGCACTGCCCGCATCGGCTGCGTCCAGGCCAAGGATCACCCGCATCGTGGTCGACTTGCCGGCCCCGTTCGGGCCGACGAAGCCGGTTACCTGCCCTGGCAGCACCGTGAACGACATGCCGTCCAGGGCCACGGTCGGCCCGAAGTGTTTGCGTAGCTCTCTGATCTCGATAGTCGCTTCCATACCAGGCAGGCTACGGAGCCAAGGCCGCCGCGGTCGTCACGCCGGGGAGCCGTCTTCGCAGTCGCTGGCCTACGGGACTCCGAGGCCGCGCGTCCCTCGCATGGGGGATGGCCGGATTCCTGCCTGGGGTGACGCCTGGAGTCCAGGCAGAGACGACAATGACGTACGTGGGCCGAGTAAATGACTGGCGCAGCGCGTGCGCCCAGACGGGACGGCGGATCGCCGCGGTCCCGCACGCGCCTGCCGTGGCCGGCGCCCTGCTCGGAGTGCTCGCCGCGGCCGAGGCACTCGCCCCGGCCGTGAACAACACCGCGACCAATAGCGGGATCTACAGCGGGGACGCCCAGGTCGCACTGGTGCTACTCAGCTTGTTGACCACGCTGCCGCTTGGTCTGCTCTGGGCGCAGCCAACCGCAGCGGCCCTGGCCGTCTCCGCGGCAAGCGTGCTGTCGCTCGCGCTGCTGAACACGCTGACCGGCGCCGGCCTGGTCGCGCAGCTGATCGTCCTATACCGGCTCGGCCGCCGCGGACCTGGTGGGCTGGCCGCCGGTCTGGCGATGCCATATCTCGTGCTGGCGCTTGCCGATCCCGGGCGCGGCGAGACGAGGATCCTGATTGCGCTGCTGGCTGCGCTGGCCCCGGTCGCGGCCTGGGCCGGGATCGCGCAGCGGGCTCGCAGCGAGGCCCTGGAACACAGCGCCGCCCGGCAGGTCATCGCCGGAACGCTGATGGAGCACTCGGCGCGGGAGGAACGGGCTCGCATCTCCCGCGAACTGCACGATGTCGTCGCCCACCACATCTCCATGATCGCCGTGCAGGCGGAGACGGCTCGGCTGACCACCCCAGGGATGCCAGCCGCCGGGGCGCAGCGGCTGTCGGCGATCGGCGACACCGCGCGGGCCGCGCTGACCGAGATGCGGCGGCTGCTGGGTGTGCTGCGCGAGGACACCAGCACCAGCGCCGAGGACCGGCGGCCCCAGCCCGGTCTGCGGCAGCTCAACACGTTGCTCGACGAGGCGAGAGACGCCTCTGAGGCGGGCGCTCGCCTGATCGTCCGCGGGCCGCTCGCTCCGCTCGACCCCGGGGTCGAGCTCGCCGCCTACCGCATCATCCAGGAGGCACTCACCAACGCCCGGCGGCACGCGCCAGGTGCCGCCGTCGATGTGGAGCTGCATTACAGCGCAGGCGATCTGCTGGTCCGCATCCGCGACAACGGACCTGGTCCGCCCCAGGCACCGCAGTCCGACGGCCACGGGTTGCTCGGCATGCGCGAACGTGCCGCCGCCGTCGGCGGCGACCTGCGCACCGGCACCGCGAACGGCGGCGGCTTTCTGGTCGAGGCAATCCTGCCAGCGGTCGAACCCGCTGTCCCAGCGAGCGCTGCCGCCACCGCCCAGGCGGGCCCCACCCCGGCCCCGGCCGCAGACGCCACGGTCCCGCCAGCAGACGCCCTGGCCCGGGCGGCCGGCGCCACGCGGCCCGCAGGTTCGAAGGCCGCCGGATGACCACCCAGCCACCGCCGATCCGGATCGTCGTCGCCGATGACCATCAGGTGGTCCGCACCGGGTTCGCGGCGTTGCTCGACACCCAGCCGGACTTCACGGTGATCGGCACGGCCTGGGACGGAGCCGAAGCCGTGCGGCTCTGCCGGGAACTGCGCTCCGACGTCGTCCTGATGGACGTCCGGATGCCTAACCTGGACGGCATCGAGGCCACCAGGCAGCTGGCCGGCTCGCTGCATGCAAGCCCGCGCATTCTCATCCTCACGACCTTCGACCTGGACGACTACGTTTACGACGCGCTGCGCGCCGGTGCCAGCGGCTTCCTGCTCAAGGACGTGACCGCGGAACGGCTCTTCGACGCGGTGCGGGTCATCGCGGCCGGCGAGGCGCTGCTCGCGCCGACCGTCACGCGGCGTCTGATCAGCGAGTTCGCGCTGCTCCGCCGCAAGCCGGATGCCCCGGCGGCGACCGCGCTCGCGACGCTGACGCCGCGCGAGACGCAAGTGCTCCGGCTGGTCGCCGAGGGCCTGTCCAATCCGGAGATAGCTGCCCGGCTGGTGGTCACCGAGGAGACGATCAAGACGCATGTCAGCCGGATGCTGAGCAAGCTGGGCCTGCGCGACCGCACCCAGGCGGTGGTCACCGCCTATGAGTCAGGATTGGTCGTGCCGCAGTCCCGCGGGCCTGGATAGGTCGGCGCGGCTTCGCCAGGGGAACGCCGTCGGTTGCCTGACCCAAGCATGAGAATCTATGTGGCGCCACAACGGGAGGTGTGCGATGACGACCGAGACCGATATCGACCCGACGGTACCGCCGAGCGGGCCTGGCTGCGCGGAGTGCCTGGAAGGCGGCGGCTGGTGGCTCCACCTGCGCCGCTGCGCCCGGTGCGGGCACATCGGCTGCTGTGACTCCTCGCCGTCACAGCACGCCAGCGTGCACGCGGCGGCCAGCGGGCACCCGGTCGTCCGCAGCTATGAGCCGGGTGAGGACTGGTTCTGGAGTTATGCCACGAATGAATTCCGTGACGGGCCGCCGCTGGCCGCGCCGCAGCATCATCCGCTCGATCAGCCCACGCCCGGACCAGCGGGACGGGTGCCGCCGGACTGGCAGCGCAAGCTGAACTAACCGCTACCGCACGTGCCGTAACCTTCGGCACGGACTGGGCGCACCGAACACTTAGCTGAGGGCGCCGAAGTGCTGACCACGTGCGACCGCTCGCAGACCGGGGATGGTGACTGTGCCTGACAGCATGATCGCGTCAAGGGCCGCGGTCCTGACCGCGCTCGGCGCCGACTGGGAGATTCATGACCTGACCGTGCACCGCCCGCGTGCGGGCGAGGTGCTCGTCCGGATGGCCTACGCCGGCCTGTGCTATTCCGACGAGCACCTGCGGTTCGGAAAGGTCGCACAGCTTCCGGTCGTGGGCGGGCACGAGGGATCGGGCGTCGTCGTGGCGACCGGGCCCGGAGTGACCGGCCTCGCCGAGGGTGACCACGTGGCGCTCACCTTCGTGGCGGTCTGCGGCCGCTGCTACTGGTGCGCCAGCGGGCGGGCCAACCTCTGTCAGAGCGCGGGCAGCGGCGGCGTGATGGCCGACGGCACCTTCCGTTTCCATGGTGCGGCTCCGGCCATTCCGGCCGAGGGTATCGGCGGCTTCTGCGGGCTTGGCACCTTCTCGCAGTACGCCGTCGTGTCGCAGAACTCGTGTGTCAAGGTAGACCCGGCCGTCCCGCTGCGCGCCGTGGCGCTGGTGAGCTGTGGTGTACTGACCGGCTGGGGTGCGGCGGTGCGCACGGCCGGAACCCGGGTTGGCGACACGGTGGTGGTGATCGGCGCGGGCGGCATCGGCCTCAACGCCGTGCAGGGGGCCAGGCAGGCCGGCGCGGCAGTCATTATCGCGGTCGATCCGGTATTGGCGAAACAAGAGCTAGCCCTGACTCTGGGCGCTACCCATGCGGTCGACACGGCGCGGGAGTCAGCGGCTATCGCCGCGGCGCATAACCCGGCAGTTCGCGGTGCCGACACCGTGATCGTGGCCGTCGGCAACCTGACCTCGGCAACCGTCACCGAGGCGTTCCGTGCGGCCGGCCGGGGCGGCACCGTGGTGATCGCCGGCCTCTCGCATGATCCGCTTGAGCTCAACGTCCAGATCCCTGGCACGGTCCTGGCCGCGACCGAACGCCGGCTGGTCGGCTGCTTCTTCGGCTCATGCAACCCGGTCAGGGACGTGCCGCTGCTGCTCGGGGAGTACCAGCGGGGTCAGTTGCAGCTCGACCAGCTGATCAGCAGGCATTACCAGCTCGACGAGATATCGGCCGGCTACGCCGATCTGGCCAGCGGCCGGAACGTGCGCGGGCTGATCGAGTTCCCGGCCGATTGACTTCAGCGCACTCCCTGCGCTGGCCGGGAACGCTCGACGACCGCCGCTACCCAGCCTCCTCGCCAGACGGCAGGGCCTCCCTGCCATGCGGGCGATCCCAGTCAAGCAGCGGACCTTCGGGCACGATCCTGGTCGGGTTGAGATGCGGATGCGTCATGAAGTAGTGCCGCTTGATGTGGTCGAAGTTGGTCGTCTCCCGGAACGCCGGCCTGGCGTAGAGGTCGCGCGCGTACCCCCACAGGTTCGGGTAGTCGGACAGCCGCCGGATGCTGGTCTTGAAGTGCGAGTAATAGACCGAGTCGAACCTGGCCAGGGTCACCCACAGCCGCACGTCGGCCTCGGTCAGCTGGTCGCCAACCAGGTACCGCCTGGTCGCCAGCCGGTCCTCAAGCTGATCGAGTGTCGCGAACAACTCGGTGACCGCCTTGTGGTACTCCGCCTGAGACCTAGCGAAGCCTGACCGGTAGACCCCGTTATTGACGGTCGCGTAGACGACCTCGTTGATAGCGTCGATCTTCGGTCGCAGCGGCACCGGGTACAGCTGGACCGATGGATCGGCCCACTCGCCGAACGCGGTGTCCAGATCGATGGTGATGTCAGGGAAATTGTTGCTGACGATGCGGCCGGTCACCCTGTCCCAGAGCACCGGTACGGAGATATGCCCGGCATAGCCGGGCTCCGTCGCCTCGTACGCTTCGCGCAGGAAGGAGAAGCCGTTCACCGGGTCGAGGCCGTGCCCGGCTCCCGGCCGGAAGGCCCAGCCGCGGCCATCCCTGATCGGGTCCACGACCGACAGTGAGATGACCTCGTCAAGCCCGAGCAGCTTCCTGACGATCGCGGTCCGCTGCGCCCAGGGGCAAGCCCACGCGATGTACAGGTGATAGCGGCCAGGCTCGGCCGGGTAGCCACTTGAGCCGTCGGCCGTGATCCGCCCCCGGAACGGGTAGGGTGCCCGCACGAACTCCGCCCTGGGCTCGGCCCGGTCGCGATCTCCGCTCCGCCGGAAGTCGCCGTAGTCCCCGAACGCCTCGAAATCCACCGGGCCGGCCCCGCCCGCCCGCGCATCGACCGCCGTCATATGACCTCCCCCGCCAGGTTAAGCCGCGGCCAGGCGCGAGCGCCATCGGCACGTCGGGAAAGCGGAACAGCGGGTGGCCGGATCATCGAATTCACGCACAACTGCGTCTTAAAGAATTAGTTGTCCCATCTTGACAGGGCGAGTTATGACAACCAGGCTGAACCTGGCGCATATATCTACGACAGATCGTCGTGAGATATGCCGCCATGGCGGGACTACGTCGCGCCTCCGAGTGGCCTGGCGCTAGCCGGGCCGTTCGCGCGATTTCGGCCTGCCACAGTCAACGATGCCTGAGGAGGGGCTGCATGGGTTTGATCCACCGTCCGGTGCGCGCTAGCGGAATCGCCGTCCTGGGACTGGCGATCACCGCACTCACCGGTGCCTTTGCTTCATCTGGTGCCCTGGCGGCACCGGCGTCCGGCGGGCCGCGATTCGTCGCGCTCAGCAACAGCGTGCCGCGCACGACCGATGTGATTACCGGCAGCTACCACAGCTCGCGGATGTCGGTCGAGGTATCACTCGCACCGAGGGATCCGGCCGGCCTGAGCAGCATACTGAAGGCGCTGTACACCAAGAACAGCGGCAGCTACCACCACTGGCTGGCCACGGGCAGGTTCGACGCGCGGTTCGCGCCAACCGCCGCCACCCGGGCAGCGGTTGCTCGATACCTGTCGAGCCAGGGCCTGAAGATCCAGCGGTCCTCGTCGCCGTTCCTGGTGCGGGCCACCGGATCAAGCCAGCAGGTGTCGGCGGCCTTCCGCACCACGTTGAGCACCTACCGGAACCCCCGCGGCGTGCGGTACTTCTCCAACTCCACGGCGGTGCGGCTGCCGGCCGCGCTGGCCCGCAGCGTGTTCGGCGTGATCGGACTGTCGAATACGGTGCGCGAGCACGCCATGGTCATGCGGGCGCCGCGCACCAGCAGGCCGGCCGGAAAGTCATCCGGGTCGCCGACCAGCTGCGAAGCGCCGTATCCCACCACAGCGCAGCTCTTCAACGCAGTCAACAACGGCATCGGCTTCCCGTTCGGCTTCGGCGGCGGACCTGGCTGCAACGGCCTGACCCCGTCGCAGGACAACTCGATCTACGGCGCACCGCATGTGGGCCCAAGAGGCAAGGGCGCCGGAGTCAACATCGCAGTCTTCGAGCTCTCCGCCTACCAGCACTCCGACATCAACACCTGGACGCAGCAGTTCTACGGCCCGAGCTACCACGCGCCGCTAGTCGACGTGAACGTGGACGGCGGTCCGCTGAACCCGATCTGCCCGGCCGGAGACCTCTGCCCGCCGAACTTCAACGGCTACGCCGGTGACATTGAGGTAGATGCCGACATCGAGACGCAGCTCGCCATGTCTCCCGATGTCAGGAACCTGATTGTCTACAACGCGCCGAACGACTTCTCCGGGCAGACCGAACTCGACGAGTACACGGCCATCGCCAACGCCAACGCCGCCGCCGCGATCAGCTCAAGCTGGGCGGTCTGCGAGAACGACGTGAGCGCGGCCTACGTCCAGGCCGAGAACGTCGTCTTCGAGCAGATGGCCGCGCAGGGCCAGAGCCTGTTCGGGGCCGAGGGTGACACCGGTGCCTTCTCCTGCATTCGCTCCGACGGCACGACCATCCTCAACGTGCTCGACCCGCCGTCGCAGCCATGGATGACCAGCGTCGGCGGAACCTCGCTGGAGACCGCCAACCCAGGCACCAACCCGAACCCGGGCTATCCGGCGGGCATCGAGACGGTCTGGAACGTCGACAGCCTGTGCAACACCAGCGCCAGCGAGGGCGGCCAGCCGGGCTTCTTCTGGTGCGCCGCGACCGGCGCGGGCGGCGGCGGATCCAGCCAGTGGTGGGGCCGGCCGTTCTACCAGTTCGGCCCTGGCGTGAACAACCCATTCACGACATTCGGCAACGGCACGACCCAGTGCGCGCTTGCCACCATCGGCAAGCCGTGCCGCGAAGACCCTGACATCTCGGCCAACGCGGATGAGTACACGCCGTACGCCGAGTACTGCACGGGCAACGCGAGCACGCCATTCAGCGTGTGCGGGACCTTCAGCGGCGGTCAGACTCCGCCCGGGTGGTTCGGCATCGGCGGGACCAGCCTGTCCTCGCCGTTGTGGTCGGGGATCATCGCCGACCGCGACAGCTTCCAGGGCTTCCGCAGCGGTAACATCAACCCAATTCTGTATCTACTGTTCAACATCGCGCCGCACTTCTACTTCCACGACATAACCGGAGTCGGCCAGACCACCACCAACAACGGCCTGTTCCCGGTCACCCCGGGATACGACGAGGCCACTGGGATCGGAACGCCAAGGATGGCGGCACTGATCACCGCATCCTTCTAACCGGGTCTTAACCGCGGCGCGGCAGGACGGGACTTCCCGTCCTGCCGCGCCGTCGCCGTACCCGGCCCGGTGTGCCGGACAATGGTCAGGTGAAGGACTGGGCGGCATGGCATACCGGGTACGACGACCCGGCATCGGACCTCAGCAGCCGGCTGGAACGAGTCCGCTTCCACCTGCGGCAGGCGATAGACAGCGCGCCCACCGGGCCGCTGCGGCTGGTGAGTCTGTGCGCCGGTCAAGGCCGTGACGTCATCGACGTGCTGCCCGATCACCCGCGCCGCGGCGATGTGTCCGGCGTCCTGGTTGAATCCGATCCGCGCCTTGCCGCGCAGGCCCGTTCGGATGCCGTGGCGGCAGGACTTCTTCAGCTGGAAGTCCGGCAGGCGGACGCGGCCCTGGCCGGCAGCTTCGCTGACGCGCTGCCCGCCGACATCCTGCTGCTGTGCGGCATCTTCGGCAACGTCAGTGCCGGCGACATCGAGCGGACCGTGGCCGCGGCACCCGCGCTGTGCGCGGCCGGCTGCACCGTTATCTGGACCCGACATCGCCGCCCTCCCGACCTGACTCCGCAGATCCGCTGCTGGTTCGCGGCGAACGGCTTCGACGAGGTCGCCTTCGACGCGCTCGACACCGCCACCCTGACCGGCGTCGGGGTCCACCGGCTCAGCCAGGTCCGCGCTGCTCCAATACCCGACGAGCCGCTCTTTACCTTCCGCGCAAGCTGACCGGAGCAGCACCCCGCCGCCGACCGCATCCGCGGCCGACCTATTACCATTATCGTCGTCATCGTCCTGCTCGCGGCGGCCGTGACCGCCGGCGTTATCACGCAGAGCCGCAGGCGCCGGCTACAGCACCGCTTTGGCGCCGAGTACGAACGCCTCGTTCAGGACCGCCAGAG
>Ga0208565_1000221_pt1 | contig 46581 bp, 34 predicted proteins | sample Sb_taG_7_FD_187706 | JGI IMG/M metagenome (GOLD analysis project Ga0208565, IMG submission 187706) | Peat soil microbial communities from Weissenstadt, Germany - Sb_50d_2_FS metaG (SPAdes) (version 2) | ecosystem: Environmental > Terrestrial > Soil > Wetlands > Peat | place: Germany... | reverse complement strand
CGGACCGGGACGGCGGCTTCCGGGTCGGTGCCTGCTGAGCCGGTGCCTGCTGAGCCGGTGCCTGCTGAGCCGGTGCCTGCTGAGTCAGGGCCCGCTGAGTCAGGGCCCGCTGAGCCAGGGCCCGCTGAGCCAGGGCCCGCTGAGTCAGGGCCCGCTGAGCCAGTGCCTGCTGAGTCGGGACCGTCGAGGTGGATCACGGGGGCGATGGCGAGGTCCCCGCCGGCCTCGGCCTGGGTGACATCCAGGCAGAGCCGCGCCTCCCGGTATCGCTCCACCGCGCCGAGCTTGTGCCCGTACACCAGCTGCAGGCCGGCTTGCCCGGCCTCGTCGAGCAGCGGCCAGAGCTGGCCCGACTCGAACGCGGACAGCTCGATAGAACGTTCGTCGCGGGAGTAATAGGGCTGGTTGACGCGGGTCCGGTACAAGGCGAGCAGCTCCCGCAGCAACCGGACCTGGGTGGCCGGATGGCCGCCGAAGTAGCCGTAGCTGTCGAGCTTGCCCCAGCTCAGCGTGCCGCCGATCCAGCCGCCCTGCTTGCCGGGCTGGACCAGCCGGGCCATCAGCCGCACCGGCGCCCGGCCCGGCCCCGGCCCGGCCGCCGGTGCGCGGACTGACGGGGGCCTCGGCTGACGCTGGAGCTGAGGCAGGTCAGTCACCAGGGTCAGCTCGATGGCCAGCATCGTCTCCTCGGGACGTCCGGCTTCGTCCCCGGCGGCCAGCAACGACTCGAGCGACGTGTCCCAGGAGGGCGGACGCCGGGCCTGGCGCGGGACGGCTGGCATCCCCGCCGCCTCAGCCCCGCCCTCGACGGCGGAAACGAGCAGCGCCGCGGCGTGCTCGCAGGCGTAGCGGGCGTCGCAGCTGCACCGGGCGCCCCGGACCTCGAGCATCGGTCCCTGGCCCGAGAAGTAGACCGTCGGCGTGTAGAACTCGCCGTACCTGCCGTGCACCACTCCGAACAGGGCGTTCTGCCCGGGGATCCACATCTGCTGGCCGACTGCCTTACGCCGCACGTACCCGAGCGCCGCCTCGTAGCAGTCGGTCCCGATCATGTCCTCGAGGGAACCGGGATCCATTAGCATGCACGGAGGCTAGCGGCAGGCACCGACATTTTATGGCCGCCATGCCGATCAGGCGCCGCGCAGTGTGGCGGCCACCGGCGCGGCGGCGGCCATCCCGCCGATGCCGCCGCCGACGATTGCCGCCCTCACCCACCTACCACGCAGGGGGAGCTGCCCGGCGCGGATCGCTCGCAGACGTCGGCCGGGTTGCCGAAGATGCCGATCGAGGGGAGCGCCGCGCCCTCGAAGTTGAACAGCGTGAGGTTGACGTTCGGCGAGCCGATGCCCGTCCCCGGTTCCCACGGCACGCCGGGGATCCAGTCGGGAGCCCAGTAGAACAGCCCGGCGCCGAGCCCGTCGGGTACCTGGGCCAGGATGGACAGTTCGTCGGTCACGAAGGAGAGCTGCCCGCCCGGGCTGGCCGGGTAACCCGGTGAGAGCTGGCTGGTCTGCCAGACGAAGTCGCCGGTGCTGTCGCCGAGCGGGGAGTTGCCGTTGGCCAGCGTCCACGGGTACTGGGTCTCCGCGATGACGATCGGCTTGTGGAACTGGGTGGCGAGCTCGTCGACGTTGGCGCGCATGGCCGAGATCGCCCCGTGGAAGAACGGGTAGTAGGACAGCCCGATCACGTCGAACGGCACGCCGAGCGAGGTCAGCTGGGCGTAGAAGGCCGAACTCAGTGCGTTGTTGCCGCCCTGGTCGTAGTGCATCATGACCAGCAGCTTGTGGCCGGCCGGGTTGCCCGCCTGGGCGCCCGCGACGCCGGCCTTGAGCAGCTGCGCCAGATTGGCCCATCCGCCGCAGCTCGTGCAGTTGATCTCGCCGACCGGCCACAGGATGCCGTTCCTGATCTCGTTCCCGATCGACACCATGTCCACCGGCGTCCCCTGCTGGGCGAACGCCGAGATGACCTGCTGGGTGTAGGACTGCACCGTGGCGGTGAGCTGGGTGAGGTCCTGGCCCGCCCAGGCGGCCGGGATGTTCTGCTTGGTCGGATCGGCCCAGAAGTCCGAGTACATGATGTCCAGGTAGATCTTCATCCCGGCCGCGTGCACCTGCCGGGCCAGGGCGAGGTCGCTGGCCAGGTCGCTGTAGCCGGGCGGCGGGTCGACCCACAGCCGCATCCGGACGTAGTTCGCGCCCGCCGCGTGCGTGATCGTCACCGGGCTGCCCGGCCTGCCGTCGTAGCTGAACGTGGCGCCGGCCGCGAGCTCCTGCGGGGTGAACGACAGGTCGGTGCCGAGGTCCAGCCCGGCCGCGGCGGCGTCGGGCCCGTACATCCGGAACTCGCCCACGCAGACGTCGGCCCCGGTGTCGCTGTAGACGGTCAGCTCGGCGTACCTGGCCTGGGTGCCTGACGGCAGCGGGAAGTACATCGGGTTGCCCGGGTCGAGCGCGACGTCGCGTAGGGCAGGCACCTGCTGCCAGGCCCCGGCGGTGCCGGCCAGCTCGATCGTGGCCGAGGCCGACGGGCTGGCCGCGTCCAGCGTGAGGCCCAGGTCGGCCAGCGACCTGACCTGGCCGAGGTCGACGGTCAGCGTCCCGGTCCAGCCCGACGTGCACCAGTCGGTGCCCGCGTCGCCGTCGATCGCGTTCGCCGCGGGCTGGCCGGATTCCGCCGTGGTCGCGGTGGCCGTGCCGGACAGGGCCCAGTTCACGGTGGGCGCCGAACCTCCATCGCCGGCGTCCGCGCGCGCGGCCCCGGCCGAACGGGCGCCGCTGGCCATGCTCCCGCCCGGGCGGGCCTGGGCAGCCGGGCCCGCCACGGCCACGATCGCGAGCGGCACCGCCAGCAGGAGCGCGCAAGCTCCGCCCCAAAATCCCCAGGATCCCCAAAGTCCCGTCCGGGCCGCGCGCCGCGGGCGCCGACCGCCGGAAGCCGCCCGGTCCACGCGCCGGGCCAGCCGCAACGGGCTCGCAGGGAGGCAAGCACGGTGGGCGAGGGCAGCAGCCCAGCCCGTTCGGGCGATTGGATCTTTGGGTTGTTCCATCGGGTTCCCCTTCGAACCGGCGCATGTTTGGACCTAAGTGGACAGCCTCACCCATGTTCGCACAAGCAGAAATCGATTGCCTTATGGATTTCAACAAAAAGATCATTTTCCCGAACGGTCTGTGGTGCGTCCCCCGGCTCACCCGCAGGCCCCGGTCCCGGGCGAGTCCCGATCCGCACTAGCCGGGTGCCCGCAGCCAGCCCGGCTCGGTGGCGCCCCGGGTACCCCCAAGAGCGTGCTCGGTGGCGCCCCGGGTACCCAAGAGCGTGCTCGGTGGCGCCCCGGGTACCTTCGGGTGCGGCGTCGCCAGGGCAATGAGACGGAGATCACATCATCGAGAGGTGCTTGATAACTTTCTGATCCGAATTGGTTACGAAGGGTGTTATGACCTTGTGATCATCGTCAGCCGTTTCGGTAAAGCCGCCGCGTGATTTCTTGCCGAAGTCCTGCGCGTATCGGGGATCTTTCTGGCATTGTTGACCGCCAGCGGTACTTGCGCGAGGCGGGCCAGGCGGCGCACCAGGTCAGGTGCAGCGGGTCGGCAGCGCGCCGTGATTACCGCGCAGGCCCGCGGCCGGAAAGCCGGCCTTTCACGCCAGCCGGTGGCGAGCATCTCGCGGGCATGGCCAGACGAAAGGATTGCCTTGTCGCGACACGGGACGGGGGCTCGCAGTAGTCGGCGCAAGCGGGGCCTGATCCGACGTTTCGGCATTGTCCTTCCTGCTGCCGTTATCGCCACGGTAGCGGTCATCGCGGTGGCGGTCGGCGTCAAGGTTTTCGCGCCGAGCTCGAGCGCTTTCAGCGCCGTTCAGGCCATTGAGATCGTGCCGGGAAGCCACACCATGGCCGCGCTTGAAACCGAGCGCGCGCAGCTGATCGCGATGACCACCGCGGCGCGCACGCTGACCGTGGTGGCCAAGCCGAAGCTGGCCTCGCCCGCCGAGGTCGCCGCGGCCAACCCGGGCACCGGCACCGCTACTGGTGCCGGCGGTACCGGTGGCATCATCTACGTCACGTCCACGCCGCCCGACCCGAATACCGCCCAGTCCATCGCCTACAACCTGATGGCCAGCTTCGGCTTCAGCCCGACGACCTACTTCGGCTGCCTGCAGGACATCTGGAACCGGGAGAGTGGCTGGCGCTACGACGCGGAGAACGCGAGCGGCGCGTACGGCATCCCGCAGGCGCTGCCGGGCAGCAAGATGGCGAGCGCCGGGGCGGACTGGCAGACCAACCCGGCCACTCAGATCAAGTGGGGCCTTGGCTACATCAAGGCCATCTACGGAAATCCGTGCAGCGCCTGGGCGTTCGAGGAAGCCAACGGCTACTACTGACCACGGAGCCCTCTGACGTCTTGTCACGGTACTATTACCGGGCGTCAGATAATGGCGACAGATTCACCGTGCGGTGGCCCGAGGCGATGCCGGATCGGCCGTTCGGCTACGCCCGTTCTCGCCCTTTATGGGAAGTTTCTGAATCAGTGTGAGTTTCCTCATAGATTTTTTTTGGTCGTTCGCTGAGCGGTGAATGCTTAGGTAAACGCGCTCATTCTGGCCGGTTAGCCGGCGATGCCCGGGCTATGGTGATCTAGCTCACGCCCATTTCGGTCACCGGAGGCATTGCCGTCAGGCATGGTAGAAGGCTGACAGCCACCGGCTGGTACTAGCTGGGCACCGTCGCGAAGGTCTCCACCTCTTCGTCGAATATCGGCCGGATCTGGTCGAAGATGTTCGCTGGCGCGGTCATGTACAGCGCGTAGGACTGCGGGCCCGCGGACGTATGCAGCACGAAGAGCAGGTCGATGGCCTGCTGCTCGACCCCCGACTTGACCCAGGTGAACTTCCAGTAGGCGCCTGGCGTGTTCCGGATGGTTATGGCCGCCAAGCCGAGCCGGTGGTAGCCGGGGAAGCCGGATATCGACCGTTCCTCGATGTACTGTGCTTCCCTCAGCATGTCGTTCGGGTAGGTGTGCGGCGTGAGATCGATGAGGATGTTCGTGTTCGGCTCGGCCGGATCCCTCAGGTATGTCTGGTAGCCGCTCGTCGATTCTTGCCAGCTGGTCGGCGCGGCCAGGCTGAATCCCGCCGCCTCGTTGGCCGCGGCCGGCTGGGAGATCGTCGTGAACCCGTTGGGCAGCGGTCCGGTGGCCGGCACGTTGATCGCGTTCACGATCTGCGGGGCATTCTTGGCCGACGGGAGGGTGGCCGTCGATGACCCGGACGCCGACCCCGTAGCCGATGTGCTGCCCTGCGGTGAGCCGGAATGGTTCTGGTGCAAGAGCACGACGGTGGCGGCACCCGCCCCTGCGCCGATTATCGCCAGGGCAGCGATGGCGATCTTCCACCCTGCTCCCGAGCGCTTGCGCTGGGGCGTCTCGTACCCGGTGCCGGACCAGGGCGCCGGGCCGGGAGGCTGATGGGACGCCGAGCTCGACCATGACGATGGGCCATAGCCCGGCTGGGGCGCCTGCGCCGCGCCGGAGCCGGCCTGGGACGCCGGCGCCGCGGACGACGCCGATGCGGACTCGGACCAGGCCGAGCCGGAGCCCGGCTGAGGGGCCGCTCCGGATCGGGGCGCCGGGTCGTACCAGGACGAGAAATCGGCCGGTGGTCCCTCCGGCCGGGCCGCGGACCCGGCCGAGGCCTCCGGTGGGTACCCGGTGCCCGCGCCCTGCCCCCAGCTGCTGCCCGGCGGCGGGTAACGCGGTGGGTCACCCTGAACCGGCTGCGGCGTGGTCGGGGCGGTCTGCGCGGCCGACGCCAGGCCGCCCGCCAGCGGGTCCGTGCCTGCGGCCGGCGGCTCCTTCGCGATCGTCTGCTCGGCCGAGGCGAAGTCCAGCGAGGTCGCGTCCGGCTGAGGCAACCGAGGCGGAACCGATCCGGGCTGGGGCGATCCGGGCTGGGGCGATCCGGATCCGGGCTGGGCCCAGTCAGGCTGAGCCCAGTCAGGTTGGGGCGGCGCCGGCCGGGACGAGGCCGAAAGCGCGGTGGGCTCGTATCCGGCGGGTGCGCCGGGCGGTTGGTCCGCCAGCAGCGGCAGTACGTCGTTGATCATCCGCTCGGCTTCGCTGGCGTCTGGCCGGTCTGCGGGCTCGCGGCGCAGCAGCGCGGCGATCACGGGGCCGAGCGCGCCCGCCGTGGGTGCCTGGGGGGCGTCCTCGTTGATGATGGCGGACATGGTGGTGATCGCCCCGCCGCGCCTTTCGAAGGGGCCGTGCCCCTCCACCGCCGCGAACAAGGTCGCGCCGAGCGACCACAGGTCGGAGGCGGGCGAGGCGTCCTCGCCGCGGATCCGCTCGGGCGCGGTGAACCCCGGCGAGCCCATCACCATGCCGGTCTGGGTGAGCTTGGGGTCGCCCTGGAAGGTGGCGATGCCGAAGTCGGTCAGCACGGCCCGGTCGTCGCTGCCGAGCAGCACGTTGCTCGGCTTGACGTCCCGGTGCATCACCCCGGCGGCGTGCGCCACGCTCAGCGCGGACAGCAGCTGCCGGGCCATCCCGGCGGCCCGCCGCGGCGACAGCGGGCCCGAGGCCGCCAGCACCTGGTCCAGGGACTGCGCGCTGACCAGCTGCATGACGATCCACGGCCGGCCCTCGTCCTCGCACACGTCATAGACGGTGACCACCGCGGGGTGATTGAGCCGGGCGGCGGTCTTGGCCTCGCGCAGCGTCCGCTGGTAGGCATTCGCCCGCTCCGCGTCGGTGAGGGTCTCGGCGATCTGGACTTCCTTGACCGCGACATCGCGGTCGAGAAGCTGATCGCGGGCACGCCAGACTACACCCATCGCACCACGGCCGATGGGAGCTTGCAGACGGTAACGCCCGGCGATCACCCGCCCGGTGTCCGCCAATGGGTGCATAGCCGGACCATACACGGTGATAGCTGAAAGGTCTCTGGGGGACGGCTAAGCATCGATTAAGTGTCACCAGATTGTTGGCCCGTCATGGCGAGCACGTCAAGGGCGGCGTCGAGCTGCTCCTCGGTGATCTCGCCTCGTGAGACGTAGCCGCGCGCTATCACGATCGAGCGGATCGTCTCGCCCGTCGCCAGTGCCTCGTGGGCGACCTGGGCGGCCGCCTCGTAGCCGATGTAGGAGTTCAGTGCGGTGACGATGACGGGCGACGACTCGGCCCGCCGCCGCATGTGATCCGCGTGCGCGGTGATGCCCGCGACGCATCGGTCGGCGAGCAGCGGCAGCACGGCCGTCAGCAGGCGGGCCGACGCGAGCAGGTTGCGCCCGATCACCGGCATCATCACGTTCAGCTCGAAGTTCCCCGCCGCGCCGCCGAACGCCACCGCCGCGTCGTTCCCGATCACCTGCGTGCACACCTGGCAGACGGCCTCGCAGATGACCGGGTTCACCTTGCCCGGCATGATCGAGGAGCCCGGCTGCAGGTCGGGGAGCCCGATCTCGCCCAGCCCGGCCCGCGGTCCTGATCCCATCCAGCGCAGGTCGTTGCAGATCTTGTACAGGCTCACGGCGATCACCCGCAGCACGCCGCTCGCTTCGACCAGCGCGTCCCGGCCGCCCGCGGCCTCGAAGTGGTTCCGCGCCTCGGTCAGGGGAAGCCCCATTGACGACGCGAGCCGCGAGATGGCCCGCCGGGCGAAGTCAGGCGGGGCATTGAGGCCCGTCCCGACCGCAGTCCCCCCCAGGGGCAGCTCACCGAGCCGGGGCAAGATCGCCTCGGCTCGTTCGGCATCATGACGGATCGCCGCCGCGTACCCGCCGAACTCCTGGCCGAGGGTCACCGGCACCGCGTCCATCAGGTGGGTCCGGCCGACCTTGACCACCGAAGCGAATTCCGCGGCCTTGGCCTCGAACGCCGAGGCGAGGTGGTTCAGCGCCGGAATCAGCTCGAGGACGAACAGCCGGGTGGCGGCCAGGTGGATGGCGGAGGGGAACACGTCGTTGGACGACTGGGACGCGTTCACGTGGTCGTTCGGGTGCACGGCGCGGCCGAGCGTGCGCGCGGCCAGGGACGCGATGACCTCGTTGGCGTTCATGTTGCTCGAGGTGCCCGAACCAGTCTGGAACACGTCGACCGGGAACGCCTCGTCGTGTTCTCCCCGCGCCACCGAGGCGGCCGCGGCGTGGATCGCGTCCGCCATATCGGCGTCGAGCACGCCGAGCTCGCCGTTGATCCTGGCGGCAACACCCTTGATGCACCCGAGCGCGCCGATCATGTCCCGGCCGAGCCGCTCGCCGGACACCGGGAAGTTCTCCACCGCCCGCTGGGTCTGCGCTCCCCATAGCGCCGCGGCGGGCACCTCCACGTCGCCCATCGAGTCATGCTCTGTTCTGCTTTGCGCCAAAGGGCCGCGGCCCTTTGGCGCGGGGGAGCTCACGGATGCGCGCCGATGCTGAGGACTGGGCCGGACGGGTCGGCGAAGAAGTCGTTCCCCTTGTCGTCGACCACGATGAAGGCCGGGAAGTCGCGGACCTCGATCTTCCAGACGGCTTCCATGCCGAGTTCGGGGTACTCCAGCACCTCGACCCGGGTGATGCAGTCCTGGGCCAGCCGCGCCGCCGCGCCGCCGATCGAGCCGAGGTAGAACCCGCCGTACTGCTTGCAGGCCGCGGTCACGGCGGCCGAACGGTTTCCCTTGGCCAGCATGACCAGCGAGCCGCCGGCCGCCTGGAAGCGGTCGACGTAGGAGTCCATCCGGCCCGCCGTCGTCGGCCCGAACGACCCGGAGGCATACCCTACCGGCGTCTTGGCGGGCCCCGCGTAGTAGACCGGGTGATCACGCAGGTAGGCGGGCATCGGCTCGCCCGCGTCGAGGCGTTCGGCGATCTTGGCGTGGGCGATGTCGCGTGCCACCACCAAAGGCCCGGTCAGCGACACGCGGGTGCGCACCGGGTACCTGGTCAGCTCGGCGCGGATCTCGGCCATCGGCCGGTTCAGGTCGATGGCGACCGCGTCGCCCTCGTCTTCGCCCGCCTCGATGTCCGGCAGGTACTGCGCCGGGTCGGTCTCGAGCTGCTCGAGGAACACTCCGTCCTTGGTGATCTTGCCGAGCGCCTGCCGGTCGGCCGAGCACGACACCGCGATCGCGACCGGGCACGACGCCCCGTGCCTGGGCAGCCGGACCACCCGCACGTCGTGGCAGAAATACTTGCCCCCGAACTGCGCCCCGATCCCGATCTGCCGGGTGATGCCGAGCACCTGCTGCTCCAGCTCGCGGTCGCGGAAGCCGTGCCCAGCGGCCGATCCGGAAGCGGGCAGCGTGTCCAGGTACTTGGCCGACGCGTACTTGGCGGTCTTCAGCGCGAACTCGGCGCTGGTCCCGCCGACCACGATGGCCAGGTGGTACGGCGGGCACGCGGCGGTGCCCAGCGAGCGGATCTTCTCCTCAAGGAACGCGAGCATCCGGGCCGGGTTCAGCACGGCCTTGGTCTCCTGGTACAGGAACGACTTGTTGGCCGATCCGCCGCCCTTGGCCATGAACAGGAACTTGTACTCACTCCCGCCGGTGGCGTAGATCTCCACCTGGGCCGGCAGGTTGCTGCCGGTGTTCTGCTCTTCCCACATGGTCAGCGGCGCGAGCTGGGAGTACCGCAGGTTCAGCGTGGTGTAGGCGTCGTAGACGCCGCGTGAGATGTGCTCCTCGTCGCGCCCGTCAGTGAGCACGTGCTGGCCGCGCTTGCCCATCACGATGGCGGTCCCGGTGTCCTGGCACATGGGCAGCACGCCCCCGGCCGCGATGCACGCGTTCTTGAGCAGGTCGCGGGCCACGTAGCGGTCGTTCGGGGAGCCTTGAGGGTCGTCCAGGATGGACCGTAGCTGGCTGAGGTGGGCGGGCCGCAGCAGGTGGGCGATGTCGTGCATGGCCGCGGCGGTCAGGTCAGTGAGCAGCCGCGGCTCGATCTCGAGGAAATTACGGCCGAACGAACTATGGTTCGTCACCCCGTCACTGGTCAGCCTTCGGTAACTGGTGCCGTCTGGGCCCAGTGGCAGCAGGTCTGCGTAAGTGAACTCGGGCACGCGTCTCGCCCTCCTTGGTGCTTGCTCGCCTGGAGGCGGTCTGGCCTGGGCTGGCCCGCCCCGGTGTTCAGCTTAGGCCGGTCCAGCTCGAGCCCTGACCGGGTTTGTGCCGTCCGCGCCGGCGCCGGCGCGGGTGCCGACGCCGGCGAGCGCGGACCGTGCGGAACCCGAGCCCCGGCGGACTCCCAGCCACCCACTGATTCCGAAGGTCCCAGGCGAAAACCCAGCCGGATCCGATGGTATTTGGGGTCATGTTCGGCAGAAACGAACATTCTGTCTTGCTAGTGACCACTTGTACATATATGGGTAAAGCTTGTATCGTAACGCTATGCGGCGGCGCCGCGCCGCGCGGTGCCCCCGTCCGCGCGATGTACGCTAAGCACGCGGTGCCCCCGTCCGCGTCCGGCTAAGCTGCGGCGCCGCCGCCGTACGTGTTTGCCCTTCCTGCGCACTCGAGTTCCAGAACGTCACCGGCTCCAGACGGCGGGCCCTGCTAAATCTTGGTGAAGTGGTGGAAGCACTCGTAGTAGGGGTCGGTGGAGTGGGCGAAGTGGGCCGCTTCTGAGCGCTTCACGGCCAGGTAGGCGGTGCTGCGCTGCGGTCCGAGCAGGTCCATCAGCATCTCGTCGGCGGCCAGGGCGTCCAGGGCCGCGTTGAGCGAGGCGGGCAGGCGGTGGGTGCCGCCTGCGGCGCGCTCGCTGTCGGTGAGGGTGGCCGGGTCGACGTTCACGGCCTCTCCCGGGTCGAGCTTGCCGCGGATGCCGTCCAGGCCGGCGTAGATGAACGCGCCGAGCGCCAGGTACGGATTGGCGCTGGAGTCGGATGGCTTCAGCTCCAGGTTGACCGAACTGCCTGGGTCGCCGCGCAGCGGAGAGCAGATCCTGATCGCCGCTTCGCGGTTGTCCATCCCGTAGCAGGTGTACGCGCTGGCCCACATCTGCGGCGCGAGCCGGCGGTAGCTGTTCACGCTGGCGCAGCTGAGCGCGACCAGGGCGGGCAGGTGGGCCAGCAGGCCGCCGATGAAGTGGTAGCCGACCTGGGACAGGCCGTAGCGGTCGGCGGGGTCGGCGAACGCGTTGCGCCCGCCCGGAGTGCCGTCGGACAGCAGGTCGGTGAGCGAGGCGTGCAGGTGGGTGCCGTTGCCGGCCTGGTCGGGGATCGGCTTGGGCGCCAGGGTGGCCCACAAGCCATGCCGGAACGCCACGCCGCGGACCGTCTCCCGGTACAGCACGTGGTTGTCGGCGGCGCGCAGCGCGTCGGTGTGCCGGATGGAGAGCTCATGCTGGCCGTGACCGAGTTCGGGGTAGTAGTGCTCGACCTCGAGGCCCTGTGCCTCCATCGCGGCGACCAGTTCCATGGCGAAGTCGTGACCCTGATGGAAGCCGGTGGCGGAGTAGCACAGGCTGTCGTCAAGCGGGATGAGCCGGTCCGGGATGGAGGGCGCGGCGGGTGAGGTTTCGCGGTGGCCGACGGTGAACTCGGGTTCGAACGCGGCCTGCATCGCATAGCCCTCGCCGGCCAACTCGGCGATGGCCTGCTTGAGGAACGTCCGCGGGCACGCTTCCCACGGCGACCCGTCCGGCTTGACCAGGTCCGCGAGCATCGCGCCGGCCCCCGGCGCGTAGGGGAGCGTGACGAACGTGTCCGGGTCGGGCACGATCCGGACCTCGCCGACCGGGCCCATCCCGGCCACCGGCTGCAGCTGGTCCAGCATGGACATCGCCATCATCGCCACCGTGTGCCCGATGCCGCTGGCCATCCGCTCCTGCAGCCGTGTCGTGCCCGCAGCCTTCCCGCGAATGATCCCGCCATGGTCGGCGTATAGGAAGCGGACCAAACGAATCTCTTCCTGGCTTGTCCGCTCCATCACGGTTTCGATTGCTCCGTCTGTCATGCGTCATGGGTAGCACGTTCAACCCGATCTCGTACAGCCGACTGCCAACATGCCCCTGGCCAGGCCCCCCCGCGAGCCGAAGGGCCGCGGCCCCGCCTGGACTGAGGAGCGACGAAGGAGCGACGCGGGAAGGCGGCGCCTCAAAGGCGGCCCGGAGGCGAGCGGGAAGATAGAGTACTTTCTGGCTATGAGCCCCCGGCCGTCGCCCCGTGACTTGCGTGCCTCCGATGCTGATCGGGATCGCGTGCTGGCCCTGCTCGGCGAGGCGGTGAGCGACGGGCGGCTCACCCTGGACGAGCATGCCGAACGGGTTCAGCGCGCCTTCGCGGCCCGGACGCTCGGTGAGCTCGCCGAGCTTACGGCGGATCTGGCCGTGCCGTCGGCGCAGCCGGTGCGGCTGGACGGCGGCCGGGTGGTCGCCGGGATCTTCGGGCCGGCCCGCAGGGACGGCCGCTGGGTGGTGCCGGAGAACCTGACCGTGACCGCCATGTTCGGCGAGGTGGAAGTCGACTTCACGCAGGCGATACTTCAGGCCAGCCGGGTGCAGCTCTACGCGACGGTGTTCGGCGGCCGGCTGCGGCTGATCGTGCCTGACGGGGTATCGGTGATCGTGAGCGGGCACATGGTCCTCGGCAGGAAGCGCGGGAGCACAGCGCCGCCCGCCGGGCCCGGCACGCCAGTGATCGAGGTCAAGGCGCTGGTCCTGGGCGGCGAGCTGGACGTGCGCACGCCGCGGAAGAGCCGCCGGTTCCGCCTGTTCAGCCGGGACTGACCCAGCCGAAGTTGCCGGGCTCAGCCGAAGTTGACTGAGGAGTAGGCGCGGAGCTTCCACAGCTGGTGCTCGCTCTTGATGCTGCGGATCGTCCCGGAGCGGGAGCGCATGACCAGGGAGTGCGTCGTCGCGTGGCCGCGCAGGTACCGTACGCCGTCGACCAGTTCCCCGTCGGTGATCCCGGTGGCCGCGAAGAACACGTCATCGGAGGTGACCAGGTCATCGGTGGTCAGCACGCGGTCCAGGTCGTGGCCCGCGTCGAGCGCGCGGCGGCGTTCGGCGTCGTCCCTGGGCGCAAGCTTGCCCAGGATGACCCCGCCGAGGCACTTCAGGGCGCACGCGGCGATGATGCCCTCCGGCGTACCCCCGATGCCGAGCATCAGGTCGATCCCGGTGCCCTCGCGGGCCGCCATGATGGCGCCGGCCACGTCTCCGTCGGTGATCAGGTGGATCCGGGCTCCCGAGGCGCGGACTTCGGAGATCAGCTCGGCGTGGCGGGGACGGTCCAGGATGACCACGGTGACGTCCTGTGGCGAGCAGCCCTTGCCCTTGGCTACCGCGGCGACGTTGGCGGCGACCGGAGCGTCGATGTCCACCATCCCGGCCGCCTCGGGGCCGGTGGCCAGCTTGGACATGTAGAACACGGCGGACGGGTCGTACATCGAGCCGCGACCCGCCACCGCCAGGACCGAGATCGCGTTCGGCATGCCGTTGGCGCACAGCCGGGTGCCGTCGATCGGATCGACCGCGACGTCGCAGGCCGCCCCGGTGCCGTCGCCGACCTCCTCGCCGTTGAACAGCATCGGCGCGTTATCCTTCTCGCCCTCGCCGATGACCACCACGCCACGCATCGACACCGAGTTGATCAGCATCCGCATCGCGTTCACGGCGGCCCCGTCGGCCCCGATCTTGTCGCCCCGGCCCACCCACCTGGCGGCGGCCATCGACGCGGCCTCGGTCACCCGGGCCAGCTCGAGGGCCAGGTTGCGGTCGGGGGCGTGGCTGGCTGGCGCATGAGCCTGCTGATCCGCGGTCATAACATGTGTCCTTCCGCTGGCCCCGTGTTGGTGGCGCTGTGTTGATCCTATGCAGCAACGGCGGAGCCCTCCGTGTCTACCCCGCAAGCCGGGCTAGCCTGGACTGTTGTGAACAGGGTGCTGCGCGGCGGGGTGTCCGCGCTGGGCTGCCTGCTGGCCGCCGCGGTCGTGGTCGTGGCGATCCCGGCGCCGCACGCTGCTGAGCCCGTCACCATCAGCTATCGCGGCGATGAGGCCAAGCTGGCCCGGCTGGCGCCCTACCCGGCCGTGGCCCCTTCCGGCCTGCCGGCCTCCTGGCAGCCGGTCAGTTCCGGCCTGGCCGTCGGCGGCGCCAACGGGGCCGGCACGGTCACCTGGCAGCTCGGCTACATGACCCCGGACGGTTCGCTGGCCTCGCTGGAGGAGACCAACGCGAGCGCCGGGGCGTTCGTCAGGCGGATGACCAACGACGGGACGCCGCTCCCGCCGGCCCGCCTGGACGGGCGGACCTGGAGCCTCAGCGCGACCCCCTCCCGGGGGCAGCGGTCGATGTACGTCACCAGCCCGGCGGGGTTCACCGTCGTGGTCACCGGCAACGCGACCTGGGCTCAGCTGCGCGAGCTCGCCGCGTCACTGCGCCCGGTCGCTGGCTGAGCTGGGGTCGACCGCGCCGCGCTGCTCAGGAACCCGAGGATCCCCGGGCGGGGTAACCTCGTCTGGCGTCTGCGGGGTCCTGGCCGGTGCCTCCGCATCGGGCTGGCGGTCGTTGAACGTCACCGTGACGTCCTGCTCGGGGCGCCGCTGGTTCTGCAGGGCCTGCAGCGCCATGCTGGTCCGGTCCGCCTCGGTGAGCGGCGGCTGGACGATGGACCGTGGCCACAGCCGCCGCTCCAGCACCACGTTGACCTCGGCGCTGTACACGGTGATCTCGGTGGCCAGGTAGATCCAGGCCAGCAAGCCGAGCACGGTGGCGAATACACCGTAGACGGAGTCGCTGTGCAGGAAGTGATGGACGAGATAGGTGCCGAGGACCTGAAGTACCGTCCAGGCGATGCCGCCCGTGATGGCTCCGGGCAACAGGTTGCGGGTCGGCACGCCCTTCGGGGTCAGCGCGCGGAAAGCGCCGAGGTACATGCCCGCGCTGAAGGCTGCGGTCAGCACCTCGAGCGGGACCTTGAACGCGAGCCCGTTCGGCAGGTAGGTGGTGAGGCTCGCCAGCCCTGTGGTGACGATCACGCCGCCGCCGAGCAGGCAGAGGAAGAGCGCCGCCCGTCCGAGCCGCTGCACGTAGCCGGGCCGCTTGGGCCCCGGCAGGTTCCACACTTGCTCCATCGTGAACAGGCCGGCCTGCGCCAGGCCGGTCGCGCCCCAGATCAGGAGGACGAGGCCCACGATCAGCCCGGTGAGGCTAGCGCGCTGGAGCTGGTGCACGTTCTCGGTGAGCGTGTGGCCGATCAGCGGGACCTGGCCGGCCACCGCGTTCAGCACATCGGTACGGAACGACGGGTCGACCGACGCGACGTAGCCCAGGATCGTCACCAGCACCAGGAGCAGCGGGAAGAGGGAGACGAATGCGGAATACGCCAGGTTGGCAACCAGGACGCCGCCGTTGTCGTCCCCGTACTTCTTTATCACCCCGAAGACGAACGCCAAGGGCGTGGACCGCTGCTGCGTGGCGTCTACTTTCCTGATCGCCCGCTCGACGGGGTTCATCGCGCCCACCTTGCTGTTGCCTGCTTATGCGCTTGCCCAGCACAAGGGCAGGCAAACTCACCGGCCTCGCCGCTGAGGCCGGTGAGAACGGGCCAGCTTCAGAAAGGCGCAGTGTCCTCCGGGTCGGCCTGACCGGAGTCGTCGCGCGTGGCCATGGCGGCGGCGAGCCTGGCCCGCGCGCCGTCCAGCCACTCGCCGCACACTCCTGCCAGTCTTTCGCCCCGTTCCCACAGCTCGAGCGACTGCTCCAGGGTCAGGCCGCCCGCCTCGAGGCGCTTGACGACCGCGGCCAGCTTGTCCCTGGCCTGCTCATAGGAAAGAGCCTCTTTGGGGCTTTTGGGGGATTTTGGGCTTTCTGGGGCCGCGTCCGCGCCGCCGTCTGTCACGACCTCAACCCTATCCGTCGTCAGTGTCATCACTGGCCCGTACGGTGAGCTGATCCGCCGCGAACCGGACGGTCAGCATCTCGCCCGGTTTTACCTCGGCCGCGCCGCGGACCACGCCGTCGTCCTCGTGCTGCACGATGGCGTAGCCGCGCCGCAGCGTGGACGCGGGTGACAGGGCAAGCAGGCGGGCCCGGGTGTGCGCCACGTCGTCGCTGGCCCGGTCCAGGCTCCCGGCCAGCGACATCCTGGCCCGCTGCAGCAGCGCATCCACACGCTCGCCCTGGCGCTCGATCTCCCGGACCGGGTCGGCCAGCGCGGGCCTGGACCTGATCGCCGTCAGCCACGCCGTCTCCCGGTCGAGCCAGCCGGTCACGCACCGCCGGGCACGGTCCCGCAGCTGGGTGACGAGCGCGAACTGCTCGGCGACGTCGGGTACCACCCGTTTGGCCGCGTCCGTCGGCGTGGACGCGCGCACGTCGGCCACGTAGTCGAGCAGGGGAGTGTCCTGCTCGTGCCCGATCGCGCTCACCACCGGCGTCCGGCACGCCGCCACCGCCCGGATCAGCGCCTCGTCGGAGAACGGGAGCAGGTCCTCCATCGAGCCGCCGCCCCGGGCGATCACGATCACGTCCACGTCGGGGTCCTCGTCGAGGCGCCGCAGCGCATCGATGACCTCCGCGGCCGCGTAGGGTCCCTGCACCGCCGTCTGCTCGACGCGGAACCGGACGGCCGGCCAGCGCCGCCCGGCGTTCTGCTGGACGTCCCGCTGAGCCGCGGAATCGCGTCCGCAGATCAGGCCGATGACACCGGGGAGGAAGGGAATTGCCCGCTTTCGTTCGGGCGAAAAAAGCCCTTCCGAGGCCAGCTGCCGGCGCAGCCTTTCCAGCCGGGCGAGCAGCTCACCCACGCCCACGGCGCGGATCTCCAGTGCGGTCAGGGCGAACGAGCCCCGGTTGGCATTGAAATCCGGCCGGGCCAAAATGACCACCCTGGCCCCGTCGGCGGGCGGCGGCTCGGCGGCGTCGAACACCTGCCGGGAGCAGATGACCCGCACCGACACGGCCGCGATCGGGTCGCGCAGGGTCAGGAACACCGCGCTGCCGCGCACGGCGAGCTCGGCGATCTGCCCCTCTACCCAGACCCGGCCGAGCCGGCCGATCCACCCGCCGACCAGTTGCAGCACCGTGCGGACGGGAACGGGAGCATCGGCCGACGTGTCGAGCGCCACTAAGCTTCGGTCTCCAGCTTGGCGATCCGACGCTCGAACATGGCCAGCACGTCGGCCCGGGCCGCGTGCACCCGCTCGTAGTCCGCGAGTTGCCTGACCTGGGCGACGTCGAGGTTCCGCAGCCGCGCGCGCAGCGACGCCACGGACAGGGCGTCGTAGTTGGGCAGCGGCGCCCCAGAATCCGCAGGCCCGCTCACGGGCTCGGCGGCGCTGACGGGCTCAGCAGCGGCGACCGAGTCGGGAGCGGTGACCGGGTCCGGAACGGTGACGGGGTCCGGAGCGGTGACCGGGTCCGGAGCGGTGACCGGATCGGGAGCGGTGACCGGGTCCGGAGCGGTGACCGGGTCCGGAACAGTGACCGGGTCGGGAGCGGCGACCGGGTCGGTCGTGCTGACCGGCGCGGCCGTGCTGGCGGGCGCCGTGGCGCTGAGGGCGGAGCCGCCATCCTCGTCACCGAGCAGCCGAACGTTGCCGGTCTTGTCGAAGTCCCTGGGGCTCTGCCGCTTGGGCGGCTTCGGCGACTCCGCGCCGGCTGGCCCTGTCGGCGCGGGCTTGGCGGCGGCGCGCCTGGCCGTAGCCGGCTTGACGGTCGCTGGCCTGGCGGCAGGCTTCGCGGTCGTGGGTTTGGCGGGGGCGCGCCCAGCCGTGGCCGCCTTGGCAGCTTCGGTCTTGGCGGGGGGCTCCGCCGCGACTGCCGTATCCGCCGCGACTGCCGTATCCGCCGCGACTGCCGTATCCGCCGCGACTGCCGTATCCGCCGCGACCGCCGTATCCGCCGCGACCGCCGTATCCGCGGCGACCGGCTCAGCCGGAGCCGGCTCGGCTGCGGTCGGCTCGGCTGCGGTCGGCTGAGCAGGGGCACTCGTAGCCTGGCCGCGCTGGCTAGCCGGGCTGGTGGCGGTGGCCTTCTCCGACGCTTCGGGCTTCTGTGCCCGCGGGACGTCCTGGGGGGTCTTGTTCCTGAGCTTGTCGGTTATCAGCAGTAGCTGGCCAATGCCGGCGAACACGCCGCGCAGAGCCTGGGCCGGGGCTTCCTTTATGCGTTCGCTAACCGGCGGAATGCGCATGTCACACTCTCCTCGAGGACGGGATACCACACGTGGCACCCGGGCAGGTGCCCAGCATCTGCCCGGCGCCGGTACGTCGCTGTTAGTTCGCGCGTCGTCCCTGACGGGCTATCTTCGCGCCTCTGACATGCGTGTCGCAATACCCGCACCGTGGCCGGGGTAGGGCTGCCTGGTTCCAGGACACACTCACCTACCATGGAGTTATGTCTTCACGCCAGCGACGGGTCCTGCTCGCTAAGCCTCGCGGCTACTGCGCGGGGGTTGACCGGGCTGTGCAAGCGGTCGAGATGGCACTGGACAGGTTCGGGCCCCCGGTGTATGTACGCAGGCAGATCGTACACAACACGCACGTCGTCGGCACGCTGGAGAAGCGCGGCGCGGTCTTCGTGGCCGAGGTCGACGAGGTGCCGCCCGGCGCGGTCGTGGTCTTCTCCGCGCACGGCATCGCCCCCGAGGTCCGCCTCGACGCCGAACGTCGCGGGCTGCACGCCATCGACGCGACCTGCCCGCTGGTGACCAAGGTGCACAACGAGGCGCGTCGGTTCGCGGCCAAGGATTACGACATCTTGCTGGTCGGCCACACGGGACACGAAGAGGTGGTGGGGACGGCCGGGGAGGCCCCATCCCGGGTCCGCCTGGTGGACGGGGCGGAGGGAGCCGCCGAAGTCGAGGTCAGGGACCCGTCGAAGGTGGTCTGGCTATCGCAGACGACGCTGTCGGTGGACGAGACCGTCGAGACCGTCAGCGCCCTGCGCGAGCGTTTCCCGGCGCTGCTCGATCCGCCGAGCGACGATATCTGCTACGCCACGCAGAACCGGCAGGCCGCGGTCAAGGTCATCGCCACCCAGGCCGACCTGGTGCTCGTGGTCGGCTCGCCGAACTCCTCGAACTCCGTGCGGCTGGTCGAGGTGGCCAAGGACTACGGCGCCCAGGCCGCCTACCTGGTCGACGACGCCGGCGAGATCGACGAGCGCTGGCTGGACGGCGTGACGACGGTCGGTGTGACCAGCGGGGCCTCGGTGCCGGAGGAACTGGTGACGGCGGTGCTGGACAAGCTGGCCGGCCACGGGTTCGGTGCCGTGGAGGAAGTCGAGGCCGTGGAGGAGCACATGACGTTCGCGCTCCCGCGAGAGCTCCGTACCGCCGGAGCCGCCGGACCGCGCCGGGACGGCTAACGCCGCCGGACCCGCTCCGACCGGGACGGCCAGGCGTCCCTCAGCGCTTCGCGCAGGTTGCTGAGCTGCGGTATCGCAGGTCGGCCTGGCCGGTAACCGCGGCCGAGCGCGATCGCGACGACCAGGGCGGTGCCGGTAAACAGCCAGAGCGCCGAGCTGGCCAGCGTGATCAGGATGCCCGTAGCGGCCGAGAAGGTGTCGGGCGCGGTGATCACCTGGGCCAGCACGCTCGCGGCGAAGAAGGCCAGCGGCGGGCACACCACCACCGCGCGTAGTCCGCTGACCCGCGTGTAGCACGTGACCACGCCGCAGCTCATGACGAACATCACGTCGGCGAACGTGTTCCAGCCGGTCCAGGCCGCGACCAGCAGGCTGAGGAAACAAGCCGCGAACAGCACGACGACGGCGCCGCGCCCGGTCAGCGTGATCGATCCCAGGGACTGCAGGCGGGTAGGTCCCTGCGTCCCTGTTTTCCGGCCCGGGGCCTGGGTCTGCGTCATCGAGCGGCACGCACCAGGCTGACCTCAGCCGGGCCGACCTCACCCGGGCCGACCTCGGCCGGGCCGACCTCAGCCGTGCCCAACTCGGTCGGGTTCAGCTCGGCCGGCTCGGCGGCGAGTTCGGGGGCGACGAGTTCGGGGGCGGACAGCGCCCTGGTCGTCTCCTCCACGAGCGCCGGCGCGGTGAGTTCCCCCTCGACGACACCAAGCTCGTTCAGCCGCCGGGCGGTGGGCAGCACCCGGCTCTCCAGCGAGCCGACGGCCTGGTTGTAGGTGGACACCGCCGTGGTCAGCGCGCGGCCCAGCCGGTCCACGTGCCGCCCGAGGCCCGCGATCCGCTCGTAGAGCACGCGGCCAAGGTCGAAGACGGCGCGGGCGTTGTCGGCCAGCGCCGCCTGCTGCCAGGCGTACTGCGCGGTGCGCAGCATCGTGACCAGCGTGGTGGGAGTGGCGATGTGTACCTTGCGGCTGAGCGCGTACTCGAGCAGCCCGGGGTCCCGCTCCAGCGCTGGGGCCAGGAAGGCCTCGCCCGGGATGAACAGGATCGCGAACTCCGGCGACGGGCTCAGCGCCGCCCAGTAGGCCTTGCCCGCCAGCCGGTCCACGTGTTCCCGAACGTGCCGGGCGTGAGCGTCCATCCGCGCCGCGCGCACGTCGTCGGCGTCGGCCTCGGCGGCTTCCAGGTATGCGGCGAGGGAGACCTTGGAGTCGACCACGATGTTCTTGCCGCCGGCCAGCCGCACCACCATGTCGGGGCGCAGCATGCCGTCCGGCGTGGCCACGGCGACCTGCTCGTCGAAGTCGCAGCGGGCGCTCATCCCGGCCAGTTCGACCACCCGGCGCAGCTGCAGCTCGCCCCAGCGGCCCCTGGCCTCCGGCCGGCGCAGCGCGGTGACCAGCGCCTGGGTCTGGGCGCGTAGCTGTTCCGAGCTCTGCCGCGCGATGGCGACCTGCTCGGCCAGCGCGGCGTGCGACCGGGTCCGGGCGGCGTCGGACTCGCGCAGTTGCTCCTCGACCCGGGCCAGGGTTTCCCGCAGCGGCCCGACGAGATGCTCGACCGCCGCGCGGCGGATCTCCAGTTCACTGGACGCGTTGGCGTTGGCTGCCTGCAGCCGGCCCTCGGCGACCTCGAGGAACCGCGAAGTGCTCGCGTCCAGCGCCTGCGCGGACAGCGCCTGGAACCGCTCCGCGAGCTGGCCCTCGACGAGCGCGGCGCGTTCGGCCGCGCTGCGCTCGATCATCCTGGCCCGCTCCTCGGCGGCGCGGGCCCGCTCGTCCGCGGCGCGAGCCCGGCCAGACAGGTCCGCCGCGGCGGAGGCCAGCCGGCCGCGGGCGAACAGGTATCCGATCGCTGCCCCGATGGCCATCCCGAGCAGCAGTCCGAGGAGCAACAAGACCACACCCATATGCACGCGATGATCTCACCGTAGGCGGCAAACCACGCGGCGACACGCCCGCCGCCGGCCAAACAGGGTCAGCAGCGAAGCCGCGGCGGCAGCCTGGCCCGCCGCTGCCCTGTCTTTATGCCGAACGGCCCTGGTACCCGCCCGGGTCACCTGCGTGGACAATGGGGCGATGGCAGAGAGTTCCACGGCGGCCCTGCTGGCCGGCTATCTGCACGCGGCCGGCGTGCGGCACGTCTTCGGCTATCCCGGCGAATCCGTCATCGACTTCATGGAGGCGGCCCGCCACCGGGGCATCGAGGTGGTGTCCGCGGTGCGGGAAGGCACGGCCGCCTTCATGGCCGAGGCGGCGGCGATGGTGACCGGCCTGCCCGGGGCCTGCCTGTCCACGCTGGGCCCGGGGTCGACGGCGGTGCTGAACGGCGTGGCCTCGGCGACCCTGGACCGGGTGCCGGTGCTGGCGGTCTCCGGCCAGATCGAGAGTTCCCGTGAGCAGTTCTTCACCCACCAGGTGGTCGATCACGGTCGGCTGTTCGCCCCGGTTACCAAGCTGGCGCTGCGCCTGGATCCGGCCTCGGCGGACACCGTCATCCGCAAGGCGCTGCGGACGGCCGTCGCCGAGCGGCCCGGCGCCGTCCACCTGACCGTGACCGCTGATGCCTGGCCTGTTCCCTCCGGGTCCGGCGACCAGATCAGCCTGCCCCCACTAGCCCCGGCGGCGGGATCGGTCGACGTGTACGGCGACGGCGACCCGCTGCGGGTCCTGCGCGCCGCGCGTCGCCCGGTGATCCTGGCGGGCATCGCCGCGCTCCGCTGCGCCGCGGGCCCGGACCTGCTCCGCCTCGCGGAGCTGGCCGGCCTCCCGGTGGTGGTCTCGCCGATGGCCAAGGGGGTGTTTCCCGAGGATCACCCGTACTTCGCCGGCGTGCTCGACATGGCGGGTCACCGGGTCGTCTGGGACCTGCTGGCCGGCGCCGACCTGATCCTGGCCGCGGGCTTCGACCCGGTGGAGCTGATCAGCCCCTGGTCGGTCGCCACCCCGGTCATGCACCTGGACACCACCCCGAACACCGATCAGGTCTACGCCAGCGCGCACGAGCTCGTCGGCCACGTCGGGGCCATCCTCGGCTGGATCGCGGCGCAGTGGCCGGGTGAACCGCGGTGGGCTCGCTGGGACGAGGCCAAGGTGGCGGCGCACCGGGCCCGGCTGCGGGCGGCGTGGCTGGCGGGCCGGGCCGGAGGCAGGCTCAACCCCTCCGAGGTGGTGACGATCGCCAGGGAAGCGGCCCCGGCTGACACGATCGTGACCACCGACGTCGGCTCGCACAAGATCATGGCGGGCCAGGCGTGGCAGGCCGCCGGGCCCCGCTCGGTGCTGATGACCAACGGGCTTTCTGCGATGGGGTTCGGCGTGCCCGCGGCGATCGCGGCGAAGCTCACCCGGCCGGACCGGCCGGTGATCGCCCTGGTCGGCGACGGCGGGTTCGCGATGGCCGCGACCGAGATGCGGATCGCCTCGGCCCTGGGCGTGCCGGTCACCGTGGTGGTGTTCGCCGACGGCAGCCTGAACCGGATCGAGCTGCGGCAGACGCTGATGGGCTACCCTCCGACCGCCACCCGGATGGACGGGATGGACCTGGTCGCGCTGGCCGAGGCGATGGACTGCGACGGCGTCCGGGTGGACAGCACGGCGGGCCTGGAGAAGGCGCTGGCCGGCTTCGCCGCCAGGTCCCGCCCCCTGATCGTCGAGGCGCGCATCGACACCGCCCAGTACGAGGCCCAGTTCTAAGCCGCCAGAATCACCGTTCTAGACCTCAGCATCACCGTTCTAGGCCGCCAGCATCACCGTTCTAGGCCGCCAGCATCGACATTCCGGATATTTCAGGCATTTCGCCTCGCCGGCGCCCCGGGCGAAACAGCTACGATGGAACATCGAGGTCGTGATGGCGACAACGATGGAACATCCTGGTCGTTCCCCGCGCGCACTAAACTGCGCGGGTGAGTCTGTCTATCGGCATTGTCGGCCTGCCAAACGTCGGCAAGTCCACTCTGTTCAACGCGCTGACCCGGGCCAGCGCGCTGGCCTCCAACTACCCGTTCGCCACCATCGAGCCGAACGTCGGCGTGGTCGGCGTCCCCGACCCCCGGCTGGCCGAGCTGGCCAAGCTATACGACTCCGCGCGGGTGGTGCCGGCCAGCGTCCGGTTCACCGACATCGCGGGCCTGGTCCGCGGCGCCTCGCAAGGCCAGGGGCTGGGCAACCAGTTCCTCGCCCACATCCGCGAGACCGACGCGATCTGCCAGGTGGTGCGCGTCTTCGCCGACCCGGACGTGACGCACGTGGACGGCGACGTGTCGCCGGAACGCGACATCGAGACGGTCGTCACCGAACTGATCCTGGCCGACCTGCAGACCATGGACAAGGCGCTGCCCCGGCTGGCCAAGGAGACGAAGTTTGCCAAGGACCCCGAGCGGGCGCGGACGGCCGCGGCCGCGGCCGCGGCGCAGAAGCTGCTGGACTCGGGCACCGCGCTGTCGGCCGGCGCGGCGGCCGCCGGCATCGATCTGGCCGCCCTGCGCGAGCTGCAGCTGCTGACGGCCAAGCCGTTCCTGTACGTGTTCAACATGGACGTGTCCGAACTCGGCGACGAGGACCTGCGCAAGCGCCTGTCCGCGCTCGTGGCCCCGGCCGAGGCGATCTTCCTGGACGCCAAGACCGAAGCCGACCTGGCCGAGCTGCCGGCGGACGAGGCCGCGGAGCTGCTCGCCGAGGCCGGCCTGGGCGAGCCGGGCCTGGCCCAGCTGGCGCGGGCCGGGTTCCGTGCGCTCGGCTTGCAGACCTTCCTCACCGCAGGCCCCAAGGAGACCCGGGCCTGGGAGATCCGGGCCGGGGCGACCGCACCGGAGGCGGCCGGCGTCATCCACACCGACTTCCAGCGCGGCTTCATCAAGGCCGAGGTGGTCTCGTACGGCGACCTGATCGCGGCCGGCTCGCTGCCCGCGGCCCGCGCCGCCGGCAAGGCCCGCATCGAGGGCAAGGACTACATCATGCGCGACGGCGACGTCGTCGAATTCCGCTTCAACGTGTAGCGGAGGTCCGTCACAGCGCACGTCACGGTCAAGCTGGACCGGTCACGAAATCGCATCCGGCGGCCTGCGTCATATCAGACGCATGTGGTCAGGGCAGGGTCAGGCTGAAGGCCGGAGCGGGGACGTCGGGCAGGCAACTGGCGTTCAGGTGGGCCGCGCTGGCTTGCTCGATGAAAGTCTGGGTCAGCGGCCCTGCGCAGGCCGCCCAGCTTCCCGAGTCGACGTCGTGTCCCTGGCCGGGCAGGGTGAACGCGCGGCTGTCGGGAAAGACTTTCTGCGCTCCGGCCCAGTTCCGCGGCTGCTCGATCGGGTCGGCGGCGCCGTTGAACGCCAGCAGTGGCACGTGGGACACCGTCAGCTGCTCATCGCCCACCGTGGCGGCGGACTTGGGGATCAGCGGGCAGATGTACTGCATCAGCTGGGCCGACTCCAGGTCGGTCTGGTAGGCGAAGCTGCTGCGCTGGCCCGACAGCGCGGCGGGTTGGACGGTGGCCCAGGGCTCGGCGCATTCGATCTCGAAGAGCATCATCTGGTTGACACCGCCGCCGCTGGGACCTGCCGAGACCTGGCCCGACGCTTGTAGCGCGCTGATCAGCGCGGCCAGGGCAGCAACCTTATTCCTGGCCGCGGCCAGGGTATGGACCACGACCGGTATCAGGCCCTGATCGTAGCCAAACAGCGCCTGGTACACCGCGTTGGCGAGCGCATCCTGGTCGAAGCGCTGGGTGGTCTTGGTAGGCGACTGCGCGGCCGGGATGACCCAGGGGGACTTGCCGACCGAGGCCCACAGGGCGGCCCAGTCGGCGGCCAGGTGCGGGAAGGCCTGGTGGCAGGCCGGCTGGCTCTCGCAGCGGGCGAAGACGTAATCCAGCGCCGTCTGGGAGTTCCCGGGAGCGGGGTCGTACACCCGGATGTTGAGCGGGGATCCGCTTTGCAGCGTCATCGTCCGCACCCGGCTGGGGTGACGCAGCAGGAAGACCTGCTCGACGGCCGTCCCGTAGGAGATGCCCATGAGATTGGCCTTGGCGTAATGCAGGTCACCCAGGAGCTGGTTGACGTCATCGGCATACATCGCCGTGGTGTAGAAACGCAGGTCGCCGTGCAGGTGAGCCAGGCAAGACTGGACGCCGGCCCGCAGCGGGGGCTTGTCGGCCAGGCTGCCGGGGAAGATCGGGCAGTTCAGCGGGTTCGACTCGCCGGTGCCGCGCTGCTCGATGAACACCAGGTCCCGGTGGATGTTCAGGCTCTGGAGGTCTGGCAGCTCGCTTGGGATCTCATCCACGGCCGAGTCGCCGGGGCCTCCGGCGAAATAGACCACCGGGTCCGGCGCCTTATCCGCGCTCGTGGCCGGGATGACCACGAACCTGACCGGGATCGTGCGGCCCTTGCCGGTCAGCCGGTTCTCCGGCACGATCAGCGTCCCGCACCTGGCCGCCAGGCCGCCGACGGTACACGACTTGATGCTCAGCGAGTTCACCGCCGGCGAGCTTGCGGCCGGGGTCGGCTTCCCGCCGCACGACGCCGCCGCCAGGAACAGCGCGGCGGCGATCACGACGAGCCGCGCCACGTAGCAGGCTCGCCCGCTGCGGCTCCTTCTAGTCAGCAAAGTAACGGCGCTCATGTCGCACCACCCCGGCCGTATCGCAGCCAGAATCACGGCTGGCGCCCAGGCAACCGCAGGGCCGAAGGTCACCGGCCCGAGAGGCAACGGTCCTCACCTGGGATCAGCGGTGCGCGGCACGGCGCGACGGCGACGTCGCCGAGTTCCGCTTCCAGGCAACGTCAGGTAACCAGAAGTACCAGGGCAGCGACGAGCGTAAAGCCCGCCCGGCCGCCGTCATGGTTGGCAACCGATTCTCTGGCGCGCTTCCCTGCCGGCCACCGCACGCTTGCGCGCCCCGCATTCCTTGTTCGCAGCATGCCCGCGACCCGCGACCCGCCGTACTTGTCCCGGTCGTGCCCCGGTCATGTCACCCGTGCTCGTAGACGCTGACGTGGCGCCAGCTGCTAGCGGTGTATGGTTCACCGTTCCAGCCTCCCCACCGCTCGCGCAACCGGAGGCCGGCGATGCGAGCCATGAGGTCGAACTCGGGCGCATGGGCAAGGCGCAGGCTGGGCGGCAAGCGATCCGGCCGCCTGCGGCGCGGCCGGCCGTGCCCGCCGCCCTCTTGGAGCCTGGGACCCTCGATCCGGCATGCCGCCGCGAATGGTCGTTCTGCCTACATCCGGCCGCCTTGCAGGTCGAGGCCGGGCCGCATGAAAGCGGTGGCCAGAGCCCTGGTCTGCTTCCGCCGGGCCAGGGCGATGAGCACGAACGCAGCGCACAGCGGGAGGGTCATCGCAACGGCTGCGCTGTGCAGTACTGCGGCATTGATGATGCTGGCGCCGGCCATGTCGGCGGCTAGCCCGGCGGCGGCCAGCCCCGCCAGCGGCGGGACGAGCAGTCCGATCGCTCCGGCTAGTTCAGCGGTGCCGACGAGGTAACGCAGCCACTGGCCAGCTCCGATCTGGCCGAACATCGTCACTGCGGAGTGCGCGCCCGCCAGCTTCGGAACGGCAACCAGCGCGAAGATCGCTGCCAGCATGATCTGGGCGGCCCAGAGCAGGATTTTCTTACGGCTGCCCGGCGTGGCGTTGCGGGGCTCAGTGCGGGTGGTGATCACGGCTGCCTCCTAGCGGCTTGTCCCGGGGGTACGGGTGGGCCGCGTTCGCGGCGGCTGGTATTCCAGCACCGCGAGGCGCGAGTCGAGGACCGTGGCGCTGATCAATTCGAGGCTGGCCTCGGGATAGCCGGCGAAGACGGCCTGATGGCCGGCGTGCCCGAGCACGTGCGGGAAAACTACCAGCCGGAGCCTATCCACGAGCCCTGCCGCCATCATGGACCGCACCAGGGTGATGCTGCCGATGCTGCGCAGCGGGTCACCCGGCTGCTGCTTGAGCGCGCCGATCTCCTCAGCCAGCCCGCGTGTAGCCAGCCGGGCGTTGCTCCAGGAGAGCGGCTCGGCCAGGGTGGTGGAGAACACGAGCTTGGGCAGGCTGTTCATCTGCGCGGCGAGCGGGTCAGGCGACGATGGCCAGACTCCCGCCATGAGCTCGTAGGTAACGCGGCCCATGATCATGACCTGCGGCTGGCCCAGGACATGCTGCGCGTATTCGGCAAACTGCGGGCCAAAGTGCCCGAACGTCCAGCTCTGACCCCCATCAGCGTCGGCAGCGAAGCCATCCAGCGACACGAAGATGTCCGCCGTTAGTTCTCGCATCGCGACCTCCCCGGCATCGCAGCACCTCGGCCTGTATTCCGTTATCAAACTAGACTGTCCAGTACCCTACTTCATTAGAACTAGACTGTCCAGTACTATTGCCTCGTGGTTCAGACACGCACGACTGACTCCGAGGCCTACGAGGGCGAGACCCGGTCAGCCCGCAAACGCCAGGCAATCCTCGCCGCCGCCACGACGCTGTTCCTGCGCGAGGGCTACCTGGCCACGAGCATGGACCAGATCGCTGCTCTGGCGTCGGTGTCGAAGCAGACCGTCTACAAGCAGTTCGCCGACAAGGAGAGCCTGTTCCGCGAGATGGTGACAGGCATCGTGGACGAGGCCAGCGATCCGGTTTCTGCCGAGGTGGCCAGCCTCCGCGATAGCGGCGCCCTGGAGGCGGATCTGCCAGATCTGGCGCGTCGGCTGCTCGCCCGGGTGATCCAGCCCCGTGTTCTGCAACTGCGCCGCCTGGCGATCAGCGAAGCGAACCGCTTCCCCGAACTCGGGCGCCTCTTCTACGAGCGAGGCCCCGGCCGCACGATCGCCGGGCTCGCCGCCACATTCGCCATCCTGGCCGACCGGGGAGCGCTGCGACTGGACGACCCGCAACTGGCAGCGGAGCACTTCAACTGGCTGGTCCTGTCAATCCCGCTGAACCGGGCCATGCTTGGCGGCGACGACCAGCAGCCATCCCCTGCCGACCTCGACCGCTATGCTGAGGCCGGCGCGCGGGCATTCCTCAACGCCTACCGCCCGCGCTGACCGGATCGCCAGCGAGAACAGGCCCGGCTGGGCGTCGGCGGTGACCGCCGGGGTAAGGAATCGCTCTCAGGGGTCGGTATGAGGTGGTAGGTTCCCCCGGCCAGGCCGTGCAGGACCGTGTCAGCTGTGGCTTGCGGACTGAGCCGGGTGGAATCGAGGACGTGTTTTTCGTACCCGCCGATGTCCGTGAACTGGCGGTGCAGTGAGCGGATCGGCTCGGGGTCGGTCAGCGCAGGATCAGTTCGGTTGACCGCCCGGCGGAGGGCGGTGGCCTGGTCTGGACGCAGGATCACATAGTGAAGCGGGATCCCCCGGGCGGTCGCCGCGATGCGGAACACATCGATGAACCAGGGCCCGACGATGCCGTCGCAGATCACCTGGAAGCCGCCCCGGCATGGACCAGGGGGGCAAGGCATGTCGAGCTGGAGGACGAGCCTGGTTCGGTGACCGAACACCGGCGATGTCGTCGAGGTACGTCTTGACGTTCAGGGTGCGCGTTCCGGCTGGCCGTCGTGTTATAACCGCTGGTCAGTCCTTGAACAGGCCGTCATCTCCGGTGCTGCGGTACGACGAGGCGCTGTCCGGCCTCTGGCGGCTGAAGCGTTACCGCCACGCCCTGCGGCTGATAATCCGTGCTGTCCATTGACAAAATCATATCTGAGTTCGATCATTATAAGATCAACCGACAGATCGACGAGCATGAGTGCTAACAGACTTCGGTGGCTGGCGACGGTCAGGTTGATGCAGCGATGGTGGCATTCCGGCTGGCAAGAGCTCACCCAGGCGCGGCGCCTGGTGGTCGAAGGCGGAGCCCGAGCCCATGGCGTGGCCGTAAGCACCTCTTAATGCTCAAGGACGGCTAACGACGACCCATGGTGCGTTTTCCCAGATCAAGTACCCAAAGGGCCGCTCGCCCACGGCGGCGTCCGCCCTGGGCGGGCACAGCGTGCGTTCCGTTCCAACGCGCCGCGCACCGAGTCCATCCTGGTGGGCGGCCACGCCTCAGAAGTGCCATGAGCTGCGGTGACGTCGATGTCCGGCCTCATCGTAGATCTCGGGGCCACCTCGTCGAGGCGAGTGGGTACGGCGCCTTGGCGGTCGCACACGTTCCGAATTCGACTGAACCCTCTACGTGTCTGACACGTATCAGGATTGCTGGCCGGTTTGTCCAGACGAATGATCCGGTGATCGTTTGTATCCGGTTTCGGTTCCGTGTCGAGGCTTCATGGTCCACAATGGACCGCGAGGCGAGCACGAGAAGGACGGCCGCGCCGGACCCTGCTGGTGCGGAAACGTGCGGAGGTGTGATGGTTCGCGTGCCAAAGTCCGGTGACGGAGCGCGTTCGCCTGTGTACTATCTCGACTCGGCGGGGCTGGTCCCGCCACGGCCCCGGGCCCGGGAGCTGTACAGCGAGATGGATCCGCCGGGCGTGAGCATGCTGGCCGATGGCTCGCTGGCGGCTGATCCGGGGATCGGCGGCGGCTGGCGGGGTGCGGGTTCTGGCTCAGGTGGCCGATGGCTGCTCTGGCCGCTGCGGGTGGTGCTGTGGACGGTCCTGCTGGTGATCGCGTTCCGCGGCATCACCGCGATCGTCTTCAACACCGCTTCCGTCCCCGCGGGCGGCGGAACCGGGCCGCGGAGCGCGGCCGGCGGGCAGTTCCCCGCTAGCCTGGCCGAGGCCTACGCGGCCGAGTTCGGCCGGGTGTACCTCAGCTTCAGCCCGCAGAATCAGGGCCCGCGGGAGCAGGCCCTGGCGGCCTTCGTGCCGGCCGGCGTGCTGGCGGCCAACCCGAACCTGGGCTGGAACGGCACCGGTCAGCTCAACCTGCAGGCGGAGCAGGTCGCGGGCATCACCGTGCGGGATCCGCAGCATGCCGTCGTGACGCTGCTCGCCCTGGTCAATGGCCAGCTGATCCAGCTGGGCGTGCCGGTAGCCGCTTCGGCCGGCGGCGTCGTGGTCTCCGGTGAGCCTGCCTGGCTGTCCGCGCCGCCGCAGATTTCGCCGCCGCCGGCTCCTGCCCCGCCGAGTTCGGATCCGGTGGCCCAAAGCCAGCTGATGAATGAACTGCCGGCCTTTTTCCAGGCCTACGCCAGCAGCGACAGTGCCACGCTGAACCGGTTCGCAGTTCGCGGCACATCGCTGACCGGGCTAGGCGGCGCGGTGACCTTTGACTCGATCGGCGCGCTTGTCGTGCCGCGAGGCGGCGCGACCAGGCAGATAACGGTGACCGTGATATGGCAGCTCCCCGATCAGGCCGCGGCTTCTGCAAATCTGGGGATAGCATCGAAACTCGAAGTGACATATGGTATGTCGGTTGTCGACCTGCATAGCGGGAAATGGTATGTAAAAGGGATTGGAGCGTCGACTGAGGCGGTGGGTGCCCGATGACCAGGACAGGGCCTACCGACGTCGTCATGCCCGCTTACCATCGCACCGTGCCCGGCTGGCCGGTCCCCGCCCGCCCTGGCTCGCACGAACCGGGCTCCGGCTGGGCCGACTGCCGTGAGTCGCTCGTCGCCGGGACTGTCCTCCCCGGTTCGGCTTCCCTCAAACCTGCCCATCCCCGGTTCGCCGGCCGGTCTGGTCGGCTCCGGCCGTCCTGCCCGCCGCGGCCTCAGCGCGCCCAGACGGCACGCCCCCCGCACCCGCCGTGTCCGCGTCAGCCCGCGCTGGCACATCCCACTTACTCCAACCTGCTCGAGCGGCATACGACATCAATCTGTGGATGGTCATTTGATCCCGGAAGGGACATTTTATGTATATTCACCTCACCGCCGCGATGGCTCCAGTGGCCTTGAGTACGCAGGGTCTCGTGACGTACCTGCAGGGTCTGTTCGGGCCATTGTTCCTGGGTATCGTCGGGATCGTAGCGATCTTCTTCCTCTTCACTCGTGAGATCACCCGATTCGTGCAGTTCATGGTGCTTGCCGTGGCCATTGCAGTCGTCTTCTACACGCCAAGTATCGTGCAGACGCTCGCCACCGGCATAGCGAACGCGCTCGGAGTCCACTGATCCTGAGTCAGGAAGAAGGGGCGCGCTACTAGTGGATCTTCCCACTTATACGAATATCTGGCGAATCGAAAAGCGGCTATACAAGCTATACGATTTTCGGCTGCCAGCACCTCTGCCGATCACCTGGATCGGCGTCTTTACCGCGATTACTGTTCCTTATGTTGTGTTCCTCATCGCTGTCGGATTGCCGTTTAACCACACCTTGGTATGGCTTTACGTACTTCCTCCCGGAGTGCTCACCTGGCTGTGCACGAGGCCGGTCATTGAAAGCAAGCGGTTGCCTGAGCTGGTGAGTTCGCAGCTCAGGTACGTCGCCGAACCGCGGACCTGGTGCCGGATGGCCCCGTTCGCGGAGAAGGATGAAATCCTGGTGAGCGCCCGGGTGTGGCACCGGCATCCGCCCAAGGCCCGGCCCAAGAAGGCGAAGAGTTCCACGGCCAAAGCCCAGTCGGTTGCGCCTGTCCTGCAGGTGCCCGCGGAGGAGTCGCCCCAGGCCTTGGTGCATCCGGTTGCCGGGCGGCCGGTCGCCCGGCCGCCGGCCTCAGCGCAGCAGCCGGCCTCGCCACCGGTCGTGTCACCGTCAGCTGGGCCGACGGCACCACCAGCGCCGGCGCAGGTGCCCGTACCTGAACGGGCACCGGCTCACCGAACGCCGAAACGGGCCAAGCCGCAACCGGATGCCGAGCCTTCGTGGTCCCCGTGGCCGCGCAGATCTGAGCCGGACACCGCGGCGACTGGCTCCGCCGCCAAACCGGGGCCTGAACCACGCCATCGTCCAGCGTGGATGATCTCGCCGCATCCTTTGGGACCGCCGGGTGTCAGGGCGCTTGAGGTCGCGCACGATTCCGATCCCGGCGTCCGCGGCCTGAGCGAACCGCACGCCCCGGCGTCCTGGCCGTCACCCGACGCTAGCCTGTTGCCGCTGCTCCGCCCGACCCCGGAACCGAGCCCGTTCCCCGAGGCCGGCCCGTTCCCCGAGACTGGCCCGTTCCCAGGAGCCAGCCCCGCACCCGAATCGAGCGCCGGTCACGGACCGGCGCCAGCGACCAGCCCAGAACCGGCGGCAGGCACAGAGCCAGCGACCAGCCCAGAGTACGGTGCTCCGCCCCGCTCGGAACCCGCCACCGGTCCTGCACGCAGGCTTCGCTCCGGGCTGGTGGCCGGCCTAGCCCGGTTGCCCGGTCGTGCCGCTGGCTCCGCCGCTCCTGCTTCGCCAGCGGCGGCCTCGCCGGACGAGGCGGGCCCCCAGGAAACACTCGCGTCGCCTCAGGTGCCCGTGACGACGGCCAAGCCCGAGGCGCGCTGGATGCTCCGCCTTCAGTCCCGCCCGGCCGCCGCACCCGTACTGGACCAGCCCGGGTTGGCCCCGCCGCTATCGGCCCCGCCGGCGCCACCGGCGGCATCCCCGCCGCCGGTGCCGTTCGCGTCCGCTTCGGTACCCGCCGATACCGAAGAGCTTGCCGCGGCCGCTGTCCCCGCGCCGACAGCACCCGCGTCGTCCGCGCCTGCCCCGCCGGCTGCTGTGCCCTGGCCAGCAGAGACCCTGCCGCAGACGCGGGAATCCGCGCCAGAGCCGCCCGCCTCACCCGCAGCGGCCGCCACTGAGCTCGCGGCCCCTGATGCGCTCGCCCCCGAGACTGGCACCCCCGAATCGGTGTCTCCCGCGCCAGAGCCAGCGGACCCCGCGCCAGCACCAGCGGAGCACATGCCCGCGTCCCAGCCGCCAGCACCCGCCCCTGCGGTGTCCGCCCCGGCTGCGCCGACCACCCCTCCGCGGGCCGCGCCTGCCCCGCCGGCCGCGCCTGCGCCGGTGGCGGCCAGGTTCGTCAGCGTGGAGCGGGAGCGGCCGCTGCCGTCCATCGAGCGGGCGCTCAGCGGCCCGGGCAGTCGCGGTGAGGTGAGCTGGCGGCGCCAGGTGAAGGTGGTCGCCGGCGGCCAGGGACCGGGTAAGCGGGACCCGGAGACGCTGGATCGCGACCGGGCCAGGCTGCCGCTGGCCGGTCCGCGCCGGATTGCCGTCCTCGGCTGCACCAGGGGCGCAGGACAGACCGTCACCGCCCTGATGACCGGCCACATCCTGGCTGCGGTGCGCGGTGTAGCCGTGGCGGCGCTCGACCTGAATCCGGGAGCGACTTCGCTGGCCGCCCGCCACACGCCGGCCGCGTCCGTGCAGGCACTGCTGACGGGCCAGGAGCCGAGCTTGCAGGCCGGTCACGGTGCGGGAGCCAGGTTCGACGTGATCGCAGACCTGCCGGAAAACGGCCACGCCCTCGGCGGAAACGACTTCCAGCGGCTGGCCGATCTGCTGGCCGAACGGTACCCGCTGACCCTGGTCGATCCGGCGCCGTCCGGTCTCACCCGGGTGCTCATCGCTGCGGACCAGCTGGTGCTGGTCGCCCCGGCGAGCCCGGACGCGGCGACCTCGCTGGCCAACACCCAGCAATGGCTCGGCGCGCACGGCTACGGCGAGCTGGTCAGCCGCGCCGTGACGGTGGTCAACGGGGTGAGCAGGCGGACGATGCAGGATGTGCTCCGGGCCGAATCCGTGGCCAGGGGCCGCTGCCGGGCCATCGTCCGGGTGCCGTGGGATGATCTTCTGTCCGTACGTCCCGGGTCGTCCTCGCCCCCGCATGTTCAGACGGCCCCGCACGTTCCTACGGCACTGCATCCGCAGACCAGGCTGGCCTACACGGCCCTGGCCGGCGTGCTCGTGGCTGGCATGGCCGCGGACCTGAGCAGCCCCGTTCCCGGAAGGAATCCTGGTGACCACTCGGACTAAAGGGGCTAAGGGATCCCGGGGCCGCACCCGGCTCAGCATCAGGTACTTCGACGACCGGGTCCTGCTCACCGACACCCACGCCTGGGCCTACTACCGGATTCCCTCGGTGTCGTATGAGTTCACCACCCCGGAGGAGCGGGAGGCGCTGGCGACCAACATCACCGTCGCGCTGGCCGCGATCAGGATGGCCGACGCTGAAGTCCACCTGCGCATCGCGCACCGCTCCTACCCGGCGCACGCGTGGGCGACCGGCCTGGACGCGACCTCGGACGGAGGGCCGGGCTGGCGGGAGTACCTGGAGCAGACGTACCAGCACGTCTGGACGAAGGATTTCTGGGCCAAGGAGATCTACCTCGGGGTCCGGCTCGGCCAGCGCGGCGTGCGAGCGCAGTTGTCGGGCGGCGTGATTTCCCAGTTCCGCGGCGTGTATGCCCGCGGCGAGAAAGGGCTCGGCCTGGATGACGAGGCGGTCGGCCCGGCGGAGATCACCAAGTGGACGGATTCAGCCGAACGGCTGGGCCGGGCGCTGAACGCGAGCGCGCTAGCCGCCAGGCACGCGACGTCCGGTGAGATCGCCTGGCTGATCCAGCACACGCTCATGCAGACGGCGGGGGAGCCGTTGCCGTCCGCGACCAAGCGCCGGCGATGGGGCGTCGGGGAGATCGACACCCTCTTCGAGGGGCAGATCCACAACGGGCGGACCCTGCTGTGCCTGGAGCACATGTCGGGTGAGTCGTACGCCGCCTTCATCTCATTCGCCCGTTTTCCCGACGTGATGTCGTTCCCGGACGGGGAGCCCTGGCTGCATTTCGCCGATTCGCTGCCGTTCCCGGTCGAGATCAGCTCCCGGATGAAGCTCATTCCGCCGGCGAAGGCGAGCAAAGACGTCAGCCGCCGGCTGGCGCACGCCCGTGACATGGACGCGCACATCCGGGAGGCGGGCGCGGAGGCGCCAATCGCGCTGGCCGAGCAGATCGCCGCGGCCAGAATGCTCGAGCACGGCATTACGAAGGAACGGCTGCCGTTTGTCTATGGCTGGCACCGCCTGATCGTCTCGGCCCCGACGAGAGATCTGTGCGTCCGCCGGGTGGAGGCGGTCGTCGAGCATTACCGCGATATCGGGATCGACGTGGTGAACTCCACCGGTGATCAGTTCTCGCTGTTGTGCGAGGCGCTGCCTGGCGAGCGGATCAGGCTGAATTCTTATGTGCAGCGGCAGCCGCTTTACACGATCGCCGGCGGAATGCCGACCGCGACGGTGGGACTGGGCGACCGGATAGACACTGGCGGGGTCGGCTGGATCGGGCCGTATATCGGTGAGACGCTGGGCCGGGCCCGCTCCATCGTGCATTTCGACCCGCTGGTCGCGGCCGCCAGGAACCGGCCGACCGCAGTGGCCATCACCGGCGAGCCGGGCGGCGGGAAGACGACGCTGGCCATGCTGCTGATCTACCAGCTGGCTTTGCGCGGCGCGACGGTCGCGGTGATCGACCCGAAGGGCGACGCGGAATCCCTGGTCGAATACCTCACCAGGCAGGGTCGCAGGGCCCGCGTCCTGCCGCTGGGCTCGGCGGCTCCGGGACTGCTCGATCCGTTCTCGTTCGGTGTGGATCTGTCTGAGAAGCGGACGATGGCGACTGAGACGCTGCGGCTGCTGCTGCCGCGGATGAGCGAGGAGCGGGAGTCCGCGATGATCCAGGCGGTCGGCGCGGTGGCCGGGAGCGAGCGGCCCAGCCTGGGCAAGGTCGTCAAGCACCTGGAGGAAGCGGAGGATCCGGCGTGGAAGAACACCGGCGCGGTGATGCGGTCGATCTCGGAGATGCGCCTGGCCCGGCTGTGCTTCGCCCCGTCGGTGGGCCAGCAGATCGACGCGGAGGGCTGGACCACGGTCTTCACGCTGGCCGGCCTGACGCTGCCGGATACCAACACCAGCCGGGATGACTACTCCTATGAGCAGCGGCTGTCGGTGGCGCTGCTGTACCTGGTCTCCCAGTTCGCCCGCAAGCTGCTCAACGGCATCGACCGGGCCGCGCCCAAGGCCATCTTCCTGGACGAGGCGTGGGCGATCACCTCGACTCCCGAGGGCGCCAAGCTGGTGCCCGAGGTGTCACGGATGGGCCGGTCAAGGAACACCGCGCTGATCCTGGTCTCGCAGAACGCCGGTGACCTGCTGAACGAGCAGGTGACCAACTGCCTGTCCGGGGTGTTCGCGTTCCGCTCGACCGAGCGCGGGGAAGTGGCGAACGTCATGTCGCTGCTCGGGGTCGCGCCCTCGGACGAGCACAAGGCCGTGCTCCGCTCGCTCGGCAACGGCGAGTGCATCTACCGGGACCTGGACGACCGGGCCGGGCGGATCGGGATCGACCTGGTCTCCGACGAGCTGAGGGACTGGATCGACACCAACCCAACCCGGGCCAGGCGCAGCGAGCCTGACCCGGCTACCACACGCAGGGAACCCAATGCGGACGCGCCCCCGCCGGGCGAAGGCATCTCGGCGGTCAGCACGTCTGCGGCCAGCACGCGATCGGCGCAAGCGCCGTCGTAACCGCAGAACCAGGAGCTCCCTAAAGATGCCTACCTCGCCAGCCTCGCCCGAACCTGCCAGATTCCCGGGATCTTCGGGATCTTCGGGACGAGACCGCGCTGACTCCTCCTCACCCGGCCGCCGCATCTCGCGCTGGCTTATCCGGGTGCTGCTGCTCGTCGTGGCCGGGCTCGCGATCTCCACCCCCGCGCTGGCGGCAACCACCGCGACCACCGCGACCAGCGCGACCGCTGCGACCAGCGCGACCGCTGCGACCACCGCGACCAGCGCGCCCCATGCCGCCCGCGCCGCCGCCTCCCCGCAGACGCTGACCGCCAACCTCACCCCGGCCGCGTCCCAAGAACCGGGCGGGGTGTGCCAGGTGCCGGGCATCGGGGACATCGGCGGCCTGGTCGGGCTGTGCTCGTCGGGCTCGAGCGGGATCGTCGGCGACCTGAACAACATCTGCGAGCCGTCGCTGCCGCAGCCCGAGCAGGCCACCGGCGGCATCGACGCGATGATCGAGCCGCCGGCCGCGTCGGCCGGCGGGAAGACGCTGTACGACAACTACGGGATCGCCGGCCAGTTCTGGGCCGCCCATGGCCTGCAGTGTTCCGACATGACCTCGCTGATCGGCAACAACGTCGCCGGGATGGTCTTCGACGCGGCCAAATCGGTGGACCGGGTGACGATCACCGTCTACCAGTCGGCGGCGGGGAACAACATCTTGACCTGGCTGCAGAACGCCGTCGACCGGCTGATCAGCGCGCTCGGCAACGCCATCTACTTCCCCTACCTGGCGCCGGTGGTCATCATCGGCGCGATCTGGCTGGCCTGGCAGGGGCTGATCCGCAAGCGGGCCACCCGCACCATCGAGGGCACGCTGTGGATGGTGGTGGCCTGCGTGGCCGCCATCGCGCTGATCGGCAAGCCCGCCGACTTCACCGGCATCGGGACCACCGTCTCCAACGGCACCACGCAGGTCCTCAACACCGCGTTCTCCAAGCTGCCCACCCCGGCCGGGAGCAACTGCCTGCCGGTGCAGGCGGGCGACCCGCAGAGCGTCACCAGCAACTTCGCCTTCACCTCGGGTAACGGGCTGGTGGACGAGAACGCCAACGAGCTGTGGTCGGTCCTGGTGTGCAAGCCGTGGCTGTGGGGAGAGCTCGGCACCACCACCTACACCACGAGCGGCCCGGGCACGGTGGTGAACACCTACGGCAGGCAGCTGCTGTGGTCGCAGGCGATCGCGGCCAACGAGACCCCGACCGCCGCGCTGGTCCAGGCCAAGCAGGACACCTACACCGGCATCGCGACCTCCCTGCAGCAGAACGACCCGGCCGTCTACTCCCTGTTCCAGGGCAACCAGTGGACCACCCGGCTGCAGATCGCGTTCGCCGCGATGTTCGCCGCGCTGGTGGCCGGCCTGCTCATCTTGCTGATCGCGCTGACGCTGATCGTGCTCAAGCTGGGCTTCCTGCTGCTGCTGGTGGCCGGGCCGTTCTTCCTGATCGTCGGGATCCATCCCGGGTTCGGCCGGGTCATCGCCATTCGCTGGTTCGAGATGCTCGTCGGCGTCCTGATGAAACAGGTGGCGATCGCGATCGTGCTGAGCGTGCTGCTGTACTGCTACTCCCTCATCATGGGGACATCGGACCTGGTCCTGCCCTGGGCGCTGAAGATCCTGATGATCACGCTGGTCACGGTGGCGGTGTTCATCTACCGCAAGCCCTTCAGCCACCTGTTCTCCGCCGTCGGCTACGGCACGCTCGGCTCGACCGAGCGGGCCGAGTACAGCCTGCGCGAGGCGGGTTCCACCTTCCGCCGGTCCACGCTGGACGCCGCGACCGCGGCCGTCCCCGCGGTGGCGGGCTACCGGGCCGCCCGGTGGTCGCGCCGGAACCCCGGTCAGGCGGACGTGATCGCGGCGGGCTCGGCGGCCGGCGTGGCCGCGGGCACCGCGGCGCCGGCCGATGCCGCGGCGGGTGCCGCCGCGGCGGCCGGGACCGGCGATTCCTACGCGTCGCGGCTCCGGCCGGACGCGCCGCCGCCCGCCGACGGGGACGGGGACGGGACCGGCGAGGTGAGCTCGGCCTCCCGCCGGGTCGTCACCGGGGTCAGCGGGTCCAGCTCGGCGCGGGCCAGGAACGTGGCCGAGGCCGACAGCGGCGGCACGCGGGTCGCCCCGCCCCTTGACCTGCCCCCGCGGGCAGGCAGCGGGCCGAACGGGTCGAACGGGTCGGCAGCCGCGGCCGGGTCGGCCTCCGGCTGGTCTCGCGGCTCCGGACGCTCGGCGGGCACGGGAACCGGCACAGGAACCGGCACCGGCACGGGCGCCGGCACCGGCGCCGGCCCGCGGCCCCGGGCCGCGTCTCCCGTCTCCCCGGCATCGTCGGGCACGGTCAGGAGCCAGGCGCGTTCGGGTAACCGGGGCTCCGCACCGCCCATCACCGGCGGCGGTTCCGGCCACGGCAGCGGGTCCAACGGATCCGGCCCGGCCTGGCCGGCCAGCGGATGGCCCGCCGCGGGCGGCCGGCCGGTGAGAGCCCGATCAGGCGCCGCGCCGCGGCCGACTCCGCCGCCCGCCGAGCCCGCCGACTCCGGCGGCAAGCCGTCGTCCAACGGTCATGGCCAGGACGAACCGCCGGCCATGCCGTTCTGGCTGCGTCCGATACGGCGGGACAAGTAAGGCCGCGGCACCGTGGATCTCAGTCCCGGCCAGCAGAAGGCCGTCTTCGTCCTGGTCGTCGTGGTGCTGGCCGCGCTCGGCTACTGGCTCATCCTGCCCAAGATCACCCACTCGCACGGGTCCGCCCAGGCGGCGGCCTCCTCGCCCGCGCCGTCGGCGGCCGGCTCGGTCCCGGCGTCCGGAGTTCCCCAGGGAGCCGCGCCGGCTCCGTCGACGGCGTCACCGGCCGCGAGCGGGGCCGTGAACATCTACTCCTGGCTGCCGTTCACCCAGCAGGGCCTGGCCGCTGCCGCCGCGGTGACGGTGAAGTTCGGCGCCGACTACAACACCTACTCCTACACCGAGGACGCGGCCGCTTACGTCGGCACGATGAACGGCCTGATCACCGGGCAGCTGGCCACCACGCTGCAGGGCCTGTACTCCACTCCGGGGGTGGCCAAGGTCAGGAACAGCCAGAAACAGGTGTCCACCGGGACCGCGGTGATCGACTCGCTGCGCTCCTTCGGCCCTTCCAGCCTGACGTTCGTCGTCACCGCGGGGCAGCACCTGGTCACCTCGCAGGGCACCACCAACGGCAGCGCGCAGTATGCCATCACCGTCACCGGCTCGGGCACCAGCTGGCAAGTCAATGACATCGAGCTGTCCACGGTGGGCCAGTCATGACGAACAGGCTGATCATCCGGACCGAGACGCAGACAAAACCGGGGACGGTCAGGGAGCAGCGGGCGCCGCGGATCCTCGTGCTCGGCATTATCGGGCTCGTGGGCGTCGTCGGGCTCGGCCTGCTGGCCGTGCCCATCCTGATCGGGACGAACGCGTTCTTCGCGGCGAGCGCCGGCTGCTCGGGGCAGCAGACCGGCACGGCCGGGCAGCCGGCCGGCAGCACCAAGGCCAAGTCGATCCCGGCCAACTACCTGTACTGGTACAAAAAGGTCGGGCAGCAGTATGGCGTGCCGTGGACGATCCTGGCCGGCATCGGGACGGTGGAAAGCGACAACGGCCAGACCACCCTGCCCGGCGTGCACAGCGGGCAGAACGGCTTCGGCGCGGCCGGGCCGATGCAGATCGGAATCGGCGGCGCGGCCGGCGATGCCTGGGGCGGCGCGGCGATCCACCCGGCCAGCCAGGTGGTCACCGGCGTTGCCGCCGACGAGGACGGCGACGGGGTCGCGAACGTCTACGACCCCGCCGACGCGATCGCGGGTACGGCTAAGTACCTGCTCGAGTTCCAAGTGCAGACCGACCCGTCGGCGGCGATCTTCGCCTACAACCACCTGCAGTCCTACGTGCAGAGCGTGCTGTACTACGCGGCCCAGTACGCGGGCGGCAACTTCTCCCTGGTGTCCGCGGTGATGCCGTCGGGCAGTTCGGTGGCCGGCTGCGCCCAGACGACCGGGGGCGTGCCCGCCGTCCAGGCGCCGACCCAGGCCGTGGCCACCGCCATCTCGTTTGCGGAGCAGCAACTCGGCAAGCCCTACCAGTGGGGCGGCACCGGGCCAGACGCCTTCGACTGCTCCGGCCTGGTGATGATGGCCTACCGGGCGGCCGGGATCGACATCGAACGGACCTCGCAGGCGCAGTGGGCATCCGAACAGCGAGTGCCTGCCTCCCAGGTCCAGCCGGGTGACCTGGTGTTCTTCGCCGGCTCGGACGGCACCACCACGGATCCGGGGCACGTCGGCCTGGTGATCGGGAACGGGAAGATGATCGAGGCGTACGCCACGGGCTTCCCGATCCGGGTGGCCAGCTACCTCAACCGCGGGGCGATCGGCTTCACCCAACCCTGGGCCCAGGCCGGAACCAGTCCCGCCGCGTCGACCGCACCGTCGACGGCCGGCATGCCAACCCCGGGCACCGCGATCTCTCCCTCCTCACGAGCCTCTGGCTGACCGGTTTGGTGGGTTATCGACCCTGATATGCCGTTGGCGGTATACCGTTTGCCAGGAGCGAGATACCTCAGGTAGCCATCGGCGGGAGAAGGAGTCCTCGCAATGCCGAACGGCTTCAGGCGCCTGCGCCTGGCGGGCACCGCATTGATCGTCGCGGCCGCGCTCGGCACGGTAGTCCCGGGCCAGGCGCTGGCTTCCGGGTCCGGCCAGCTACGGCCGGGCGCCGGATCCCTTGGCGGGCCTTTCGTGGCGCTCGGCGATTCCTTCGCCGCGGGGAACCTGATCCCGGCCAGCCCGTCGGGAACCCCGGCCGGGTGCCTGCGATCCAGTCATGACTACGGCGCCGACGCCGCCGCCGCTCTCCGGGTTACCAGGTACATCGACGCCACCTGCAACGGCGCCTCCACCACGAGCATGACCCAGCCGGAGCCGGTCCTGCGCGGCGTCAATCCGCCCCAGTTCAGTGCCCTGGCGGCCGACGACTCCGTGGTCACGCTGACGATCGGCGGCGAGGATGTCGGGTACACCGGCATCCTGGAAACCTGCGCCGCGCTGAGCCTGACCGACCTGTTCGGCGATCCGTGCCAGCGGCACTATACGGCGGGCGGCACCGACCGGCTCGCCGCCGCGGTCAACGCGACGGCGCCGAAGGTGGCCGCGGTCCTGCGGGGAATTCACGCCCGGGCGCCGCTCGCCCGCGTGCTGCTCGTCGGCTACCCGGACATCCTGCCCAGCCAGGGCGACGGCTGCTGGCCGGAGGTGCCCTTCGCCTTCGGTGACGTGCCGTACCTGCGCGGCGTGGAGATCAGCCTCAACCAGATGCTGGCGCGCACCGCGGCCGCGAACGGCGCGACGTTCGTCGACACCTACACGGCGACCATCGGCCACGACGCCTGCCAACCTCCGGCGGTCAAGGATGTCGAGGGGCTGATCCCGACCTCGCTCGCCTACCCGTTCCACCCGAACCGCCGCGGTGAACAGGTCATGGCCGCCCGCGTGCTCGCCGCCCTGCGCTCGTGACGAGCTACCTCACGGCCAGGATGATGAAGGAACCCAGGCCGGCCACCATGCAGTAGATGGCGAACGGCATCAGCGTGCGCTTGGGGTCACTCAGGTAGCGGACCAGGAACCTGAGCGCGAGGTAGGCGCCGACCCCGGACAGCACGCTGCCGAAGATCACCTATCCGCGGATCCCTGCGCCCAGCGGCCCGGTCAGGTCGCCGATCTTCAGCACGCCGACCGCCAAGATGACCGGAGCCGACAGCAAGAACGAGAACCGGGCCGCGTCCTGCTGGGACAGCCCCCGGAACATGCCGCTGACCATGACGATGCCGTCCCGGCTGATGCCGGGCAGCAGCGCCAGGATCTGCATCGCGCCGAGGCCTATGGCGGTCAGGAAGCCGATGCCGGTCAGTCTGCCGTCAGCCTGCACCGCGAGGCTCGCCTGTTCCTGCTTCAGCGCGCGCTGCCCGGAGGAGCGCCGGCCGCCTCCGATCGGACCGTGCCCGCCCACGGCGACGGTGGCCGTCTGCCGCTCGGCCGCCATCTGCTGATCAAAAGCCACCTGCTGCAGCTCGGCATCGGCGCGCGCCGCCGCGCTCGCTCGCCGGCCAGCAGGATCAGCCCGTTCACGAACAGGAACGATGAGGTAAGGAGCGGCCTGCTGAACACGGTACGGAACGTGTGCTCGAGCAGCAGCCCGGCGATGCCGACCGGGATGGTGGCCAGGATGATCATCCAGGCGAGCTTCTGGTCGGTGCCCTGCGGCTCGAATCGCCTGGTGCCCGGCTCGGGCGCGATGACGTGCCGGATCGAGGCGAAGAAGGCCCGGATGATCCGCGCCCAGTCCCGCCAGAAGAGGATCATAGCGGTGGCCGTCGCGACGTGCAGTCCGACGATGTACGCCAGGTACGGCGACTCGGCCTTCGAAACGTCTAGGTCCGTCTTCGCCTATAACCACCTGCAGTCGTACGTGCAGAGCGTGCTGTACTACGCCGCGCAGTACGCGGGCGGGAACTTCTCCGTGGTGTCCGCGGCGATGCCGTCGGGCAGTTCGGTGGCCGGCTGCGCCCAGACGACCGGGGGCGTGCCCGCCGTCCAGGCGCCAACCCAGGCCGTGGCCACCGCCATCTCCTTCGCCGAGCAGCAGCTCGGCAAGCCGCACCTGTGGGGCGGCACCGGGCCGGACGCCTTCGACTGCTCCGGCCTCATGATGATGGCCTACCGGACCGCGGGGATCGACATCACAGGGACCTCACAGGACCAGTGCGCGACCGAGCGGCGGATCCCTGCCTCCCAGGTCCAGCCGGGGGACCTGGTGTTCTTCGCCGGCTCGGACGGGACCACCACCTCGCCGGGGCACGTCGGCCTGGTCATCGGGAACGGGAAGATGATCGAGGCCTACGCGACGGGCACTGTCCACACAATGCCGACGGCCTGGATGGAGGGCGTGGCGGCCGAGTTCCTGGTAGCGCGGTTACTCGACGCGGGAAACCGCGCTCAGTGACCGGCGGGCACCCTGGACTCCTGCCGTACTAATGACAAGGGCCAACCGGCGGCCACATTAGGACGCCCGCGCGCCCGGCCGCGCCGCGTGCTTTCCGGACGGCTGCGTCCTGGAGATTGACACGATCTCCATGCGCGCGCCCATGCCCTCCACCATCGTCGCTGTGTGGAGCAGCGAGATCTTGGCGAAGGCGAATAGTGAGTTGACCGTTACTGGTATCCCGTCTTTGAGCATGATGCCGAAAACCAGGACCGGGGTGCTGAACGACCTGTCGAGGGGGTGGCCCGGGGCGAGCTGCTGGAGTTTGGCCAGGAACTTCTCTCGGGCTTCGTGGTCATAGCGCAGGGTTTCGATGGCGACCCGGCCTTGGGCGAACAGGTGGTTGAGCGGCGCGGTGCTGTCTGCCTTCTTGACGCATACGAACTGGCCGGCCGACCCGAGTGCATCGGCGATTTCCAGTCCGCCGCCGCGCAGGCGTCTCGTGCGCACGGTGTCCTTGTCGAGCAGCACGTACCCGTTCTGCTTAGCGATTTCCTTGTTGTACCAGTCTTCGTCATGATCCTCACCTCCGCCGCCGGACTTCGTCCATGGCGGCAGCGTGACGCTAGCGGGATGGGCTAGGAGTTCGGCGATCCTGGACTCGACAGTGGTCAGGTATTCCGCGCCGATCTCGTACCACTGGCCTTGCCAGTAGAAGTAGTGAACGATCCCCTCGGAGACCTCGGCCGTCAGCCAGTTGTCGGCCGGGACCTTCCGGCTCAGCGGCTGAGCGGCTTCGGTGTCGGCAAACATCTCGACCCGGCCCGTGCGCAGTGCCGACAGGCGGTCTCCTTCCGGCTGGTGCCTGACAGCCGCGACGAGTTGGCCAGCGTCCAGCTCGTCGCACATCTCGGAGTTGCCCGCGAGCGTCACCCTGAAGCACTCGGCGAACTCGAACCTGTCCCGGCATTCGCCCGGCACGGCCAGGGCGATGCGGCTCGGCTCCGGCCCGCCGATCATGGCGTCGAGTTGCGCGTCGAGGTGCTGGGCCAGGTCAGATTTCGGGCTGACCGGGCGGACCTGGGCGATGAACCCGAGCCCGGGAAGCGGGTCTGGCCGCGCGCATACCTTCTCGATGCTCTTGAGATCCTCCATCAGCCCGTGGGCCGTGCTCGCCAGGTGCAGCTTGACCGAGCGGTCGCTGCCGGTGATGTGCGCTGGCCGTTTCCGGTCCCTGGTGAAGGTGAGCGGGACGCCGGTGATCTGCCCGGAGATCTTGCTGACGATCTCCCCGAACTGCTCGATGCCGAAGCCGCGTATGTGCTCGCCGCTGGTGGCCGAGTTCTCGTCCGTGCGGCCGCGGGCGTCCATCAGCTGGCGGCGGACCTTGGTGATGCGCTCCTCGTCCAGGCAGCGAACCGCGAACTCGATGCCGAAGCCGGGATCGATCCGGGCCGGGTTGATCATCAAGTGCCCCATGCCGTAGGCGAGGCCGTAGACCGCAGACTCGGTCCGCGTCAGCAGGAGGCCGAAGGCAGTCCTGTTCTCCTCGGTGACATCCTGGCCCGTGAGGGCGCTCAGCGGGTCGCACCAGTCCGCCGTTCCGGGGGCGACGGTGTGCCGGTAACGAGCAGCCCGCGGATTCCGTCCTGGTAACCAGGCGGCTCGTGAACCCGTCCCGGTCCAGATAGCGGGCGAGGACGAAGCAGGTAAGGTCCTCTTCCGCGGCTGGTCCGCTGCAGCGAAGCCGATAAAGCGAAGTCTTGCGCGTTGTTGATGCCTTCTTGGCGGCGACCTGATCGCCGCTGTCCTTCGTGATGGTCATGTTGTCTCCGTGTCACCGATGGCGGCACAGTCCGTGATGCAAGACGTGAGCATAGTCGGCCTTGTGAACACTGTAGCCAATATTCACAAAACTTGCCTTCGGTGGTGTCCCCGAGTAAAGTCGCCGCATGGACTCGGGCCAGCGCGAGGAGATGACCGCGGCCGCGATCGCGCGGCTGGCGGGGGTCGGGCGTGCCGCCGTGTCCAACTGGCGGCGCCGGTACCCGGAATTCCCGAGGCCCGTGGGCGGCAGCCTCACCAGCCCGACGTTCGACCGCGCCGAGGTTGAGGCGTGGCTGAGGACCACCGGCAAGGCTGATCAGCTGGCCACTGCCGGGCAGACGGCCACCGGCACCCAGCGGATCAGCGAGCCGGAGCGCTCGATTACCGACCTGGAGCCGGGCGACCTCCTCGCCAGGTCCATGGCCGCGTTGCTGCCCCGCGAGACTGTCGTCGGCAGGCCGAACGAGGACGAGGCCGAGCCAGAGTCCTTCGTGGACACGTCCGAAGACTTGCCCGTCGTGCTCGACCCGGCCTGCGGCTCGGCGACAGCGCTGCTGGCTGTGGCGGACCGGTTCGGCGACCGGGTAAAGCTGGCAGGCCAGGAGATCAGCCAGGACTACGCACGGACCGCGCGACTCAACTTGAGCGGCAACGCGAACGGCGCGGCATACGAGGTCCACGCCGGCGACTCGTTCCTGGACAACCAGCTCGCTCGGTACCTGGGCAAGGCGGCGGCCGTGGTGTGCGTGCCGCCGTTCGGCTCGCCGCAGTGGCCGGAAACCGAGCTGACCACGGACCCGCGCTGGGAGTTCGGCATCCCGGCGCCGCGAGACGGCGAACTGGCCTGGGTCCAGCACTGCTACGCGCACCTGAAGCCGCGGGGCGTCGCCGTTGTCGCCGTGTCCCAGCGGACCTGCGTGCAGCACTCCGGGGAGGGGATACGCGCAGCCCTGGTCCGTTCGGGAGCATTGCGGGTCGTGATCGCCCTGCCGCAGGGCATGACGTCCGTACCCGGCACGGACCTCTGCCTGTGGCTCCTGCGGCGGCCCTACGGCGAGCCGGACCAC
>Ga0208565_1000219_pt1 | contig 46592 bp, 41 predicted proteins | sample Sb_taG_7_FD_187706 | JGI IMG/M metagenome (GOLD analysis project Ga0208565, IMG submission 187706) | Peat soil microbial communities from Weissenstadt, Germany - Sb_50d_2_FS metaG (SPAdes) (version 2) | ecosystem: Environmental > Terrestrial > Soil > Wetlands > Peat | place: Germany... | reverse complement strand
GCTACCGCTCACCGAGCAGCAGATCCTGGCCGCGATGCCGGACTGACCACGATGTGCTGACCGGGCTGTGCTGCCCAGATCCCAGCGCTGCCCGGATCCCAGCGCTGCCCGGATCCCAGCGCTGCCCCCTGCGCCTTCTCTGGAGCGCTGACCCGGGATCTCGACCTGAGTATTGACACCGCTTACATAGCTGTCTAGCGTGATCAGCGAGCACGTGATGTAAGCGGTTTCATAGTGGCTGGGTGACCTTCGATGACGACGGTTTACGATGTCGCGCGGGTGGCGGGAGTTTCCACCGCCACGGTCTCCCGCGTCATGCGCGAGTCCAGCCTGGTCCAGCCGGAGACGCGCCAGCGGGTGCAGGCCGTGATCGAGGCTCTCGGCTTCGTGCCCGACGCCACGGCCCAGGGGCTCAGCCGTCGCCGTAAGGACATCATCGGCCTGGTGGCCCTGGAGCGTGGCGCCGGTGAAATCGACATCGAGCGCGAAAGCCTGCTGTTCGTCGACCAGGTCGTGCACGCGGCGGAGGCGGTGCTGCGGGACACCGAATACTCGCTGCTGCTGACGTTCGGTGCCAAGGGCCAGTCGTTCGAGCGGCGCGTCCGGGCCCTGTCCGGCAAGGTCGACGGCCTGCTCGTCGCCGAGGAGGTCCTGAACACGCCGGATCTGCGTCGGCTGGCGGGGCGGATACCGGTCGCGGTCATCGCGGGACGGCGTGACGAGACCGAGCTGGACGTGGTGCTCGCGGACAACGTGGGCGGCATTACCGCGCTGGTGTCGCACTTGTCCGGACGGCACCGGTACCGGCGGCTGTGTTTCGTCACCGGGCCGCCGGACGCGCCGGACGCCCGGGAACGGCAGGCCGCGTTCGAGGACGCGGTGCTGGCCAGCCGCGGTTGTGTCATCGATCAGGTCGTCCACGGGGACTTCTCCGAAGCCAGCGGGACCGAGGCGGCCCGTGTGCTGCTCACCCGCACGTCACTGCCGCAGGCCGTGGTCTGCGCCAATGACCAGATGGCCATCGGCGTGCTGCGCGAGTTCCAGCGCGCGGGCATCGCGGTCCCGGCGGACGTGGCGCTGACCGGGTTCGACGACGTGTACCCGAGCCGGCTGGTGGACCCGCCGCTGACGACGGTGAGCCAGCCGCTGCGCGAACTCGGCGTCCGTGCGACCCGGCGGCTGCTGGCCAGGATCGAGGACCGGGCGCTGCCCCCTCAGACCAGCGTGCTGCCGACCCGGGTCGTCATCCGGGCCAGCTGCGGATGCGTTCCCCCGGCCGCGACGGCCGGCCGGGCCTAGCAGAGCCGGGCCTAGAGGAGGAGGACACCACCACAAGCGGGAGCGGGGACACACCGGTTAATCCCGAAAGGAGCATCGCCGTGCGCAAACATCTGGACTGGCTGACTGGGGCGGGGACAGGGGGCGCGGCTCGTGCGGGCAGGGTTACGCGGCGGGCGGCGGTGGTGCTGATCACCGCGCTCGCCCCGGCGGCTGCGCTGCTGGCGACGGCGGGCAGTGCGTCCGCCACCACCGTCCCGCCGCCGCCTTCGGGCTGGACGACCACGTTCAGCGACAGCTTCTCCTCTTCGGCTGGATCCGGGGTGGACTCCAGCTGGACCTACGACCAGGGCACCCAGTATTCCGGCACCGGCTGCGCCGCCAACTGGGGCACCGGCGAGGTCGAGCGCAACACCAGCTCGACGGCGAACGTCGCCGAAGACGGAAGCGGCCACCTCAACATCACCCCGGTGGACTCCGGCGGATCCTGGACGTCGGGCCGGATCGAGACCGTGGCCGACAACTTCGCCGCCCCCGCCGGGGGCGAGCTGGAGGTCAGCGCCTTGATCAAGCAGCCCAACCCGGGCAGCGGGCTCGGCTACTGGCCGGCCTTCTGGATGCTCGGTGCGGGCTTCCGCGCTAGCGGCGCCGGCACCTCAGGCACCATGGACTGCGCCAACTGGCCGTCGACCGGTGAGATCGACATCATGGAGGACGTCAACGCGCTGTCCGAGGTGGCGGGCACGCTGCACTGCGGCGTGGACCCCGGCGGTCCGTGCAACGAGACGACCGGCCAGGGCAGCGGGCTGGTATCGTGCTCCGGCTGCCAGACCGGGTACAACACCTACTCGGTCATCGTGAACCGGACCAACACCAGCAACGAGTCGATCACCTGGTACCTCAACGGGAACGCTTACCACACCGTCACCGAAAGCCAGATCGGCACGTCAGCCTGGCAGGCCGCCGTGGACCACGGGTTCTTCCTCATCCTGGATGTCGCCATCGGCGGCGGCTTCCCGAACGGCGTCTGCAACTGCACCACGCCGGCCAGCTCGACCAGTTCCGGCGCGGCCATGAGCGTCGGATACGTGGCCGTCTACCAGACCTCCGGCAGCGGCAGCGGCGGCGGAGGCGGCAGTGGCGGCGGTACGTCGTGCACGACCACCGCGACGGCGGACATCTCCGCCGACTGCTACACCGGCAGCCAGGGCACGATCGACGTCACGTCCACCGGGGACAGCGATCCCAGCGGCGTGGACTCAAACCAGGTCGCCCAGCTGGCCAACGGCGACTACCTGGAATACGGCGGCATCAACTTCGGATCCGGATCGACCCAGTTCGACGCCAGGGTGGCCTCCGGAGCCGCCGGCGGAGTGAGCGGCCTGGTGGAGGTGGTGCTGGACAACCCGGCCAACGCCCCGGTGGGCAGCTTCGCGGTGGCCAATACCGGCGGCTGGACATCCTGGCGGACCATCCCGGCGAACATCTCGACCGTGACCGGCACCCACACTGTCTACCTGGAATTCTCTTCCGGCGCGGGCGGTGATCCGCCCTTCGTCAGCCTGCATTACTTCAATTTCCCGGCCTCCTAGGCTGGAACCGGCGGCGGGGACCCGATCGGGTTCCCGCCGCCGGCCTTCTTACGCCGAACGACCCTTCTTACGCCGAACGATCCAGCCAGCCCGCGATGCTACGGCCAAGCGTCGGTATCGGGAGCGAGCCGTGGTCCAGGACAGCGGCGTGGAAGGCGGGCAAGGAGAACGCCGGGCCCAGGCGCCTCTGGGCATCCTCCCGGATCCGGAGGATCTCGAGCTTGCCGGTGAGGTAGGCGAGAGCCTGCCCCGGCATTACCACGTACCGGTCGATCTCGGCGGCGAGGACCTCCTGTGCCATGGGGACGTGCGCCACCAGGAACTCCAGGGCCCGCTCCCGGCTCCAGCCGAAGGCGTGGATGCCGGTGTCCACCACCAGCCGGGCGGCCCGCATCAGCGACGAGCTGACCGAGCCCAGCAGCGCACGGTCGTCGGTGTACAGCCCGGCTTCCTCGGCGAGCTGCTCGGCGTACAGGCCCCATCCCTCCGAGAACACGGTGACGCTGCGCTGGCGCTGGAGGGCGGGCAGGTCGGCGAGCAGCTGAAGGCGGGAGAGCTGCAGATGGTGCCCGGGTACCGCCTCGTGGAAGGCCACCACTTCGAGGTCCCATCCGGTGCCGGGGGTGGGCCGCTCGGTGTTGAACCAGAATGTCCCGGGCCGGCCGCCGTCCAGGCGGGGCGGGGTGTAGTGCGGCGCGGCGCCGCTGGTGGCCACGACCTCCGGCATGGGCGTCACGTCGCACGGCGGCGGAAGCGGATCAGGGAAAACCTCCGATGCCCGCGCCTCGGCCCGCCGTACCGCGACCGCCGCCTGGCGGATGGCCTCCTCCGGCGGGATCTTCCCTGCCGAGTCCCGCACCGCGGCGAATACCTCATCCAGCCCGGAAAGCCCCAGTCCAGCGCCCAGCTTCACGGCCCGGGCCTCCAGCGCGGCGACATGATCCAGGCCGGTCTGGTGCAGTTCTTCCGGGGACAGCGGCAGGGTGGTATACATCCGGACCGCCCGGCCGTAATCTTCCTCACCGCCAGGCAGGTAGACCAGTCCGGCTCGTTCGGACGGCCGGGCCTGCGGGAGCAGCTCCTTGATGGTGGCGACCCACCGCGCCAGCGCCGGCTTCAGTACCTCCTCGGCGGCCGCCCGGCGTTCTTCTTCCCACGCCGCCGCTCTGGGCCACCCCTGCGGCGGCTGGGGGGAAAGGGCCGGTCCGGGGGCGGGTGCGGCCAGGACGCCCTCGGCCCAGGCGATGGCCTGCTCGACGAGCGGAGCGACCGGGAGCCGCCCCTTTCTTGCTCCAGCCCGCAGCCGTCCGCTGAGCTGGTCGAGCCAGATGCCGCTGCGCCGCAGGCGGGTCAGGTAGGCCTCGGCGGCCACCGGGTCGACCAGGACGGTCCGGGCGGCCAGCGCCAGGAAGGTCGGCGGCCCCGCATACGGCATGGCGGTGACCGTGTGCTCCGCCCGGGCCGAATCGATGCTCGCCAGCTCCTGGGTGACCGCCTCCTTCGTGCAGTCGAGCGTGACGGCATCGGCCGGCGTGAGTTCCCCAGGTGCGATCCCGTCGGCCGCCCGGAGGAACTGTTCGATCTCGGCACGCCAGGTCTGCGCGCCCGCCTCGCTCTCGTCCGGGACCAGATCGTCGTACCCGGGAATGCCGTACATGGTGGCAGCGAAGGGATTCTCATCGAGCCAGCGCTGGTGGAAGCGGTCGGCTAGGTCACGTACCGGGCTCATGGGACCTTCCGTGATCGGTCATCATCCTCCTAATTGAACTCCAGTGGCCCGTCCGGCCGAAGCTTAACGCGCGACCGCCAGACACCCGCCGCCACATCACGATCATGACGCACGCGAGGCGTGCAGGACCTGGTCGATGGCCGCGATGATGACCTGGGCTGACCCGTCGATGGCCTGTGCCACCGGGCTGGCCGGGTTGCTGAGCTGGCCGGCTATCTGGGCCGCCGACAGGCCCGCGAGTACCTGCGGGTTGTACTGCGCGCCCGCCAGGATGTACCGGTTGGCGATGTCGAGGAACGGGACTGCCCCGGACTGGTCGGCGCTGTTGACGTAGGGAGGCACGTCGAAGGCGTCGATGAGCCTGGTGTCCAGCGGGGTCTGGGCCTGCAGCGGGCGGCCGGCGTTGTCCGCGAGCTCGGTCGTCCGCAGCGTGAGTTCCGTGCTCCGGTAGACCGCCGTCCGGAACGAGAGCGTGGCGGTGTCCGGGTACACGTCGGTGGCCGATGATGTCGTGGCGCCGAGGTGGCTCCAGGTGCCGAAGCGGGACAGGGCGACGGCCAGCGACCAGCGTTCGGCCGCGCAGAACGGACAGGATTCTTCGCTGACGAAGACGATGGCCGGCTTGCCGCCGATGGTCAGCGGCGGACCGGACGTTTTGACCGTCTGCAGCGGGGTGATCGCCTGGCCGGGGCTCACTCCGGTGAGCACGGCGGCCGGAACGGTGGTGACCTGCCGGACCACGGCGGGGGACGCCTGCGATTCGCTGGCGACCAGACGGGCAGGGGTAGAGGTCAGCTTGACCGCGACCAGTGTCACTACGACAGCCAGCACGGCGGCGACCGCCCCGATGGCCGCCAGGAAACGCCGGCGTGCTTCGGTGCGCTTGCGGGCGGCCCGTTCGGCGGCGATCCGCTCGCGGGCGCGCCGCCTGGCCTGAGGGCCTTGCCGCGGCCCGGCTGACTTGCCGCCCGCACGGTCGTGACGGGTGTTTGCCACCTGATCTTCCCTTCTTCCGGCGGCATGGCTGGAGGCCGCCGGTCTCCGGCTCCGTTCTACTAACACGTATAGGAATCACGAGCTGTTCATGTCATCGCTGGCCGAGTGGGCGGGAACGCCATGCTCGGGGCCGGCCAGGGCGTGATCATCCGGGTCGGCTGTACTCGGGCGCGCGCCGCGCGGCAGGCCGGTTCTGTCCGGCCGCGCTCGCGGCGGGGACCCGGCTGAGCCAGACGGCGAGCACCATGAGCAGGATGATCAGCGTCTCCACGCTGAGGGCGGCGATGCCCAGCGGGCAGCGCCAGTTGCCGACATCGCCGTGGTCGCGGCCGCCCTGCTGGTAGGAGCTGATGGCCGGGTGTCGTCGCAGTCACGGGGATCTCCTTCACATGCCGAGTCAGCCAGCCGTCGGCGCGCAGGGCCAGGTGTCCGCCCGCGTGCCGGCAGGCGTGAGAGAGCCGATCTTTACTAAAGCTGGTAGTAGATTTTCTATTCATCCGAACGAGGTGGCCCCATGCTCGGACCAGCCGCCGCGCCCCGGTCGGCGGAGAGCTGTGCTTGACCGAGGAACATGGCGTCAAGGACGCCGAGCGAATGCCGGATGTCGGTCCGGCGGCCGGGTGTCAGGGACGGTGGTGCGCCGTAGCCGTACATCTGCCGGGCCCAGCGCGGGAGCACCGCGATCGCGGCGTCGCGGATGTCCTGCCAGATCTCCGCGGTGTCCTCGTCCAGGCCCGGTGGATCGAGCAGGTAGGCCATCGATTCGGCGGCCGCTGGCGTACAGCGCAGGCCTGGCCGGACCGACGCGATGTACAGGTCAAGCTCGGGAACGTTGGACGGCACCAGCCGGCGGGGCACGCCGGTGAGCTCGGCGGCCGTCACCATCTCCGCGACGTAGCGATTGCTGTCCGCGGCAGAAAGCGGTCCCGACCAGGTTTCCGGCGGCCAGGACGGAGTCGACCAGCGCCCCATGCACCCACAGCAGCAGAGCAGGATCGCCCGCCGCGTATGGGCGGCTGGTAACCGCGTCGGTGCCGCGGACATGATCATGGATGCGCCGCACCCGGGCCGCAGCGTGCAGGGCCGCGGCCCGGTCGCCGAAGGTGACCACGGTGAGGTACGCCATGGTGGCGGCGAGCCTGCCGACGGGATCCCGGCGCCAGCCATGCTGATCGGCACCGGCGATCGCCAGCGGATGCAGCGCCTGCATCAGCAGGGACCGCAGGCCCGCCACGGGCGAGGCCAGGTCAGCGCTCATCCGCCAGGTGACGCTGGCGGGTCCGAAAAGGCCGTCGTCCCCGGCGCCTTCCGGCACGCCAGACGCAAACGCAGCCGCCGAGCGATCGATCAGGCTGGTCGTGGTCGCGTACAGATCCGTCGTGTCAGCCAAGCTAACCAGCTCCCTCGCAGGCACCGCAGCGCCCGAGTCGGTCAACGTCCGGTCGAGCCTGGCCAGGTTGGGATGGACAACCCTCAGTCGGCTCAACTACTAACACGGATAGGAGTTAACGACTGTTCACGGCCGGCGGCTGACGATCGGATACCCGCGGCGGCCGCCCGCGGTGACCGGGCCGGCCGGCAGTGCCCTAGTCGGCGAACGGCGTCCCCCGTCGGAGTTCCGCCAGGACGGCCAGCCGTTGCAAGATGGCGGCCGGCGGCTCTCCTGTCGCCTCATGCAGCTCGTTCAGCAGCACCGCGGAGATCACGTGCAGGCCGGCCATGAAGTCTCCCAGGCCGTCCGCGTCGACCGGAGTGAGCGCGTCTGCCGCCCACGCTGCCAGCTCCGGTGAGTCCAGGCCCGCGGTGAGCAGCGCGATCGCCAGCTGCATGGCGGCAGCCATGGTCTCGCCGGACGCGGCTTGCGCCTGCGCCTTCTGGTCACCGCCGGTGTCTGATCCCGGCGCCTGCCGGACGATCCCGCGATCCTCGCGGCGGCGTCCCCGCCAGCGGAGGCGTCTGGCCGGGGCGTCCGTCGTGTGGTCCGCGCGCACGGCGGGCGGTCCGGGCAGACCATTCTGGCGATGGATCCTCATACCTGGCAACACGGGGCCGGGCGGGAGATTGTTCACTCCGGCGGCCGGCTCACGCTAAGCGCCCGGAAGCCTTCCCAGAGCGAGCGCGACCACCGCCGGGGTCAGCGCCAGCAGCACCGGGAGCAGGGCGAGCGCCGCGGCGGCGGCGCCGAGCAGTTGCCGCCGGGCCCGCCCCAGCGGCTCGGCGGGGCCCAGGATCCGGTGAATCCGCTGGACCGAGTCGGTGGCACCCGCGGCGAGGGCCGGCGCGGGACTGGCGGCGGTGGCGAGGACGACCAGGGCCGTGGCGAGCAGCCGAGGATCGCGGGCCCGGGTGGCCACGTCGTCGGCGTGCAGTTCCACCAGCCGGGCTACCTGCTCTTCGGCGTCCCGCATCAGCGGCAAGAACGGGAGCACCTCGTGGCCGATCCTCGCCAGGGCCAGCAGCCGGTGATGACGGCCGGCCAGGTGAGCTCGCTCGTGCGCCAGGACCGCATCCAGCTGGCCGGGATCCAGCGCCCGCACCGCGCCGGTGGTCAGGATCACCGTGGGCTGCCGGCCTGCGACGCAGTAGGCAGCCGGCTGGGAATGCTCCACCAGCACGGCTCCCAGGGCCGGCTCGGGCCGCCCGACCAGCCGTGCGGTCTGCGCGTGCCGCAGCGCCTGCCGCCCGGCGGCGCGAAGGTGGGTTATCGCGGTGAGCACGGTCCGGGCGGCGACGGCGCCCGCCAGGGTGAGGCCCAGCCCGGCGACGGTGGCGCCGCCGGGGGTGCCGTAGGTGGCGCGGAGCCGGTGCACGCAGGCTCCGATCAGGTGACTCAGCCCCCCGCCGAGGGCGGTCGCATGAACGGCCAGCGTCAGGCCGGCCAGTCCGAGCGCGGCGATGACCGACCACCCGGCGGCCAGGTAGGTGACGATGGCCAGCAGAGGCGCCCGGGCCGTCCACCCGGCCCGGCCGAGCATCCTGGACCCCAGGATGCCCAGGCAGGCAGCGTAGGCCACCAGCACCGCGGCGACGGTCACCGGGACTCGCCGGCCTTGGGTTCGCCGGCCTTGGGTTCGCCGGCCTTGGGTTCGCCGAGCGCCTGGTCGAGCGCCTCGCGCAGCAGCGCCGCGTCGTGCGGGCTCATCTGGAGCGCGAAATGCGCCAGCGCCGTGCGGTGGTCCGGGCTGGTGGCCAGCGCGTCGCTCATCAGCGCCGCGGTGTAACCGGACCGGGACCCCGTGGGCTCGTAGCGCCAGGCCCGGCCGTCCCGCTCCCGCCGCAGCCACCCCTTGCGGTACAGGTTCTCCATGACCGTCATCACCGTGGTGTACGCCGGCGCCCGGTCTTCATGCAGAGCGTCGACCATCTCGCGCACCAGCACCGGCCGGCCCCACTCCCACAACCGGTCCATGATCACGGCTTCCAGCTCACCGAAACGTCGCATCCTCACTCCCGAACATGGCCCTGCCAACGGTGCGCCCGCCATTATCTACTATCACGCATAGAACAAGCCTAAGGTTCAGGACGGCATCTCTTTTTCTTCCGGTTTCTTCGGGCCAGGGACCACAGCATGGCCAGCGGTGCGGGGACCTCGTCGAACGAAGTCGGCCACAGGTGAACATAGCCATCTTACTATTCGTGTTAGTAGACATGGCTGCTATCACAGATGCTTCCCTGGACGGGCTGCGCGGCGACCCCGATGCCGCGATCCGCCAGCTGTACTCGCACTACGCCAAGGCCCTGCACGGCTACGTCGAGCAGTTCTGCCCGGACCGGGCGAGCGCAGATGACATCGTGCAGGAAACCTTCATCCGGGCCTGGCGTCACCTGCCCCAGCTGAGCGCCAATGACCGGCCGGTCGGGCCATGGCTGTTCCGGGTCGCGCGCAACTTGCTGATCGACGCGAACAGGGCCGCACTGGCCCGGCCGATGACGGTGCCGGGGCAATCGGCCGGAGAGACCGGGACCGATTCTGGATTGGAGGAGATCCTGGACCGGCAGCTTGTTTCCGCCGCGCTCCAGCACCTGTCGCCCGCGCACCAGAGCGTGCTCGTGGAGACCTTCTACCGGGGCGGGACCATGGCGGCGGTCGCCCGCGAGCTCGGCATACCGCACGGCACAGCCAGGTCACGGCTGCACTACGCGCTCGGTGCCATGCGCAAGCAGCTCGAAGAGCACGACGCAACCGCGGCGTCCTGATTGAACAACTGCCTGCCCTGGGATACCGCGGCCACCGATGCCGATGGCGGGAAGACCGCGCCTGCCGCGGGAACCCAGGTCGTTCGGCGCCTGATCGTGGTGATGCTGCTCACCGCGGCAGCCCTGGACCTGACCCGGTGCGGCCTCGTCATGGCGGCGGCCCGGTGCCCGGCACCGACCGCCGGGCTGGTCACCGCCGGGCTGGCCGCGGCCACGCTGACCGCGCGGACCGCGCGCGGATGCCGGGCTGGTCACCGCTGGGCAGGCTGGGCAGCATTGCTTATCGGCGTCGTGTCGGCCCCGCAAGCGGCCGCGTCCGGCTTCCGTAGCCCCTACATGATTCCCGACTCGGCCACCGCCGCCCTGGGAATACTCCTGGCCATCACCATCCTGGCGACCGCGGGCCGGATGGGCCGCCGGGACCCGACGCAGCAAATCCTCCTGCCATCCGTCCCGCCCATGAAGGCCAAGAAGCGATGACCAGCGACGCCAGTGCGTTCTCTCCAGCCCCTACACGTGATGCGCCTCACGGAGGAGAGCTGAGAGCTCGTCCGTTCATCGAATACTCGCCAGGCACTAAACGTGGTAGTAGGTGACCGTGGCGACACTAGGGCTAACCGAGGTAGGGAGCCGAGCTGAGAACGCGCTCGGCTCCGCAGCCGTGCTGGCCGGGCAGCCCGATTCCGTCTGCTGCCTCGGTGTCCTTGGAGCACGTGGTCCATTCCCAGTGGTAGGCGTCATTGCCGATCCGGAACGAGAACGTGACCGTTTCGCTGAATTCGTCCGCCGCAATGCGGTGGGCCGCGGTGAAGTGGCCACTGCCGGCGCCTAGCGTCAGCCATTGCGGCGGCGGTGGCTCTTTGCCCGACGACAGGTTGACGCCGAAGTACGCATACCAGGGCTTGGCCATCTCGGCCTGCAGCGCCGAAGGCGGTACGTAATTGTCCGTGAACAGCGACTCATGGCAGACCGGGCGGCCGCACGTCTGCGTATACTCCGACGCTCTGCCGATGACGACGTAGATAGTGGCCATGGCCGAGGTGCCGAGGGGCGCCGACGCGGTGCTGCTCGGGAGCAGCTCTACCCGGTAGCGCGTCGCCAGGGCCGGGCTTACCTGGAATTCGTAGCTGGCCGTGGTCCCCGCCGGGTGCAAGATGACCGAGCCGACCTGGGCCGGCGCGTGGTGGTAAGGGAACGGCTGGGCATACAACTGAGCGACCTCGCCGCTCGCGGCTTTCCTGATGGTGCCGAAGACCCGGGCGTTCGCCAGCTTGCTGCCGTGGTACACGACGTACACATCGCCGCTGACGGCCGCCTCGGCCGATTTCACCGAGATCGGCACGGCCACCGGAGGGCGGGCCTTGCTCCCGGCCAGGAGGCCCGCGGTCAGGCCCGCAGCGGCCACGATGATCGCGGCCAACGCGGCCACGACGACACGGCGCCGTGGCCGCCGGGGCGGCTGCGCCGTGTCAGTGGCTGGAGGGACATGGCCGGGGCCCGTGAAGGCGTTCCGCGCGGCCGGGATGCTCGTTTCCGTGGCCGGCGGGTCAGCCACGCCAGAGGCCGGGTTCAGCGCGGCCGTCTCGGCCGCCCGGCCGCTGTGCGGCGCGGCGCCCTGGGCGGCCGGCTGGGCGATCTCGGTGGGCGGATGCGCCGCCTCCGCCATGGCTCTGGGACCGGAATCGTAGGGCGGGAAGCCGAACGCGTCACGCAGGGCATCGGCGAACTGCCCGCAGCTCGCGTACCGGTCGCCCGGTGCCTTGGCCAGGGCCTTCGACAGGACGCCGTCGACCGCCTGAGGAAGGCCCGGCCGGCGGGACGTCAGCCGCGGCGGAGACTCCGACAGGTGGGCGTACATCACGGCCATGGGCTCGTCACGGCTGAACGGCGGCGCTCCGGTCAGCAACTCGAAGGCCGAGCAGGCCAGCGCGTACTGATCGGCCCGGCCGTCTACCCGCCGGCCCATGATTTGCTCTGGGGCCATGTAGTCCAGCGTCCCCATGACGTCTCCGGCCCGGGTCATCCCGGACGTGGACGCCACCGCTTTGCTCAGCCCGAAGTCCGACAGGTAAACGTGATCGGGCCGCCCGGGCAGCACGTCCATCAGCATGTTCGACGGCTTCACGTCACGGTGCAGCAATCCGGCGCCGTGTGCGGCGTCCAGCGCCGAGGCCACCGGCGAGATTATCGCGGCCACCCGGCCCGGCGGCAACGGTCTCTCCCGGTACAGCAGCGAGTGGGCATCCCCGCCGGCCACGTACCGCATGGCGATGAAGAGCACGCCGTCCGCCTCGCCAGCCGTGAAGACCGGGACGATGTGCGGATCATCGATAGCCGCCGCCGCTCGCGACTCGCTGATGAAGCGCCGCTGAAATTCCGCGTCGCCCGCCAGCGTCGGCGCGAGAATCTTCAGCGCCACCAGCCGGCCAAGCCCTTCATCACGGGCCCGGAACACCACGGCCATCCCGCCCTGGCCGATCCGTTCCTCGAGCCGGTAACCCGCAATGCGCGAGCCTGCCGCGAAGCCGGCTACGAAGCCGCCGGCCGATCCGGGATCATCACTACTCACCACGCCTCCCCCCCGCTCAGGACATGGCGAGTTGGCGGATACCGCGAAGCCCCAATCTGGAATATTTCACGCCAAGCCCAAGCGAATCTGTCGTACCTGGACCTGATCGTAGCCGTCCCACGCCCGGACCGAAATGGCCGGGAAAGGGACCGAGCGTGATACCCGGGCCCGTTCGGTACAAAGAGGGTGCGGTGAGATCAGGCGGCCGTCAGGCGCCGGGCGATGTCCTCTCGCAGCGCCTTCTTGTCGATCTTGCCGACCTTGGTGGCGGGCAGCTCGGCGATGATCTCGAGCCGTTCGGGCCACTTGAACGTGGCGACGCCGGCCGCGGCCATGGCCTGCCGGACGTCTTCGAGGGTGAGGGTGGTGCCCGGCTCCAGGACGGCGTAGAGGCAGACCCGCTCGCCGACGTCGGGGTCGGGCATGGCGATGGCCGCGACCTGGGCGATCTGGGGCAGCTGGTAGGCGAGGTTCTCGACCTCCTCCGCGCTGATCTTCTCGCCACCGCGGTTGATCATGTCCTTGTCCCGGCCTTCGACGACGAGGTTGCCGTCGGGGCGGCGGCGGACGATGTCGCCGCTGCGGTACCAGCCGTGGGCCGTGAAGGCCTGCGCGTTCTGTTCGGCCGCCCGGTAGTAGCCGCGGGGCGTGTACGGTCCGCGGGTCAGCAACGCGCCCGGGGTGCCGTCCGGGACGTCCCGGTCCAGCTCGTCGACGACGCGGACCTCGTCGCCCTCGCTCATCGGCCGGCCCTGGGTGGTGCAGATGACGTCCTCGGGGTCGTCGAGCCGGGTGTAGTTGAGCAGCCCCTCGGCCATGCCGAACACCTGCTGAAGGGTGGCGCCGAGGACCGGGCGGACGGTCCGGGCCACCTCATCGGCGAGCCGGGCCCCGCCGACCTGCAGCAGCCGCAGGGTGGTGACGTCGTCGGCGCCCTTCTCCGCGGCGTGGGCGAGCCATCGTTGCGCGACCGCGGGCACCGCGGCGGCGACGGTGACGCCTTCCGCCGCGATCGTCGCGAACACCCGCTGGGGCTCGGGCGAGGGGAGCATGACCACCCGCCCGCCGGCCAGCATCGTCCCCAGGACTCCCGGGCAGGCCAGGGGAAAGTTGTGCGAGGCCGGCAGGGTGCCCAGGTAGACGGTTTCCGGGCCGAGTCCGCACAGCTCGGCGCTGGCCCGCGCGTTGTACGCGTAGTCATCGTGGGTGCGGGCGATCAGCTTCGGCAGCCCGGTCGTCCCGCCGGAGAGGAGGAAGACGGCCACCGTCCGGCTCGAGGGCTGGTCGGCGTCCCAGCGCGCACGGTGCGCGCCGGTGTCTCCCGGCTCGGCACACAGCGCGGTCAGGTCAACCTGGCCCGGGCGCACCGGACCGCCGGCGACCAGGACGAGCTCGAGGGTCTGTGACCCGGCTCGCAGCTCGTCGGCCAGCCCCGCGTGGTCGAAGCCGCGCAACGTCGACGGCACGGCGATCGCCGCCGCCTCGCTGTGCGCCGCCAGGTAGGTCAGCTCCTGCTTGCGGTGGGCCGGGAGGGCCATCACCGGCACGATGCCCGCCCGCAGGCAGCCCAGGGTGAGGACGACGAACTGCCAGCAGCTCGGCAGCTGGACGACGACGCGGTCCTCGCGGACCAGGCCGAGCTCGTCCACGAGCCGGCTGGCGAGCGCGTCGGCGCGGGCCGCCAGCGAGCGGTAGGTGAGCCTGATGTCGCCATCGACCAGCGCGACCGCGCCAGGACGGGCGTCGGCGGCGGCGAGCAGCTCGGCGCCGAGCGCCAGTCCCCGCCACCAGCCCCGCTCGGTGTAGGCCCGGGCGAGCTCCTCGGGCCAGGGAGTGACGCCCTCGGCGACCGGGGTGATGGTGCGTCGCGTCATGAAAGGACCTCCTTGTCCATGGTGAGGACGGCGTCGAGGGCCAACAGCCCGCCGGCGGTGACCCGCAGCGGGTTGATCTCCACATCCTCGATCTCGGGGTGGTGGACCAGCAGGTCGCCGAGGGCGGCGAGCACCGCCCCGAGCGCGGCGCGGTCGGCGACCGGGCCGCCGCGGAAGCCGTCGAGCAGCGCCCGGCCGCTCAGTTCGCCGGCGAGCGCACCGGCCTCCCCGATGCTCAGCGGAGCCGGGGCGATGGCGACGTCCGCCAGGGCCTCGGCCACGACGCCGCCCAGCCCCACGAGCACGACCGGCCCGAACACCGGATCCCGGGAGGCTCCCACGATGAGGTCGACCCCGGCCGGTGCCATGGACTCGAGCAGGAAGCGGGAGGCACCCACCGCCTCCAGGCCGTCCAGGGCGGCGTCGAGCCCGGCAGCATCCCGGATGCCCAGGTGCACGCCTCCGACGTCCGACTTGTGCGTCACGGCGGCATCGAGCAGCTTGACCGCGACCGGGCCGGGCAGCTCGGCCAGGGCGCGGTGAGCCGCCGCCCGGTCGGCGCAGGCGCGCCTTGATGGCGTGGCGATGCCCAGGTCGCCGAGGATGGTCTTCGCCTCGTCCTCGTCGAGGTCGCGGCGGGGGACGGCCACCGGGACGGGAGGGTGCCCGGTCTCGCTGCCGCTGCGGCTGCGGCTGCGGCCCCGGGCCTGGGCGTCGTCGAGGAGGGCCGCGACCGCGACGGTGAGCGCGGTCGGGCCGCCGAGGGCGGGCACCCCTAGCTTGCGCAGCGCCTGCCGCTGCGGCGTGACCTGCTCCGGCGGGCCGCCCAGACCGACGACGATCGGCCCGGCGCCGCCGGCGGCCACGGCTTGGGCGGCGGCCGGCAGGTCGAGCGCGTCCGGCTCCGCGAGGGCGTAGACGCTGACCAGGTCCACGCCCGGGTCGGCGGCGACGGTGGCGAGGACCTGGCCGAATCCAGGGCCGGGACGGCCGGTGTCGACCGGGTTGGCCTGGTAGGTCAGCGGCGGCAGCAGGTCCCGCAGCGCGGCCTGCGTGGCGTCCGTCAACGGCGGGACGGCAACGCCGCGGCCGCGCAGCCCGTCGACGTGCAGCAGCCCCGGGCCGGCCTGGGCGGTGACAATACCGACCCCCGGCCCCACCCTCGGCCCGGCCGCCGGCCCGGCCGCCGGTCCGACGGCCGGGGGCAGCCGCAGGGCCGAGAGCGCGGTAACCGCGTCCACCAGTTGGCGCTCGTCGTCGACGAGAACCGCGCCGGCGGCCCGCAGCGCGGCCCGGGTGGTGCGCCAGGAGGTGGCCAGGGCGCCGGTGTGCGAGCGGGCGAAGTCGGCGACGTCGTTGCGGCCGACGACCAGTGCGGCCACCGGGATCCGGGCGGTGAGCGCCCGTACCGCGGCCAGCAGGGCCGGCCCGTCCTGCACCGACTCGACGTGCAGCGCGACGGCCCGGGTGGCCTCGTCCTCGGCCAGGTGGCTGAGGACATCCGCGGCGGTGACGTCGACGGCGTTGCCCAGCCCGACGGCGAGCGAGACGCCGAGGTCGGCCTCGGCGAGCAAGAAGGCCAGCGCGTGGTTGATCCCGCCGCTGGCCGCGACCACCGCGACCGGTCCGGCCGGAACCGCGGCGGCACCGGGGACGAAGGAGGCGGTCAGGCCACGGGACGGGACGAGGAAACCCGACGTGTTCGGCCCGATCAGGGCCACGCCGGCGGCTGCCGCGGCCGCCACCAGCTCCTGCTGGTATCGCACCCCGGGGCCACCAGCCTCGGCGTACCCGCCGGAGCAGACCAGGGCCGCGCGTATCCCGGCGCGGGCGGCGTCGGTCAGGGCCTGTGCGGACACGGCCGCGGGCACGCAGAGCACGGCCAGGTCAATGGGGCCGGGTGCGGCCGCGGCGGCGTCGGCGACGGTGGCGAACCGGCCGGCCTGCGGGTCCGCGTCGCGGGCGTTGACCCCGACGACGGGGCCCGGAAACCGGCTGAGGGAGCGGGCCATGACGGCGCCGAGCTTGCCCGGATCGCGCGAGGCCCCGATGACCGCGACCCCGCGGGGTGCGAACAGCGCGTCGAGCCGGCTCACGAGGCGGCCTTCCCGGCCGGCACGCTGACCAGGTCGGTGCGGCCGGACAGGACGGCAGTCACGGCGACGTCCGTGGCGAGGCCGGGATCGGCCTGCTCGACCAGCAGGCTCACTGCCCCGTGCTCGAGCCGCGCCGCCTCGCAGAGCAGACGGCGGGTCAGCGCGGTGCCGCCGCCCACGGCGACGAGCGCTGCGTCGGCCGCCACACCTTTCGCCACGGCGTCCAGGGCCGGGGGAAGCCGGTCCTCGGTATCGGGGGCCGCGACCCACAGGCCCCATGGCCTGCCGTCGCCGGCCGGACCTGGCCGCAGCGGCAGCGGTCCTCCCGGCAGGTGAGCGGTGCCGTCGCTCACCACGACGGCCCGGCCGTCCAGTCGCCGGCCGGCCACCTCCAGGGAGCTGGCCAGCGGCTCTGCGCCGAAGGCGTTCCGCCAGCGATCGTGAATGCCGGCGACGAACGCGTCGTCGCGGCGGCGCAGCTTGGCTTCGGGCAGGCTGCGGGTGAAGAAGTGGTAGGCGAACTGCCAGGACGGCAGGGTGTCGTGGGAACGGCCGAAGTGCTCCCACCATGACAGGCTCGGGCGCGCGGAGTCCTGAATCTTGGCTACCGGCGACTGCCGGGCTGCCTCGTAGGCGGCCAGGGCGGCGTCGATGTCATCGCGGTGTTCGCCGAGCGCGGCCGCCAGCGCGACCGCGTCCTCCATCGCCATCTTGGTGCCCGAGCCGACCGAGAAGTGGGCGGTGTGCGCCGCGTCGCCGAGCAGCGCGATCGCGGTGCCCCCGACCCGGTGCCGCCAGCGGCGGGCGCGCCGGGTGCGGAAGTTACCCCACCGCGAGTTGTTGACAAGCAGCGGATGCCCGCCGGTCTGCCCGGCGAAGAGATCCTGCAGGTAGGCCTGGCTCTTCTCGTCGCTGCGGCCGGGCGGCTGGGTGACGTCGAACTCGTCCAGGCCGGCCGCCCGCCAGGACGCCTCGTCGGTCTCGACGATGAAGGTGGAGACGCCGTTGCCGATGGGGTATCCGTGCACGGCGAAGACCCCGTGCGGGCCGCGCTGGTGCACGAAGGTCAGGCCGGCGAACTGATACGTCGTGCCCAGCCAGATGAACTTGGCCGGCGAGGTCTCGGCGCTGGGCTGGAAGACGTCCGCGAACCGCTCGCGCAGCCGCGAGTTGGCGCCGTCGGCGGCGACGACCAGGTCGTAGCCCGCCCGCAGCAGCCCGTCGGGGTCGGCTTCGGTGGAGAAGCGCACGTCGACGCCGGCATCGAGAGCGCGCTGCTGGAGCAGGGAGAGCAACCTCCGGCGCTCCACGGCCGCCATCCCGTTGCCGTGGCACAGGTACCGCTCGCCGTGCAGCCGCACTTCGATCGGGTCCCAGTGCGTTCCGTGCTCGGTCAGCGCGGTGCGCAGGACGGGATCGGCCTGGTGGATGCCCTCGAGCGTGGCGTCTGAGAAGACGACGCCGAAGCCGAAGGTGTCCTCGGCGCGGTTGCGCTCGAAGACGGTCACCTCCCGCCCGGGGTCTGCGGCCTTCGCCAGCGTCGCCGCGAAGAGCCCGCCTGGACCACCACCCAGCACCGCCATCCGCACAGCATGCCCCTTGAGGTTCAATACATGTCATAATTTCGACGGTCAACGTCATGATGACACATGAAGTATCTGACTGACAACACCAGGAACCTCGCAGTGGTCGGGGGATCGGGCGGTCGGTCCGCCAGTAAGGCCGGCGACGCGCTCGGCGGCGTCAGCGGCGGCGGTGATGACGTCCGCACAAGACCCGATCACGCCCCAGGCGCGGCCCTGGCCCCGGGCCTGACAGCAACCACGATGGAACATCGATGTCGTCTGAGCAGCAACGATGCTCCATCGTGGCCGTTACTGCGGCGGGTGGAGGCGGATTTCACGTTGCGGGGCGGGCGGGCGGGGCTCACGGGGCATGCGGGAAAGCTGCGATATGGCCGCGGCACCGCTCTTCGCGTTCGGGTACGGCGGAGACACCACCACCCTGCACGGGAGGCGCTCCTACCTCTCGCGCGCCACCCAGCGTGCCTAGGTGATGTCCTGTGCCAGGGCGTCAGGCAGGACGCCCGCCTCACCGCCCAGATCGCCGGGGAAGATGATCGACGTGCGGGCGAGGTTTCCGCCGTCGGTGGCCGGCAGGCACACCCCGGACATGTACGCGGATTCGTCCGAGATCAGGAACAAGGCGGCGTAGGCGTTGTCGCGCAGGGACGGCGGGCGGTCAAGCTTCAGCGGGATCGACGCCGAAGCCGGGTCCCAGGGCCGCATCTCCTCATAGCTCTTGCCGAGGACGTCGGCGTCGGGCGGCATCGCGAAGTTGACGCTCATGCCGTGGGCCGGGCACAGCGCATTGGCCCGGATGCCGTACCCGCCGAGGGACAGCGACATCCCCTTCACCAGCCCGTTCACGCCGTGCTTGGCTGCCGCGTAGCCCGGGAAGCCCGGGTAGGCCACGAACCCGGCCATCGACGAGACGGCCAGGATCGTGCCGCGGCGCTGCTGCTTCATCACCGGGACGGCGGCCCGGGCGGCGAGGAACACACCGGTCAGGTTAGTGGCGAGCATCGAGGTGAAGCCCTCCACTGAGATGTCCTCGAACGCCAGCGTGCCGAAGCCTTCCTCCGGTACCCCCGCCGAGCACATGAGCACGTCGAGCCGCCCGTACGTCCGGACCGCCAAGGCGACCGCGTCGATGCTGTCCTGTGCCACCCGGACGTCGGCCATGGCGCCGACGGCCTGTCCGCCCGCGGCCCGCACCTGGTCGACGACGCAGTCGACCCGGGCCGGGACGAGGTCGGTAACCACGACGTTCGCGCCTTCGGCGGCGAATAGGAGCGCGCTCTCCCGCCCGAGGCCGGAGCCGGCTCCGGTGATCAGGACGCTCTTGCCGGCCAGCCGCCCGCTACCGCCCACGGCGGCAGGCGCGGCGTTCCCGTTGCCGCTCATGCCGGCACCGCGGGTGTGGCGATGGTCTTGGCCTGGAGGTACTCGCGGAATCCGTCCTCGCCGTGTTCACGCCCGACACCGCTGATGCCGTACCCGCCGAACGGGGTGTCCGGCGACAGGTAGAACGAGGGCCCGATGTTGACCGTCCCGGCCTTCATGCGGTGCGCGAGACGCCAGGCCCGTTCGGGATCCTGGGTCTGGATGTAGGCCGAGAGCCCGTAGCGGGAGTTGTTCGCGACGCGGGCCGCCTCGTCGTCGCCGCCGTCGTAGCGGACCACGGTCAGCACGGGCCCGAAGACCTCGGTCTGCGCGATCTCCGCGTTCTCGTCGACGTCGGCGACGACGGTCGGCTCATACCAGAAGCCCTTGCCGCCGGTCGGTGAGTCACCGCGGCGGCCGCCCACCAGAACCCGGGTGCCCGCGTCGCGCGCCCGGTCCACCAGCCCTTCCATCCGGGCCAGCTGAGCGGCGTTGATGACCGGCCCGACGACGTTGACCGGGTCGGCCGGATCGCCCCAGGGCAACGCCCCGACGGCGGCGGCCAGCGCGTCGAGCACCTCGTCGTACCGGGCAGCGTGCACGACGAGGCGGGTCGCGAGCGCGCAGCCCTGGCCGCTGTTGGCCATGCACATCCCGATGCTCACCGGCAGCGCGACGGCCAGGTCGGCGTCGTCGAGGATGATGTTGGCCGACTTGCCGCCCAGTTCCAGGCAGACCTTGCGGATGCCGATGGCGGCACGTTCGTAGATCCGCTGGCCGACCCCGGGTGATCCGGTGAAGTGGTACATGTCCACCCGCGGGTCCCCGGTGAGCGCCTCGCCGGCCGCCGCCTTGTCCAGCGAGCTGATCACGTTCAGCACGCCGGGCGGCAGGTCGGTCTGCTCGTGCGCGACCTTGGCGATGAAAGCGCCGGTCAGCGGGGTGTCCGGGGCGGTCTTGAGGACCAGGGTGTTGCCGGTGGCCAGCGCGTGCTGGATCTTCCAGATGTCGGTCATGAACGGCGCGTTCCACGGCGTGATCGCCCCGACCACGCCGTACGGCTCGTAGCGGACCCGGCGGTTGCTCGGCAGGCCGACGCCCTGGTGCACGCCGACGTCGGTCTCCCAGGGGAAGCGGCCGATCAGGTCGTTGAAGTACGTCATGTCCTCGGTCATCACGTCGATGTGCGCGCCGATGTTGGACACCGGCGTGCCCGCCTCGGCGATCTGGAGCTGCCTGGCCGGCCCCGCGTGCTTGCGCAGCGCGTCCTGCAACTGGCGCAGGACCCGCTGGCGGAAGGCGTGGTCGGTGCCCCAGGAGGTCTCATCCGCCGCCCGCCTGGCGGCGCCCACCGCGGCGGCGACGTCCTCGGCGTGGGCGTCCGCCGCCGTGCCCACCACCGACTCATCGCTCGGGCTGCGCACCTCGAAGCGGCCGCCGGCGGCCGCCTCCCGGAACTCCCCGCCGATGTACAGACGGCCCTCGGGCTCGAAATCAGTCATCGCGCCTTTCCTCCCTGCGATTTTCCGCCAAAGGTGATGGGCAGGTGGATAGCGGCGCGCACACCGTAGTTCGTGTAGCGCACCTCCTGCCCGGGGGTGATCTGGTACTCGGGAATGCGCTGGTGGAATTCCTCCAGCGTCACCCGGAGTTCGAGCCGGGCCAGGTTGGAGCCCAGGCACCGGTGCGGTCCGGCCGCGAACACGGCGTGCGCGTTGCGCGGGCGCTCGAAGTCGACGGTCAGCGGGTCGGCGAACGCGTCCGGGTCGACGTTCGCCGCCGCCCAGACCACCTCGACCGTGGATCCCGCCGGGAACCGGCGCCCCCGGACCTCGACGTCCTCGGTCACCCAGCGATGGCCGAGCGGCACCGGTGATTCGAAGCGCATCAGCTCCTCGATCGCTTTACCGAGAAGCGCCGGCTCCGCCACCACCCGGCGGCGTTCGGCGGGGTGCCCGGCGAACCACGCGAGCAGGCAGGACAGTGAACAGGTGACGGTGTCCAGGCCGGCGATCACCAGCAGGTAGCAGATGTCGATGATCTCGGTATCGGTGAGCCGCTCGCCGTCCACCTCCGCGGTCAGGAAGCCGCCGAGGAGGTCGGCGCGCGCGGGCCCGGCCCGGCGCGCGGCGAGAATCCGCACAAGGTAGTCGTACATGCGCTCGCCGGCCGCGCGCATGTTCTCCTGCTGCTCGGCCACGGTCGCGCCCCGGGGGCGGACGACCGCTTCCTTGAAGTCCAGGAACAGCGGCAGGTCCTCGAGGGGCAGGCCGAGAAGATCGACGAAGATGTGCGTCGGCAGCGGCGCGCACAGGCCGGACAGCAGCTCGGCCTCTCCCTCGTCCGCGAACTCGTCGATCAGCGCATTGGCCCGCGCGCGGATCGCCGGCGCCAGCCCCGCGACCCGTTTCGGGGTGAACAGCGGGTCCAGCAGCTTGCGGTACTTGCGGTGCACCTCGCCGTCGAGGTCCAGCGGGATAAGCGGCCGCTGGCCGCCCATGTTGTAGTGCACGCCGTCGGTCGCGCGGACCGCCGGGTGGCGGAGAAATTCTGCCAGCTCTTCCCGGCGGGCGACGACGAGCGTGCCGTCCGGGCGGCTCGGCGCCTCCTGCCCGGCCAACTCGGCGAACGCGCGCTGAGGATGGCATTCGTCCCAGGAAGCGAGCAGGTGCGCCGCGCAGAAGACGGGCGGGGTGGAGGTCTCGGCGGTCATTGCGCACTCCCGTGTGCTCTACGCCCATCGCGCCCGGGACTGGTCACCACGCCATGCCAGGAGCGCGTTATAGCATAAAGAGTTAAATGAGTGTGACTTCTCTTACGGGCATAAGTCTGCGCGCGGGAACAGCCCGCGTCAAGATATCGGTGCTATCTACTTTGGGTCTTCGGGGCGGGGGCCGCGGTCAGCGCCCCGCATGATCGACCCGCGCAGGACGAAGCCGGCCATCTGGCCCGCGATCAACGCGTGATCGGGTCGCGGCTCGCCGGACGGGAAAAGGGCCTCGTCCAGCACGGCCACGCCGTAGATCAGGGCGAAGGCAAAACGGACCGCGTACGCCGGGTCCATCGTCTCGTTTCCCTGCGCCTGGATCTCCAGCTTGACCTCGCGCTCCAGGCGGTCAAAGACCTCCCGCAGGAACGCGGCGGCGTGCACCGGCAGTTCCGGCGCTGCGCCGCTTGCCTGCCCGGTCAGCGCCACCAGCAGCTTGCGGTTGTCGAGCAGCAGCCGGTACAGCCCGCTGACGAAGACCTCGGTGTCGCGGGCGGAACTGCTGCTGCCGTGCCCCTGGTCCGCCCAGCGCCGGAGGTAGCCGGCCACGAAGTCGTAAAACGGCTGGAAGACGGCCTCGGTGAACAGGTTGGCCTTCGTGCCGAAATGCCGGAAAACCAGGGCCTGGGTCACGCCGGCCCGCACCGCAATCTCCCGCGTGCCCACCTGCTCGTATCCCCGCTCGTCGAACAGTTCCCGCGCCGCTCGCAGGACAAGCGAACGGACCGTCGCCGAACTGCGCCGGGAAGAGGGGCGAGAGGCATCCGTCATCCCTTCATCATGGCGGGCATGGCCGGCGGCCGTTGAATGTACCCGTACGGTGCGGACAGCGGCGCGGCACGCCTGCCAGCGCGTTGCCGAAAGACGGCCAGAGGAGCCTGCCTGCTGTTGACTAATAAAATGAACAGTTCTTTAATTCTGGTCATGGGCCGCATCGCAGGGGTTACTGCCGCCGAGACCCGCGAGCGGTTGCTGCGTGCGGCCGCCGACGTCTTCGCCCGGCGCGGATACGACGGCACGCGGGTAGCCGACATCGCCGTGGCCGCCGACGTGAGCGCCGGCGCGCTGTATGCACACTTCGGCTCGAAGGCGGAACTGCTCGTGGCCGCGCTGCGGGCGCACGGGCGGCGGCTGCTCGCCGAGGTACTCGCCGCCGATCCCGGCCGGCCGATCACGGATCTACTCCTGCTCGCCGGCCGTCGGCTCCCTCGCCGTCTCGACGCCCGCGGCTACCTCATCGTCGAGGCGCTGGTCGCCGCCCGCCGCGACGAGGACGTCGCCCGGCCGATGCGCGACTATGTCGGCGAACGCGCCGACTCGCTGGCCGAACTTGTGCGCATCGCCCAGGCCGATGGCGAGCTCGACCCGTCGCTGTCGCCGAACGCACTGGCCCACTTCTGCCTCCTGCTGGCGATGGGCAGTGCGCTCATCACGCCGGACCTCCACACGGTCAACGACGAGGAGTGGGCCGCGTTGCTCACCCGGGTGGCCGCCACCCTCGCCCCGGCCGCCGCCACCGCCCAGGCAGGGACAGCCCAGGCAGGGACAGCCCAGAAATGAGCAGCCCAGAAATGAGCAGCACAGTGAAAGTGCAGATCAATACGAAGCTCTGCCAGGGGCACGGCCGCTGCTACGACCTCGCCCCCGGCTTGTTCGGAGATGACGACGAGGGTTACGGGCAGGTCCTTGGCGACGGCAGCGTGCCGCCGGCGGCGGAGCGCGACGCACGCCTGGCGGTTCTGAATTGCCCGGAACACGCGGTCGAGCTCCTCGGGGAGGGATGACATGGCCGTCGACGACCGCTTTACGCAGGACTCCCGGGAATCATCCGACGATGAGCTCCAGGGTGTGCGCAGCGAGATCATCACCGGCCCGGTCGCCGACTGGGCGACCGACTTCTCCCACCTCGAGCCGGAGTGGTCCGCCGATCCCTATCCGATCCAGGACGTCCTGCGGCAGCGCTGCCCGATCGCGCACACCGGGCGGTTCGGCGGCGCTTGGCTGCCGACCCGCTACGAAGACGTCGCGGCGATCGCTTACGACACCGAACGCTTCTCGTCGCGGTCGATCATCCTGAGCAACTTCCGGCCCCCCCGCGCGCTGGCGCCGGTCGGCGGCTCGCCGCCGATCTCCTCCGACCCGCCGTTCCATCACGACGCGCGCAAGCTGCTGCTGCCCGCGTTCACCAAGAACGCCGTCGCCCGGCAGGAACCGGCGACGCGGGCGTTCTGCCACTCGCTCGTCGACTCGTTCGCGGGGCAGGACGTGGTCGACGCCGCCTACGACTACGCGCAGCACATCCCGATGCGGGTCATCGCCAACATGCTCGGCTTCCCCCCGGAGGACGGGCCGCAGTTCCGGGAGTTCGTCGAGGATCTGCTCGAAGGCATCAACCTGCCGCCGGATGACCGCATCGAGCGGGTCTCGCGGCTGTTCGACTACCTGCTCGCGCAGGTCCACGACCACCTGGACAAACCGCGTGACGACCTCACGACCTACCTGATCAACGCGGAACTCTACGGCCGCAAGCTCGACCCGTCCCATGTTGTCGGCACGATGGCCCTGCTGCTCATCGCCGGCATCGACACGACGTGGAGCGCGATCGGCGCGTCCTTGTGGCACCTGGCGAAGACCCCCGGCGACCGCGAGCGCCTCGTCGCCGACCCCGGGCTGCTGCCGACCGCGACGGAGGAGTTCCTCCGGGCTTACGCGCCGGTCACGATGGCGCGGCTGGTCAAAGAGGACATGCACTGGCACGGCGTGGACATGCGGGCCGACGACTGGATCCTGCTGTCGTTCCCGGCGGCCAACCGCGACCCGGCGCAGTTCGACCGGGCGGGTGAGGTGGTCATCGACCGCCAGGTCAACCGGCACGCCGCCTTCGGCCTGGGCATCCACCGCTGCGTGGGTTCGCACCTGGCGCGGATGGAGCTCCGGGTGGCCCTCGAGGTCTGGCTCGAGCGGATCCCGGCGTTCACCCTGGCGGATCCCGGCGCGGTGACCTGGTCCGCGGGTCAGATCCGCGGGCCGCGCACGCTGCCGCTCCGGATCGGCTGACCGTGGCGGCCGGTGCCGCTGGCCTTTCCGTGTCCGCTGACGATCCGTGCGCCCACGCCGGCCAGGGGCCGGGTTGCTGCCTGATCCGCCAGCTGCGGCTGACCCAGGTCGACGAGGGGCGGTTTACCGGCGGCCTGCGCGGCGGGCGGTCAGATCCGGGCCGTGCCTTCGGCGGTGGCCTGCTCGCGCAGGCGGTCCTGGCGGCCGGAGCCACGGCGCCGGCCGGGCAGGCTCCCTCCTCGCTGCACGCGTACTTCGTGTCCGCGGGGGTCACCGGAAGACCGATGCGCTACACCGTCGGCCAGCTCGGCGCGGGGCGGTCGTCGGCGCTCCGCCAGGTGACGGCCGACCAGGACGGCGTGACCCGGCTGGTGGTGCTGGTGTCGTTCCGCAGGTTCGGCGGCAACGGCGCGCATCACCAGCGCCAGGCGCCGGCGCTGGGATCGCCGCCGAGCCTGGCCGCGGGCCCGGGGATCGGCCCGGGGACCAGCCCGGAGCCGGGCCCGGAGATCAGCAGCGCCTGCCGGTGTGACATCGGCGATCTGACCTGCGGCGTGGCCCTGCAGGCCGCCGTGTCGGAAGCCGAACCCGGTGCCGCGCCGGGCGCGCACCGGGCCTCGTGGCTGCGGCTGCGGCACGACCTGGGCGCCCGGCCGCTGTGGCAGGCCGCGGGCTTGGCCTACGTGTCCGACCTCGCGACGATCCGCACGGTCGATCAGCCGCACCGGGGCGAACCCGGCCGGCGCCTGGCCGCGTCAGTCGACCATGCGGTGTGGTTCCACCGGCCGTTCCGCGTCGATGAGTGGCTGTGGTACGGGCAGCGCAGCCCGGTGTACGCCGGCGGGCGGGGGACCTGCCTCGGCGAGTTCTACGACGCCGCGGGGCGCCTGGTCGCGTCCTGCGCCCAGGAGGTCTCACTGCGGTATGTGCGAGATGAGGCGTAACACCCGCCTCGTTCGGGAAATAAGATCTTTGCTGCCGAACGGGCCGGGTTTCACGCATCTCCGCCAGCCGGAGCCCGGCGGCTTATCGCCGGTGCGGGTCGGACGCGTTGAGCGTCTCGACGACCTGGGCGTAGTCGCCGCGTGCCTCGCCGGAATCGGGCTGATAGCCAGCGGCGCGTAAACGAGGAACTATGGAGTTATGTCGATCGCCATCACTGAAGAGCACCGTGCCCTCGCCCAAACCGTGGCCGGCTTGCTGACCAAGCATCAGTCCCGCGCCGCGGCCCGCGGCCTGCTCACGGAGGAGGCGGACGCACGGCCGGCCTTCTGGGCCGAGCTGAGTGGCCTCGGCCTGCTCGGGCTGCACATTCCGGAAGAACATGGTGGCTCGGGGTTCGGGCTGGCCGAAACGCTAGTCGTGGCCGAGCAGATGGGCCGGTACCTCGCACCGGGGCCGTTCGTCCCGACCGTGGTTACCAGCGCTGTGCTGGCTGCCGCCGGGACCGATGACCTGCAGAAGCGGCTGCTGCCAGCGCTGGCTGACGGCAGCGTGATCGGCGCGGTCGCGCTGGGCGGCGAGGTGAGGCACGTCAACGGTGCCGCGACCGGGAAGGCCGGTGTCGTGATCAGCGGCCACCTGGCGGACGTGCTGCTGGTCCCGGCGGGTGATGACGTGCTGGTGATCGAGAAGGCGGCCGGCGGCGTTCAGGCCGAGGTGCCCGCCAATCTGGACCAGAGCCGGCGTGCGGCCAGGGTCAGGCTCGACGCGGCGCCAGCGACGGTGCTGCCCGGCGCGCGCGGGCTGCTGACCGGCGTGGCCCGGGCGGTGCTCGCGGCGGAGGCGGCCGGCATCGCCAGCGAGACCACGGAGCAGGCGGCCGAGTACGCGAAGATCCGCCAGCAGTTCGGCCGCCCGATCGCGACCTTCCAGGCGGTCAAGCACCATTGCGCGAACATGCTGGTGGCGGCCGAGCTGGCGGCGGCCGCCACGTGGGATGCCGGCCGGGCCGGGATCGACGGCGGTGACCAGCTCCGTTACACCGCGGCCATCGCGGCGGCCCTGGCCGTCCCGGCCGCCGTCAGCAACGCCAGCCTCAACATCCAGGTGCATGGCGGGATCGGGTTCACCTGGGAGCACGACGCGCACCTGTACCTGCGCCGGGCTGCCGCGATCGCCGCCGTGGTGGACACCGAGCAGGCGGCGATCGAGGTTACCGATCTGGTCCGCCGCGGCGTGCGCCGGCCTGCCGCGATCGACCTGCCCGCCGCGGCGGAGCCGATCCGGGCGGCGATCACGCCCGATGTGGCCCGGCTGCGCGACCTGACCGGCGAGGACCGGAAGCAGGCGCTGATCGAGACCGGCTACGTGATGCCGCACTGGCCGAAACCATGGGGCCGGGAGGCGTCCGCCGTCGAGCAGCTGGTGATCGAGCAGGAGTTCGCCGCGGCCGGGATCAAGCGGCCGAGCTACGGCATCACCAGCTGGATCATCCTGACCCTGATCCAGTACGCCAGCCCCGAGCAGGTCGCGCGCTGGGTCCGCCCGGCGCTCAACCAGGACGTGATCTGGTGCCAGCTGTTCAGTGAGCCAGGCGCCGGGTCCGACGCGGCGGGCATCAGGACGCGGGCGACTCGGGTGAAGGGGGCTGGGGAGGTGGGTGGGGGCTGGCGGATCAACGGCCAGAAGGTCTGGACCAGCGGCGCGCACCTGGCCAGCTTCGGCCTGGCCACGGTGCGGACGAACCCGGACGCGCCCAAGCACGAGGGCATCACCACGATGGTGATCGACATGCACGCGCCCGGCGTCACCGTCCGGCCGCTGAAGATGCCGACCGGGAACTCGGAATTCAACGAGGTCTTCTTCGACGACGTGTTCGTGCCCGACGCCGACGTGGTCGGACCGGTCGACGCCGGCTGGACCGTGGCGCGTGCGACGCTCGGCAACGAGAGCGTCAGCATCGGCGGCGGCGACAGCGGCATGGTGATGCCAGGCGAGGCGTTCATCGCGCCGCTCGACGCGCATCCGGAGCGGCTGGCCGGCGGGGCCGGACGGGTCGGCAGGCACATCTCCCGCACGCAGGCGCTCGGCCTGCTGAACCAGCGCAGCGCCCACCGGGCGGTGGCGGGGGCCGGTGATCGACACGGCCCGGGGCCGGAGGGCAACATCGCCAAGCTGCTGCTGTCCGAGCTCGGCCACGAGGCAGCCGCGATCATGGCGGAGCTCGCGGGGCCGGACGCGGCGTTCCTGGCCGGTAACGGCGCGATGGCGGCCACGCTCGTGCTGATGAACCGGGCCATGTCGATCGCCGGCGGCACGTCGGAGATCAAGCGGAACCAGATCGCCGAGCGGATACTCGGCCTGCCCCGTGACCCGCTCATCAGGTAGGCCTCACGCTGAGACATCCGGGGGCCGCCTGCGGATGGCCACCCGCCAGTGACGGCGGAACGGGATCGTGGCCGCCAGGAGGACGAGGCCGAGGACGCCGCAGGCGAGCGGGCCGGTCTGCCGCAGCATGGTGATCGAGGCAGCGTTCTTGCTGGCCAGGGCGGCCAGCTGGCGGGTGCTTGATCCCGACATCTTCAGGTCCATGTCGGCCACCACCAGCTTGCCCTGGCCGCCAGGGCCGCGGAGCACGGACAGGACCCGCTGCTCGATGTCGATGACGACGCCGGTCCGCGGGTCGACCCAGAAGGTGTTGTCGGCGGCCACGGTCTGGTCATGGTCGAGCAGACGAGCCTGGCTGGCGGCTTCCAGGTGTGGCAGGCCAGGCCGCCTGCTGGCCCGTGGCGGCGGGTCATCACCGGCGTGGTGCCGTGCAGCCGGGGCGCCCAGCACGGGACGGGGCCCTGTGCCGCGCCGTCATCGGCCATCCGGAACTCAGCACCCGCGGCCAGCTGCTCGTCTCGTATTTCGATCCGGGAAACTATCACGTCGAGGTGTCCGCCTATCCCTGGTTATCGCACGATAGACTCGTGTTACCCGTCAGTAACTTCCTGGCCGCGCATCCGGCGGAACCCCAGGGCTGCCTCTTGACGGTCATGGACTGGGCCGGGGATCGTTTGGTCCAGGAGACGTAGGAGGCCGCAGGTTCATGACCGAGACCGCGCGGCTGGCCCAGCTTCTGGCGTCGCGTCTGCGGGCGGTGTGGGGGGAGGCCGCCGAGATCACCGGCATCCAGCGGCTGCCGGGCGGCGCGAGCCGGGAGAGCTGGGGCATTCAGGCCCGGCTGGCCGACGGCGCGGAGCGTCGCCTTATCCTGCTCCGTGACCCGGGCCGGTCAGATCGTGACCGGGACGTGGCCGTTGAGGCGGCGGCCATGGTCGCGGCGAGAGCGGCCGGCGTCCCGGTGCCCGAGCTCTATGACCACGGGGCGGAAGCCCTTGGCCCCGGCCGGGCCTACCTGCTGACGGAACGCCTGGACGGGGAGACGATCCCGCGGCGGCTGCTGCGGGACGAGGCGTACGCGGCCGTGCGGCCCAGGCTCGCGCACTGTCTCGGGGAGATCCTGGCCCGGATCCACCGGGTAGATCCCGATGCTGTCCCCGGCCTGCCCCGGATCGACGCGCTCAGCCAGGTGACCGGGCTGTACGAGGACTTCGCCGAGCCGCGGCCTGCGCTTGAGATCGGCCTGCGGTGGCTCGCCGCGCACCGGCCTCCCCCCTCGGCGGACGGTCTGGTGCACGGCGATTTCCGGACCGGCAACCTCATCGTGGCCCGGGACGGGCTGCGGGGGGTGCTGGACTGGGAGCTCGTCCATCGCGGTGACCCGATGCATGACCTGGGCTGGCTGTGCACTAAGGCCTGGCGGTTCGGCTCGGCGAACCCCGTCGGTGGCTTCGGTGCTCGCGCCGACCTGATGTCGGGCTACGCCGAAGGCGGCGGCACCCCCCCGGACGAGGCCACCCAGCGGTGGTGGGAGCTGTACGGCACCGTGCGGTGGGCTCTGCTGTGCCGTCGGCAGGCCGCGCGGTACCTCTCGGACGCCGAGCCTTCGATCGAGCTCGCGGTGCTCGGCCGCCGCGTATGCGAGCAGGAATACGACGTCCTGCTCGCGCTGGGCCACGCCGCGCCCGTGCAGGTCACGGACCCCCTGGAGGATACCGTCCGCCCGGCTACGGCACCTCACGACCGGCCGACCGGACCCGGCCTGCTCCGTGCCGTCCGCGAGTTCCTCGCCACCGAGGTCGCCGGGACCGATCCGGCCCTGGCGTTTCATGCCCGGGTCGCCGCGAACGCACTGCGCATCGCCGAGCGCGAGGCCATGCTCGCCCCCGGCCACGCACGCGACCACCGGGCCAGGCTCGCCGCGCTCGGCTGCGCCGACGATGCCGAGCTCTGCGCGGCCATCCGGGACGGGTCGCTCGATCACCGCTTCGACGATGTCATCGCGGCGGTCCGCGCCACGACTATCGACAAGCTCGCGGTCGCTAACCCCGGCCACCTGGCCCGACCCGGATGAGCCCCGGTCTGGAGCACAGAAGGAGACGAGGACGTGGACTTCAACCTGCCCGAAGACCTGCGGCAGTACCTGGAAGAACTCGACGAGTTCATCGAGCGCGAGATCAAGCCGCTCGAGCGGCAGGCCGACAACATCCGGTTCTTCGACCACCGCCGGGAGGACGCCAGAACCGACTGGGACCGCGGCGGGCTGCCCAGCCGCGACTGGGAGGCGCTGCTCGCGGAGGCCCGGCGGCGGGCCGATGCGGCCGGGCACTACCGGTACGCGTTCCCGAAGGAATACGGCGGCCGGGACGGGACCAACCTCGGCATGGCGGTGATCCGCGAGCACCTGGCCAGCAAGGGCCTCGGCCTGCACTGCGATCTTCAGAACGAGCACGCGATCGTGGGCAACAACGTCGCGCTGCTGCTGATGCTGCACTACGGCAGCGCGGCGCAGCAGCAGGAGTGGGTCGACGATCTCGCCACCGGCCGGCGGCATTTCGCGTTCGGCATCACCGAGCCCGAGCACGGCAGCGACGCGACGTTCATGGAGGCCCGTGCCGTCCGGGACGGGGCGGAATGGGTGATCAACGGCGAGAAGACCTGGAACACCGGCGTCCACACCGCCTCCCACGACCTCATCTTCGCCCGCACCAGCGGGACGCCGGGCAGCGGTGAGGGCATCACCGCGTTCCTCGTGCCTGTCGACGCCGCCGGCTTCACAGTCAAGGAGTACCTCTGGACCTTCAACATGCCCACCGACCACGCGCACGTCTCGCTCACCGGCGTGCGGGTCCCCGGCACCGCCATACTCGGCGGCGAGGGCCGGGGCCTGGCGGTGGTCCAGCATTTCTTCAACGAGAATCGCATCCGCCAGGCCGCGTCGAGCCTGGGCGCCGCGCAGTTCTGCATCGACCGCTCGGTGGAGTACGCCAAGACGAGGGCCCCGTTCGGCAAGCCGCTCGCGAGCAACCAGGCGATCCAGTTCCCGCTGGTCGAGTTGCAGACGCAGTGCGAGATGCTCAGGGCGCTCATCCACAAGACCGCGTGGGGCATGGATCAGCACGGGCCGCTGTCCCAGTCCGACAAGGTCTCCATGTGCAACTTCGTGGCCAACCGGCTGTGCTGCGACGCCGCCGACCGTGCCATGCAGGTGCACGGTGGCCTGGGCTACTCGCGGCACCAGCCCTTCGAGCACATCTACCGTCACCACCGCCGGTACCGCATCACCGAGGGTGCCGAGGAAATCCAGATGCGGCGGGTGGCGGGCTACATGTTCGGCTACATGAAGCAGCAGGCGCCCAAGGGCGTGCCCGAGACGCCCGCCGGCCGGAGCGGGGCTTAACCAGCGCCGCTAGCGCGTCCGCAGCCGTGACCAGGCGTCGGCCGGCCTGGCCCGGCCGACCGGGACCCTGGCCGCGGGCGCATCAGCATCCAGCCAGTCCGGCGAAAAGGCCTGATTTCTGAACCGGAGCGGGCTGCGGTGCGTAAAGGTGGCAGGAGACAACGGCACGTCCGGCTGCACGGAGAGGGACGTGATGGTCGTGGGCAGACATCGGCTGGGCAAGACGAGCAGCTGGCTGCAGCTGAGACTGCGGGTCGCGGGAGCGGTGCTGCTCGCCGTGTCCGCCAGTATTCACCTGGACCTGTACCTGACCGGCTACCGGTCGATCCCCACCATCGGCTGGCTGTTCCTGCTGCAGGTCATCGTGGGATTCGGCCTGGCGGCCGCGGCGCTGGTGACACGCAGCTGGCTGGCCGCTGCCGCCAGTGCGGTGTTCGCGCTATCCACGCTCAGCGCCTACCTGCTGGCGGTGTGGATCGGGCTGTTCGGGTTCAAGGAGGTCCGCACGAGGGCCGGGATCGCCGCTGGGCTGATCGAGGTGGCTGCCTTCGCGGTGCTGGCCCTGGCCGCGATCGCCGCAGGTCCCGTGCGTCAGGCCGGTGGGCCGGCCAGCCCGGACGTCGGGCTGCTGGCACGGGTGCAGGCAGCAGTGGCGGTAGTGATCCCCGCGGTCGGTGCCGTCTCGGTGGTCGCCCTGACCCTGCTCGGAGTCGCGGTAGCCAACGCGAGCGGCCCGCCTGCGGCCGCTGCCGGCACCGGGGTCACCCTGAAGACCGTGAACATCAGCGGTGTCACCGTGGTCACCAACGCCGATGGCCTGACACTGTACTGGTTCGCCCCTGACACCCCGGCGACCTCCAAATGCACAGGGTCGTGTACCGCCTACTGGCCGCCCGTTACCGGTAATCCCAGAGCCGGGCCCGGGGTCACGGGCAAGCTCGGCACCATCAAAAGGCCCGGCGGCGGTCTGCAGGCGACCTACAACGGCCATCCTCTGTACACCTATATCGGCGACAACGGCCCGGGCCAGGCGCGCGGTAACAACCTCAACCTCAACGGCGGCCTCTGGTATGAGGTCCCCGTGTCTGGGTGAGGCCCAGGATTCCGTGCAGGGTACGTGCGGTACGTAATCTCGCCGCAATAACTTGCTATTACGGAGAGAATTGTTATAACTACTCTCCGCTTCGGCGGGCGGCGGTCCTGCACGGTCGGCGTGGGCCGGGCCTCGTTACGAGCTGATCCCGGCCCGGTTAATGCTTCGTGACCTGCGACGTAAGAACTTCGCAATGAATGGCCGGGAATTCGGCGCCGCTCCGCACGGAAAACCGGACAAAACGCGAATCCTCTAAAGTTCCTGATCTCGGCATTGTCGCTGGTCTACCGTGTCCGCCTGGGAGCGTTCCACCGGAGCGGGGCGCCTCAATGGAGGTGGATCGAATGCTCATTGACCATGGGCCCGCACAGCGCCGTCGTACCAGGAACAACCACGCGGTGCGCATCGCAGTGCCTGTCACCGCCGCGGCGGCGCTGAGCCTGACCGTTGGAATCCTCGTCGCCACCTCGGGCGGTGGCACCACCAAGGTCCACCCGGCGGCGGCTTCTTCCGCCACGCAGGGCGTCTCGTCGACGGCAGTCAATGCCGATTGCGACATCATCGTCCCGGCCCACCCGCTGACCGCGAAGGGGCTGGCCACGCCCTACCAGCTCACAGGACCGGACGGCGAGTCACCTGCGGCCTCCGGCTGCCAGATGATCAATTCGGTCAACCTGGGGGCGTTCGTCCAGGCCACCATCTTGAACCCGCGTACCGGGGCGCTGGCGGTGTACAACCCCTTGGTGGTCACCCAGGGGACCAAGCCGGCCGTCGCGCCGATGGTGCCGAAGCTGCCGGCGGACGCGATCGTCACCATCGACTTCGGGTTCAACGGCACATTCCTGTTCCAGGTGGGCGCGACGCCCAACGCGCTGGCGCAGGGCAACTGCGTCGACGGCCTGCCGGGATCGCCCTTCGGGCAGGTGTCGTTCTGCAACGGCACTAACTTCTTCAACGCGGCCTTCAGCATGGAGCGAGCCGGGCGGCTGGTCGTGCCGTCAGCGGGAACCTCCAGGACGCTGGTGCCGACCGCGGGCGCGCTGGGCACCGGCCGCGAATGCCCGACGACGCGCAACTTCGACATGGTCGACCAGGACCCGAGCGACAACGTGACCACCAAGTACCTGCTCAACCCGGTGACCGGCCAGACCGCACAGGACAACGCGGCCAACGCGGCTCACCTGAGCGGCGCCACCCCGCTGGTCAACGGGAGCGACAACGCCCTCATCGACGACTTCCTCGACCCGGCGCTCGGCTGCACCCCGTTCGAGGCGCCCGACCTGGGGAACAACGGCACGATGGCTACGTCCCAGGCGCTTGACGAACTGCTCGCCGCCAGGAACCAGCCGGAGAACGCGGCCCTGGTGCCCGAGAACGACGAGATGGTGCTGGACAACGGCGGCAATGCCGACCAGGCCAAGACCGACCTCTACCGCTCCGAGATCGGGCAGGCGCCGGTCGATAGCCAGACCGACGCGAGCAGCAGCCCGCAGATGTTCTGCCAGAACCTCGTCAACATCCAGACGCCGTTCCTCGCGGCCAACGAGAACCTGCTCGCCGCCGGTCCCTCGCCGGTGCCCACGGTGGGCGACACCCTGTTCACCTTCCTGGCGAACCGGCTGGCATCGTCCTTCGACAACCTCAACTGCAAGAACTTCGGCCTGGCCAATCCCGTCGCCGTTGTCCTCAACGGGGCCGGCGCGGCCACCGAGGCCACGTTGAACACCGCCCCGCAGGAAGCCTCGTTCTGACCACATGTACCCACGACACATGCACGGCAGGACCTGAGCCCGTTATCGGCCGGCCAGCGGTGCGGCGCGTTTCCGCTACGCGCCGCACCGCGGACTGGCTACACCGGTTGTCGTATGGGCGGCGGGCCCGGGTGGCCGGGGCAGGTACCGGGTCCGTTCGGGCAAAAAGATTTTGAATTTATCCGAACGAGCGGTGGTGCTTGCCTACAGGAACGAGGTCGCTCCCGGAGGCAGAATCGGGCTGCGGCCAAGCTCGCCCTTCGCGATCGAGCGCAGGTGGACCTCGTCGGGGCCGTCGAACAGGCGCATCGCCCGGTGCCAGGCGTACATCGCCGCCAGCGGAGTGACGTCGGTGACGCCGGCGCCGCCGTGCACCTGGATGGCCCGGTCGATGACCCGGGTGGCCGCGCGGGGGACGGCGACCTTGGCCATGGCGACCAGGTGCCGGGCGGCCTTGTTGCCAGCCACGTCGATGACGTGGCTGGCATGGTGGCACAGCAGCCGGGCCTGCTCGATCTCGAGCCGGGACTCCGCGATCTGCTCGCGTACCACGCCCTGGTCGGCCAGCGGGCGGCCGAAGGCCACCCGCTCCTTGGCCCGCTGCACCAGCAACGCCAGGGCGCGCTCGGCCGCGCCGAGGGCCCGCATGCAGTGGTGAATCCGGCCGGGGCCGAGCCGGGCCTGGGCGGCCGCGAAGCCGCCGCCTTCCTCGCCGATGACGTTCGTGACCGGCACGCGGACGGCGGAGAAGGTGACCTCGGCGTGGCCGTGCTGGTCGTGGTGGCCGAGCACGGGGTAGTCGCGGACCACGGTGACGCCCAGGGTGTCGCGGGGGAGGAGCACCATCGTCTGCTGGCGGTGCGCCGGAGCCGAGGGGTCGGTCTTGCCCATGACGATGAACAAGGCGCAGCGGGGATCCATGGCGCCGCTGGTCCACCACTTGCGCCCGTCGATGACGTACTCGTCGCCGTCCCGCTCGATCCGCGTGGCGATGTTGGTGGCATCGCTGCTGGCGACGTCGGGTTCGGTCATGGCGAACCCGGACCGGATCTCCCCGGCGAGCAGCGGCTCGAGCCACTCCCGCTTCTGCTGCTCGCTGCCGAGCAGGTGCAGCAACTCCATGTTGCCGGTGTCGGGGGCGGCGCAGTTGATCGCCTCGGGCGCGATGTCCAGGCTCCAGCCGGACAGTTCGGCGATGGGCGCGTACTCGAGCTGGGTCAGCCCCGACTCGGCCGGCAGGAACAGGTTCCACAGGCCCTGGGCCTGGGCCTGCTTCTTCAGCTCCTCGATAACCGGCGGGACGACGTGGCCATCGGGGCCGGCGGCCCGGCGGTGGGCCAGGTACTCGGCCTCGGCGGGAAGGATCCGCTCCCGCATGAACGTGACCATCCGGTCCTGCAGTTCGCGAGCCCGGGGACTAGGGGCGGGCAGGTCGTAGTCAAACACCGAATCCTCCTGAGCAAACCGAGGGTTAGATCCGTCTAAACGGTAGTTGAGGCGCCGCGTCAGAATGTGAACCGGCTTGCGGAACTTGCTGATCCTCAGGGGGCTGTTATCAGCAGCGGGCTCTTCCGCAGCCTGGCCTGCTCCAGCTCGCCGATCTCCCGCTCGCGGTCCTTGCCCAGCTGGGGTCATCCGCTGGGAGACCCGTACAGGCCTGGCCCGTTGATCCTTACCTTCTCGAGGAACAGGCGGGCTGCGGAATATGCCTCTGCGATGAGCGCGTCGGTGTAGGTGAAGTCGAGCGGCGAGATCCGGCGCAGCGATGGACCGGGCAGGTAGAGGACGGGGACCTCGGCCGCGGCGATCGGCGCCTCGAGAACGGCCTGGGCGCGCATCGTCACGAACACGGTGTAGAAAACGGCGTCCGCGGCGGTTTCGGGCTGGGGCGGCAGATGGCCGGGGAAGGCGCAATCGAGAACAACGAGTGAGCGGGCGCCGATCGCGAGCGCTTGCCGCATCGGCACGTTGGCCACCACGCCGCCGTCGTAGAGCCGGCGGCCATCATGGTCAACTGGAGGATAGAGGGCGGGAATGGCGGCACTGGCCAGCAACGCCGGCAGCAGCGGGCCGCTGCTGATCATGTGCGGCTGCGCAGTGGCGATGTCGGTAGTGACAGCACCGAAAGGCAGCGCAAGCTCGGCGAAGGATGTGGCCGTCCCGAGGAAGGCGGCGATGACCGCGGCCAGGCCTGAACTGGGGAACAGGTTCGTCCGGGTTCGCTGCAGTGTGCGGGCCTGGGCCAGGAGACCACCCGGGAAGACCATATCGCGGGTCAACCGTGCCCAGGCATGCGACAAGCGGTTGGCTGCCCCAACCGGGTCAAGCGCGACGACGGAACCGTTCAGGGACCCGACAGAGCTGCCCACGACCAGGTCGGCCGTGACCCGCTGCTCGGCCAGTGCTTGCAGCATTCCGACCTGGCTTGCTCCGAGGCTTCCGCCACCGCCGAGGACGAAGCCGACCGGACGGGGCAGCGCCTCGGCAACCATCCGCCCTCCCAGCAAGCCGCGCGTATGGGGAATAGTACCGTTCTGGGGTCTTCAGCCCGCGACCGTGCGCGAACTGAACTAGCCCTTGTCTTCGCCGGGCAGGATGCCGGGCGGCACCACATCGGTGTCGGGGCGCGCGGCTGCCCGGCGGCCGCTCGCCTTCTGCCAGTAGGTCTCCTTGCCCAGCAGCGACTCACCGAACCGGTCGAACTCGGCGATTACCTTCTGCGTCGCCGCGGTGACGGCCTCACGGGTCCGTTCGCCTAGGTCCTCCAGCTGCCGGGATACCTCGGCCTGGATATGAGCGGCCACCTCTTCCTGCGCCAGGGCGCGCAACTCCTGCTTGGCCTCGCGCACCGCGGCGCGCAGATCCTTCGTCGCGGCGTGGGCCTCGCGGATCATCTCGCGGCACTCGCCCATCGCCGCTTCCAGCCGGTCCAGTTCGCTCACGGCATCCTCCTCACTCGCCGGCGGAGCCCGGGCCGCTCCGATCCTGGTCGGCAACGGGCTCGCGCACCGCAGTGACGTCGTTCAGCGGTGGCCAGCAGCCCGGCGGCGACGTTGCGCGGCGGGCTGAGCTGCGCTTCATGGACTAGCAGGAAACCGGACCTCGTTCTGCGCGCCCACGAGGAAGCGGAGCGGCACCTGGCCAGGCTACCAAGCAGCACTACGCTGGCTGACCGGGCGTCTGCACTGCCCTCGGTGCCGGTTCCGTGGCGGTGCCGTCCGGGGCCGGCCCCGCCAGGGCCCGCAGGTTGCCCCTCGGGAGCACCAGTCCGGCGACTACCGCGGCCACGACGAAGATCAGTGCGGAATACACGAACGCCGTGGTGTAGCTGTGGAGCGCTGCCGCCTGCAGGTTCGCCGGCGTTATCGCCCGGCCCACTAGGTATGCGGTGGCAGCGCCGGCCGCGAGCGTGTTGAGGAGGGCCGTGCCGATCGAGCCGCCGACCTGCTGGGAAGTGTTGAGGGTGGCCGATCCAACACCGGCGTCGCTGGGCTTCAGGCCCAGGGTGCCGGTGCTGAATGAGGGGGCGAGACTCAGGCCGAACCCGAGACCCAGCAGCAGGAGGTAGGGCAGCACGTGGCTCGCGTACGAGCTGTGCAGCCCGACTCGGTGCAGGAGGTACAACGCGGCGGCGTTCATGAGCAGCCCGGTCGGCACGATCACCTTGGGTCCGACGCGGGGCAGCAGCACCCGGTTGGACACCTGCGCCATCCCCGCGAGCGCGGCGATCATGGGGAGAAAGGCGATGCCGGTCTTGACCGGGCTGAACTTGAGTATCTCTTGCAAGTAGTAGGTGAGGAACAGGAAGACCCCGAACAGCCCCATGCTGGCGAACAGCATCGCCAGCATCGAACCGCCTCTCGTCCTGTTCTGGATGACCCGGGGCGGCAGCAGCGGGTGCGACACCCGGGGCTCGAGCCAGGCGAAGCCGGCCAGCAGGATCACCCCGAGGACCAGGAAACCAATGGTGAAGGGGTTGCTCCAGGCGGTGGTCTCGGCGTGAGAGAAGCCGTAGACCAGGCAGAACAGGCCGCTGGTGACCAGGAGAAGCCCGGGAATATCCAGCGGATCGCGGTCGGCGGCCTTGTCGTTCTTCAGCCAGAGCACGGCGCCGGTCGTGGCAACAGCGGCAAAGACCAGGTTGACGTAGAGAGTCCAGCGCCATGACGCGTAGGAAGTGAGGATCCCGCCAAGCAGCAGTCCCAGGGCCCCGCCGGCTCCGGCGATGCCGCCGTAGATGGCGAACGCCTTGCCGCGTTCGCGGAAGTCGGTGAAGGTGGTAGTCAGCAGGGCCAGGACCGACGGGGCCAGCAGTGCGCCGAAGGCGCCCTGCACGGTCCGGGCGGTGACCAGCATCGGGAAGTTGACCGAGGCCCCGCCGATCGCCGAGGCCCCGGCGAACCCGGCCAGCCCGATGATCAGTGTCCGCTTACGCCCGAACAGGTCGCCGATCCGGCCGCCGAGCAGGAGAAGGCTGCCGAAGGCGAGCGAGTAGGCGGTCACGACCCACTGGCGGTCGGCGTTGGAGAAGCCGAGCGCGTGCTGGGCCGTGGGCAGCGCGATGTTGACGACGGTGTTGTCCAGGATGACCATCAGCTGGGCGACGCCCAGCACGGCCAGAATCCACCACCGCATAGCGTGGTTCGCCGCATGGTCGGTCGTCTCAGCCACGTCCAGCGGCGAGGTGCCCGGCGGGCTCACCGATTCCTCCCTTGACTGGGACAATGTGACCCCTCCGCTCGTTCGGGCTCCGGCGCTTACGCATTGACGTAACAGCCACCGGCCGGAAAACGGTGCCGCTCGAGCATCCCCGATCTGGTCTGGCCGGGTCCCGGAGGCTATGGGGGGCGTGCATCAAGTCCTGCTATGAGGGTTTCCATCTGCGCGGCCTCATCGGCGACCCGGCGCAGCATGCGGTCAAGGTGGGCGGCCGACGGTTTCGGCTGCTGCCGGTAGTACTCCGCGAACCCGCGGACGACGTGGACCGACCTCAGCAGTTCCAGGGCCGTCTCACCCAGGTGCTGCGATATGTCATCGGCCGACTGGCGTGCCGCGGCCTCGGCCGTGCGGCTCGCGCGTAGCTGTTCCGGCAGTCTCGTGAGCGTCATGCCGAGCGGCCAGTGGCTCCCGTCTGTGCCCGCGGCGTGCCCGGCGCTTTCCGCGAGCTCGGCAGCCTGGCGGAGCGGCCGCACGATGGCCTGGGTCAGGGCGAGCACCGCGGCGGCCAGCAGCACGAGAACGGTGCCTGCCGCGGCAGCGTAGCCTGCCGCGAGCCGCCCAGTAGCGGCGAGCCCGGCCATGACGACGAGCATGCCGGCGGAACCGCGTCCGGGCCGTCCGCTGATCACGTACCTCACGTCATCCGGTCCGTACACGTACAAGATCCGCTGCGGCTGGTAACGGACGGTCTCGATGACCACACGCCAGCGCCCGCTGGTCCCGGCGCCCGGCACGGTGACCGGCCGCGCCAGGTGCGCCGTGAGCCACGAGCCGCCGGCCGGGATAGCCGGGCCATGAGCAGTGCCAGGGGCCGCGAGAGTCAGCACCTGCCCGCTCGCGCTCAGCAACTCCATGTCGCAGGCCCCAGGCAGGACCTGGCTGGAGACCTGGCCGGAGACCGGGCCGGAGACCGGGCCGGAGACCGGGCCGGAGCCGGGCACGGCCACGAAGCCGTGGCTCAGCATGCTTCCCGCACACGCCAGCAGGTCATTGTCGGTTTGCCGCACCAGGTAACCGCTGGCCGCCGATACCCCGACCAGGCCGGCCGCGACCGCCCCGATCGCCACCAGGCTCACGGCAAGGCACGGCAGCAGCACCCGCAGCGGTATCCGGCTGAGCGCGCCCATTCATCCAGTCTCGCCAGTCCTCGTCACCGTGGCGAGCCCTGGATCGCAGTGCGGATATCAGGCGTAGATGCGGAAGACAGGTTCTGCGACGCAGGCTGGCTTGTCGCCCCCTTCGCGCTCGATGACGGCGCTGACCGTGAGTTGCAGGCCGCCCTTGACTTCCTCGACGTCGGTGAGGGTCGCCCTCAGCCGGATCTTGCCGCCGACGGGTACGGGGGAAGGGAAGCGGACCCTGTTCAGGCCGTAGTTGACACCCATGGTCGCGTCGGTGACGGTGAGCACCTGCGACCACAGGGGGATGAGCAGCGAGAGGGTGAGGTAGCCATGGGCGATCGGCCCCCCGAAGGGGCCCTCCTTCTTGGCCCGCTCCACGTCGACGTGGATCCACTGGTGGTCGTCGGTAGCGTCGGCGAAGGTGTTCACCCGTTCCTGGGTGACCTCGATCCACTGGCTGGTGCCCAGTTCCCTGCCCTTGAGCGAGGGCAGTTCGGCGATGGTGGCCGTGGTGCTCATGCGGTTGTCTCCGTCGTCTGGGTGGCGGGCAGGTTTGTTCACTGTGGCGGCTCGGGAAATTCCTGCCCGACACGCTGCAGCGACGCGGCGAAGCGGTCGGGCCAGATGCTGGCGATAGCGTCGGCGGTCCACCCGCTGCCATCGGCGAACTCGTTCACGGCCTTGTCGATGTCGTTGACCACCACGGCGGCGCCTGACCGGGCGAGCTCGGCGGCGTAGGCCAGGCCCAGCCCTCGCCCGCTGCCAGTGACGATGGCGACCTTGCCGGACAGGTCCACGATGGCTCCCTCGAGGATGGAGTGCTCAAGCCGGTACCGCGCTAGAACCCGTGTGTGGATCTAGTAACGTGCATTGCATATTCGTCCGTCAAGCAGACAGGCGTCCAATCAGCAGATGATGCGCCAGGCCAATCTAGTTAAGGATTGCTAATCAGATGCTGAGCGGTGCTGCGACGATGACGGCGCCGGTTCTGCGGAGCCTGGCGGATCCGGCCGGCGACGGATTCCGGCGCAACGTGGCGGAGCACGCCGCGCTGGCCGCGGAACTTCGGGCGCGGCTGGCCGCGGTCGGCCGGGGCGGCCCGGAGCGGGCCCGCGAGCGGCATGCCGGGCGCGGCAAGCTGCTGCCCCGCGACCGGGTCGACGCGCTGGTGGACCCGGGCTCGCCGTTCCTCGAGCTCTCCCCGCTGGCGGCCAACGGGATGTACGACGACGAGGCGCCGGGCGCCGGCCTGATTACCGGCGTCGGGAGAGTGAGCGGCCGGGAATGCGTGATCGTCGCCAACGACGCCACCGTCAAGGGCGGCACCTACTATCCCATGACCGTCCGCAAGCACCTGCGTGCCCAGGAGGTGGCGCTGCACAACCAGCTGCCCTGCGTCTACCTGGTCGATTCGGGGGGCGCGTTCCTGCCGATGCAGGATGACGTGTTTCCCGACCGGGAGCACTTCGGCCGGATCTTCTACAACCAGGCCACGCTGTCGGCGCGGGGTATCCCGCAGATTTCGGCGGTCCTCGGCTCCTGCACGGCGGGCGGCGCGTACGTGCCGGCGATGAGCGACGAGACCGTGATCGTGCGGGGGCAGGGCACGATCTTCCTGGGCGGTCCGCCGCTGGTGAAGGCCGCCACCGGCGAGGTGGTGACGGCCGAGGACCTGGGCGGGGGCGAACTGCACGCCCGCACCTCCGGTGTGGCCGACCACCTGGCCGAAAACGACGCGCACGCGCTGCGCATCGTCCGCTCGATCGTCGCCACCCTCGCGCCGCGATCCTCGCCGCCGTGGGAGGTCGCGGCGAGCGAGGAGCCGTCCGTCGATCCGGCTGGCCTGTACGGGGTGGTGCCGGCCGACTGGCGCACGCCCTACGACGTGCGTGAGGTCATCGCCCGCATGGTCGACGGGAGCCGGTTCGCCGAGTTCAAGGCGGCCTTCGGTCCCACGCTGGTGACCGGGTTCGCCCGCCTTCACGGTCACCCGGTCGGCGTCGTGGCCAACAACGGCATCCTGTTCAGCGAGTCGGCGGTCAAGGGCGCGCACTTCATCGAACTGTGCGACCAGCGCCGTATCCCGCTGGTGTTCCTGCAGAACATCACCGGCTTCATGGTCGGCAGGCAGTATGAGGCCGGGGGCATCGCCAAGCACGGCGCCAAGATGGTCACCGCGGTCGCCTGCGCCCGGGTGCCGAAGTTCACCGTGATCATCGGCGGCTCGTTCGGGGCCGGTAACTACGCCATGTGCGGGCGCGCCTACTCTCCCCGCTTCCTGTGGATGTGGCCGAACGCGCGGATCTCGGTGATGGGCGGCGACCAGGCCGCCAACGTGCTGGCCACGGTGCGCCGTGACCAGCTGGAAGCCGGCGGCCAGCCGTGGCCCGCCGAGGCCGAGGAGGAGTTCAAGCGGCCGATCCGTGAGCAGTACGAGCACCAGGGGAACCCGTACTACTCCACCGCGCGGCTGTGGGATGACGGGATCATCGACCCCCTGGACACGCGGCAGGTGCTGGGGCTGGCCTTGTCGGCGGCGGCGAACGCGCCGCTGGAGCCCGTCCGCTACGGGATCTTCCGGATGTAGGAGGCTGGCACCATGTTCGGCACTGTCCTGGTGGCCAACCGCGGCGAGATAGCGGTGCGGATCATCCGCACGCTCCGCGCGCTCGGTATCCGCAGCGTCGCGGTCTACAGCGACGCGGACGCCGGGGCCCGGCATGTGCGTGCGGCCGACCTGGCGATCCGGCTGGGTCCGGCCCCGGCCGCCGAGAGCTACCTGCACGCCGGAGCCATCCTGGCGGCGGCCGCCGACAGCGGCGCCCAGGCCGTGCATCCCGGGTACGGCTTCCTGTCCGAGAGCGCCGCGTTCGCCCGTGCGTGCGCCGCCGCCGGGCTGGTGTTCATCGGCCCGCCGCCGGCCGCGATCGAGGCGATGGGCGACAAGATCGCCGCCAAGGCGACGGTGGCGGCGGCCGGCGTCCCGGTGGTACCCGGGGTCGGCGCGGTCGGCCTGTCCGACAGCGACCTGGCGGCCGCGGTGGCCCAGATCGGTTTCCCGGTGCTCATCAAGCCCTCGGCCGGCGGCGGCGGCAAGGGCATGCGGCTGGTCCGCACCCCTGGCGAGCTGCCTGCCGCCCTGGAAGGGGCGCGGCGGGAGGCCCGGGCCGCGTTCGGTGACGCCACGCTGCTGGCTGAGCGCTACATTGAGCGGCCCAGGCACATCGAGATCCAGATCCTCGCCGACGGCCAAGGCACCGTCATCCACCTGGGCGAGCGTGAGTGCAGCCTGCAGCGGCGGCACCAGAAGATCATCGAGGAAGCGCCCGCGCCGCTGCTGGCGGGCCCCGGCCGCGCCGCGATGGGAGCCGCCGCCGTCGAGGCGGCCCGCAGCGTCGGCTACGTAGGCGCCGGCACCGTGGAGTTCATCGTCCCCAGCGAGGCACCAGGGGACTTCTGGTTCCTGGAGATGAACACCCGGCTGCAGGTCGAGCACCCGGTGACCGAGCTGGTGACCGGGTGGGACCTGGTCGAACTACAGGTCCGGGTGGCTGCGGGCGAGCCGTTGCCGATGCGCCAGGACCAGGTGCGCCTGACCGGCCACGCCATCGAGGCCCGGGTCTACGCGGAGGACCCGGCCCGCGGCTTCCTGCCGACCGGAGGGAAGGTCCTGGCGCTGCGCGAGCCCGACCTGCCGCACGTGCGCGTGGACTCCGGCCTGGCCGAGAACATGACGGTGAGCAGTGCCTACGATCCCATGCTGGCCAAGGTCATCGCGCACGGCCCGGACCGCCAGACGGCGCTGCGGCGGCTGGACGGCGCGCTGGCAGGCATGGCCGTGCTGGGCGTCACCACCAACATCGCGTTCCTGCGGGCCCTGCTGAACCACTCCGATGTTGCCGCGGGCAAACTGGACACCGGGCTGGTCGAACGCGCCGTCCCCGCCGCCCCTGCTCCCGCCTCCCCAGCTGGCGGCATCCCCGAGGACGTGCTGGCCGCCGCCGCGCTCGCGCACCTGCTCCTGCGGGAGCCGCCCGCAGGGCCGCGCAGCCCGTGGGATATTCCTGATGGCTGGCGCGTCGGCGGGCCCGCCTGGACCACGGTGCGGCTGACCAGCGGGACCGGTGACCCGGTGCCGGTCCGGATCCGCGGGCGTGCCTGTGCCACGGCCGAGGTCTCCGTCGGCGGTGCCGATCCCGTGGCCGCGCATGCGGAATTTCAGGACGGCACACTGATGGTCACCTGCCAGGGCCGCACTCAGCGCTATGTGTACGCGCACACCGGCAGCGCGACCGGCCACGGCACGGCCTGGCTGGGCCGTGACGGCCAGGCCTGGGCGCTGGCGGAAGAAGAGCCACTGGCCGCGGGGCCCGCCGACGCGGGCGGCGGCGACGGCGTGGTCCGCAGTCCGATGCCGGGCACCGTGCTGGCCGTCAAGGCAGCCAAGGGGGAGCGGGTGCGGGCCGGGCAGCCCCTGCTGATCGTGGAGGCGATGAAGATGGAACACACCATCAGCGCGCCAGTTGACGGCGTGGTCGCGGAACTGACCGCGGCCGTCGGCCAGCAGGTCGGACTGGACGAGGCACTCGCGGTCATCAGCCCCGCAGAGCAGGCCGGCTGATACGTGCCGGGGTGCCGTCTTGTCGCTGGCCGGCGTCCCTACGGCCGGACCGCGCCGTCGAAGGTCGCCGCGTACCAGCCGGTGTCCATGGGAATCTTCTCCACGTCCTCCCCGGTCTGCGGCGCGTCGATGATGTAGCCGCCGCCCACGTACATGGCGACGTGACCTTCGCCGTCGTAGTACAGCAGGTCCCCGGGCTGGATGGCGGAGGTGGCGATATGCGGCAGGGCCGCCCACTGCTCGTAGGTGTCACGCGGGATCGCCACCCCGGCCGCGGCCCAGGCGGCCTGGACCAGCCCGGAGCAGTCAAAAGATCCGGGACCGGTCGCGCCCCACTGGTATGGCTTGCCGAGCTGCGCGTAGGTGAAGGCGACGGCCTGCCCGGCCTGGGTGGAGGTCGGCCCGGTGTACTGCTGCGGCGCTGAGCTGCCATTGGCCCCGATCGAGTTGCTCTGCACCGTCTCCTGCTGCGGTACGGTCAGGCTGGCCAGCGTGGCCTTCTCGGTCGAGATGAGCGTGCCGAGGGAGTTCTTGTGGTCGGCCAGCTGGCTCTTGAGGGTCGCGATCCCGCTCTCGGTGCGCTGCATCTCCTGCTCGACGCCGGCCAGCTGGCTGGCGTCGGTGAGCAGCTGCTGCGTCTCGGCGTTCCGGCTGCCGGACAGCTCCATCAGCAGCGAGCCTTGCTGCAGCACGACCGACGGGTCGCCGGAGGTGAGCACGCCCGCGATGGAGGTCGCCCCGGTGTCCTCGAACGCCGCGGCGGCGGTCTGCGCCACGTTGGCCTGCGCCGCCTGGAACTGGGCGTCGGCGTGGTTCAGGTACACGCGAACCTGGGACAGCCTCGACTGCGCGGCGGAAAGCTGCTGGCTGGCCTGGTCGTACTGCTCACCGACCGTGTCGAATTGCGACGTTAGCTGGTTGATCCGGCCCTGGACCTGGTCGACCGTCGGCTGCGGAGCAGCGCCGGCGCCTGAGGCGAAGACCGACAGCCCGCCCACGGCGATGAGCCCCGTCGCGATCGCGACGCTGCGGCGAAACCGGAACCCTCCAGAACCAAATCGCATACTCACCGTGCTGCCCACGCTCCTTTTCCCGCGCTCCGCCGGACGTCGGCCGGCGACTGCCGGTCACCGCCACCGAGACGGTAACGGTGGTCTGAGCCGACAGGAAATCTGACGTCACGGTAGTAAAGCGGAATGCCGCGGTTCAACCGGTTCGCGCGAATATCACGGAATTATTACGGTCACCTCAGCCCTGGCCAAGGGCACAGATTCCGCCTGCCGACCTCGCTCGCCGAGGTCGCGCACCCGCTACGACAAGCCCGCGCACCCCGCCACGACAATCCCGCGAGGCTGGCATGCGAGGCTGGCAGGCGAGCCTGGCATGCGAGGAAAACGGCAGCCACAGTTCGTTCCGAATAACGCAAATCACTTCCGTCCCAGCGGGCGAGTTCCGTA
>Ga0208565_1000218_pt1 | contig 46626 bp, 36 predicted proteins | sample Sb_taG_7_FD_187706 | JGI IMG/M metagenome (GOLD analysis project Ga0208565, IMG submission 187706) | Peat soil microbial communities from Weissenstadt, Germany - Sb_50d_2_FS metaG (SPAdes) (version 2) | ecosystem: Environmental > Terrestrial > Soil > Wetlands > Peat | place: Germany... | reverse complement strand
CAACGCGGCGAACTTAGCAGCCAGCGACTCCTCGGCATCCACGGGAACCGCCATACCACAAGCATGATTGATCGCGGATCAAAAGTAAACGTTATTCTTTTGCAGATGCTAAGTCGTGAAACGTGGCATCGTCGGCCTCGGCGCGGTAGTCAGCGCAGTCCTCGTGCTCGCGGCCTGCACGCGAGTCGAGACGGTGCCCGTGTCCGCAGCATCACGTCCGGCCGCCAGTACGACGGCAGTAGCCAGCGCGAGCACAGCGCCTGCGCCAGCCCCTGTATCGAGTACCGCCCGGTTGTCCGGCCATTGCGTCACCGGTTTCGTGACCCTAGATCCTGAAACGAACCAGCCGACCGATTTCTCAGAGTTCCCCGGATCAACCGCGTACCCCTCGGGCACAGAAGTCCAGGGTGGCTACCAGCTCACGCTGACCGATACGTCATCCGTAACAGCAGAGGTCGGGTCCTTCTCGGTGGTGTTCTACTCCCAGGGCGCGGAGATCGGCTCAGACAGCGCAGGTCCGTTTAACGAGTTCATTACCCAGGGGCAATCCCTGACCTGGACCGAGGCGACCAACGTAATGAACGTCGGCAGTGAGGGTGCCGTCAATACGGCTGCTACCTGCGCGCTCGTTAGCTGGAGTTCGTAAGGCTACTGGCCGACAGGACACCGACGGGTTCCGGTTTCCTGCTGACCGGCCGACCCTGACTTCCACGCGTCCGGCAGTTCCGTCCCCTTGTTAGGTCGCGTTGAGCTTTTGGCGCTGCCTCCGGCGGTATGCGGCGGCGTTGACGCGGTTGCCGCACTCGCGCATCCCGCACCAGGTTCGGTTCTGTCCGGGTGAGGCGTCAATGAACATGCGGGTGCACCCGGATCGCCCGCATTGACGTAGGCGCGTGGAGTCGGGGCCGCCGAGTAGCTCGATCGCGTCGCGGGCGATGGTCGCCAGGACTGCATGCATGGTGCCCGACCGGGTGATCATGCCGCCCGGGTCGAGGGCCACTGTGACGGGTGCGGTCGTGCCGTAGTGGTTGAGGACCTTGATGTCGCCGGGCCCGGCCAGGTGGCCGGCGGTACGCGCGACGGCGGTCCGGTAGATCGACTCGCGCAGCCTTGTCGCCTCATGCAGAACCTCGGCCTCGCACGGTGCCGCGGCGGATACGACGCCGCTGGCGAGCGCCCAGCCGGCCAGCCTGCCGGGCGAGTCGAGCAGTTCCCTGGGGTGCTCAGAGCCGCGAAACATCAGCGTGGCGGCGAAGTCGAGTGCGAGCCGGTCGCTGCGGAATGAGAAGCCCTCGTCTGGCGTGTCTGTCCGCGGTACACTCACGTCACTATCTTAGACAGTGACGGACCGGGAAGAGGCGCGACTGTGGACGAGCACCTGACCGCCCTGCTGGACGAACTGCACGCCTACGGCGTCGAGCACGACGCCGGCAAGCCCGACCGGCTCGACCGTTTGCGCAACCTGGAGCCCGATACCGGCCGCTTGCTCGCGCTCCTGGTCCGCGCCACCGGGTCGCGGGCAGTGCTGGAGCTGGGCACCTCCAACGGCTACTCGACCCTGTGGCTGGCCGACAGCGCGCGCGCCGTGGGCGGCCGTGTCGTCAGCGTCGAGCTCGATCCCGGCCGCAGCTCCCAGGCCGCGCGGAACCTCGACCGGGCTGGCCTGCGCCCGGTGGTGGAGCTGCGCGTCCAGGACGCCGCGGACGCCCTCAAGGACTCACCGGACGCGGCATGGGACATGATCTTCCTCGATGCCGAGCGCCCCGCCTACCCCGGCTACTGGCCCGACCTGGTACGCACGCTCAAGCCAGGCGGGCTGCTGGCCGTCGACAACGTGATCTCCCACGCCGACCAGCTACGCGAGTTCCGCGCGCTCGTCAGCGCCGACCCCCGCGTGACCGAAGCGCTCGCCCCGACGGGAGCCGGAGCACTGCTCGTCGTCCGCGAGAAAGCGCCCGCCACCTGACAGGCCGAGCTGCCTGAGCAGCTGCATACGCAGGGCGGCGCACGCTCACCAGGAATCGAGCGCCTGCTCCAGGACGCCTTCACGATGCTGAGCATCCTCGCCCGCGCGTGAACATCCGGTAGGAACCGGGCAGCGTCCGACGACGTCGCCTGACCGTGCAGGCCGTAATCCGCAGCCTCGCGCAAGCAGTCCGTGGCTTCGCCAGGACAGCTCACCCCACAGGCATTGCCACCACGACGGCGCCTACCTCAAGTCCACGATCTCGAGAATGCCCCTGTCGCCGGCAACCCGGCGGCCGCTGGTGGAAACCGCCCGGCAGCACCGTGACTCCCGAAGTCGTGGACTGGGGCCGGTCAGGACCGAACCAGATGATCACGCTGAACGCGCTGCGCGTCCTGAAAGCCGCCGGCCGCCCGACCCTACCCGCCATCCGAACCTGAACCCCGCCCGGCATCACCCGCTTCCGCCCGCACACAAAGCGGGCGAACGTTGCCTGCTACGGCACTAGCTACGGCTGGCGGGGCGCTTCCGTCTCCGCCCTGAACGTGCCCCACCTGGGCACCACCCGCACGAGGCCTTCGGCTTCTAGGACGCGCAGTGCCCTGGTGACCGTGGCCCTGGCCACGTGGTAGTGCCCGGCCAACTCGGCGACGGTGGGCAGCGCCTGGCCCGGCTCCCACTCCCCGGCGGCGATGCGCTGCCGCAGGCTGTCCGCGACTGTCTCGCCTGGCCGCTGTGGTCCACGTGGCACACAGTGATCATCGCTGCTGACGGTAATCCCCCGCCACCTGGCCGCATTGACTTCCGTGGCTTCCTTGGCTCGCTTGTTCTACTCAGACTACAGTGGCTAGCGGAACGCCTAGAGAGAAGATGAAGATGACAGGTGACTGGGAAGCACCGCTGGATGAGCTTCGGTGGCACTGGGGAGACGCCTACCTGATCCACTTCTTCGAGCCGGGCAAGTGGGTGGCTCAGCGCCGGGACAGCCACGAGACGATCAGCGCCGACAACCCCGAGGCCCTCCGCGAGAAGATCTCGGCGGACTACACCGCCCACCCGGTCAGCAGGCAGTTCGACGGCTGCCAGCCCGGCCCGGAGACGACTGGCTGCCGCCGCTTCCAGCCCGAAGGCTGAAGAACGCGCTCACGCCCGCCTGGGCGGTCCTGATGGACCAGCTCGACGCGATCTACCCCGGCTAGGTAAAAGCCCGGCTAGTCCGCCCGGCCCGGACGCGGGGCGCGGAGGTACTTCGGGTTCACCGGCCCTGTGAGGTGGTCGATCCCGATGGCCCCGCCATTGTCCAGCGTGAAGGTGCTCACGGTGTTGATCCGGGCCGACACGGGCACCGTCCCCATGTACCCGGCTGCCGACCCGTCCAGGGTCGGGTCCGGTTCGGCCGGGTGGAACGGCTCGGAGTCACTTGGGTACCAGGGGACGTACCCGAGGTGGTGCGCCGGCACGACGGTCGTCGGGGCCGCGCCTGCTGACGGTGCGGCCGTGAGGATCGCCCCGCACGCGCAGAGCCCGGCAGCGGTCACCTTCACCCAATGACTGCACTTTTGACAAAACGTCACATCGTTTAAGCGTAGCGGTACCGATAGCCGATGCTCATGCCGACGCCGGCTAGGTGCACTAACAGGGGCGGCCATCCGGCCGCCCGCACAGGTCATGAGGCAGGGTGCCGCTGACCTGCGGCGATGAGGCGTTCTGGCACGATGCCGACTCGCCGTGGCAGGGCACGCACGCAATCCCCCGCATGCGAATTTCCCGGCGCAAGCGTTTACCCAGCTTGCCGCCGAGACCACGGTCCATGGCAATCGGCACTTACCGTACGTGATCTTCGGCATTGAACCTGTGATGGCCGAGCAGGCAGCGACCATAGGCCCGTCATTCCCGGGACGTTCGGCACGAGACCAGGACATGCGCCTGCCGCAGACTGTTAGCCGGTGCGGTCCCGCAGCGGCCGCGCCAGCATCGCCGGCCCGGCGGCAAACCTGAACGGCCGGGTAAGTGGAGATGGCAGCGATGGGACTTATCCACAGCAGCGCATAGAAGAAGCAGGACAAGGCGCAGGCCAGGCTCGCTGACGAGCAGCGCACGCGCATGTCAGCTAGGAAGCGGGTGCTCGTCGGCAGCGCCAGCGTCCTGGTTAGCGGCGGCGCAGGCGCGGTGTTCGCACCCGCCACGCCAGTGTGTGCCCGTTATCACACTCACGGCGGGGTTTTCCGGACAGCCGGAGCATGCTGAGACTTGAGCCAGCGTGGCAGCATGAGTTACCTGATCTAGACTCTGCGCAGCAGGAAACAGGGAGGCCGCAGTGCGCAAGGTGCTGATCGCGAACCGCGGCGAGATCGCCGTCCGGGTCGTGCGGGCTTGCCGTGATGCCGGGCTGGGCAGCGTGGCCGTGTACGCCGAACCCGACCTGGACGCGCTGCACGTCATGATGGCTGACGAGGCCTACGCGCTGGGCGGGGCGACCAGCCAGGATACCTACCTGGACATCGACAAGATCATCAAGGTGGCGCTGGAGTCCGGCGCGGACGCGGTCCATCCCGGTTACGGCTTCCTGGCCGAGAACGCCGACTTCGCCCGGGCGGTGACGGCGGCGGAGCTGACCTGGATCGGTCCCCCGCCGCAGGCCATCGAGGCGCTCGGCGACAAGGTCAAGGCCAGGCACATCGCCCTGCAGGCGGGGGCGCCGCTCACGCCGGGCACCCCGGACCCGGTCAGCGGCGCCGCCGAGGTCCTGGCGTTCGCCCGCGAGCACGGCTACCCGGTGGCGATCAAGGCCGCGTTCGGCGGCGGCGGCCGCGGGCTGAAGGTGGCCTGGCGCGAGGAGGAGGTCACCGAGAAGTTCGAGTCGGCGGTCCGGGAGGCCACCGCGGCGTTCGGCCGGGGCGAGTGCTTCGTCGAGCGGTACCTGGACCGGCCGCGGCACGTGGAGACGCAGTGCCTGGCCGACGCCCACGGCCACGTGGTGGTCGTCTCGACCAGGGACTGCTCGCTGCAGCGCAGGCACCAGAAGCTGGTCGAGGAGGCGCCGGCGCCGTTCCTTTCCGCGGCGCAGACCGAGGCTCTGTACCGGTCCTCCAAGGACATCCTGCGGCTGGCCGGGTACGTGGGCGCCGGCACCTGCGAGTTCCTCGTCGGCCAGGATGGCACGATCAGCTTCCTGGAGGTCAACACCCGGCTGCAGGTGGAGCACCCGGTCAGCGAGGAGGTCACCGGCATCGACCTGGTGCGCGAGATGTTCCGCATCGCCGAGGGCGAGCCGCTTGGCTACGACGACCCGCCGGCCCGGGGGCACTCGATCGAGTTCCGGATCAACGCCGAGGATCCGGCCCGGAACTTCTTGCCCGCCCCGGGCACGATCACCACCTGGAACCTGCCATCCGGGCCCGGTGTGCGGGTCGACGCGGGGTACCGGGGCGGGATGACGATCCCGCAGGTGTTCGACTCGCTGATCGCCAAGCTGATCGTGACCGGCGCGAGCCGGGCCGAGGCGCTGCAGCGTTCGGCGCGCGCGCTGGCCGAGTTCGAGGCCGGCGGGATGCCCACCGTGCTGCCCTTCCACCGGGCCGTGGTCGCGGACCCGGCGTTCGCCGGCGAGCCGCTGCGCGTGCACACCCGTTGGATCGAGACCGAATTCGCCGCTCCCATGCCGGCCCAGGAGGCCGCCGAGGCTGACACTGCGCCGGATCGCGAGACGATCACGGTCGAGGTGGGCGGGAAGAGGCTCGAGGTGGTGGTGCCGGCCAGCCTGGGCGTGTCCCGCCGTACTGCCTCGATTCCGGCCGAACGGGCCCGCGGAACCAGCCGCGGCAGGCGGTCTGTGCACGCGGGCAGCGGCGACACTTTGGTCAGCCCCATGCAGGGCACGATCATCAAGATCGCGGCCAGCGAAGGGCAGCAGGTGTCGGCCGGCGACGTGGTAGTTGTCCTGGAGGCGATGAAGATGGAACAGCCGCTGACCGCGCACAAGGACGGCACGGTCACCGGCCTGTCGGTCGAGGTAGGCCAGACGGTCAGCGCGGGCGCGGCCATCTGCGAGCTCGCGGACTGATCACTGGTGAGCAGGCTCCCGGGGGACCCGGGCCTGGGACGGCAGGCGCTGTTCGCGCTCGGCGCCCGGCTGCCCGACCGGTATCGGGATTGGGTGCGGCACGAACTCACCGACGCCGGCTGGCGGGGCCGGCTCATCGTCCGCCACCTGATCGTGACGCTGCCGTTCACCGCCGCGCTCGCGTTGCTCCCCGGCGCGCTGTGGATTCGCATCGCGGTGCCCGCGCTGTTCTTGATCTGCAGCGTGGGCATCGTCGCGTTGTACGCCGACGACATCCGGGTATCCCGGCTGCGCCGGCACGGGCTCGAGGCCCCGGACGATCCCGACCTGGGCCGGCCCTCCCACTGAGGAGCAGACAGGGCCCTAGAGGGTGTCGGGCGTGAACTCCATCAGCTTGCGGGCCGCCTCGGTGATGCTGCCGGACAGGGACGGGTAGACGGCGAACGTGGTCGCCAGCTGCTCGGCGGTCAGACGCTGTTCCATGGCGACCGAGACGGCGAGGATCAGCTCGCTGGCCCGCGGGGCCACGATCACGCCGCCCAGGACGACGCCGGTGCCCGGGCTGGTGAACAGCTTGACGAAACCGTCCCGGAAGCCAGCCATCTTGGCCCGCGGGTTCGTGGCCAGCGGCAGCTTCAGCACCCGGGCGGAGACCTCGCCCGCGGTGACCGCGCGCTGCGAGACGCCGACGGTGGCGATCTCCGGGTCGGTGAAGATGGTCGCCGCGACGTGGCCCAGCCGCAGCGGCCCCACCGCCTCGCCGAGCGCGTGCCACATGGCGATCCGGCCCTGCATGGCGGCGACCGAGGCCAGCATCAGCACGCCGGTGCAGTCCCCCGCCGCGTATACGCCGGGCACCGACGTCCGGGACACCCGGTCCACCTCGATGAAGCCGCGCGTGTCCACCTTCACCCCGGCCTCGTCCAGGCCGCAGCCCTCGGTCCTCGGGATCATGCCCACGGTCAGCAGGCAGTGGCTGCCGGTTACGGTCCGGCCGTCGTCCAGGGTCACGGTGACGCCGTCGGTGTCGCGGCGGACGGCCTGGGCGCGCGACCGGCCGAGCACCGTCATGCCGCTGCGGCGGAACACGTCCTCGATCAGGTTGGCCGCGTCCTCGTCCTCCTGCGGCAGCACCCGGTCCCGGGAGGACACCAGGGTGACCCGCGAGCCGAGCGCCTGGTAGGCGCTGGCGAACTCGGCCCCGGTGACGCCGGAACCGATCACGATCAGGTCCCGCGGAACCTCGGTCAGGTCATAGAGCTGACGCCAGGTCAAGATGCGCTCGCCGTCAGGCTCCGCGCCGGGCAGCGCCCGGGGCAGCGCCCCGGTGGCGATCAGGACGGCGTCCGCCTTGATCTCCTCGTCGCCCGCCCGCACCGTGCCCGGGGCGGTCAGCCTGCCCTTCGCGGCGATCACCCTGACGTCTTCCGCGGCCACCCGCGCGGCGATGTCGCGGGACTGGGCCCGGGCCAGGTCGGTGATCCGCTCGTACAGGCGCGCGGCGTTGACGGTGGCCAGGCCGCCGGTGGCGATGCCCAGCCCGGCGCCCCGGTTGAGCAGCGTCATCGCGTTGGAGGTCTCGATGAGCGACTTGGAGGGCACGCAGTCGGTGAGCACGCAGGCGCCACCCAGCCCGTCGGAGTCGACGAGGGTGACATCGGCGCCGAGTTGGGCCGCGACGAGAGCAGCCTCGTAACCACCGGGGCCGCCCCCCAGGATCGCGATTCTCTGACGTGGCAGGGTCACGATTAGTAATTCTCCACGGGTGAGTTGGTCGCAGTCAGGTATCAGGCGCGGGGCAATGCACGGCGTCCAGGGGCGCGACACCGTACGCTTGCCCCCGTGGCACTGTACGCAGCCTACGGCAGCAACATGGACCCAGCGCAGATGCTGCTGCGCTGCCCGCACTCACCACAGCGCGGAACCGGCTGGCTGGAAGGATGGCGGCTGACGTTCGGCGGCGAAGACATCGGCTGGGACGGTGCCCTCGCCACCGTGGTGGAGGAGCCGGGCTCCCGGGTATTCGTCGTGCTCTACGACGTGTTCGGCAGCGACGAGAAGGAACTCGACAACTGGGACGGCGTAACTCTCGGTTACTACCGCAAGGCCAAGGTCCGGGTGGAGACTCTCGACGGCGACGTGCTGGCCTGGCTGTACGTGCTCAACTTCTACGAGGGCGGGCTGCCGTCGGCCAGGAGCATCGGCATCCTCGCCGACTCCGCGGAACGGGCCGGCGCCCCGGAGGACTACGTCGCGGGGCTGCGCGCCCTGCCGTGCGCCAAGATGGGTGACTCCAATGCCGGGGTCGACGGGCCTGGCGGGCCCGATGTGGTCGGCGGGTCCGAGCCGCCCTGGCCCGCGCCCGGACCCTAGGTCCGGCGCTACGCGTTCACGGCGTCGCGCCATGATGCCCGCGACGCCCGTCCGGGCTAGAGCGGGCCCGCCTAGAGAAGCCAGACCACCAGCAGGATCAGCGCGGGAATGACGAGGGCGGCGATCGCCCGGCCGCTCCAGGTGCTCGTCAGCGGCTCGGACCCACCGGGCCAGGCGGCGGCGTCCAAGGCTGTAGTGCCGCCGGCTGGGCTGGCGGCCCCGTTTCCTGAGGCGGCCGCGGTTTTCTCGGCAGCTTCACCTCCTGCGGTCTCCGCCGTGCCGCTGGCCCAGACGGCCTCGGCTTTGGCCGCGGTGGCGCGCTCGCTGAGCACCCGGACGATCTTCTCCGCTTCGGCCTCGGGGGTGGAGCCCGCGGGGGCTGACACGGGGCCGCCGTAGGGCAGGCCACGGCCGCCGGACGGCAGGCCCAGGGACGAGCGCCGTAGCCCCGGGGACCGGGGCGCGCGGCGGGCCCTGGCCTCGGCAGTCAACTGGCGCCGCCGGGAGTAGTGCACGGCCCAGGCGCTGATGACCTTGTGGTGCTCCTTGCCGCCGGGCTGGCCGGGCACCGCGACCGCCGGGCCGACCCAGCGGCAGTGCACGCGCAGCAGGTCGGTCAGATCCACCTTGGCCACTCCCGCCCAGCCGATCCGGTGATCACGCAGCGGGTTCCTGATCGTCACCCCGGTCTTATCGGCGATGATCCGGGGCCGCTGCGCGGTGACGTAGGCGGCACCGGTCGCCAGCAGCAAGATGGCCGCCGCGACCGCGGACACGTGGTCCCGGCCGCGAGCGGCCAGGTCGATCCCGTTGCCGGCGGCGAAAAGCAGCCACACGACCCAGACGACGACTGCGGTCGGCGAGCGGAACACCTGCGGCTTGTCCGGTGGCTGGCTGGCTGTCATGGTGCCGTACTCTCCGCGACGGGTCCCGCCCGGGTGGGGCGGGATCCATCCAGGCTAACCTCAGGCGCCGGTCACGCCGGGCAGCGGCTGAGCGACGATCGCGCCGTCATCCCAGAGCGCGGTGATCGCCGTGGCCGCCATCACGCGGACCCCGACGCCGATGGCGCGCTCGTCCACGTCGAAGGTGGGCTGGTGAATGTCGTGCGACACGACCGTTCCCGGCACCCGGGTGCCGAGCCGGGCCAGCGCGCCGGGGATGGACTCCAGGTACCAGGCGAAGTCCTCGCCGCCGAGGCTCTGCGGCGTCTGCACGACCTGGCCCGCGCCGAGCACGTCAAGCGCGGCCGCGGAGATCATGGCCACACTGGCCTGGTCGTTGACCGTGGGCGGCACGTACCGCTGGTAGCTGAGCTCGGCCTGTATCCCGTAGGCCGAAGCCACCGAGTCGATGAGCCCCTTGAGCAGGTCGGGCGCGGTGTGCCAGGCTTCGTCGTCGAGGCAGCGGACGGTGCCCTCGGCGACGCCGTCGTCGGGGATGGCGTTGGCCACGGTGCCCGCGCTGACCCGGCCCCAGACCAGGCTGAGGCTGGACCGCGGATCGACCCGCCGGGACAGCGCCGCGGGGACCTCGGTGAGGATCTTCCCGAGCGCGTAGACCAGGTCCGCGGTCAGGTGCGGCCGGGCGGTGTGCCCGCCGGGCCCGGACACGCGCACCTCGATCTTGTCGCAGGCCGCGGTGATCGCGCCCGAGCGCACGCCGAGCTGGCCCGCATCGAGCCGGGGATCGCAGTGCAGGGCGAAGATCCGGCCAACCGACGCGATCCCGCCCGACGCGAGCACGTCGAGCGCACCGCCGGCCGCCTCCTCAGCGGGCTGGAAGATGAGCCTGACCCGCCCGGGCAGCAGACCCGCGGCGGCCTGCTGGGCCAGGAACAAGCCGGCGCCGAGCAGCACGGTGGTGTGCACGTCGTGGCCGCAGGCATGGCAGACATCCGGCACAGTAGAGCGGTAAGGCACGTCCTTGTCGTCCGCCATCGGCAGCGCGTCGAGATCTGCCCGGAGCGCAACGACAGGACGTTCGGTATAAGGAACTTGCTCCGAGCCGATGTCCACGAGCAAGCCGGTCCCCTTGGGCAAGATCACCGGGCGCAGGCCCGCCGCGGCCAGGCGCAGCGCCACCCGGCGGGTGGTGCGGTGCTCGTTAAAGGCCAGCTCGGGATGGGCGTGCAGGTCGCGGCGGAAGTCGATCAGCTCGGCTTCGTGCTCCGCCAGGAACGCGCTCAGATCCGCGAGCAGATCATTGCCCTGCTCATTTCCGGCCATGCCCACCATCCCCGTGCATGCAGAATCTGTCTTCGGCGAACTCGGTAACGAGTGCGTCTACCACGCTGATGAGATCCCCGGTTTGCGCGTAGACGGCCCGCTGCCGTTCGTAAGAGGCGCCATGCTCGAGCACTTCCGAGACCACGGAAAGCTCGTCCTGGCACCCTAGCCTCGAGGCTACCGGCTCCAGCGCGGCGAGCAATTCAAAAAGCTCGTCGCGCAGCGGCGCCGTGGCGCCGGCCTCGTCAGTGATCACGATCGCGTCCAGCCCGAATCGCGTGGCGCGCCACTTGTTGTCCCTGACCACCCAGGCCGACGGGCAGGGCAGCGTATAGCCGCGGTCCAGCTGGGAGTCGAAGAGCTGGACCAGGCACTGCGAGAGCGCGGCCACCATGCCGACCTCGCGCAGCGTCGGCACACCGTCGGACATGCGGATCTCGACGGTGCCGAAGTCCGGGTGCGGCCGGATGTCCCACCAGACCTCCTTGATGCTGCGGATCGTCCCCGCCCGCAGCAGGGTGTCCATGTAGTCCTCGAACTGTTCCCAGTTCGCAAGCCGATGCGGCGGACCCGCCGTCGGCAATGCGCCAAACGTCACCGACCTGCTGGAGGCAAGCCCGGTGTCATACCCGCACCAGAACGGGCTCGACGCAGTAAGGGCGAGAAAATGCGGAAGGTAAGCGGCCAGGGCATTGACGATCGGAATCGCCTTGTTCCCCTCCCGAAGCCCCACATGGACATGCACACCGAAGGTCTGAATCCGGCGGGCAAGCCACTGCATTTGCTCGACCAGCTCCGCATAGCGCTGGATTGGCGCCATCGTCGCGTCTCGCCAGTCACTCACCGGGTGAGTCCCGGCGCAGGCTAGTAGGATACCGCGCTCGTCCGTCATCCGCTGGAGTTCGGTGATCGTTACGGCCAGGTCGTCTTTCGCCTCGGCCACCGTGCTGCAAATGCCTGTGACCAGTTCAATCGTGGACTGCATCAGCTCGTGGCGGATTCGGGGGTGCTCGCCCGTATCGCCGGTCACGGGCAGCTGGTCGATCAGCTTACCCGCTTCCTGACGCAGCAGCTTAGTCTCGCTGTCGATTAGCTGGACCTCCCATTCGACGCCGAGCGTCGCGCCGCGGGAAGGGTTCCACTCGATAGCCATGCCCGGCCTCCGTGCCCGAAAATTGTTCTGCAATCAAAGTTCCCCGGGCTGATACTCGCCCCAGACATCCCGCAGCGCGTCGCACACCTCACCCAGGGTGGCGTCGGCCCGCAGCGCGTCGCGGAGCGGGTAAAGGACGTTGCCGGTGCCTTCCGCGGCCGATTTGAGGGCGGAGATCGCGCGGCGATGCGGTTCGGGGTCCCGTTCCTTCCGCAGCCGGGCCAGCCGGGCCGCCTGTTCGGCCGCGAGGGCCGGGTCGGGCCGCAGCGGCTGATAGGGCTCCTCGCCCTCCGCGGTGAACCTGTTCAGGCCGACGATGACCCGCTCGCCCTCGTCGATTTCCCGCGCCACCTGGTACGCCGTGCTCTCGATCTCGGACTTCTGGAAGCCGCGCTCGATCGCCGCGGCCGCCCCGCCCATGTCCTCGATGCGGTCCATCAGGCTTTGCGCGGCCGCCTCGATCTCGTCGGTCATCGACTCGATCGCGTAGGAGCCCGCGAACGGGTCTGCCGTCGCGGTCAGGTCGCTCTCGTACGCGATCACCTGCTGGGTGCGCAGCGCCAGCCGGGCCGCCTTGGCGCTGGGCAGCGCGAGCGCCTCGTCGAAGGAGTTCGTGTGCAGCGACTGGGTCCCGCCAAGCACCGCCGCCAGGGCCTGCAGGCTCACCCGGATCAGGTTCACCTCCGGCTGCTGCGCGGTGAGTTGCACGCCGGCCGTCTGGGTGTGGAACCGCAGCATCTGCGACCTGGGATCTTGCGCCTTGAACTCATTTTTCATGATGCCGGCCCACAGCCGCCGGGCCGCGCGGAACTTGGCGACCTCCTCCAGCAGCGTGGTCCGCGCCACGAAGAAGAAGGAGAGCCGCGGGGCGAAGTCATCGATTTCCAGTCCGGACGCCACGGCCGCCCGCACGTATTCCTTGGCGTTGGCCAGCGTGAACGCGATCTCCTGCACCGGCGTGGCGCCCGCCTCGGCCATGTGGTAGCCGGAGATGGAGATCGTGTTCCACTTGGGCAGCTCTTGACGGCAGTAGGCGAACGTGTCGGCGACCAGGCGCAGCGACGGGCGGGGCGGGTAGATGTAGGTACCGCGGGCGATGTACTCCTTGAGCACGTCGTTCTGGATCGTGCCGGTCAGCTTGTCCGGGCGGACGCCCTGCTCCTCGCCGACCGTCTGGTACATCAGCAGCAGCACCGCGGCGGGCGCGTTGATGGTCATCGACGTGGACACGGTGTCCAGGGGGATGCCGTTAAAGAGGGTCCGCATGTCGTCGACGGTGTCGATGGCCACGCCGACCTTGCCCACCTCGCCCTGCGCGATCCGGGCATCGGAGTCGTATCCCATCTGCGTGGGCAGGTCGAAGGCGACCGAGAGCCCGGTGGTACCCGCCTCGATCAGCTCGTGATAGCGGCGGTTGGACTCCTGGGCGGTGGCGAAGCCGGCGTACTGACGCATCGTCCAGGGCCGGTCGACATACATTCGCGGATACACTCCGCGAGTAAACGGATACTCTCCCGGCTTGCCAAGCTTTTCTCCGGGCCGGAAGTCCGTAAGCTTGCTGTCGTCGTAAACGGGATCGATGGGAAACCCTGACTCGGACATGCGTTCCATGTGCTCAGGGTACTTCGGGGCAGCCTTACGCCCTACGAGGAGAGCTGCGAGGCTCATGCTGGACCGTCCGGCCGGCGCATGGGGCTGGCCGTCGCGGGGGCGGGTCAGCTCGCGGGCTTGAGCAGGCCGACGCGCTCGCGGACGGTGGTCATGGTCTGCCCGGCCACCCGGCGGGCGCGCGCGGCGCCGTCGGCGAGCAGCCGGTCGAGCCCGGCCTCGTCGGCGAGGATGCGCTCGGTCCGCTCCCTGATCGGGGTGAAGCTGGCGACGACCAGTTCGGCCAGGTCCTTCTTGAAGGCGCCGTAGCCCGCGCCGGAGTACTTAGCCTCCAGGGTGGCCACCGGCTCGCCGGACAGCGCCGAGTAGATCCGCAGCAGGTTGGTCACGCCCGGCTTGCCGTCCGGGTCGGCGCGGACCTCCGAGCCCGCGTCGGTGACCGCGCGGGCTATCTTCTTGCGGATCACGGCCGGGTCGTCCAGGACGTCGATGATGCCCTGCGGGGACGAGGACGACTTGCTCATCTTGGCCGTCGGCTCCTGCAGGTCGTAGATCTTGGCCACGTCGGCCGGGATGTACGGCTGCGGGGGCACGAACGTCTGGCCGTACCTGTGGTTGAACCGCTGGGCCAGCGTCCGGCTGAGCTCGAGGTGCTGCCGCTGGTCCTCGCCCACCGGCACCTGGTCGGCCTGGTAGAGCAGGATGTCCGCGGCCTGCAGGACCGGGTAGGTGAACAGCCCGACCGAGGCCTGGTCCTGGCCTTCCCGTGACGACTTGTCCTTGAACTGGGTCATCCGGCTCGCCTCGCCGAACCCGGTCATGCAGCCGAGCACCCAGGCCAGTTCGGTGTGCTCGGGCACGTGGCTCTGCACGAACAGCGTGCACCGGTCCGGGTCGAGCCCGGCCCCGAGCAGCTGAGCGGCGGCGACCCGGGTGCGCCGGGACAGCAGCGCCGGGTCCTGCGGCAGCGTGATCGCGTGCAGGTCGACCACGCAGTAGAAGGCGTCGTAGCTGTCCTGCAGCGCCACCCACTGGCGCAGCGCGCCGAGGTAGTTGCCGAGGTGGAACGAGTCGGCCGTAGGTTGGATGCCGGACAGGACGCGGAGCTTAGACGGTGCTGGCCGAGGGTGGGGCTGAGCCATGGCGAGGAGTCTAGCGGCGGCTCTACCTACGACCGGCGGGCAGGCCGGAATCGGCGACAACCACCTCGACCCGCTGGAACTCCTTCAGGTCGGAGTAGCCGGCCGTGGCCATCGTGCGGCGGAGCGCCCCCATCAGGTTCATCGAGCCGTCGGGGACGGTCGACGGGCCGTGCAGGATCTGCTCCAGCGTGCCGATCGTCCCGACCCGGACCCGGGCGCCCCGGGGCAGTTCGGTGTGGTTGGCCTCGCTGCCCCAGTGGTAGCCCCGCCCCGGTGCCTCGGTGGCCCGGGCCAGCGGCGAGCCCACCATGACCGCGTCAGCGCCGATGGCCAGCGCCTTGGCGATATCGCCGCTGCTGGTCATGGACCCGTCGGCGATCACGTGCACGTAACGGCCGCCGGACTCATCCAGGTAGTCGCGCCGCGCCGCGGCCACGTCGGCGATCGCGGTGGCCATCGGCACCGCCACGCCGAGCACCTTGACGGTGGTGTGGCCAGAGCCGCCGCCGAAGCCGACCAGCACCCCGGCGGCGCCGGTACGCATCAGGTGCAGCGCGGCGGTGTAGGTCGCGCAGCCGCCGACCACCACGGGGACGTCGAGCTCATAGATGAACTGCTTCAGGTTCAGCGGCTCGGCCCGGCCCGAGACGTGCTCGGCCGACACCGTGGTGCCGCGGATCACGAAGATGTCCACCCCCGCGTCGACGACGGCCTTGGCGTACCGCGCGGTGCGCTGCGGCGACAGGCTGGCCGCGGTCGTCACGCCGGCCCGGGCGATCTCCTCGATCCGGCGCCCGATGAGGTCCTCGGAGATTGGTTCGGCGTACATGGCCTGCAGCCGCCGGGTAGCCGCCTGCTCGTCGAGCTCGGTCACCTCCGCGAGCAGCGGCTCAGGGTCGGAGTACCTGGTCCACAGCCCTTCCAGGTCGAGCACGGCCAGACCGCCCAGCCGGCCGATCTGGATCGCGGTGGCCGGCGATACCACGCTGTCCATCGGGCAGGCCATCAGCGGCAGCTCGAACCGGTAGGCGTCGATCTGCCAGGCAATCGACACCTCCTCCGGGTCACGCGTCCGGCGGGCGGGCACGATGCCGATCTCGCTGAGCGAGTACGCCCGGCGCCCGGTCTTGCCCCGGCCGATTTCCACGTCGCTCATGAGTCTCTGTTTTCCGCTCGCCTCCGGGGCGCCTTGAGGCGCCGCCTTCCCTCGTCGCTCGTCCCTCGCTCCTCAGTCCAGGCGGCACCGCGCCCCTTTGGCTCGCTCACGAGGCGGTCCCGTCCCGGCCGGCGCGGGCGCTGTAGTTCGGCGCCTCGACGGTCATCTTGACGTCGTGCGGGTGGCTCTCGGTCAGGCCGGCCGCGGTGATCTGGATGAACCGGGCGTCCTGCAGGTCGGAGATGGTCCGGGCGCCGCAGTAGCCCATAGCGGCCCGCAGCCCGCCGACCAGCTGCCCGGCGACGGCGGCCAGCGGGCCGCGGTAGGGCACCTGCCCCTCGATGCCCTCCGGCACCAGCTTGTCCTCGCGCAGCACGTCGTCCTGGAAATACCGGTCCTTGGAATAGGACCGGCCGCGCTCCCGGTTCCGCATGGCGCCGAGCGAGCCCATGCCCCGGTAGAGCTTGTACTGCTTGCCGTTGATGAAGACCATCTCGCCCGGGCTTTCCTCGCATCCGGCCAGCAGGCTGCCCAGCATGACGGTGTCGGCGCCCGCCGCGATGGCCTTGGCGATGTCACCCGAGTACTGCAGGCCGCCGTCGCCGACCACGGGCACGCCGGCCGGCCGGGCCGCCTGGGCCGCCTCGTAGATCGCCGTGACCTGCGGGACGCCCACGCCGGCCACCACCCGGGTGGTGCAGATGGAGCCCGGCCCGACGCCCACCTTGATGCCGTCCGCGCCCGCCTCCACCAGGGCCTGCGCACCCGCCCGGGTGGCCACGTTGCCCCCGATCACCTCGGTGTCAGAGTTGGCCTTGATCTGCGCGACCATGTCCAGCACGGCCTGCGCGTGCCCGTGCGCGGTGTCCACGACCAGGAAGTCCACGCCGGTCTCGATCAGCGCCTGCGCGCGGCGCTTGGCATCCTCACCGACCCCCACCGCGGCCCCCACCACCAGCCGCCCGGCCGGGTCCTTGGTCGCGAAGGGGAACTTCTCGCTCTTGGTGAAGTCCTTCACAGTGATGAGCCCGCGCAGCCGGCCCGTTTCGTCGACCAGCGGGAGCTTCTCCACCTTGTGCTGGCGCAGCAGCCGCAGCGCCTCCTCGGGCGCCACCCCCACCGGCGCGGTGACCAGGGGCATCGAGGTCATTACCTCGGCCACGCGGCGGCCGTGGTCCGTCTCGAACCGGATGTCGCGGTTCGTGACGATGCCCACCAGTACACCGTCCGGGCTGGTCACCGGCACGCCGGAGATCCGGTAGCGGGCGCAAAGCCCGTCGACGTCCGCGATCGTGGCGTCGGGCCCGCAGGTCACCGGGTCGGTGATCATGCCCGCCTCGGACCGCTTGACCATGTCCACCTGCTGCGCCTGCTCCTCCACGGACAGGTTGCGGTGCAGCACTCCCACGCCGCCCTGGCGGGCCATGGCGATCGCCATCCGGGCCTCGGTCACGGTGTCCATCGACGCGGACACCAGCGGGACGCGGAGCCGGTAACGGCGCGTGATCCTGGTGGTGGTGTCCGCCTCGCTCGGCATTACCGCGGAATAGGCGGGCAGCAAGAGCACATCATCAAAGGTCAGGCCGACGGGCGCAAACTTCTCATCCGGGCCCGGAGGAACTTGATCAGTCATGGCACCTTCACTCCGGCGCGGAAATGTCATACCTGGCTGCTAGCGCGGAATGCACCCATTCTATGGGCGCCCCTGTCGACGAGGGACCGCAGGAAGCGAAACGCGGGGCCACAGTCCTGTGGCCCCGCGTTTGCCCTGTATCTCAGTGCGGGTGGCTGTGCCCGTGGCCGTTGGCCGCGGGGGCCTCCCTCTCCTCCGGCTTCTCGACCACCAGGGTCTCGGTGGTCAGCAGCATGGCGGCGATCGACGCGGCGTTCTGCACGGCCGACCTGGTCACCTTCACCGGGTCGATGACGCCCTGGGCCACCAGGTCGCCGTACTCGCCGGTGGCCGCGTTGTAGCCATGCCCGGCGGGCAGGGTGGCGATCTTGGCCACCACGACGGAACCCTCCTGGCCCGCGTTGAACGCGATCCAGCGGGCCGGCTCGCTCAGAGAGGCCTTGACGACCTGCACGCCGGTCGCCTCGTCACCCTTACGGCCGAGGTCGTCGAGGTCTCGGGCCACATGCACCAGGGCGCTGCCGCCGCCGGCGATGATGCCTTCCTCGATGGCCGCCCGGGTGGCGGAGATGGCGTCCTCCAGGCGGTGCTTCTTCTCCTTCAGCTCCACCTCGGTCGCGGCGCCGACACGCAGGACGCAGACGCCACCGGACAGCTTGGCCAGCCGCTCCTGCAGCTTCTCCCGGTCCCAGTCGGAGTCGGTGTTCTCGATCTCGTTGCGGATCTGCCTGATCCGGTCCTCGATCGCCGACTTGTCGCCCGCGCCGTCCACGACCGTGGTGGTGTCCTTGGTCACGACGATCCGGCGAGCGCGCCCCAGGTCCTCCAGCCCGACCGAGTCCAGCTTGAGGCCGACCTCCTCGCTGATCACCGTGCCGCCGGTCAGCACCGCGATGTCGGCCAGCATCGCCTTGCGGCGGTCACCGAAACCAGGCGCCTTGACGGCCACCACGTTGAGCAGGCCGCGGATCTTGTTCACCACGAGGGTGGCCAGCGCCTCGCCCTCGACGTCCTCGGAGATCACCAGCATCGGCCGCTTCGTCTGCGCGATCTTCTCCAGCAGCGGCAGGAAGTCCTGCATCGAGGAGATCTTGGACTGGTAGACGAGGATGTACGCGTCTTCCAGGACCGCCTCGAGGCGCTCGGGGTCGGTGATGAAGTACGGCGAAATGTAGCCCTTGTCGAACTGGAGGCCCTCGGTGAACTCCAGCTCCAGGCCCATCGTCGGCGATTCCTCGACGGTGATGACACCGTCCTTGCCGACCTTGGCGAACGCCTCGGCGATCAACTCGCCGATCTTCTCGTCCTGCGCGGAGATCGTCGCGACATGCGCGATCTCGGTCTGCTCCTCCACGTCACGCGCGGAATCCAGCAGCCGCTTGGAGACCTCGGCGGCGGCGGCGTCGATACCGCGCTTCATGTCCATCGGGTTGGCACCAGCCGCGACCGAACGCATGCCGTGACGCACCATCGCCTGGGCCAGGACGGTCGCCGTCGTGGTGCCGTCCCCGGCGATGTCGTTGGTCTTGGTGGCGACTTCCTTGGCGAGCTGGGCGCCCAGGTTCTCGTACGGGTCCTCCAGCTCCACCTCCTTGGCGACGGTCACGCCGTCGTTGGTGATGGTGGGAGCGCCCCATTTCTTGTCGATCACGACGTTGCGGCCGCGAGGGCCCAGCGTCACCTTCACGGTGTCGGCGAGCTTGTTGACGCCCCGCTCAAGCGAGCGGCGGGCGTCCTCGTCGAACTCCAGGATCTTGGGCATTTAACTACCTCAACCTACGGTTGGATCGAGTTCTCAGTCAGCATGCCGTCAGTGTCAGCTGACGCACTCGTCAGCTGAGCAGGCATGCTCACGGGCTCCGGCGGCAAGACCCCGGCGATACGCCGGACGCCCCGCCGCCGGAGCCCGAGGACTACTACTTGTCGATGACAGCGAGGACATCGCGAGCGGAGAGCACCAGGTACTCTTCGCCGCTGTACTTCACCTCGGTGCCGCCGTACTTGCTGTACAGCACCACGTCGCCGACCTTTACGTCGATCGGCACGCGCTTGGTTCCCGCATCGTCGTAGCGTCCAGGGCCAACCGCAAGGACTTCGCCCTCCTGGGGCTTCTCCTTGGCGGTGTCCGGGATCACAAGTCCGGATGCCGTGGTCTGCTCTGCCTCAAGCGGGCGGACCACGATCCGGTCTTCGAGCGGCTTGATTACTACCTTGGTGGCGGTCGTCACGATCTGACCTCCCCCTCCGGAAAGGCTAATGGTGAGTTACTAGAGAGGGCGAGCGCGGCCGCCTGCCGTCGCGGGTGCCAGACTGCCTCGTCGCATTAGCACTCTACAGCAGTGAGTGCTAATCCCGAACAGTAGCGGTAGCAAGCAGACTCGTCAAACAAGCGAGGAGGAGGCCCAGCGGCGGGAACCGGGAAATTGCCCGCCCGCCGCGCGGCACCAGCGCGGTGGCCTGGGAGTTATGGTGTGCGGTATGTCCCAGGTGTTCTTGGAGCGGGCGCACGCCGAGGAACTGGACGCGGCGGATCCGCTGGCCGGGTTCCGCGAGCGGTTCGCGCTTGACGACCCGTCCCTGATCTACCTGAACGGCAACTCGCTCGGCGCGCTCCCGCTGGCCACGCTGCGGCGGCTGGAGGCCGTCATCCGTCAGGAGTGGGCCACCGCGCTCGCCAGGTCGTGGGATCACTGGGTGGACCTGCCCCAGCGCGCGGGCGACCTGGTCGGCGAGCTGACCGGCGCCGCGCCGGGCCAGGTGCTAGTGGCCGACAACACCACCGTGAACCTGTACAAACTGGCCTCTGCGGCGCTCGACGCCCGCCCCGGCCGGCACGTGATCGTCACCGACCAGGACAACTTCCCGAGCGACCGTTACGTGGTCGAGGGAATCGCGGCCCAGCGCGGCGTGGAGCTGCGCATGCTGGCCACCGACATCAACGAGGGCCTGGACCCCGACGAGGTACGAGCCGCGGTGGACGAGGACACCGCGCTGGTCAGCCTGTCCCATGTGGCGTACCGCAGCGGCGCCCTCGCCGACATGAAGGCGGTCACCGAGATCGCGCACCAGGCCGGCGCGCTCATGCTGTGGGACCTGTGCCACTCGGTGGGCGCGGTGCCTGTCGAGCTTGACGGCTGCGACGTGGACCTGGCGGTCGGCTGCACCTACAAGTACCTCAACGCGGGTCCCGGCGCCCCCGCGTTCCTCTACGTCTCGGCCCGGCTGCGCGAGGTGCTGCGGCAGCCGATATGGGGCTGGTTCTCCCAGCGCGACCAGTTCGCCATGGGGCCCCGGTACGACCCGGCAGCCGGCATCGCCAAGTTCATGACGGGCACCCCGTCCATCCTGGGCACCGCCGCGGTGGAAGAGGGCGCGCGGCTGCTGCTTGAGGCGGGCCTGCACCCGATGCGGGCCAAGAGCCTGGGGCTGACCAGCTACCTCATCGACCTGGGCGGCGCCTGGCTCGAGCCGCTCGGCTGCGCGCTGGCCACGCCCCGGGATGGCGGCCGCCGCGGCGGCCACGTCACCTACTACCATCCGCAGGCCGAGCAGATCGTCGGGCAGCTCGCCGCCCCGAACCCGTCAGGCACTGTCATCGTCACGGATTACCGCACCCCGGACCGGTTCCGGTTCGGCCTGTCCCCGCTCACCACGCGCTTCACTGACGTCTGGACCGCCGTCGGCACCGCCCGCGACATCATCGAGCAGAAAAGCTTGGCCGGCCATGGCTGAACCCGTCACCTATTCCGGATACCTGCGGCTCGATCAGCTGCTTTCGGCGCAGCAGCCCAGGTCGAGCGAGCACGACGAGATGCTGTTCATCGTCATTCACCAGATCTACGAGCTGTGGTTCAAGCAGCTGCTGCACGAGCTGGGCAAGCTGCAGGCCGAACTCGAGTCCGGCGGCACCACGCACGCCATGCGCACGCTGCGGCGGACGCTGGCCATCTTGAAGATAGTGGTGGCGCAGCTCGACGTGCTCGAGACCATGACGCCGACCCAGTTCACCAGTTTCCGCGACTGGCTCGGCACCTCGAGCGGGTTCGAGTCGGCGCAGTTCCGCGAGCTGGAGGCCGTGCTGGGCCGACGGGACCGGATGATGGTCGCCCGGTACGCCCAGGGCAGCGCCGAGCGGGAACGCATCTCGGCGGCCATGTCACGCCCGTCCGTGTTCGACTCCTTCGTCCGTTACCTGGCCGGCCAGGGATACGACGCGCCGGCCGAAATCCTGCACCGTGACGTGAGCCAGGCGATCGAGGCCTCGGCTGAGATGCAGCAGGTGCTGATGAAGGTCTACGAGGACGACACCGACGCCACCGCGGTGTGCGAGCTCCTGGTGGACCTGGACGAAGGCATGCAGGAGTGGCGCTACCGCCACGTCAAGATGGTGGAGCGGACGATCGGTGGCAGGCCAGGCACAGGCGGCTCAGCAGGTGCCACCTACCTCAGGTCCACCATCGGCAACCCCACCTTCCCCGACCTGTGGGCGATGCGCAGCCTCGGTTAGAAGGGTTTTACTCCCACTCGATGGTGGCGGGGGGCTTGCTGGTGACGTCGAGGACGACGCGGTTCACCTCGGGCACCTCGTTGGTGACGCGGGTGGAGATCCGGGCCAGCACGTCGTCCGGCAGCCGCGCCCAGTCCGCGGTCATCGCGTCCTCGCTGGTCACCGGGCGGAGCACGATCGGGTGGCCGTAGCTGCGGCCGTCGCCTTGCACGCCGACCGAACGCACGTCGGCCAGCAGCACCACCGGGCACTGCCAGACCAGGGTGTCCAGGCCGGCGGCGGACATCTCCTCGCGGACGATGGCGTCGGCCTCGCGCAGGACCGCCAGGCGATCGGCGGTCACCTCGCCGATGATCCTGATCGCCAGCCCGGGGCCGGGGAAGGGCTGGCGGCGGACGATCGGCTGCGGCAGGCCGAGCTCCTCCCCGACCCGCCGCACCTCGTCCTTGAACAGCCAGCGCAGCGGCTCGACCAGGTGGAACTTCAGGTCGTCGGGCAGCCCGCCGACGTTGTGGTGCGACTTGATGTTCGCCGTGCCGGTGCCGCCGCCCGACTCCACCACGTCCGGGTACAGCGTGCCCTGCACCAGGAACTCGCACGCCTCGCCGTGCTGGCCGGCCTCGGCGGTGATCTCCCGGGCGGCGCGCTCGAACGCGCGGATGAACTCCCGGCCGATGATCTTCCGCTTCTGCTCGGGTTCGGCCACCCCGGCCAGGGCGGAAAGGAACGCCTCGGCCTCGTTCGCCACCTTGAGCCGGACGCCGGTGGCGGCCACGAAGTCTTGCTCGACTTGTTCGGCCTCACCCTTGCGCAGCAGGCCGTGGTCGACGAACACGCAGGTGAGACGGTCGCCGATGGCACGCTGCACGAGCGCCGCGGCGACCGCGGAATCCACCCCGCCGGACAGGCCGCAGATCGCCCGGCCGTCGCCGACCTGCTCGCGGATCAGCGCCACCTGCTCCTCGACGATGTTCAGCATGGTCCAGGACCGGCGGCAGCCGGCCAGCTCGAGGAAGCGGGCCAGGATGCGGGTGCCGTGCTCGGTGTGCAGGACCTCGGGGTGGAACTGGACGCCGAACATCCGGGCGCGCTCGTTCTCCACCGCCGCCACCGGCGTCACGTCCGTCCGCGCGGTCACGCTGAAGCCAGGCGGGGCCGCCGTGCAGGTGTCCCCGTGCGACATCCACACCCGCTGCCGCGCAGGAGTGCCGGCCAGGAGATTCCCCCCCGCAGGGGGGCCGAGGGAGTACGGCGGGGACGGTTCCCCCCCCGCAGGGGGGCCGAGGGGGTCTGGGGGAAAAGGTTTCCCCCCAGGATCATGGGGGGTTTGGGGGGGATCGCCCCCCCGGACTAGCACAGTTCTGCCGTACTCGGCGGCGCCGGTCCGCTCGACCGTGCCGCCCAGACCGGCCACCATCAGCTGGAAGCCGTAGCAGATGCCGAGGACGGGCACCCCGGCGTCGAACAGCCCCGGCGGCGCGGGCGGCGCGCCGTCGGCGTAGACCGATGCAGGGCCGCCCGACAAGATGATCGCCTTCGGCCGCTTGGCCAGCATCTCGGCCACCGGCATCGTGGACGGGACGATCTCGGAGTAGACGTGACACTCGCGCACCCGGCGGGCGATCAGCTGCGCGTACTGCGCGCCGAAGTCGACGACGAGAACGGTGTCAAAGCCACCGGGCACGCTGACCGCCTTTCACCGGGGACCGCCCTCCTGCGGGGTCTCCGAGTTTAGCCGGACCTGACCAGCAGAAACCGAGTTGTGAGAGGCAGGCGGGCCGGCTGGGCCAGCGGTGGGCGGGGTGCTCGGGGCCGAGGAGGCGGGCGGAGATGAGGGGGCGGGCGCGGCCGAGGAGGCGGGCGGAGATGAAGGGGCGGGCGCGGCCGAGGAGGCGGGCGGGGATGAGGAGGCGGGCGCGGCGTTGGCCGTGACGCGGAGGCGGGCGATGCGGCGGCCGTCGAGTTCGGTCACGGCGATCGTGTGGCCCGCCACCTGGACGCTGTCGCCCTGCGAAGGCAGGTGGCCGAGGGCGGCCAGGACGTAGCCGGCGATGGTCTCATACGGGCCTTCCGGCAGCTCGATGCCGGTCTGCTCCCGGAACTCGTCCAGGTTGAGCAGGCCGTCGACCTCCACCTCGCCGGCCGGCAGCTTGGTGGCCTGGTCCTGCTCCAGGTCGTATTCGTCCCTGATGTCGCCAATCAGCTCCTCGACCAGGTCCTCCAGGGTGACGATGCCGGCCGTGCCGCCGTAGTCGTCGACCACGATGGCCAGGTGGGCCCGCTCGCGCCGCATCTCGGACAGCGAGGAGAGCACGGTCTTGCTGATCGGCAGGAACTTCACCGGCCGGGCGATCCGGCCGACCGGCGCCTGGTCCTGGGCCACGCTGGGGCGGAGCAGGTCCCGGACGTGCACGAAGCCGATCACGTTGTCATAGGTTTCCTGGTAGACCGGCAGCCGCGAATGCGACACGCCCGCGGCGATGGCGGCGGCCTCGGCGACCGGCGTCTCCGCGTCCAGGAAGTCCACCTCGGTGCGCGGCACCAGGACCTCGCGGATCTGCCGTTTGCCCGCGTCGAAGACCTCACCGACGATGTGCCGCTCGTCCTGGCTGAGCGTCTGGGCTTCGGTCACGAGCTCGCGCAGTTCCTGCTCGGTCATGGCCTGGCGGCCGACCCGCGGATCGCCGCCCAGGATGGCGACGACCAGGTTGGTCGTCGCGGTCAGCAGCAAGACGACCGGCCGGGCCAGGGTGGCGATCCGGTCCAGCAGCGGCGCGGCCAGCACCGCCAGCCGGGGCGCCCGCTGCAGCCCGATCCGCTTGGGCGCGAGCTCGCCGAGGATCAGGCTGAAGAAGGTGATGCAGATGGTCACCACGATGAACGAGACCGGACCCGCCCAGGCGGGCGACATGTGCTGCCGGATCAGCCATGACTTCAGCACGCCCGCGAGCGTCGTGGCGCCGTAGCCGCCGGCCACCAGCGTGGCCAGCGTCACGCCGATCTGCACGGCGGAGAAGAACCGGTTCGGGTCCTGCGCGAGCTTGGCCGCCTTCTGGCCCCGCTTGCCGCGCTTGGCCAGCGCCCTGATCTGGCCCTCGCGCAGTGAAACCAGGGCCATCTCCGAGGCCGCGAAGAATCCCCCGATGCAGATGATGACCAGGACGACAACAACGTCCAGCACAACCTTGCTCACGGTGCGATCGCCGACTTCCTCCGTTTACGTACCGGTATGGCGGATTCCGGCCCCCGAAGGCTTTCCGCTGCCGGTCGCACGATGTGTCTGGCCAGTCTAGACCGGATAACGTAAGTGTCCCGTGGACACGCAATCAATCTGGAAGTCCAGCACCCGGCTGGCGGACGGGCGCGAGATCGTCTACTTCGACGAGGCGCCCGGCCTCGGCCGCGCCCAGGCCCAGGACACCAGGCCGCTGCCGCCGCGGCAGCCGGGGCCCGCCTGGCCGGCCGGGTCGCCGGAATGGGGAATCCGCTGGGATGCGCTGGCCGGGGAGTGGGTGGTGATCGCCGCCGCCCGGCAGGACCGGACCTTCCTGCCGCCAGCCGACCAGTGCCCGCTCGACCCGTCGGCGCCGGGCCGGCCCACCGAGATCCCGGCGGACAGCTACGACGTGGTGGTGTTCGAGAACCGCTTCCCCTCGCTGGCCGAACCGCTCGGCCGCTGCGAGGTGGTCTGCTTCACCTCCGCTCACGACTCCTCGTTCGCCCAGCTCACCCCGCAGCGGGTGCGCACCGTGTTCGAGGCCTGGGTGGACCGGACGCAGGTGCTGAGCGCGCTGCCGGAGACCAAGCAGGTGTACTGCTTCGAGAACAAGGGCGAGGAGATCGGCGTCACGCTGCATCACCCGCACGGGCAGATCTACGCGTTCCCGTTCGTCACCCCGCGGACCGAGCAGATGGTGACCCAGGCACGGGAATACGCCTTCCACCACGCCGGAGGCAACCTGTTCGACGACCTGGTAGCGGCCGAACTGCAGGCCGGGACGCGGATCGTGACCCGCAACGAGCACTGGATCGTGTTCGTGCCCGAGGCGGCGCGCTGGCCGTACGAGGTGCGGATCTTCCCCGCCGACCGGGTGCCCGACCTGACCGGCGTCAGCGCGGCGGCCCGGGACGCGTTCGGCCCGCTGTACCTGGACGTGCTGCGCCGGTTCGACGCGCTGTTCGGCCAGCCCGCGCCGTACATCGCCGCCTGGCACCAGGCCCCGGTCAGGGACGAGATCGCGCGCCGCCAGTTCGCCGCGCACCTGCAGGTGCTGACGGTCCGGCGGGCGGCCAGCAAGCTGAAGTACCTCGCCGGAACCGAATCCGGCATGGGCGCCTGGATCAACGACATCGTCCCCGAAGAGGCGGCGCAACGGCTCAGGGAGGCCTGATGAGAGTGCTCGTCACCGGCGGTGCCGGTTATATCGGCAGCGTCGTCGCCGCGCAGTTGGTCGCGGCCGGGCACGAGGTCACCGTGCTCGACGACCTGTCCACCGGGTTCGCCGACGCCGTTCCGCAGGGCGCCACGTTCGTCAAGGGCACGCTGCGCGACTGTTCGGCCGAGGTGCTGAGCGACGGCATCGAGGCGGTGCTGCACTTCGCGGCCAAGTCGCTGGTCGGCGAGTCGGTGGCGGACCCGGCCAAGTACTGGGCGAACAACCTGGGCGGCACGATCTCGCTACTCGAGGCCATGCGCGAGATGCGGATCCGGACGATCGTCTTCTCCTCGACCGCCGCCGTCTACGGCGAGCCCGAGCGCACGCCCATCACCGAGACCGATCCGACCCGCCCGACCAGCCCGTACGGCGCATCCAAGGTCGCCGTCGACACCACCCTGAGCGAGTTCAGCCGGCTGTACGGGTTCGGCGCGGTCAGCCTGCGCTACTTCAACGTGGCTGGCGCGCACAGATGCGCCGGCGGCGCCTGGCTCGGCGAGCGGCACAACCCGGAAACCCACCTCATCCCGAACGTGCTGGCCGGCGTGACCGAAGGCCGCCAGGTGCAGATCTTCGGCGACGACTACCCGACCCCCGACGGGACCTGCGTCCGCGACTACATCCACGTCACCGACCTGGCCGACGCGCACCTGCGCGCGCTGGCGGCCTGCCGGCCCGGCCAGCACCGCGTCTACAACCTCGGCAACGGGGCCGGCTTCTCGGTCCGGGAGGTGATCGAGATGTGCCGGGAGGTCACCGGCGCCGACATCGGCACCGACGTGGGCCCGCGCCGGGCCGGCGACCCCGCCGTGCTGGTCGCCTCGTCCGCCAAGATCCAGTCCGAGCTGGGCTGGCGGGCCGAGAAGGACCTGCGTGCCATGGCCGCCGACGCCTGGCAGTTCACCCAGGCCCGCGCCCCGCGGTGAGCGAGCCGAAGGGGCGCGGCGCCGCCTGGACTCTGTTTTTCCCCTCGAACCCACCCTGGGAGCGAGGAACGAGCGACGAGGGCCCGCCGCCGCAGGCGGCCAGGCAGGCAAGGCGGCGCCAGTGGAGGGGGCCGGGGAGGTGGGTGGGGCCCCGGAGGCGAGCGGGACAGCACCGGTGAGTTCGGGCGAACTCTTCCGGTCACGGTTCGGCGGGGAGCCGGACGGGGTGTGGCTCGCCCCGGGGCGGGCCAACCTGATGGGCGAGCACACCGACTACAACGACGGGTACGTGCTCCCGTTCGCGCTCGGCCAGGGCGTCACGGCCGCGGCGGCGGGCCGGCCCGGCCCCGGATCGCGGCAGCTGACGCTGTGCTCCCGCCAGGAGCCCGCCGCCACGGTCCAGATCGCGCTCGACGGACTGGCGCCCGGCCAGGTGACCGGCTGGGCCGCCTACCCGGCCGGCGTCGCCTGGGCGCTCGAGGCGGCCGGCTACCCGGTGCCCGGCGCCTGCATCGCCATCGACTCCGACCTGCCCGCGGGCGCCGGCCTGTCCTCCTCGGCCGCGCTGGAGTGCGCGACCGCGCTGGCCCTCACCGGACTAGCACAGACCGGGCTAGCACAGACCGGGCTAGCCGGGCAGGCCATCCCGCGCCGCGAGCTGGCCGCGATCGCCCGCCGGGCCGAGAACGAGTTCGTCGGGGTGCCCACGGGCATCATGGACCAGTCCGCCTCGCTGCTCAGCCAGGCCGGCCACGCGCTGCTGCTCGACTGCCGCTCGCTGGACACCTCGCAGGTGCCGTTCGACCCCGCCGCGGCGGAAGCGACGCTGCTGCTCATCAACACCCGGGCCAAGCACGAGCTCAGTGACGGGGAGTACGGTCAGCGGCGGGCCGAGTGCGAGGAAGCGGCCCGCCGTCTGGGCGTCTCTTCTCTTCGCTCCCTAACGACCCCGGCTGAAGCGGACAAGCTGGCCGATCCCGTCCTCCGGCGCCGCGCCCGCCACGTCGTCGCCGACAACCAGCGGGTCCTCGACGTGGTCGCGCTGCTGAGCGCCCCGCTAGCCCCCTCTGGCCAGCACAGCCCCGTTGATATTTACCGCGACATCGGGCAGCTGCTGACCGAATCGCATGCCTCGCTGCGCGACGACTTCGAGATCTCCTGGCCGGAAGCCGACGCGACGGTGGAGGCGGCGCTGGCCGCGGGCGCGTTCGGCGCGCGGATGATGGGCGGCGGGTTCGGCGGCTCGGTGCTCGCGCTCGTGCCCGCCACCGCCGCCGGACCGGTCCGCGACGCGGTCACCGCGGCGTTCGCGCGGCACGCCTGGACTCCGCCCGAGTTCCTGGACGCTGTCCCGTCGGCTAGCGCCCGACGGCTGGCCTTAGCGCCGGGCCCGCGGGCACAAGGCGATATGGTGGCCCCGGATCATCGAGCCGGCCTGTCCCGCCGCGCTCAGCCGGAAGCCCGACGACCGGAGGAGGAAACCGTGCCGGTGCGCGATGAGGCGGCCAAGCTCGCAGGCGAGATCGCCGAACTGCGGCATGCGATCCACCGCGAGCCCGAGATCGGCCTGGACCTGCCGAAGACGCAAGCCAAGGTGCTCGACGCGCTGAGCGGGCTGCCGCTGGAGATCAGCACCGGCCAGGCGCTCAGTTCGGTGACCGCGGTGCTGCGCGGGGGCCGGCGTTCCGGGGCCGGGCCGGTGGTGCTGCTGCGCGGCGACATGGACGCGCTGCCGGTCACCGAGGAGACCGGGCTGCCGTACGCGTCGGCGGTGCCAGGCGCGATGCACGCGTGCGGCCACGACCTGCACACGGCCATGCTGGCCGGCGCCGCGAAGCTGCTCTGCGCGCGGCAGGCCGACCTGCCCGGCACGGTGATCTTCATGTTCCAGCCGGGCGAGGAGGGCTACGCCGGCGCCCGGCACATGATCAGCGAGGGCGTGCTCGACGCGGCCGGCCAGCGCCCGGTCGCGGCCTACGCCCTGCACGTGACCTCGAACAAGCTCCCGTGCGGGATGTTCTCCACCCGGCCGGGGCCGATGCTGGCCGCGGCCGACCAGATCAGGGTCACCGTGCACGGGCGAGGCGGGCACGCCTCCCAGCCGCACCGGGCCGCGGACCCGATCCCAGTCGCCGCCGAGATGGTGCTCGCGTTCCAGACGCTAGTGACCAGGAAGTTCGACGTGTTCGACCCCATCGTCATCACGGTCGGCAGCTTCCACGCCGGCACCACCGACAACGTGATCCCCGACCGGGCCAGGTTCCTGGCCACCGCCCGCTCCTACAGCGCCGCGTCCCGGGCCTCGCTGGCGGAACTGGTGCCGCGGCTGATCAAGGGAATCGCCCTCTCGCACGGGCTGCACGCCGACGTCGAATACGCGGCCGAGTACCCGGTCACCGTCAACGACGCGGCCGAGGCGGCGTTCGCGACGGCGACGATCGCCGACGCGTTCGGGCCGGGGCGGGGCGAGACGGCCGAGTTCCCCATCACCGGCGCCGAGGACTTCTCCTTCGTCCTGAACGAGGTACCCGGCGCGTTCGTCTTCCTCGGGGCGTGCCCGCCGGACCGCGACCCGGAGAGCGCCCCCACCAACCACTCCGCGCTGGCGCTCTTCGACGACGCGGCGCTGGCCGAGGGCACCGCCCTGTACGCCGAGCTAGCCCTGCGCCGCCTGGCGCAGGGCTGACCCGCTGACCGCAGCACCAGCCACAGGAGACTCCCTGGCACCCCGGGCGGACTAGGCAACCGAGGCGTGTGGGCCCCCAGCCCCGATAGACGGGGCCGGGGGCCCACGCACCCCGAGGTTGAGACGGCCGAGCGACGGGAGTTGCCGGCTAGGCGGGGTTACAGCGAGGCGACGTCGGCTTGCTTGGCGCGGACGGCCTCGGCGGCGGTGCGCAGGCCGGCTAGTTCGGCCTCGGTCAGGTCGCGCTCGACCACCCGGCGGATGCCGGTCGCGCCGATCTCGGCCTCCACCCCCAGGTAGACCCCGGAGATCCCGTACTGGCCGTCGACCCAGGCGCACACCGGCATGACCGCGCCCGAGTCCTCCGCCACCGCGCGGGTCATCCGGGCCGCGGCGGCCGACGGGGCGTAGTACGCCGAGCCGGTCTTCAGCAGCGCGACGATCTCGCCGCCGCCGTTCCTGGTCCGGTTGACCAGCGCCTCGACGTCCTCGGCGGGCAGCAGGCTCGCCAGCGGCTGGCCGTTCACCGTGCAGGCCGAGGGCACCGGCACCATCGTGTCGCCGTGCGAGCCGAGCGTCAGCGTCCGCACCGCCCCGACCGGGACCGCCAGCTTCTCGGCCACGAAGTAGCTGAACCTGGCGGTGTCCAGCATGCCCGCCTGGCCCATGACCCGGTGCGACGGGAAGCCGGACACCTTGGCGGCCAGCGCGGTCATCTCGTCCAGCGGGTTGGACACCACGATCAGCACCGCGTCGGGCGCGTACTTGGCGACGTTCTCCACCACGTTCCTGACGATCTTGGCGTTGACCTCGATCAGGTCCATCCGGCTCATGCCGGGCTTGCGCGCCAGCCCCGCGGTGACGACCACGATGCCCGAGCCGGCGATCACCTCGTAGCCCTCGCCCGCCTGGCCGGTGGTCTGGCCGGTCACCTTGGTCTCGAACCCCTCGACCGGCCGCGACTGGTTCATGTCCAGGGCCAGCCCCTCCGGCTTGCCCTCGATGATGTCGGTGAGCACGACCTCATCGAAGATGTCGTACTCGGCCAGCCGCTGCGCCGTGGTGGAGCCGTAAAAGCCCGCGCCGACGACGGTTACTTTCCCCCGCCGGGGGGTTAGGGGGGGCTGACCCCCCTGGCTAGTACTGCGTGACATGTTTTCCGGAACTCCTTCGCCGTGAACGCTTGTCAGCGGACCGAGGCAAGCACCACGGCCCGTTCGGGATAAATGGCTTTTGATGGTCACGAACCCATGGCCTTGCGCAGATTGTTGTCGAGCGCCCCGAGGAATTCCTGAGTGGTCAGGAACGGGGTGTCGCGGCCGACAAGCAAGGCGAGGTCCTTGGTCATCTCGCCGCCCTCGATGGTCTGCACACAGACCTCCTCCAGCGTCCGGGCGAACCCGGTGACCTCGGGCGTGCCGTCGAGCTTGCCGCGGTGGGCCAGGCCCCGGGTCCAGGCGAAGATCGACGCGACCGGGTTGGTCGACGTGGGCTTGCCCTGCTGGTGCTGGCGGTAGTGCCGGGTGACGGTGCCGTGGGCGGCTTCGGCCTCGACGGTGCGGCCGTCCGGCGTCATCAGCACGCTGGTCATCAGGCCGAGCGAGCCGTAGCCCTGCGCCACCACGTCGGACTGCACGTCGCCGTCGTAGTTCTTAAGGGCCCAGACGATGCCGCCCTCCCACTTGAGCACCTGCGCGACCATGTCGTCGATCAGCCGGTGCTCATAGGTGATCCCGGCCGCCTCGAATTCGGCCTTGAATTCGGACTCGAAGGTCTCCGCGAAGATGTCCTTGAACCGCCCGTCGTAGGCCTTGAGGATCGTGTTCTTAGTGGACAGGTAGAGCGGGAACTTGCGGTCCAGGGCGTAGCGCATCGTGGCCCGGGAGAAATCGCGGATCGAGTCGTCGAAGTTGTACATCGCCATGGCGACGCCGCCGCCGGTGAACCGGGCGACTTCCATCTCGATGGGCTGCACGCCTTGACCGGCACTGTCTCCGTCGGGAACGTAGGTGATCGTCACCGTGCCCGGGCCGGGTACCACGAAGTCGCTGGCCTTGTACTGGTCGGCGTGCGCGTGCCGGCCGATGATGATGGGCTTGGTCCAGCTCGGCACCAGCCGGGGAATGGTCGAGATCACGATCGGCTCGCGGAAGATGACGCCGCCCAGGATGTTGCGGATGGTGCCGTTCGGCGAGCGCCACATTTTCTTCAGGCCGAATTCGGTGACCCGGGCTTCGTCCGGCGTGATCGTGGCGCATTTCACCCCGACGCCATGCCTTTTGATCGCGTTCGCCGCCTCGATCGTCACCTGGTCGTCGGTCTCGTCGCGGTGCTGCACGGACAGGTCGTAATATTCGAGCTCGATATCCAGGTAGGGCAGTATCAGCTGGTCCTTGATGGACTGCCAGATGATGCGCGTCATCTCGTCACCGTCGAGTTCGACGACGGGGTTCGCTACCTTGATCTTGGACATGGTCTTCTTAGGTTCCCTTCATCGGTTTGCTGCTTATGGCAGCATCAGCGCGACCGCAAGTACCGCGGCGCCGAACACAGCGAACGCCACCACGTCGGAGGCTTTTCGCCGGGTCGACAGCAAGCCCGCATAGCGCGGCGGCAAGATCAGCCGGGCCAGCCCCGCGACGAGCAGCGAGCAGCCCACCAGCGCAGCTCCCCAGCCCACGTACCGCGAGCCCTGCCAGGCGACGAACATGCCGAGCGCGACGCCCGCCAGCACGATCAGGTAGGGCAGCCAGGCCAGCCCATCGTTGCGGCCCCTGGCCGGGTTACGGTCCCTGGCCGGGTTACGGTCCCTGGCCGGGCGGGGTTCCCGGGAGCGGGCGGCCCGGTGGCCGGCCGCGGGCCTGTGCCCGTCGGGCGCGTTGGGCCGGGGCCCGTCGGGCGCGCTGGCTCGGGGCCCGTCGGGCGCGCTGGCTCGGGGCGCGTTGGGCGGGGGCGCGTTGGGCCGGAGCGCGTTGGCTCGGGGCCGGGCGGCGGGCGGGGCGTCATGGTGGACGGGCGGCGGTGGCGCGACGGCAGCCAGTGGTGGCGCAGCGTTACCCATCGGCGCCAATCCCCTGCCCGAGCCAGCGTTCGCCGGCCTATTCGCCATGCATGTGCCTCCCGGCTTTCCGCTGCGAAGTTTACCGGTGCCGGGCCCGGTCGTTGCCACGGCGTACCGCGTATCGACATGTAATCTCACGGTAGGACTCGTGACACGGGGGTAACCCAGTGGTAAGACCTTACTCACGGCTCCGATAGAAGGGGGGGTCCGCGGTGGAGACACCGTTCCTCCGCATCGAGGAAAGCGGCGAAGTCTTTCCGCTGCGCGACGTGGTGACAACCGTTGGCCGCGGCCAGGGCGTCGACATCCGCCTGGACGATCCGAGCGTTTCCCGGCTGCACGCCGAACTCATCCGCCGCGGTCCCTATGTCTACGTCGTCGACCTGGGTTTATCACGGAACGGAACCAGGGTTAACGGGCGACCCATCGCGCGACGCGTCCTTGACGAGGGCGACGTGCTCAGTTTCGGCGCGGCCCGCTGCCGGATCGGCGGGATCCAGCAGGAAGAGATCACCGCGGAGGCCGAGCTACGCCGTTCGGCCGTGCCTGAGCTCACCCGCCGTGAGCTTGACGTGCTGACCTCGCTGTGCCGGCCCGCGCTGTCCGACGAGGCCTTCGCCACCCCCGCCACGGCGCACGATATCGCCGCTGACCTGGTGGTGACCGAGGCGGCGGTCAAGCAGCACCTGCTCAGGCTTTACCAGAAGTTCCGGATCCCCGAGGGCCCGAACCGGCGCACCCGGCTGGCCAACGAGGTCGTCGCGCTCGGCCTGGTCAAGCCGATGCCGCTGAAGCCGGCGCCGCCGGCCGAGGCCGGCGATCAGTTAAAGGTGCGTGTACTGGAGCAGCCAGTGCGAGGCCGACGTGATCAGGCTGTGCAGGCCGGGTAGGTGCCCGGAGATGGGCAGAGCTATCGCGGGCCAGTAGTACGGAGTCTGCGACGAGGCGAACATGACGGCGGCGATCGCGAGCGCCCACACGGCGAGCGCGGTCGCCGCTGCCGACGCCGGTGTCCGCGCCACGGCGCCGGCCATCCGGTTCAGCTGCCGCCGCGGCCGGCCCGAGCCCGGGCCGAGGCCGTACCAGGCCACCACGGCCGCGGCCGCGTACGCTCCGGCCCGCGGCATGTTCATGCTGTGCGTGAACACGACCGCGAGACCGTAGGCGGCTGCGCCGACGATGACCGCGAGCGGGGCCATCAGGACCTCGGTGAGTAGCGCCCTGGCCACCGCCAGCGGCGCCGTGACCAGCACGACCAGCAGGTCGCTGGCCTGCGGCCCGCGTACCGACCTGCGTACCGCCAGCTTGCTCTGGGCCCGGTCCGCGGCCCGGAGCAGGGTGATCACGGCCAGCGAGGCGAGCAACCCGGCCACGGGCAGCACCACGGTCAGCGCCACGGCCGCGACCATGAGAGCGAGGCCGGCCATGGTGTTCGGGCGTGACTGGGGGCGCGGACCGGGCACGGCGGGCTTGGGGCCTTGGGGCCCCCAAGGGCCGGCCTGGTCCTGGTAGTCCGCGGCAGAGGGCGGCCAGGCTGGAGACGGCTTCTGTTTCCGGGATCTCCGGGATGGCGCCGGCCCGTAGCTGACGGGCGGCAGCAGGTCGGCGACGTCCTGGGCTGCCTGCTTGGGTGCCTTGGGCGCCACGGGTGCCGACGGGGCAGGCGCGTAAGGCCCCAGGGGCGCGTACGGCCCGGGGGGAGCCTGGGACTCGCCGGGAGCCCGGGACTCGCCGGGAGCCCGGGAGTCGCCCGGTGTCCCGGTCAGCGGGAACGACGAGCCGGTGTAGGTGACCGTCGGGGACGGTCCCGCCGACATGTCGAGCACGCTGGCCTGGGCACTGAGCCAGCTGGCCGACGGGCGGTGCGAGGGGTCCCTGGCCAGCGCCGCGGAGATCAGCGGCACGAGCGGCGCGGGGACGCCGGTCAGGTCGGCGCGGCCCGAGACGATGCGATAGAAGATCGTCTCGTAGGAGCCGCCGCCGAACGGCAGGTGCCCGGTCGCCGCGAACGCCATCGTCGAGCCCCAGGAGTGTACGTCGGAGGCGGGGCTGCTCGGCTGGCCCTCGATCACCTCGGGGGCAAGGTACCCGGGCGTGCCCATCACCAGCCCCGTCTGGGTCAGCCGGGTGGCATCGCCGGCCTGGGCGATGCCGAAGTCGATCACGATGGGCCGGTCGTCGGTGAGCATCACGTTGCCCGGCTTCAGGTCGCGGTGCACAACGCCCGCCGCGTGGATCGCGGCCAGGGCCTCGGCCATGCCGCAGGCCAGCCTGCGCAGTCCCTGGCCGGACAGCGGGCCGCGGCCGCGCACCATCTCCTCCAGCGTGGGCCCGGCCACGAAGCGCGTGACGATGTACGGGTATTCGCCGGTCACGTCGGCGTCCAGGACCTCGGCGACGTACGGGCTGCGGACCCGGCGCATCGTCTCGACCTCGCGGGCCAGCCGCCGGCGCGCGTTGGCCCCCTCGGTGCCGGCCGGATGGAGCACCTTGACCGCCACCGGGCGGCCTTCCGGATCGCGGGCGAGGTGCACTACCCCCATGCCGCCTTCCCCGAGGCGGTCCTGAAGGCGGTACGGGCCGAGAGTCCTCGGCAGGTTGTCCGTCGCAGGCATCGCGGATTCCAGAGTACGAAACAGATCGCGTGTTGTGGAGCAAACGAGATGTTGCCTATCGGTAACGGCTCGGACGCCGGCCGGATCGGGCCTGGGCGGACGGGCCGGAACCAGCGGCGGGCAGACCACGACCGGGGGCGGGCGGACCACGGCTAGGGGGCGGGCAGAGCGCAGCCAGGGGAGGGCAGGCCGCAGCCAGGGCGGGGCGCATTAGAATCACGAGCATCTCTACCTGTTGGGGCTGACCGATGACTGAGCATGATGACGCGCTCTCGCTGGACATGGTGACCGCTGCGCTGCGCGCCGACAGCACCGACGTGGCGATCTACGCTCGCGTGCTGGCCCAGTCCCTGGGTGAGGCGTTGCCCGGCGACTGCGTGACGGTGGAGCGGGACCGGACCATGTCCGACCGGATGCGCGGCCGCCCCGGCGAGATCTCCAAGATCGTGGCCCGGCTCGGCGAACTGCAGATGACGCTGGCCGTGAGCAACGGCCAGCCGGTCGCCGAGATCTGCCGCGCGGTGCGCGGCGTGGTGCTGTCCCGGCAGACCGTGCCGATCGGGGAATGGGCCACGACGCTGGCCGGCGCGCTGGTCAGCTACGCCAAGCAGAACGCCCAGGCCGCCCAGGCTCTCCGCAAGCTAGTCGCCGGAAGCTGAGCGCAGGGTCGCCGACCGCGGAGCCCGCGGGTTGCGCATGGATGTGGCAGCCTGCCTGAAAGAGCGGGTAGAGCGCCGCATCCATGCGGTTCAGCGGCCGGTGAAGGTGGCTTTGCCCGGGCCGTTTTCCAGGAAGCTGCGCATGCCGACCCGCTGGTCCTCGGTGCCGAACAGGGCGGCGAACTGCACCCGCTCAATCTCCAGGCCGGTGGCCAGGTCCACGTCGAGGCCGTGGTCGATGGCCTGCTTGGCCGCGCGCAGCGCGAGGGCGGGACCGGCCGCGTACCGCTTCACCATGTCCTGCGCCGCCTGGTAGACCGAATCATCCGGCGCCACCAGGTCGACCAGGCCGATCGCGTGCGCTTCGGCGGCCTTGAGCATCCGGCCGCTGAACACGATGTCCTTGGCCCTTGCCGGGCCGACCAGGCGGGGCAGCCGCTGCGTCCCGCCGGCTCCGGGAATGATGCCGAGCAGGATCTCGGGCTGGCCGAGGCGGGCGCCCTCGCCCGCGACCCGGAAGTCCGCGGCCAGCGCGAGCTCGAGCCCGCCGCCCAGGGCGTAGCCGGTGATCGCGGCCACCACCGGCTTGGGAATGCCCGCGATCAGCCCCATGGCCGCCTGCAGCCGACCCGAGCGGACGGCCATCTCGGGGTAGCTCGCCTCGGCCATCTGCTTGACGTCGGCGCCGCCCGCGAAGACCTTCTCGCCGCCGTAGATGATCACTGCGCGGATCTCGTCCGATTCCGAGGCCACCCGGGCGGCGTCCGCGAGCTCACCGGTCAGCTGGTCGTTCAGCGCGTTGACCGGCGGCCGGCTCAGCAAGATCGTGCCGATGCCGTCCGCGATCTCCAGCTTGATGAACTCACCCATGACTAACTGACCCCTTCCTGGCCGAGGCTGATTACGGACCAAGGCTAGATGACGGACCGAGGCTGATTACAGACCAAGGCTAGATGACGGACCGAGGCTGATTACGGACCAAGGCTAGATGACCGACCGAGGCTGATGGCGGCTGGGACTCAGCGCAGGTCGCCGTTGGTCATGCCGGCCGGCGCCTGTGGGTAGGTCACCAGCCCGAGTTCGGCGCGGCTGTCGAGCAGCGGATGGTTCGGCAGCACCCGCACGGTGTACCCGAACGGTCCGGGCTGATCGAGCGGCACCTCACCGGAATACCGCACCAGCCCGTTAGCCGTACCGGCCGCGGGAGCGCCGGCCGCGGCAGTCCCGGCCGCGGCAGTCCCGGCCGCGGCAGTCCCGGCCGCGGCAGTCCCGGCCGCTACGGGGGAATACTCCTCGGCCGCCAGCGGGGCGTAGGCCGGCGAGACGATCTCGTCGGCGTCGTCGGGCCGCCCGTACACCACTTCCACCATCACGTCGTCCGGGGTGAGCGTGCCGAGCGCCACCGAGACCCGCACGGTCATCGCCGACCCCAGGGCCTGGCCGTCGGCCTTGGTCTCCACGTGCTCGATCCGCACCTGCGGCCAGGCCTGCACCACGCGATGCTTCCAGGCCGCCAGCTCCCGCGCGGGCCCGAAGCCTCCGTCGGCGTCGGCCAGGTTACGGGAAGCCAGCGCGGCCGGCACGTACAGCGACAACACGTACTCCTGGACCATCCGCTCGGCCCGCACCTTCGGCGCCAGCGAGCGGAACGTGTGCCTGATCCGCTCGACCCAGCCCTGCGGGATCCCCTCGGCGTCCCGCTCGTAGAACAGCGGCGCCACCGACTTGCCCAGGAGCTCGTACAACGCCGTGGCCTCGAGCTCGTCGCGCCGCACGGGGTCGGATACGCCGTCCGCGGACGGTATCTCCCAGCCGTTCCCGCCGTCGTACCACTCGTCCCACCAGCCGTCCCGCACCGAGACGTTGAGCCCGCCGTTCAGCGCGGACTTCATGCCCGAGGTGCCGCAGGCCTCGAGCGGCCGCAGCGGGTTGTTCAGCCACACGTCGCAGCCCTGCACCAGGGCGTGCGCCATGGCCATGTCGTAGTCGGGCAGGAACACGATCCGGCGCCGCACGTCCGGGGAGTCGCTGAACCGGACCATCTGCTGGATCAGGCCCTTGCCGCCCTCGTCGGCGGGATGGGCCTTGCCCGCGACCACGATCTGCAGCGGCTGCGACGGGTCGTTCAGCAGCTGGCTGAGCTGGGCGGGATCGTTCAGCATCAGCGTCAGCCGCTTGTAGGAGGGAACCCGCCGGGCGAACCCGATCGTCAGCACGTTCTCGTCGAGCACGTCGTCGATCCAGGTCAGCTCGGCATCCGACGCGCCGCGCTGCCGCCAGGAGGCGCGCAGCCTGCGCCGGGTCTCCGCCACCAGCCGCGCGCGCAGCACGTGCCTGGCCTCCCACAGCTCGCCGGCCGGCGCGGCCGCGGCCCGTCCCCAGTCCCAGCCGCTCGCCTCCCCAGGCACGGTGCCGGTCAGGAACAAGATCTCCGGCGCCACCCAGGTGGGGGTGTGCACGCCGTTGGTGACCGAACCGATGGGCACCTCGCGGGTGTCGAAGCCCGGCCACAGGCCGGCGAACATCTCCCGGCTCACCTGGCCGTGCAGCAGCGAGACGCCGTTGACCCGCTGGGCCAGCCGCATGCCCATCACGGCCATGTTGAACACGTCGTGGTCGCCGCCCGGGTAGGTCTCCGCGCCGAGCGCGAGCACCCGGTCGATGGGCAGCAGCGGGTCGTCGGCGAAATGCTCCCGGACCAGGCTGCGCTCGAACCTGTCGATGCCCGCGGCGACCGGCGTGTGAGTGGTGAACACGGTGCCCGCCCGGCAGACTTCGATGGCCTCGTCGAAGGTCAGCCCCTGCTCGACGTACTCCCGGATCCGCTCCAAGCCGAGAAAGCCGGCGTGCCCCTCGTTGGTGTGGAACACCTCGGGCGAGGGATACCCGCGCAGGGCGCAGAACGCGCGAACCGCGCGCACCCCGCCCACGCCGAGCAGCAGTTCCTGGCGGAGCCGGTGGTCGCTGCCGCCGCCGTACAGCCGGTCGGTGACCTCGTGCAGGTCGGCCTCGTTCTCTTCCACGTAGGAGTCGAGCAGCAGCAGCGGCACTCGGCCGACCTGGACCACCCAGACCTGGGCCGATAGCTGCCTGCCCTCGGTCAGGCCGACCGTGACGCGCACCGGCGCGCCGGCGGCATCGCGGAGCACCTCGAGCGGGAGCCCGTTCGGGTCGTCGGACGGGTACCGCTCGGCCTGCCAGCCGTCCGCGGACAGCGACTGGGTGAAGTATCCGTGCCGGTACAGCAGGCCGACCGCGATCAGCGGCACGCCGTGGTCGCTCGCCGACTTCAGGTGGTCCCCGGCCAGGATGCCCAGGCCGCCCGAATACTGCGGCAGCGCCGCGGTGATGCCGTACTCGGGCGAGAAGTACGCGATCGCGGCGGGTCCCGGCTGGCCGGACCCGGAGGGGCCGTCCGGACCCTGGGGCCCGACCGACGCGTACCAGCGCGGCTCGGACATGTAGTGGCGCAGGTCCCGCTCGGCCTCGCCGAGCCGGGCGAGGAACTCCTCGTCGGCCGCGAGCGCGGCGATCTTGGCCGACGGCAGCGCGCTGAGCATCGCGATCGGATCGCCGCCCGACGCCTCCCAGGCGGCGGGATCGATCGACGCGAAAAGGTCAGCGGTCGGGCCGTGCCAGGACCAGCGGAGGTTCAGCATCAGGCCGTGCAACGCGGCCAGCGGCTCGGGCAGGGTAACGCGGACGGTGAACCGGCGTATCGCTCTCACGGGCAGACCTTAATGGGTCCGCGCCCGCAACGCAGAACGATCCGCCGGCCGCGGATCGCGCATTAATGTCCCATAAAGGGAAAAGAAATTCAAATTATGCCGAACGAAGTGGGCTAACGCCAAACTTTTAGGTTCAACAGGAGGCTGAGGCACGCCGCGAAATTTTAACTGCCACCCGCGCTGGCATGATCTCAACCTCGCTCGGTAGCGTAGCTGGGGTGATTGGACGAATCCCGATCCTTGATGTCGAGCCGGCGGTGGACTGCGGACGCCGCCCGGCAAGGGCGGTGGCAAACGAGACCTTCGAGGTCAGCGCCACCATTTTCCGCGAGGGGCACGGCATCATCAACGCCGGCGTGGTGCTGCGAGATCCGGAACGCAAGGCGAGCCCGCTCGTGTTCATGCGCGAGCTCGCCCCAGGCAAAGACCGTTGGGGCGCGGACGTGACCGTGACCAGCGAGGGTGCGTGGCGCTTCCACGTCGAGGCGTGGGCCGACCCGATCGCCAGCTGGCATCACGACGCGGCCATTAAGATACCGGCTGGTCAGGACGTGGAGCTGATGCTCACCGAGGGCGCACTGCTGTTCGAGCGCGCCTCGCGGCGGATCCCCCAGCCCCCCGGGGCGAGCCGCCCGGCCGCGGCCCGCACCGCGCTGCGCGCGCTGGTCGCCCGGCTGCGCGACCGCGGGCTTACCCCCTGGGACCGGCTCGCGGCGACCGAGGATCCGCAGATCACCGCCATCCTGGCCAGCTGGCCGCTGCGCGAGCTCGTCACCAGGTCCAGGCCGCTGACCGTCCAGGTGGACCGGGAGCGGGCGCTGTACGGCTCGTGGTATGAGTTCTTCCCGCGCTCCGAAGGGGTCCAGATTGACCCAATGGGACGCCGGGCGCCGGTCTCGGGCACGCTGCGCACCGCGGCCAAGCGGCTCGACGCGATCGCCGTCATGGGCTTCGACGTGGTGTACCTGCCGCCGGTGCATCCCATCGGGACCACGTTCCGTAAGGGCAGGAACAACACGATGTCCCCGGCCGAGGGCGATCCGGGCTCGCCGTGGGCGATCGGGTCCGCCGAGGGCGGGCACGACGCGCTGCACCCGGACCTGGGCACGATGGACGACTTCGACGCCTTCGTCGGCCGGACCCGCGAGCTGGGCATGGAAGTCGCCCTCGACCTGGCGCTGCAGGCCTCGCCGGACCATCCGTGGGTGACGGAGCACCCGGAGTGGTTCACCCGGCGGGCGGACGGGACCATCGCGTACGCCGAGAACCCGCCCAAGAAGTACCAGGACATCTACCCGCTGAACTTCGACAACGACCCCGAGGGCATTTACGCGGAGATCCTGCGGATCGTCCGGCAGTGGATGGACCACGGCGTCCGGATCTTCCGCGTCGACAACCCGCATACCAAGCCGCTGCGGTTCTGGGAGCGGTTTTTCGCCGAGATCCGGTCCACCGACCCCGATGTGCTGTTCCTGGCCGAGGCGTTCACCCGCCCGGCCATGATGCACACCCTGGCCAAGATCGGCTTCCACCAGTCCTACACGTACTTCACTTGGCGTAACGGCGTCTGGGAACTGACCGAGTACATGCGCGAACTGTCGGGCGACGCGGCCGCGTACATGCGCCCCAACTTCTTCACCAACACCCCGGACATCCTGAACGAGTACCTGCAGCACGGCGGGGTCCCGGCGTTCAAAATCCGGGCCGTCCTCGCGGCCATGCTTTCCCCGACATGGGGTATTTACTCTGGGTACGAACTATGCGAGAACGTACCGCTGAGGCCGGGCAGCGAGGAATACATGGATTCGGAGAAGTACCAGTACCGTCCGCGGGACTGGGAGGCAGCCGCCAGGGACGGTTACGGAATCGGCGATTACATCACCGAACTCAACCGGATCAGGCGTGCCCACCCAGCCCTGCACCAGCTGCGCAATCTTCAGTTCCACGGTGTTGACCAGCCGGAACTTATGTGTTTTTCCAAGCGCGTGGATAGTGCTCCGGGACGCGCCGGGAGTCTGCGGGACGATACGGTACTGGTGGTCGCGAACCTCGACCCGCACCAGACCAGGGAAGCCACGGTCTGGCTTGATATGCCCGCGCTTGGCGTGGACCGCGAGTTCATCGTGACGGACGAGCTAACCGGCGAGTCCTACCGGTGGGGGCATGCCAATTACGTCCGCCTTGACCCGGCGACGCGGCCTGCCCACATCTTCACCGTTACCCCCACCTCGTAAAACCGGGCGTGTAATACCGCACGAACCAGTAAGACCCAGGAGATCTTGCCGTGACAGAACATCACGAGGCCATCGCGGACTCTTTCGACGTGGCCCAGCCGCGCGACCCGGAGTGGTATAAGCGCGCGGTGTTCTATGAGGTGCTGGTCCGAGGTTTCCAGGATTCGGACGGGAACGGCACCGGCGATCTGCGCGGGCTGACGTCCCGGCTGGATTACCTGGAATGGCTCGGCATCGACTGCATCTGGCTGCTGCCGATCTACACCTCGCCGCTGCGCGACGGCGGCTATGACATCGCCGATTTCATGTCCGTGCTCGGCGAGTACGGGAACATCGGCGATTTCGTCACGCTCGTCGACGAGGCGCACAAGCGGGGCATCCGGGTCGTCGCCGACCTGGTCATGAACCACACCAGCGACCAGCATCCCTGGTTCCAGGCGTCGCGGAGCGACCCGGACGGCCCGTTCGGCGATTTCTACGTGTGGTCGGACACCGATGACAAGTACTCCGGAGCCCGGGTCATCTTCGTCGACACCGAGCAGTCCAACTGGACCTTCGACCCGGTCCGCGGCCAGTACTTCTGGCACCGGTTCTTCTCCCACCAGCCGGACCTGAACTTCGAGAACCCCAAGGTCCAGGACGCGATGATCGAGGTGCTGCGGTTCTGGCTGGACCTCGGCATCGATGGCTTCCGGCTCGACGCCGTGCCCTATCTGTACGAGCGGGAGGGCACCAACTGCGAGAACCTGAAGGAGACGCACGAGTACCTGAAGCGGATCAGGGCCGAGATCGACAAGCTCTACCCGGACCGCGTGCTGCTGGCCGAGGCGAACCAGTGGCCCGCCGACGTGATCGAGTACTTCGGCGACGCCGAGATCGGCGGCGACCAGTGCCACATGGCGTTCCACTTCCCGCTGATGCCGCGCATCTTCATGGCGGTGCGCCGGGAACAGCGCTACCCGATCTCGGAGATCCTGGCCCAGACGCCCGCCATCCCGGCCGGCTGCCAGTGGGGCATCTTCCTGCGTAACCACGACGAGCTCACGCTGGAGATGGTCACCGACGACGAGCGTGACTACATGTACGCCGAGTACGCCAAAGATCCCCGGATGAAGGCGAACATCGGGATCAGGCGGCGGCTGGCCCCCCTGCTCGAGAACGACCGTAACCAGCTCGAGCTGTTCACCGCCCTGCTGCTGTCCCTGCCCGGCTCGCCGGTCCTGTACTACGGCGACGAGATCGGCATGGGCGACAACATCTGGCTCGGCGACCGGGACGGCGTCCGGACGCCGATGCAGTGGACGCCCGACCGCAACGGTGGCTTCTCCCAGTGCGACCCGCAGCGGCTCTACCTGCCGCCGATCATGGACGCGATCTACGGCTACCAGTCGCTCAACGTGGAGGCCCAGCAGCGCAACGCCGGTTCGCTGCTGCAGTGGAACAGGCGGATGATCGAGATCCGCAAGCGGCACCCGGTCTTCGGGACCGGCACGTACGAGGAGCTGACTTCCTCCAACCCGAGCGTGCTCGCCTTCGTCCGGCTGCCGCACGAGTCGGCGGACGCCGACTCAGACGGCTCGGACCGCATCTTGTGCGTCAACAACCTGTCCAGGTTCCCGCAGCCGGTCGAGCTGGACCTGCGCCGGTTCATGGGCGTCACGCCGGTGGAGTGCATGGGCGGCGTGACCTTCCCCAGGATCGGCGAGCTTAGCTACCTGCTGACGCTGCCCGGCCACGGGTTCTACTGGTTCCAGCTGCCCGCCGCCCGCGATGACCGCTCCCCCGCCGAGAACCGGCCCGCGGCCTCCGGCGACGGCGGCGACGACGACGACGACGAGGGTAAGCACGGCCAGCCGACGGCCACCGTCGAACATCTCCAAGGGCCCCCCGAGAGCCATCAGCGATGACGTGCGGTGCTTATTCCCGGCCATCCCCCCAGCCATTTCCGGAAATAACTGACTATGCAGCCCGTAAATCGGCCGGAGCGTGTTTGCCGGAACCAGCCAGGGGGATGTGGTAAGCGCTCATGACTTTCGAAGACACACTGGCAACATGGCTGGTCAAGCAGCGATGGTTCGCAGGCAAGGGACGCACCGTCCATGACCTCGCGGTCGTGGCCGACACCGAGATCATCCCCGGCGACCCCGGCCTGCGGCACCTGCTCGTCACCGTCTCGCATGGCGCGACCTCCGACTGCTACCAGCTGTTCATCGGCTCTCGCGCGCGGCTCCCGGCCCGGCTGCGGCACGCGCGGATCGGCACGCACTCCGGGCTGCAGATCTACGATGGCCTGCACGACTCGGCGCTGACCCGGACGCTGCTCGACGCGATCGTGGCCGACCGGACCGTCGGCACGCTGCGGTTCTGCCGGATCCCCGGGGCCGAGATTGAGCCCGGCCTTGACAGCCTGGTGCTCACCGGCGAGCAGAGCAACACCAGCCTGGTGTTCGGCGAGTCGGCCATCTTCAAGGTGTTCCGCCGGGTCACCCCGGGACCGAACCCGGACCTGGAGGTGGCCTCGGCCCTGGCCAAGCTGGGCTCGTCGCACATCGCCGAGCCCTACGGCTGGGTCGAGACCAGGATGGACGGCGCGACCACGGTGCTCGCCATCTTGTCCCGGTACCTCCGCACGGCCTCGGACGGCTGGTCGCTGGCCGCGACCAGCGTGCGCGACCTGTACGCGACCGAGGAGGCCCGCGCGGCCGAGGCCGGCGGCGACTTCGCCGGCGAGGCCGAGCGGCTCGGCGCGGCCACCGCGCAGGTCCACCAGGACCTGGCCGAGGCGTTCGGCCGCTCCGAGCTCGAGCCCGAGGCCATCCGCGAGCTGGCCGAGCAGATGTACCGGCGGCTCGACATCGCCATCGCGACCGTGCCCGAGCTGGCCAGGCACGCCGACATGATCGGCGACGCCTACTCTCACCTGGCCAAGCTGATCGATCCGACGCCCGCTCAGCGCGTGCACGGCGATTACCACCTGGGCCAGGTCATGCGGACCCAGACCGGCTGGGTCGTGCTCGACTTCGAGGGCGAGCCCGCCAGCCCGCTGGCCCAGCGCCGCGCCCGGTCCTCCCCGCTGCGGGACGTCGCGGGCATGCTCCGCTCGTTCGACTACGCGGCCCGGCACCAGCTGCTCACCCACCCGGACGCGGCCAGCCTCGCCCCGAAGGCGAGCGACTGGGTCCGGCGCAACAGCGACGCGTTCTGCGTCGGCTACGCCGCGGCCGGCGGTCTGGATCCAGCCACCAATTCGGTGCTGCTTCGTGCGATGCTCCTAGACAAGGCGGTCTACGAGGTCATCTACGAGGCCAGGCACCGCCCGACCTGGATCCCCATTCCGCTAGAGTCCATTGCCGAGTTGTAGCCCCCACAGATCGAGTTGCCGTCATGACACAACCTGAAGTTAGCCTGGGCGAAATCGAACGGATCGTCGCGGGAAATCATCACGACCCGCATTCGGTGCTCGGCGCGCATCCCGGGCCGGACGGGGTGATCATCCGCGCGCTCCGTCCGCTGGCCAAGTCGTTGACGGCCGTCCTGGATGACGGCCGCAGGCTCCCCATGACGCACGTGCACCAGGGGGTGTTCGCGGTGACGGTGCCGGACGAGAAGGTGCCCGGCTACCGGATCGCCGCCACCTACCCCGACGCCTCAGGATCCGAGGGTGCGGAGGAGGTGCGCGACGATCCGTACCGCTACCTGCCGACGCTGAGCGAGTTCGACCTGTACCTGATCGGCGAGGGCAGGCACGAGGAGCTGTGGCGCGTGCTCGGCGGGCACGTGCGCGAGTTTGGCCAGGCCACTGGGACCGCCTTCGCCGTCTGGGCGCCGAACGCCCACGGTGTCCGCGTCACCGGCGACTTCAGCTACTGGGACGGCATCGCGTTCCCGATGCGCTCGCTCGGCGGTTCCGGCGTGTGGGAACTCTTCGTCCCGGGCGTGGCCGACGGCGCCAGGTACAAGTACGCGATCTGCGGGCCTGACGGGGTGTGGCGGGAGAAGGCCGACCCGATGGCCAACGCCGCCGAGCACCCGCCCGCCACCGCGTCGGTGGTGTTCACCTCGCAGTACACCTGGAACGACCAGGACTGGGTGACGGCGCGGGCCGAGCGCCAGCCGGTGCACGAGCCGATGAGCATCTACGAGGTGCACCTCGGCTCCTGGCGGCCGGGCCTGTCCTACCGGGAGCTGGCCGTTCAGCTTACCGAGTACGTCGTAGACCTCGGCTTCACTCACGTGGAGTTCCTGCCTGTCGCCGAGCACCCGTTCGGCGGCTCGTGGGGCTACCAGGTCACCTCGTACTACGCGCCGACGGCGCGGTTCGGCAGCCCGGACGACTTCCGCTACCTGGTCGACGCGTTGCACCAGGCCGGCATCGGCGTGATCGTCGACTGGGTGCCCGCGCACTTCCCGCGGGACGAATGGGCGCTGGCACGGTTCGACGGCACCCCGCTG
>Ga0208565_1000213_pt1 | contig 47216 bp, 42 predicted proteins | sample Sb_taG_7_FD_187706 | JGI IMG/M metagenome (GOLD analysis project Ga0208565, IMG submission 187706) | Peat soil microbial communities from Weissenstadt, Germany - Sb_50d_2_FS metaG (SPAdes) (version 2) | ecosystem: Environmental > Terrestrial > Soil > Wetlands > Peat | place: Germany... | reverse complement strand
CGGGTCGCCGCAGCCGTCGGCGAGGGCGCGATGGCGATCCGGCTCGCCTTCGAACGAATGCGGCCGACGTAAAACAGCACTGACCTTGACAAGGAGGCGCAGATGAATGATGGTCAGCAGGCCGACGCGGCCGACGTGCTCGCGAGCATCGGCCGTCACTGGGGCTGGATCATGGCGTTCGGGGTCCTGACGCTGCTCGCCGGCGTTGCGGTGCTGGCCTGGCCGGGCCGCACCCTGGTCGTCGTCGCGGTATTGTTCGGCGTTCAGCTGATCGTGACCGGGATCTTCAGGTTCGTGGCCGCCTTCGCGGCCGACGATCTGACCGGCGGCACCCGGGTCCTGCTCGCCGTGCTGGGCGTGCTGTCCCTGATTATCGGCCTGTACGCGGTGCGCCACGTGCTGGTCACCCTGCTCGCGCTGGCGTTGCTGCTCGGCATTTTCTGGATCGTCAACGGATCCGTGGAACTGTTCATGGCCCTGTCCCACCGGGAGATGGCGAACCGCGGCTGGTCGGCCGTAATGGGCATCTTGAGCATTTTCGCCGGCATCATAGTCCTGGCGTATCCCGGCATATCGCTGCTGGTGCTGGCGGTCGTGCTCAGCGTCTGGCTCCTTTTCTACGGCGTAATGGAGATCACCCTGGCGTTCCGGCTCCGGTCCCTCGGCCACCGGGCCAGAACCCGTCCTGTCCATGCCGTCTGAGGGAGCAGCGCCATGCCGGTAATGGGTTTGGTGAAGTTCGAGCGCTTGTTCCGTGCCGCCGGCGGCGTCACGGTCGACCGGGACGACGTCAACCGCTACCTCGACTTCGTCAACCACGCGATCTACGACCTGATGGTCATCGGCCAGGCCACCGCGAAGGCGAACGTCCGCGACGTCATCGAGCCCTGGGACCTGCCGATCACCAAGGGGCTGCAGGAGAGCATGCACCAGTTCGAAAAACTCGAAGAGGAGATCGAACTCCAGCCCATCCTCGAATCCCTGGCCGCCCGGCCACCGCTCGACGTCACGCTGGACGAGGAGACCGAGGCCCGGCTCCCGCTGATCTTCGGCGGCATCAGCGTCGCACTGGCCAAGACGTTCAAGCTCATCGACGCCGAGATGAAGGCCGTACACACCGAAGAATGGGAACGGACGTTCAGCCTCTTCCGGCTGCTGATCTAAACCGGCACCGGGGGATGCCGGAGTCAAGCGGCCTAGGGGCGGCAAGGAGCAGACGTGTTGCAAGCCCGCTTTAACCTGATAACTGCGGATCCGGACCGGATGGCGGACACGGTCGGCTACATCAAGTCCGAGATCCGCCCGGCGGTTGAGAGCCTGCACGGCAGCATGGGGATGTCGCTGTACGCCAACACCGAAGTCGGCGTGGCGGTACTCGAGTCATTCTGGGCGTCGCGCGCGGCACTGATCGCGAGCGAGCAGATTACCGCGCCACGGCGCAAGGACACGGTCCGGCGTGCCATGGGCACCGTATGCGTCGAGCGATACCGGGTTCCCGTTTTCGAACGGGAGGCGCCGCTGGATACCGGGGCGGGGCTCCGGCTGACGCGGATGGACGTGGAGGGATCGAGGGTCGAGGACGCGGTAGAAGGCTATGGGGCCACCGTCGTACCGTGGCTAGCGGAAACTGCGGGTTTTTGCGGCGCGCTGCTGCTAGTCGACTGGAACTCGGGCCATTCGATCAGCGAGACCATCTGGGATAGCCCTAAGACGCTGGCGGCCAGCCGCAGCGTTGCCGCTAGGGTCCGGGTCGAAACGGTCAAATCGACGGGGTGCGTGATCCGGGCGCTCGAGGAGTACGACCTCGTCTTCAACACTGCGCGTATCGGCGGCATGTGAATTCACGCGCGTAACCGGCCGCGGGGTGCTGTTCTTTATCCCGAACGGTCCGGGGTGGCGGCCCCGGTCACCAGCAAGCGATCCTGGACGTGCGGAGCAGGCCGCGCCCTCGCGGAGGCGCCGCCGGACCGCGCGTGCGCACGGGCCAGCGTCCTGCCGCACATCTCGGCGTAGCTGGCAAAGCCGCTCGGCGTCATCGCATCGAGGTTGACCGAGCTCTCGGCGTGCACGATCGCCCGGACCAGCCACCGGGATAGCTTTCCCCTGACCGGGGGCGGCCGGGGCAGTCCTTCGTCGTCGAGGGGCGTGGCTCTATTGATCCCATGACCCTCCTCCGCTTCCTCAGGCGGGCCGTTACCCCATGCTGCGCCCTGCTCCCGGCTGGTACTCCAGTGGGGGCCATTGGGACGCCAGGGAACTACACAAGTCAGGGATGGCGGCAGCCTCCCTGCCTCCTAGGCTTCAGCGTTGTGCCGGTTTCTAGAACAGTAAGAACAGTCAGGTTTGGCGGTATGCTCGCGCCGCTATTTCTGGTCGTGCTCGCCTGTAGCCTGACCATCGCGGCTGGGACTGTCTCCTCCAGGTCGGCATCGGCCGGGGCCCAGCGGTCCGCCCTGGCGGTCCGGCCATCGGCGTGGTATGCCTTGCTCAAGCAGGCTCGTGACCTCGGGGCGAGCCGCGCCGCCAGCGCCGACGTGCTGGTGGCGTTGCGTCAGTCAGGCCGCCCGACGGCGGTCCTGCGCTGGGCGGCCCAGCGCGGACTGCGCGCATCCTGGTTCCCTGGCCAGCCGACGGTCTTGCTGACAGCCCCTCCGGCGATTCTCGGGCGCGCGCTTGGCGTGCGCATCGATGACTTCCGGCTGACCGGACACGGAGTCTTCTACGCGTCCAGGGGCGTCAGCCACGTCCCGGCACTCCTGCGCCGCGAGGTGGCCGCCCTGGGACGCATCAGCTCGTTCGGCCAAGTACATACGGAGGGCATCCCGGTCGGGGGACTTGCCCCCGGCGGCTTCGCCGACGCTTATGACATCCGGCCGCTATGGGGACGCGGTGATCTCGGGCAGGGCGAGACCATCGTCTTCTTCGAGATAGACGGATACTCACCCGCTGACCTGGCCGCCTATGCCGCGCGCTTCGGACTGCCCCCGTTCGCGGACCCGCTCCCGCACATCGGCCCGCTGAACCTGAAGCCGGTCGGGGAGAGCGACATGGACATTGAGGCGGCGCACGGGATCGCGCCCGCCGCGAACCTGGTCTACGTGAACCTGACCTCCTTCGGCGGCAAGAACGCGTCCGCCGCGTCCCAGTTCCAGCAGGCATTCTCGACGGTGGCCCAACATTACCCGGGGGCCATCTGGAGCGTGAGCCTGGGTCAGTGCGAGGCCATCTTCTCTCCCACCGACGTGGCCGCGGTGAACAATGCCGTCAAGCTCGCCGAACAGGGCGGAACGTCGGCCTTCGTCTCCAGCGGCGACGGCGGCGGGCTCGAATGCCTGGGCGTCCACCAGCAGGACCCCCAGGTCCCGGCGCCGGGCATCTCGTTCCCGGGCGATCTTCCGCAGGTGACCAGCGTGGGCGGGACCACCCTCGCGCTGACCACGGCGGGTCAGTACCTGGGCGAGACGGCCTGGACGGAGCCGCTGCTGTCCCAGGGCTCGACCGGCGGCCAGTCGTCGCTACTGCCCGCGCCGTCGTGGCAGCAAGCTCCCGGCGTGGCCAGCCCCTATTCGGACGGAACCATCTGCGGGCAGCGGCCCGGCTCGTACTGCCGCGAGGTGCCCGACGTGTCCGCGGACGCCGCGCCGCAGACGGGGGCCGCGATCCGCTTTGCCGGCCGGTGGCTCTCCTCGGGCGGGACCTCGCTCGCGACCCCGGTGTGGGCGGCCCTCACCGCCCTTATCGACCAGTACCTCCAGTCCCAAGGCCACCAACCGGTCGGGTTCGCCAACCCGCTGCTGTACCGCCTCGCCCGTAGCTCCCCGCCGTACCCGCCGTACCACGACGTGACGGTCGGCACGAACGACCTCTACCCGGCGGGCCCCGGCTATGACATGGTCACCGGGCTGGGCACGCCCGATGCCTGGAACCTGGCCCGTGATCTTGCTCCGCTGACGGGGCGGTCATGATCCCGACGACCGGTCGCGACGATGACGCAGGCCGCGACCGGTCTTCCTCCTTCCGGACGACCGTCTGCCCGCACTGCGGGAACCGGGTCCCCGATGCGCCTTTCTGCGGAGCGTGCGGAGCGCACCTAAGGCACGCTCGGGGTCGCGGTGCCGCCACCAGAACCCACGCCCACTCCGCGTTCCCCGACGAGGGCGTGCTCCGCCTCGCCGTCGTGAGCTCGCTGTTCCCGCAGCTCGCCGGGGCATCTCGCAGTGCCTACCGGGTCGCGTTCGGCCTCATCGTTCTGCTCCTGGTGGGCCTGGCGGTGGCCGGCCTGACGGCGCCGGTGATCGCCGTCAGCGCTCTGGCGATCCCGCTGCTGTTCCTGATCTACCTGTATGAGATCGCCCCGTGGGACGCACGCTTCGCCGTCCCGACGGCGGTCATATTCCTGGCCGGGGCGGCGCTCGGGGCTGCGTGGGCGCTGCTGCTCGGGCCGGTCGTCGCCGACTCGCTGGTCCCCGGGCTCGCGGCATCGCTGACCAACGGCGGCGTGCTCGCGTCCGCGGTGGCCGTCCCCGCGATCGGCCAGTTGCTCATGCTGTTGCCAGTCGCAGTGGCGTGGCTACGGCGGCCGGACCGCAGTGAGGCGCTGGATGGCTTCACCGCCGGGGTGGCTAGCGCGCTCGGCCTGACGATGGCCGCCACCCTCACCGAACTGGCGCCGCTGCTGCGGGCCGGGAACCTCGTCCAGGGCTCCTCGGTCGTGGCCAATCTCACCGAGGCGGTCATCCGGGGGATCAGCGTCCCGCTGGTGGCGGCGGCCGCCACTGGCTACATCGGAGCGGCGCTGTGGAGCCGGCGCGGCACCGGCTCGGCGGCCGGCGGCCGCTGGTTCACCCATCCGGTCCTCGCGCTGATGATCGCCTTGGTCGTGGAGATCGGTCTCGGCTACGCCGACGACGCCGTGCTTCCGGACATCGTCCTGCTTACCGTCCACCTCGCCGCGGCGGCGCTGGCTTTGCTGGCCCTGCGGATCGGCCTGCATCACGTCCTGCTGCACGAGCAGCGGGACGTGCGGATCGGGCCGCCCCGGGTCTGCCCGCACTGCCACCGGGTCGTGCCCGCGATGCCGTTCTGCCCGATGTGTGGCGTCGCCGAGCGCGCGACCAGGATTAATCCGCACGCCCCGCCTGCCAGCGGCGAGTGGGCCCAGGACACGGCGACCGAGAACGCAGCGGCCTTCCCCGATGCCAGCCCCGAGCAGCTGGCCATCATCCGCCATCTCGGTCACCGGGGCGTCCTGGCCACCCTGATCGGCGGCCTGGCCCTGCTCACCGTGGTGCTGGTCATCCTGGGCATCACGCTGCCGCCGGCGCCGACGACGCCGTGCACGTCCCTGCAATGCCTGGTGCCGTTCGGCACCCCGGCCCACCTCCCGCAGGTGTACACCAGCGCCGAGGGCTGGAGCGTGCAGTGGTACCCGGCGAGCGCGGTCTTCAGCCAGGACCCCCCCACGACCTCGGCCTCGGCCTCGGCTGACCAGCTACGGCTCGACTTCACCAACCCGGCCGCGCCGGCGCAGGACGGCGAGCTGGCCTTCGTCGGCGGCCCCGCCCAGGGCGCGAGCGCCAATCAGCTCGTCACCTCGCTGCAGCAGGCCAACGCACCCAACGCCGTCCCCGACTACGTCGTGCCCGGCGCCAGCGTCGGTTACATGCCCGGCTACGGCGAAGCCTTCCAGACGACGCCGAACAGCGCGGACGGTAACCCGGTCAAGTTCGAGGTAGTCATCATCTGCGCTATCCGGCACGGCTACGCGATCTGCACCTACGCGGTAGGCCCCCAGGTTGACCTCAACCGCATCGTGAACCATCCCACCGAGGCCAAGCTCGCCCTGGCGCTGTGGGCTGACCCCGATGTGAACGGCGTCCGCTGGAAGGGCGAAAGCCTGCCCTGAATAAGCGGTTTAAGGGGTATTCAGTTAACCGGACCAGCCGCAAGGTCTTGGTGCGCCTAGCTGCCATGACCACAGCATCTAGCGGTCTGTTCTCATCTGGTCCGCTCAAGTGAATAGCCCAGAGCGGTTTATACACAGATGCGGGATGTGGCCACCTGGTGCCTGATGCAGCGTGGGATACCTCACCGCACTGTCACCTGCACTGTTTCGACTAAGCCGGCAGGGAACCTGGAGCGGAAGGGAGAAGAACATGACCGTTGTCGTTGGCGTTGATGGCTCCGAGCCCTCCAGGGTGGCTCTCCGGCTAGCCGCGCAGGAGGCTCACTGTCGTCAGGTCCCCCTCGTCGCGGTGTCCGCCTACGAACCGCCGCTCGGCACCCCGAGTGGCGGCTTTCCGGTTGCCGCGTTGCATACCGATGAAGAGGAACGGGCCACGGCCGAGTCAGCACTTCGCGACACCGTCCACAAAGAGCTCGGTGACCAGGCGGGACAGACAGACCTACGCGTTTCGGCAGGACTTGCCGGACGCGTCATCATCGAGACGGCCCGCCAGACGCATGCCCAGCTGATCGTACTGGCGGCCAGCCCGGGCAAATCCATGCTGCCCGGGACCGTCAGCCAGTACGTCCTTCTCAAAGCCGAGTGCCCCGTCATGCTCGTACCGAGCGATGGCACGGGCGGCAAGCACTCCCACGACGAGACAGTCGGCTGAGGAGGTCCCACCATGACCACCGTCGCCACGCAACAACAGCAGCCGATCCGGAGCACGATCCCGGCCCGCCTCGACCGCCTGCGCTGGTCGCCGTTCCACACCCGCCTGGTCCTCGGCCTCGGCACCGCCTGGGTTCTTGATGGCCTGTCGGTCACGATCGCCAGCTCGGTAAGCAGCAAGCTCACCCAGCCCAACACGCTTAACCTGACCACCACGCAGGCGGCCTCCATCGGCACCGTCTACCTCGTCGGCGAAGTCGTCGGGGCACTGGTGTTCGGGAGGTTGTCCGACCAGCTCGGGCGCCGGAACCTGTTCATGTGGACCCTCGCGGTCTACCTGGTCGGCACCGGCCTCACGGCGCTGACCCCGAGGGGAGCGGACTGGATCATCTACCTCTTCGCGACACGGTTCATCGCCGGCACGGGCATCGGCGGCGAGTACTCGGCTATCAACTCGGCAATCGACGAGATGATGCCCGCACGCTACCGCGGGCGCACCGATATCTGGATCAACGGCACGTACTGGCTCGGGGCCATCCTCGGTACATTCGCCTCCTTCCTGCTGCTCAATTCGCTGCGGCCGGCCGAGGGCTGGCGGGTAGCGTTCCTTGTCGGGCCGGCTCTTGCTTTCGTAATCCTCTTTGTGCGGCGCAATCTCCCGGAAAGCCCACGGTGGCTCATCGCGCACGGCCGCGTAGAAGAGGCCGAGGAGCAGATGAGGCGCATCGAGGAAATCGCGATGCGGGACGGGCAGCACCTCGAGCCTGTGCCCGAAAGTGCCGCCATCGTCATCAAGCCTCAGAAACGGTACGGGTACCTGACGCTGCTCCGCGTGGCATTCGGTCGGTACCCCCGGCGGGCGATCCTCGGTGCCACGCTGATGATCACCCAGTCCTTCCTGTACAACGCGATCTTCTTCACCTACGCCCTCGTGCTCACCAAGTTCTACCACGTCAGTAACGATGCGGTTCCGCTGTACGGTCTCGCGTTCGCGGTCGGTAACCTGGCCGGCCCGCTGCTGCTGGCCCCCTTGTTCGACAGCCTCGGGCGCAAGAAGATGATCTCCGGCACGTACCTGATTTCTGGAGCCCTGCTGGCCTTCAGCGCCTGGCTGTTCGACGCGGGGGTGCTGCACGCGGCGGGGCAGACCTTCATCTGGATCGTCATTTTCTTCTTCGCGTCCGCCGGTGCGAGCGCGGGCTACCTGACGGTCAGCGAGATCTTCCCGATCGAGATCAGGGCCGAAGCTCTCGCGGTCTTCTTCGCGATTGCCCAGATCTTCGGTGCCATCGGGCCAGCCTTCTATGGCGTGCTGATCGGCAACGGCACAAGCCGCACCGGCCTCGCCATCGGATACCTGGTCGGCGGCGGCATCATGATCATCGGCGGACTGGTCGAGATCGCGTTCGGTGTTAATGCCGAGGGCAAACCCCTGGAGGAAATCGCCGCACCACTCAGCAAGGTCGACTCCTAGCGATGGCTGTCACGGCCGCCAGCGGTATCCCGGTTTCAGCCCGGCACCGCGCCGGCGCCTGAGCCGCCCCAGCATGCCGAGCGACAGTTGGTGCCGCTCGGAGCGCTATCCGGTGGCAGCTCGGTAGACGATTAGCCGCTGCCGGTGCTTGCCCTGGGTAAAGCCGGATTCGGCGGTGGCCACCTCGCCGTCGACGGACAGCCAGATGGGCTGGCCGTCGGCCGGGCTGACATCGACAGATCCGGCCAGCCACGAGTAGTAGACCCGGCAGCGGCTCAGCGTGCCGGTCAGCACCGCGGCCACCAGGCGGGACCTGGCCAGCCGCCGGGCCTCGACGATACGGACATCGAGGCGGCCGTCGGAGAGATCCGGGCGGTAGGCGGGGGCCATCCCCTGGGGCTCGTACCGGCAATTGCCGGCGAAATACAGCCACAGCCGCCGGCGCCTGCCGTCCAGGATCAGCTCGTGCGGCCGGCTACGGCGCAGTACCTTGATGAGCCCGACGACCTCCGCCGCGTGCTTGCCTAGCCCGCGCCTGCCCAGCAGGCCCTCGAGCTCTTGCCTGGCCTGCACGAGGTCCACGTACACGCCCGTGCTCGACGTATTGACAAACGGCCGGCCCGCCGCGATGCCGACGTCGACCAGCACCGCCTCGCCAGCCCGCAGTGCGGCCACAGCGTCGCGGGCGGACCGGAGCCCCAGGTCGGCGGCGAAGTGGTTGAACGTGCCGGCCGGAATCACCAGCAGCGGCAAGCCGGTTTCCAGCGCGATCGCCGCCCCGGTGCGAACGGTGCCGTCGCCGCCCGCCACCCCGAGTATCCGTGCTCCCGCCGCAGCGAGGCGCAACTGTGCCGCGAAGTCCTGGTCGGCGTCCGTCTCGATCACCGTGGCCTTGGGAAGTTCCGCCGCCAGCCAACTGGCCAGCCTCGACGAGGCCGTCCCCGCTGAGGTGTTCACCAGCAGGGCCAGGTCTTCCCCGGCCGGGGCGGCGGGTGCCTGCCGGCGCGGCCGGATCGCCATGGCGGGCATCAGCGGCCGCCGCGGCCACCAGCGCAAGGTCATCACACCAGCCATGGCCCCGATGGCGGTCCCGGCGAGCACATCCGACGGGTAGTGCACTCCCGTCGCTACCCGGGACGCACTCACCGCCGCGGCAAGGGCGATGGCGGGCCCGGCCAGGGACGGTTTCTCGATCGCGACGCCGGTGGCGAACGCCGCGGCGTTCGCAGCGTGCCCGGAAGGGAAGGACGGGCTCGACGGCCGTGGCAGCCGCCTGGCGGCGGGAACCTGGACATCGGGACGGCGGCGACCGGACAGGCCCTTAGCGACAACGTTGGCCGTCACGCTGGCCGCCGCCAGGCCGCCCAGGCCCCGCCACGCGGCCCGCCGGGCCCACCGGTCGCCGGTGGCCCACCCTGTGGCCCATAGGGCGCCGGCCAGCACGATCCACAGAACGCCGCGGTCGGCCAGCCGCGGCACTGTGGGCATGACGCGATCAAGCGTCCGGGAATCCGTCTCCGCAATGCGCTGAGCGGCGGCCAGGTCGGCCGCCGCGAACCGGCGTCTGGGGCGTGGCTTCCTGCTCAGGCCTGGCTCCCGGTAGCCTGGCTCCCGGCCGGGGCCGGTGACTGCTCCCAGGTCGGTGCGGACGGGTCGTCCCCGTGCAGGGCCTTCATCAGCTCCTGCTCCTGCTCGCGGCTGAGCGAGGTCCGCAGCACCGTCCCGCCGTAGGGCCGCAGCGCTTCCTCGAACTTGTCCGGGGTGACCTTGCGGGCGATCACCAGTATCGCCGAGGTCCCGGGCTGCACCAGATCCTGAACGCGCTGCCTGAAGTCCTCCTTGATGCCGAGATCCCCGGCCGCGCCAAGCGCCGCCCCCATGATCCCTCCTGCCACGCCGACCAGCGGCGCGATCGGCCACAGGAATATCAGTCCGATCAGCACGCCCCAGAAGAAGCCACTCAAGGTGCCCCAGGCCACCGCGTGATGGGCCGGCGTCGTGACGCGCAGCTTGCCGTTCTTGTCGCGCCTGATGATGGCAGCATCCTCCAGCTCCACCACAAGGTCGTTCTGTAGTTTTACGAGCTCTTCCCAGACTTGCTGGGCCCTGTTCTCGTCCGGGTAACCGATGACGATCAAGTCACTCATGGGACCTCCTCTGACAGGCAGAACCGCTCGCACTCCGGCTTACACGGACAGCGTCGCCGTGGGGATGGCCGCGCACATCCTCCGGCCGGGTAGTTAGCCGCCTGCGGCGCGGCCCTGCGGGGGGCACCGGCCGGCGTGAGCCGAGGACTACCAACATGGTGGATGTGGCCGTCTGCGCAGGCGGGGAGCCTGGCACTAGGCACGCGGTGCGATCGTGCTGGCCGCCGGGCCAAACGCGCGCCGCACAGCCGAGGTACCCGACAGTCTCAGCGATAGGAGGCCAGCCATGGCATCGCTCCCGGTCCGCCGAAGCGGGCGCAACCAGACCCTCATGAACCCGACCCGTGAGTTCGAGGACATCTATGACCGCATGGGCCAGCTGATGAACTTCGCTTTCGGCGGCCTGACCCCCGTCGCGGCACTGGCCGACATGCCGTGGGCCCCGCTAGGCGACGTGTCCGAAACCGACGACGCCTACATCGTTCGCGTGGAACTCCCCGGCGTGAACAAGGACCAGGTCGACGTGCAGCTCCAGGGCGGAGAACTGGTCGTCACCGGCGAGATCCCGGAGGATTCCGGAAAGGGCCGCCGCCACCGCAGCTCGCGCCGCACCGGCCGGTTCGAGTTCCGCGCCTTCCTGCCCGGCGACGTCAACCCCGAGGGGGTAACTGCGCAGCTCTCCGACGGGGTTCTGACGGTCACCGTGCCCAAGGCCGAGACCGCCAAGCCGCGCAAGATCGAGATCACTGGCTGACTTTGCCGGTTTCCGCGTGCTCCCGGAGCAGCGTACGGCGCCGGGAGCATGCGGCCCACCCGTTCGGCGAGGCCGCGGTGGCCTGAGCACCGAGGCGCGCAGACCTAACAGGAGGCAGTGATGGCAGTTGCAGTCGGCATCGATCTCGGCACCACCAACTCCGTGATCTCAGCGACGGTGGCGGGCCAGCCGACGGTGATACCGAACGCCGAGGGATCACGGACGACCCCCTCGGTGGTGGCCTTTACCCCGCAGGGCGAGCGCCTGGTCGGCCAGCTCGCCCGCCGGCAGGCGATCTTGAATCCGAAGGGGACGATCTATTCCGCTAAGCGGTTCATCGGGCGACGCTATGACGAGGTCAGCAGCGAGCTGAACGCCGTATCATTCGACGTCGTCCCCGGGCCCGACAGCGCGGTGCGGTTCAAGATCCAGGGCCGGCTGTACGCGCCCGAGGAAATCTCCGCGCTCGTGCTCCGCAAGCTCGTCGAAGACGCGGCGAAATTCCTCGGCGAGAAGATCACCGAGGCCGTCATCACGGTGCCGGCTTACTTCAACGACGCGCAGCGCCAGGCGACCAGGGACGCTGGCCGCATCGCCGGGCTCGAGGTGCTCCGCATCATCAACGAGCCCACCGCCGCGGCGCTTGCCTACGGCCTGGACAAGAAGGGCAGCGAGACCGTCCTGGTCTACGACCTGGGCGGCGGAACCTTCGACGTGAGCATCCTCGACATCGGCGACGGCGTGGTCGAGGTGCGCGCCACCGCGGGTGACACCCACCTGGGCGGGGACGACTTCGACCGCCGCATCGTCGACTACCTGGCCGACCAGTTCCAGCGCGACAACGGCATCGACCTGCGGGCCGATCCGCAGGCGCTGCAGCGCCTGTTCGAGGCGGCCGAGAAGGCAAAGGTCGAGCTGTCCTCGGTGACCCAGACGACCATCAGCCTGCCGTTCATCACCGCCGATGCCTCGGGACCCAAGCACCTCAACACGACGATGATGCGCTCGACCTTCGAGCAGATCACTGCCGATCTCGTCGAGCGCACGACGGGACCCGTCCGGCAGGCCCTGGCCGACGCCAAGCTGACGGACGCCGATATCGACGAGGTCATCCTGGTCGGCGGCGCCACCCGGATTCCGGCCGTGCAGAACCTGGTACGGCGGCTGACGGGCGGCAAGGACCCGAACATGACCGTCAACCCGGACGAGGTCGTCGCCATCGGCGCGGCGGTGCAGGCGGCCGTGCTCAAGGGCGAGCTCAAGGACGTCCTGCTGCTCGACGTGACGCCGCTCTCGCTCGGCATCGAGACCCTCGGCGGGGTCATGACCAAGGTGATCGAGCGCAACACCACGATTCCGGCTCGCCGTACCGAGGTATTCAGCACGGCCGAAGACAATCAGCGCGCGGTCGACGTGGTGATCCTGCAAGGGGAGCGGGAACGCGCCGCGGACAACCGGGTCCTCGGCCGGTTCCGGCTGGAGAACATCAGGCCCGCCCCGCGTGGGGTGCCGCAGGTCGAGGTCACCTTCGACCTCGACGCGAACGGGATCCTGAACGTCTCGGCCCGGGACAAGGACACCGGGACCGAGCAGCGGATCACGATCAGCGAGAGCTCCAACCTGGACAAGTCCGAGGTGGAGCGGATGATCTCCGACGCCGAGCAGCACCGCGACGAGGACCGGCGGCTGCGCGAGGTGACCGATGCCCGCAACGAGCTCGACACCGTGGCCTACCAGGTGGAGCGCGTGCTGGCCGAGCGCGGCGACACGTTGCCCGTGCACGAGAAGGCCCGGGCCGAGAACCTGGTATCTGACGCCCGCCAGGCGCTCAAGGAAGACACGCCGATAGACCGGCTGCGGATCCTCACCGACGAGCTGAAGCAGGTCTACATGATCATCGGCGCGCCGCCGACCGGTCCCGAGCCGGAGGTCGAGCCGGAGCTCCCGCCCCGCGGTGGCGACGATGACGTGATCGACGCCGAATTCACGCCCAGTGAGTGAGAAAGCCGGTGAACCAGACGACTGGAAGCAGCACGGCGGGAAGCGGCGACGTGGGGCCAGATCCCGGCGCCGCCGCTCCGCCCGCCCCTCCGCACGATGCCACGGCCGCTGAGCTCGAGGCCCGAATCGTCGAGCTCGAGGCCCGGATCGCAGAGCAAGACGCCCGGATCGCCGAGCTTGAGGACCTGCGTATGCGCGCCCTAGCCGACCTCGACAACGTGCGCAAGAGATGTGCCGACCAGGTCAGCCGCGTCCAGGCAGAGACCAGGGCCGCCGTGGCCAGCGAATGGCTGCCCGTCGTGGACAACCTCGACCGCGCCCTGGCGCATTCCACGGCCGATCCGGCCTCCATCATCGATGGGATCAGGGCGGTCCGGGCTCAGGCCCTAGAGGTGCTGGCCCGCCTGGGTTTCCCCCGCCGTGACGACCGTGGCGCCAAGTTCGATCCGGCCAGGCACGAGGCTATCGCCTCCAGGCCAGACCCCGGTGCCGAGGACGGCTCGGTCGTCGAGGTCATCCGGCCGGCCTACGGCGAAGGAGACCACCAGCTGCGGCCGGCGCAGGTGGTAGTGGCCAGGGCGCGCTGATGGCCGACGGCGAGGACTTCTATCAGATCCTGGGTGTGTCGAGGGATGCCAGCCAGGACGAAATCCAGCGCGCCTACCGCAAGCTCGCCCGTACCTATCACCCGGACATCAACCGCGACCCAGGGGCGGAGGACCGGTTCAAGGAAGTCTCGGAGGCCTATGACGTCCTCTCCGATCCGCAGACCCGGCGCCGCTACGACGCCTTCGGGCGCGACTTCCGCCAGGTTCCCGAGGACGTAGACCCGGAGATGTGGCGGCGCAGCCGGGCCGGAGCCGGCGCCGGCGCCGGAGCTGGCCGGGCCCGGAGCGGTGGCGGAACCAGCGGGTTCGGCTTCAGCAGCGCCGACGGCGACATCGACATCGAGGATCTTCTGGGCGGTATCTTCGGCGGCCGTGGCGGCGGGTTCGGGTCCCGGCGGGGCTGGGGGCCGATCCCCGGCGCTGACCAGGAGGCCGAGATCGAGCTCACCGTCGAGGAGGCCTACCAGGGCGGCCGCCGGTCCATCACGCTGTCAGGTGGTGACGGGACCCGCCGGTCCTTCGAGGTTACGATCCCGCCTGGGGTAACGGACGGGCAGCGGATCCGGCTGGCCGGGCAGGGTGGTCGCGGCAGCGACGGGGCGCGTAACGGTGACCTATACCTCGTCGTGCGGATCGCTCCGCACCCGAGATACCGCCTCGAAGGCCGCGATCTCTACGTCGAGCTGCGGCTCGCGCCGTGGGAAGCCGCCCTCGGCACGTCGGTCGCCCTGGACACCCCCGGCGGCGAGGTCAAGGTCAAGGTCCCGGGCGGCACGTCCAGCGGCAAGCGGATCAGGCTGCGGGGCCGCGGCCTGCCCAATCCGAAAGGCAAGGCGGGCGATTTGTTCGCGGAGGCAAGGATCATGGTACCGGCCCGGCTCTCGCGCGCCGAGCGGCGGCTGTTCGAGCAGCTGGCCACTGAATCCAACTTCCATCCGAGGGCCCAGCAGTGAGGCACAGCCGTGAGTGAGGACACAGCAGTGACGTACGCCATGGTCCGCGCCACGCGGCTGAGCCTGGAGGAATTCGCCGTGGTGACGGGCCTGCACCCGGACCTGGTCCGCAAGCTCGTCGCCCTCGGACTGATCGATGCCCGCCGCGACTCAGCGGGCGAGCTCTGGTTCTCCCGGAGCCAGCTCGCGGCGGTGGCGCGGGTGCAGCGCCTGCGCGCGGGCTTCGCCCTCAACTACGCGGCCGTCGGGCTCGTCACCGACCTGCTCGACCGGATCGCGGTACTCGAAGCGGCCCTGCGCGGGGCCCGACGGCCAGGAAGGTAAACATGGACCCGAGCCACCTGACGCAGAAATCGCAGGAAGCACTGCACGACGCGCAGACCAAGGCGCTTCGCTTCGGGCACACCGAGGTAGACGGCGAGCACCTGCTGCTCGCGCTGCTGGACCAGTCCGAGGGCATCGCTCCCCGGCTGCTCGCCCAGGCCGGGGCGGATCCGGACCGGCTGCGGAAGGCATTGGAGGCTGAGCTCGCCAGGCGCCCCCGGGTCAGCGGCCCGGGCGTGAACCCGGGGCAGGTCAACATCACCCAGCGGCTCGCCCGCCTGCTCGACACCGCCGAGCAGGAGGCGCGCGGGCTCAAGGACGAGTACGTCTCGGTTGAGCACCTCATCCTGGCGCTGCTCGCGGAGGGCCCGACGACCTCGGCCGGCCGACTGCTGCAGCAGGAGGGCGTGACCAGGGACGGCTTCCTGCAGGCGCTCACGAAGATCCGCGGCAACCAGCGGGTCACCTCGGCCATGCCGGAGGTGGCCTATGAGGCCCTCGCCAAATACGGCCGGGACCTGGTCGCTGAGGCGGCCAGCGGCAAGCTCGACCCGGTCATCGGCCGCGACGCCGAGATCAGGCGGGTCATGCAGATCCTGTCCAGGAAGACCAAGAACAACCCGGTCCTGATCGGCGATCCCGGCGTGGGCAAGACCGCCATCGTGGAGGGCCTGGCGCAGCGGATCACCCGCGGTGACGTCCCCGAGGGCCTGCGCGACAAGACGATCTTCAGCCTCGACATGGGCGCCCTGGTGGCGGGGGCCAAGTACCGGGGCGAGTTCGAGGAGCGGCTCAAGGCCGTCCTGTCCGAGGTCACCGCGGCGGCCGGACGCATCCTGCTGTTCGTGGACGAGTTGCACAACGTGGTGGGCGCGGGAGCCGCCGAAGGCTCCATGGATGCGGGCAACATGCTCAAGCCGATGCTCGCCCGCGGCGAGCTGCACATGATCGGCGCGACGACGCTGGACGAGTACCGCAAGCGTATCGAGAAGGACGCGGCTCTTGAGCGCCGGTTCCAGCCCGTCATGGTCGACGAGCCGTCCGTGGAGGACGCCGTCTCGATCCTGCGCGGCCTGCGGGAGCGCTTTGAGGTCTTCCATGGCGTGAAGATCGCCGACAGCGCGCTGGTCACCGCGGTGACGCTCAGCCACCGTTACATTTCCGACCGGTTCCTGCCGGACAAGGCGATCGACCTGGTCGATGAGGCCTGCGCGATGATCCGCACCGAGATCGACTCGATGCCGGCCGAACTCGACGAGCTCACTCGTCGGGTGATGCGGCTGGAGATCGAGGAGGTCTCGCTGGCCAAGGAGAGCGACCAGGCGAGCAAGGCGCGCCTGGAGGACCTCCGCAAGGAACTGGCGGACCTGCGGGCGCAGGCCGACGCGCTGCGGGCTCAGTGGGAGGCCGAGCGCCAGGCGCTGCGCCGGGTGCAGGCGCTCCGCGAGCAGATCGAACAGGTGCGGCAGGAGGCCGAGCAGGCCGAGCGCGACTACGACCTGAACAAGGCGGCGGAGTTGCGCCTGGGCAAGCTGCCTGAGCTGCAGCGGCGGCTCGAGGCCGAGGAGGGGCGGCTCGCGGACAAGCAAGGCGGCACCCGGCTCCTGCGCGAGGTCGTGACCAGCGAGGAGATCGCCGCGATCGTCTCCCGCTGGACCGGTATCCCGGTCACCCGCCTGCAGGAGGGCGAACGGGAGAAGGTGCTCCGCCTCGACCAGATCCTGCACGAGCGGATCGTGGGCCAGGACGAAGCCGTCCGGCTCGTTGCTGACGCCATCATCCGGGCCAGGTCGGGGATCAAGGATCCGCGCCGGCCGATCGGGTCGTTCATCTTCCTCGGCCCCACCGGCGTCGGCAAGACCGAGCTGGCCAAGACGCTGGCGGCGGCGCTGTTCGACACCGAAGAGAACATGATCCGCATCGACATGAGCGAGTACCAGGAGCGCCACACCGTCAGCCGCCTGGTCGGCGCGCCGCCCGGATACGTCGGCTACGAGGAAGGCGGGCAGCTCACCGAGGCGGTCCGGCGCAAGCCCTACTCGGTCGTGCTGTTCGACGAGGTGGAGAAGGCGCACCCGGACGTCTTCAACACGCTGCTGCAGGTCCTGGACGACGGCAGGCTCACCGACGCCCAGGGCCGCACCGTCGACTTCCGCAACACGGTCATCATCATGACCTCCAACATCGGCTCGCAATACCTGGTCGCGGACGCGACGGCGGACGGTGAGATCAAGCCAGACGCGCGCGAGCGCGTGATGGCGGAGATGCGCGGATACTTCCGGCCCGAGTTCCTGAACCGCCTGGATGACATCGTGCTGTTCAAGCCCCTGACCCAGGCGGAGATCGAGCGCATCGTCGACCTCATGCTCGATGACCTGCGGGCCAGGCTCGGCGAGCGCCAGATGAAGCTGGAGGTCACCTCCGACGCCCGGCGCTTCATCGCCCAGCAGGGCTTTGACCCCATATACGGAGCGCGGCCGCTGCGCAGGTTCATCGGCCGGGAGGTCGAGACCCGGATCGGGCGCGCCCTGCTGTCCGGCGATGTCCTGGACGGCGCCGTCATCCGCATCGACTACGCCGACGGCGAGCTGACCGTCGGCTACGAAAACCCGGCGTGACCCATGGCGACCCAAGCCGTGTCCGCTGAGCTGGTCACCTGCCCGAACTGCGGGCGCAGGAACCGGGTCCCCGCCGCGGGCACGGGCATCCCGCGCTGTGGTAACTGCCACCGGCCGCTGCCCTGGATCGCCGACGCCGACGACGATTCGTTCGCCGAGATCGCCGAGGCCGCGTCCCTGCCCGTCGTCGTCGATCTGTGGGCGCCATGGTGCGGGCCGTGCCGCATGGTCAGCCCGGCGCTCGCGCAGGTCGCCACCGAGCTGGCCGGCCGGATCAAGCTGGTGAAGGTCAACGTGGACGACTCACCCAAGATCCAGCAGCGCTTCGCCGTGCAGGCCATCCCGACGCTGCTGGTGCTGCGGCAGGGGGAGGTGGTGGCGCGCCAGGCAGGCGCCGCGCCGGCCGCCCGCCTGCGGGCCTGGATTGAGGAGGCGATCAAGTAATGACGACAGCGCTGCGGGGGCATGCCCGTTCGGGAGACCGGCCATGACAGTGCTGCTCGATCGCTGGCAGTTCGGCGTCACGATCACTTATCACTTCCTCTTCGTCCCGCTCACCATCGGCTTGGCGTTCCTGGTGGCGATCATGCAGGTGCTGGCCTACCGGCGCAAGGACGCGGTCTGGGAGCGGCTCACCTGTTTCTTCGGCATGCTGTTCCTCATCAACTTCGCCATGGGCATCGTCACCGGCATCGTCCAGGAGTTCCAGTTCGGCATGAACTGGTCCAACTACTCGGTCTTCGTGGGCAACATCTTCGGCGCCCCGCTCGCCATGGAGGGGCTGCTGGCGTTCTTCCTGGAATCCACGTTCATCGGGTTGTGGCTGTTCGGCCGCAACCGGCTGCCGCCGCTGGTGCACACGCTCTCGATCTGCGTGGTGAGCCTGGGCACGGTCGTGTCCGCGTTCTTCATCCTCACCGCCAACGCCTGGATGCAGCACCCCGTCGGCTACCGCATCGTGGGGAACAAGGCGGAGCTCACCGACTTCTGGGCAGTGCTGCGGAACTCCACGCTGTGGGCCGAGTTCTCCCATACCGTGCTGGCCGCCTTCGTGACCGGCGCGATGGTCGTGCTCGGCGTCTCGGGATGGCAGCTGCTCAGGGGCGGAAACGCTGCGGCGTTCACCCGTTCGGCCAAATTGTCGGCCTGGGTGGCCCTGGTCTGCACCGTCCTGGTCATGGTCACCGGCGACATCCAGGCGAGGCTGATGGACACCCAGCAGCCGATGAAGATGGCTGCGGCCGAGGCGGTCTACCGTACCCAGAACGGCGCCAGCTTCTCGCTGCTCACCATCGGGAACCTGTCCGGCCAGCCGATCTTCCAGATCCGGATACCGCACCTGCTGAGCCTCATCGCCACCCTGTCGTGGAACGGCAGGGTCGATGGCATCACCCAGGTCCAGCAGGCCGAGGCGCTGCGCTACGGGCCGGGCAGTTACGTGCCGGTCCTGTGGGTCACGTACTGGAGCTTCCGCCTCATGGTCGGGTTCGGGTTCCTGATGCTGATCGTGTCCGCATGGGCGCTGTGGCGGTCCAGGCGCGGAGCCCAGAAGGCCTTCGAGCTCAGGCGCTGGACCCTCTGGCTGCTGGTGGCCTGCATCGTCACCCCGTTCCTGGCGAACACGTTCGGCTGGCTGTTCACCGAGATGGGACGCCAGCCCTGGATCGTGTACGGCCTGATGAAAACCGGGGCGGGGATCTCGCCCAGCGTCTCGGCCACCGACGTGGCCATCACCCTGGGCGGTTTCGTCCTGCTCTACACCGTGCTCGGAGCCATCGACGTGGTGCTCATGTTCCTGGCCGCCCGCGGCGGACTCGGCCCGGGCCACGAACAACCGCCGCCCGGGCAGCCGGGCGCCCCAGGCAAGCCGGCGGCCGAAGAACTCATCTACTGAGGAGACGGCAGTGAACGGACCGGTAGCGAGCCTGAACACCGCGTGGTTCGCGCTGATCGGCGTGCTGTGGACCGGTTACTTCGTGCTGGAGGGCTTCGACTTCGGCGTGGGCATGCTCAGCCTGGCCATCGGCCGCGACGAGGTGGACCGGCGCCTGGCCCGGAACGCCATCGGCCCCGTCTGGGACGGCAACGAGGTCTGGCTGATCGTCGCCGCCGGCGCGACCTTTGCCGCCTTTCCCGTCTGGTACGCCAGCATGTTCAGCGGCTTTTACCTCGCGCTGTTCATCGTGCTGGCCGCCCTGATCGTCCGAGGCGTCAGCTTCGAGTTCCGGAACAAGCGGGACAGCGCCCGCTGGCGGGCCGGCTGGGACTGGGCCATGGCCGCGGGCTGCCTGCTGCCCGCCTTCGGGTGGGGCGTGGCCTTTACCGACCTGGTCCACGGCCTGCGTCTGTCGTCGTCCGGGCTGTACCAGGGGAGCTTCTGGGGCCTGCTTGCCCCGGTGGCGATCGCCGGCGGACTGGCCAGCCTGGCGATGTTCGGCGCCCACGGCGCCACGTTTCTCGCGCTCAAGACGGTCGGGCCGCTCGCCGAGCGGGCGCGCAGGGTGGCGACGTGGCTCTCGCCCGTGGCCGGAGCGCTGGTGGCCGGCACCGCCGCGTGGCTCGCCGCCGGCGGGTCGCACGGCCCGGGCGCCCTGGGCGGCACCGTACCGGTCGTCCTGGCCGCCGTCTGCGGGCTGGCCTTCGCCGCGGCCGGCGCACTGGTCCTGGCCGGCTGGGACGGCCGGGCGTTCGGGCTGAGCGCACTGGGGATCGTGGCCGTCATGGCCGCGGTCTTCACCGCGCTCTTCCCCCGGGTGATGGTCTCGAGCGGTCCCGGCCCGTCGCTGACCATCTGGAGCGCGGCTTCGGCGCACGAGACCCTGCTCGTCATGACCGTGGTCGCGGCGATCTTCGTGCCGCTCGTGCTGGCCTACCAGGGCTGGACCTACTGGGTCTTCCGGCAGCGGCTGACCAGGCCGGCCGCGCAGCCCGGCCCTTCCTTCCCACCGGGCTGGCCGCGGCCGAGGACACCATTCGACTCGTCGGCGCCGGCGCCGGCGCCCGGCTCGCACCGTCACCGCCGGTAGAGCGGACGCGGTGCGTACCCGTCCCGACCGTGCAGGACCGCGGCTTCCACCCGGCGAGGTCCGGCGGCTGGTCGCCGTGGCCAGGCCGTGGCTGGCCGGTGCGGTCGCCGTCGGTGTCGGCCAGGCCGTGCTCCTGGTCGCGCAGGCCGATGTCCTCGCCCGCCTGCTCGCGGGCGCGCTCTACGGCGGGCTCTCCGGCCACGCGGTCGCGAGCGACAGCCTGCGGATCGCGCTGCTCGCCGTCGGCCGGGGGGTGCTCGGCTGGGCTTGGGAGGCGTGCACGGAGGCCGCCGCGCGGCGAGCCCGGGCAGCCACCCGGCGGCGGGCGCTGGCGACGGCCATCGGCCGGCCGGGGCCGGCCGGTTTGCCCGCCGATCAGCAGGACGACACTCCGGGGCCGGGTGGCCTGACGACATTGATCGGATACGGGATCGACGAGCTCGATCCCTTCGTGGGCCGAGTCCTGCCTGGCGTCGTCCTGGCCGTGGCCGTTCCGGCATTGCTGCTGGCCTGGATCGGCCATCTTGACCTGGGTTCGGTCGGCCTGGCGGGCGTGACGCTGGTGATCGCCTCGATGCTGGCCGGGCTGGTCGGGGCGGACACCGCGGTCGCGGTCCGCCGCCGGCTGACCAGCCTTGAGCGCCTCGGCGACCGCTTCGACGCACTGATCGAGGGCCTGCCGCTGCTGCGGGCCTTCGGGCGGGCCAGGGACCACGAGCGGGCCGTGGCGGCCTCGGGCGAAGAAGTGCGTGCGGCCACGCTGGGGACCCTGCGTGTTGCCCTGCTCGCCGGACTGGTCCTCGAGCTCCTGGCGGCCGTGGGCACCGCGCTGGTGGCCATCCGGCTCGGCCTGCGCCTCGATGACGGCCAGCGGATTCTGCCGCAGGCCCTGGCGGTGCTGATCCTCATCCCCGAGGTGTTCCTGCCGCTGCGCCGGCTGACGGCGGATTTCCATGCCGGTGCCGCCGGCCGGGCCGTGCTGGCGCGGCTCGGCGGCCGCACCGCCGCGGATCGCCCTCGCCGAGCCGGGGGCGAGCACGAGCCGGCCAGGGGCGAGCGCGAGCCGGTCGGCGGGGAGCGCGAGCCGGTCGGTGTCGTCCTCGAAGGGGTGAGCCTCACGGCCGAAGGCAGGAGCCTGCCGGTGCTGGACGGGATCGACCTGCGGGTCAGCCCGGGGGAGCGAGTATGCCTCGTCGGTGAGAGCGGTGCAGGCAAATCGAGCCTGCTCCGGGTGGTGGCGGGCCTCGTCCCCGTTTCGGCGGGCCGGTCGCGGCTGGAGAGCCCGGACCTGGTGGCCGGCCGCCTGCCGGCGCTGGGCTGGGTGCCGCAGCACCCGACCGTCCTGGCCGGGACCGTCCTGGACAACGTCGCGCTCGGCCGGCCCGGCGTCGACGAGCGCACCGCCCGCGCGGCCCTGGAAGCGGTGCAGCTCGGGTCGTGGCTGGGGTCCCTGCCGGACGGCCTGCGCACGCCGCTCAGCGGGCTCGACGCACCGCTCAGCCTGGGGGAGCGACGCAGGCTGGCCGTGGCCAGGAGCCTGGTCGGACCGTGCCCGCGGCTGTGGCTGCTTGACGAGCCGACGGCCGGCCTGGACCGGGCCGGCGCCCGGCGGCTGGTGACGGAACTCGGCCGGATCATCGACGGAGTGACGGCGATCATCGCCACTCACGACCCGTCGGCCATGACCCTCGGGCACCGGGTGATCGAGCTGTCCCGCGGTCGCGTACTCGGCCCGGACCTGCTCCGCCCGGGACCGGCGTCGGCCCTCGGGGTGCGCGCCCGATGACCTGGCGTCGCCTGCCCGGCCTGGACCGCCCCGCCCGGCGGCGGGTGCTCGTCGCCGTCGGGGTAGGCCTGGCCGGTGAGCTCGCAGCGCTGGGCCTGCTGGCGACCGGGGCGTGGCTGCTGCTGTCGGCCTCGCTCCGGCCGCCGATCCTGCTGCTCTCGATCGCCCTCGGCGCGGTGCAGTTGTTCTCGTTCCTGCGCGGTACCGCCCGTTACGTCGAGCGGCTCGCCAGTCACAACCTCGGGCTCGGCCTCCAGGCCGGGGTGCGGTCCTGGCTGTACCGCCGCCTGGAACAGCTCGTCCCGGCCGGGCTGCGGGGCGGGGACCGTGGCGATCTGCTGGCCCGGCTGATCGGTGACACCGAGGAAGCTCAGGATCTCGTGGTCCGGGCCGCCGTCCCGGTCCTGGCGGCCGTGGCCGCCTGGGTTGCCGCCGTCGTCACCGCCGCCGCCCTGTTGCCCGCGGCGGGCTGGGCCATCCTGGCGGCCGGGGTGCTCGCGGCGGCCGGCGTCACGGTCACGGTGATCCTCGTCGGCCGCCAGGCGGCGGCGCTTCCGGCCGCACGGGCCGCCGTCGGCTCGTGGGTGCTCGGGACCCTCACCAGTGCTGAGGAACTGGCCGCCCTCGGCGCCGGGGAATGGGCCCTCGCCCAGCTCGCCGAGCGTGAGCGAGCGCTCGGCGCCCGCACCAGGGCCGTCGCCGCCGCTGCCGGGCTTGGGCGGGGGGCTTGCGTACTCGCCGGGGGCGCCGGGGTGGCCGGGGTCACCTGGGCGGGCGCGGCGGCCCTGCGGGCCGGACGGATCGGCCCCGTCGAGCTCGGCGTACTGGCTTTCCTGGCCCTGGGGGTCGCCGGCCTGCTCCAGGGACTGCCCGACACGCTCGGCCGCCTGCCCGTCAGCCGGGCGTCCCTGGAGCGCCTGGCCGACCTCGGCGGCCTGCCGTGCCCCGTGGCTGAGCAGCCGCTGGGCCGCGAGCCCGGCCCGGCCCGGCACCCGCGCCCGCCCACCACCGTCGCCCTGCGGGGAGCGGTGGCGGCTTACCCGTACCGTCCCGATCCCGTGATCCGCGGACTGGACCTGGAGCTCGCCCCCGGCCGTCCGGTCGCGCTGGCCGGGCCGAGCGGCTCAGGCAAGACGCTGGTCGTCTTCACCCTGCTGCGATTCGCCGACCTGGCTGCAGGGGAGCTGACCATCGACGGTACCGAGGCGCGGGCCTGGCCGCCCGAGCAGGTCAGGGCCCTGCTCGCCTGGAGTCCCGAGCAGCCGGCGCTGTTCCCCGCCTCCGTCCGCGCCAACCTGCGCATCGGGGCGCCGCAGGCCACGGACGAGCAGATAACGGACCTCCTGCGGCAGCTCCGGCTCGGTCCGTGGCTGGACCGGCTCGAGTTCGGCCTCGATACCGTGCTCGCGCCGTGGGGCCACCCGGTCTCCGGCGGGGAACTGCAGCGCCTCAGCGTGGCCCGGGCCGTGCTGGCCGACCGCCCCGTCCTCCTGCTCGACGAACCCACCAGCCATCTCGACGCGGCCACCGCCGATGCCGTGCTCACGGCGGTCCTGGAGCGCGCGGCGGACCGCTCGGTGCTGTGGGTCACCCACCGGCCGGAGGAACTGGCCAGATTCCCTGAGGTCCTCAGCCTCAAGGCCCCCCTGGGCTGGGACTCCTGGTGAGGATGGGCTCTCGACTACGCCCCGTGGCGCTGGGCCTCGCAGCGCGGGTACGGACACCACGCCGACGCCGAGCGATACGCTGGCGTGCGCAGTCACCGGACGGCGCCCGACGTGCAGGGGCAGGTCCGTCAGGCAGATGGCGAGCTGCCATCCTTCGTCAAGCAGCCGCCCGCGCGCGACCTCAACTAGGTCTTCGTCGCTGCCTTCAGCCCCGGCCAGCAGCTCCTCCCGCACCACGAACTGCCACGAGAATCCGGTGAAACGCGCAGACAAAGCTGGCGGTGAGGGAAATGACCAGAACAGCTAGAACCGATGATCAGGGGCAGCGGGATCCGGCCCGGACCAGGCAGCCCGACTGGCTCGAACCCGAGCTGGCCACGCTCACCGCGGACAGGTTCTCCGACCCGGCCTGGATCTTCGAGCGCAAGTTCGATGGCGAGCGCTGCCTCGCGTTCAGGGCCGGCCAGCAACTGCGGCTGATGACCCGTAACCAGCAACAGGTCACCAGCACCTATCCCGAGATCGCCGATGCGCTGCGCGCCCAGGAGGCCAGTGACTTCATCGTGGACGGGGAGGTCGTGGCCTTCGACGGGGATCGGACCAGCTTTTCCCGGCTGCAGCGTCGGCTCGGGGTCAGTGATCCCGGGCCGGCGCTGCGCGCTGAGGTACCGGTGTACCTGTATGTGTTCGACCTGCTGTGGGCCGACGGCCGCGACGTACGGCCCTTGCCGCTGCGCGAGCGCAAGCGGCTGTTGCGCGGGCTGCTGTCGTTCCGCGACCCGCTGCGCTTCACCGAGCACCGGGACACCGACGGCGAGGCGTACTGGCGGGAGGCCTGCATCAAGGGCTGGGAAGGGATCATCGCCAAGCGGGCCGACTCGCCCTATCGACCCGGGCGCACCCGGGACTGGCTGAAGTTCAAGTGCGAGAACGCGCAGGAGTTCGTCATCGGCGGCTACACCGACCCGCGGGGATCCCGCACCGGGTTCGGCGCGTTGCTGCTCGGCTACTACGACAGCGACGGCAAGCTGAGATACGCCGGCAAGGTCGGCACCGGCTTCGATCGGCGCACCCTGACCAGCCTGCACGCGGCCCTGGCGGCCGATGAGAGACCGGAGCCGCCCTTCGAACCCGTCCGCGGCCTGCCCAGGTCGGGGGTGCACTGGGTGGAACCCCGGCTCGTCGCCCAGGTCGGCTTCACCGAATGGACGGCGGACGGGCAGCTGCGCCATCCCCGGTTCCAGGGCCTGCGGCGGGACAAGGACCCCGCCGACGTGGTGCGGGAAATGCCCTGAGAGCACCGGCGTCGCGGCCGTGGCCCGCGAAACACCGCCGGACGGCATATACCGCCCGACGCGGCCCGCACCATCGGCGCGCTCCTCGCCCTCCGCGACCACGTCATCGCACCGATCCTGGCCGGCGTCCAGATCCGCCGGCGCGACCACGTCCCGACCAGGCTGACTTTGGAGATCATGGAAGCTCAAGCGGCTAGCGGTCGTCACCGGCTTCCTTCTCGCCTGGGGACTGCTGGTCGGTCTCGCAAGGTCCAGGCGCCGTGTCAGGCACCTGAGAACATGATTCCGAACGGGCCTGGTCCGGGCCTTGCTGCGGATGCTCCTTCACCCATTGCCGGTAGACGGCTACCGCCGTTGGCAGGGTCGGGAAGATCCGCTGTTCGCCGATCTTCTGGGCGAGGCCGAAGGCCTGGAGGTCATCGAGGAGGTCCTGCTTGACCCGGGCAAGGGCGAATACGATTCCGCGACTGGTGAGTTCGGCCCGGACGGCCTCAACGGCCTCCAGTGCGGTGAAGTCGACCTCGACGATGGCTTCGGTGTTGAGGACGAACCAGCGGGTCGGCCCGGAGCCCTGGTCGGCTGCGGCCAGGGCCCGGCGGCGGAAGTCCTGCGCGTTGGCGAAGAACAACGGCGCGTCGTACCGGTACACCACCAGTCCAGGTATCAGTTCCGCCTGCGGGTAATCGTCCACGTCATGCATGCCGGGCAGCCCGGGCACCAGGCCCTGGATCGCGTCGTGCGGGTGGCCCACCCGCAGCAGTAGTTCCGCAACCGACAGGCCCACGGCCGCCAGCACCCCGTACAGAATGTTGAAGACCAGGACGCCCACGCACGCCGAAAGCGCCAGTACGAGCTCGCTGCTGCGGAAGGCAGCCAGCCGCCGGAACGCCCGGACATCGATCAGCCGCACGGCGGCGTAGATGACGAGAGCGCCGAGTGTGGCCAGCGGGAACGATGCGAGCACCGGGCGCGCGAACAGCAGGACGCCGAGGATCGAGACCAGTGCGGCCAGCGAATACGCCTGGGTGTGCGCCCCGGCGCTCATCGCGATAGCGGTCCTGCTGCCGCTGCTGCTGACCGGGAAGCCGCGCAGCAGGCCGGCTCCGGCATTCGACACGCCGAGGGCTAGGAGCTCCTGGTTGGCGTCGATGACCTCGCCGCCGCGCTCGAACGCCCGTGCGGTCAGCACGTCGTCGCTGAAGGCGACCAGGAGCACGCCCAGCGCGGGCAGCATCAGCTCCTGCACGTCACGCAGGGACATCACAGGGAGTCTCGGTGCCGGCAGGCCCGGCGGTATATACCCCACCAGCGCCACGCCGTGCCGTCCCAGGCCGAAGATCGCGCATGCGGCGGTGCTCAGGAGCACGGCGGTCAGTGGCCCGGGAAGCCGGGGCCACCGGGACTGGGCGATGAACAGGAACGCCAGCACAGCTGCGGCGATGATGACGTCACCCGGCCTGACCTGCGCCAGCCGGCCGGCGAACGAGACCACCTGGGCGATGAAGGTTTCCCCGGTGACCCGCACGCCGGTGAGCCGGCCGAGCTGCCCGGCCATCATGATGAACGCGACGCCGGTCAGGTAGCCCACAATCACAGGCCGCGACAGCAGGGCCGCGACGAAGCCCAGCCGCACCAGCCAGGCCAGCACCGCCAGCGCCCCGGTCAGCAGCGCTAGTGTCGCGGCCAGCGCCGCATACCGTGCCGGGTCGCCGGCCGCCAGCGGGCCGATCGCCACCGCGGTCATCAGTGCTGTCGTTGCGTCTGGACCCAGCGACACCAGCCGCGACGAGCCGAGCATCGCGTAGCAGGCCAGCGGCGGCAGAGCCGCCCACAGCCCGGTCACCGGCGGCAGCCCGGCAACGCCCGCGTACGCCATCACCTGGGGCACCAGGTACGCCGCTACGGTAACGCCGGCGATCAGGTCCCCGCGCAGCCACGACCGCCGGTACCCGCACAGCACGGCCAGGCCCGGCGACCGGAGCGGAAGCCACCGGTTATGCCCGCCGCCGCTGCCCATATTCGCACCCGCCTGCCTGCCGCGCAGCGTCCGGGGTCAGCGGTCTTCTACCACCCACGGCGGCTGCCAGCGCGGATGCCCCTTGACCAGAGACTCCGCCTCAGGGGGGCCCCATGATCCACGTGGGTAGGGGCGGACCTCAGGCGGGATGTCGAGCAGGGGCTGCACGATGCGCCAGGTTTCTTCGACGCTGTCCTGCCTGGCGAAGAGCTGGCGGTCACCGATGATCGCGGCGTGCAGTAGCCGCTCGTAGGGCTCCGCCGGCTCGCCGAGCTCGCGGGTGAATGACGTGTCCAGATGGACCGTGCGCCACGACTGGCTGGCCAGCGCAGACAGTTGCAGCCGCATGCCAGGGTCCGGGTCGATACGCAGGACGATCTGGTTGGGGTCGGCCCGGGTGAGCCGGGGGAGGAAGGATAGCCGCGGAGTGCGGTGCAGGAGCAGCCGCACCTCGGTGACCTGAACTGGCAGCGCCTTGCCGGCTCGGATGAAGATGGGTACGTCGGCCCAGCGCCAGTTGTCGATCTCCAGCCGCAGCGCCACGTATGTTTCGGTAGTGGAGCCCGGGGCAACACCAGGCGTGTCGGTGTACCCCTGATACTGGCCGCGCACATAGTGCTGCGGGTCGGCCGACGGCATTGCGCGGAACACTTCCGTCTTCTTGTTCTGGGTGTCGTCGGCACTGTCGCCGACCGGGGGGTCCATCGCGACCAGGGCGAGGACCTGCATCAGATGGTTCTGGACCACGTCGCGCAGGGCACCGACGGGGTCGTAGAAGGTGCCGCGGCCCTCGATGCCGAAGTCTTCGGCCATCGTGATCTGTATGCAGGAAACGCTCTTGCGGTCCCAGAGTTCGGCCAGCGCGAAGTTGGCGAACCGCAGGTACTCCAGCCCGATGACCGGTTCTTTGCCGAGAAAGTGGTCGACGCGCAGGATCTGGTCCTCGCGCACCACCCGGTGCAGCCGGGCGTTCAGTTCCCGTGCCGAGTTCAGGTCGTGGCCGAACGGTTTCTCGACGGCGACCCGGCCGTCGCGCACAAGCTTGGCCGATGCGAGGTTCTCTACGATGGGTCCGAACAGTGACGGGGGGACCTCCAGGTAATACAGCGGCCTCTGGCTACTGCCGACCTTTGCGGCGAGCTTGCGGTAAAGCGCGCCGTCCATAGTGTCACCGGACACGTAGGACATCCGGCGGGCGAGCCGGTCAAAGACTGCGTCGTCGAGTTTCTCGCCACTATCGACGATGGCCTCGCGGGCCAGTTTCACCAGCTGCGTGGTGGTGATCTCAGTGCCAGCCACTCCGATGATCGGGAATTCGAGCAGTTCGCGGCGCTCAAGGCGGTACAGCGCGCGAAAGGTCACCTTCCGGGCGAGATCACCGGTAATACCGAAGATCACCAGCACGTCCGCCGCGTCGCCGCCGTGATTTGTCATGCCCGCAGATCCCTGTCTTCCGCATGTGCGGCACCTAAGCCTCGGTTCCGCGTCGGGTTAGTGAACCCGGCACCGTCTGCCGCTGCCGTCCATGCTTGCGGCGACAGCCGCCCGTCACATCCCCCGTGTGGTCAGCTGTTGCGGCTGCGCTCTCGGCGTGAGCAAGAGGGCTTCCGTTGCCGCGACCGCGCTTTCACGGTCCCGGCGGCATCCGGCGGGCGGGTTCGCGCCCGGGCGGCTGGGTCGGCTCGGGCCGGTCGGGTAGCGGCGGATATCGCGGGTCTCCGCACAGCCATCGGTCAGCGTGGGCGGCTGTCCATGGTGGCCGATCTGCACCGGCGGCCCGTCGCCGGACAGCGTATAGGTGACCGTGCTGGGGGTGGCCTCCCACCTCCAGGTCCTGGCCGGTGACCGGCATGGGATGCACGGTAGCCGGCAGGTGTCCCAGGTCACGGGATACTCCTCGCTCGTCGGTGGCCGTGGCAGGCGGTAAATGGCTGGCTTGCCCGTCAGCGCATCCTGGAAAGCTGCTCGTGGCGGGAGCCGACGCGGGCCAGCAGGTCCTTCCAGGACGCCACGAACGCTTCGGCTCCCTCCTGCTGCAGCTCGTCGGCCAGGGACCCGGTGTCGATGCCGGCCTTCGCAAAGGCGGCGATTACCTCATCGGCGTCTCCGCCGTCGGCAGGCAGGAGCTCGCCCACCTCCCCGTGGTCGGCGAAGGCCTCCAGGGTGTGTTCGGGCATGGTGTTGACGGTCAGCGAGGCTGCTAGGGCGTTCACATACAGCACGTCGGAGGCCTCAGGATCCTTGACCGAGGTGGAGGCCCACAGCAGCCGCTGCGGCCGCGCGCCTTCGTTGGCCAGCCGCCCCCAGCGCGGGGAGTCCAGCAGCTCCCGGTAGGCCCGGTAGGCCTGCTTGGCCACGGCGATGCCCAGCCGGTCGCGCAGTTCCTCCGGTACCCGCCCAGCCACCGCCTTGTCCCACCGGGACACGAACAGCGAGGCGACCGAGGCCACGGCCGGGTTCTTACCCGCCTGGATCCGGCGCTCCACGCCACGTAGGTAGGCTTCGGCCGCTGCCTCATACTGTTCCGCCGAGAACAGCAGCGTCACGTTGACCGGGACCCTGGAATAGATGCATTCCTCAATGGCGGGCAGGCTCTCGGCGGTACCCGGGATCTTGATGAACAGGTTGCCCCGGGCGCCCTTGCGGCACAGGGCCGTGGCCTCCTCGATGGTGCTCTGCGCGTTGTGGGCCAGCAGCGGGGACACCTCCAGCGACACCCAGCCGTCCACCCCGTCGGTGCGCGCATAGATGGGGGCGAACTTATCTGCAGCCCGGCGCAGGTCGGCCAGGGCAAGCTCGAAGACCACCTCCTCGTCGGAGGCGCCGGTGGCCTTGCGGGCGGCGATATCGGCGTCGTAGTCCGTGCCCTCCTTGATCGCATTGTCAAGGATGGTCGGGTTGGAAGTGAGCCCGGTCACCGAGTACCTGGCGATGTAGCGATCCAGGATGCCTCTATCGAGCAGGGTTCGGGTGATGTTGTCCAGCCAGATGCTCTGGCCCGCGTCGTGCAGCGCCTGGGTCCGCTTCATGGCATTCTGCCTTCCTTCTGGTGCCTTGCGGATAACGTCGGGACGTGGCTCATTCCCGGCGCCAGCGGGCCAGCTGGTCCTTGGCCGCCTCGATCACATGGCCGGGCTCGAAGCCGAATCTGGTCTGGATCTGCTGGATGGGCGCAGTGCACGTAGCCGCCGCGGGCCAGGCCCGAGGCCGGGGCGTAACGGGCGCGGTCCAGCGTGGGCAGCAGCAGGCGGGACAGCACCAGCGCGGTCGGCTCATGCCGTAGCGGCAGGATGACCCGCCAGGCCTCGGTCACCTCGTTGGCGTCGGCGGGCCGGATGACCAGGATGCCGGGCATGGCCCGCAGCGAGGCGAGCTGCTCGATCGGCGAGGCGTGCCCGTTGGACAGGATGAACCGGTCCCGGTCCGGCCAGATCGGGTCAGCAGGGTCAAAGCGCAGATGCCGCTGCCACAGGCAGTAGGCCACCGGGGCCAGGGCCATCGGCGTGCCGGGATGGCCGGAGTTCGCAGCCTGCACGGCGCCCATGGACAGCGTGCGGATCGTGTCGATGCAGAGCCGGTCCAGGTCCCCGGTGATCTCGGCTACAGGCCGGTTTGCTTGGTCGGTCATGGTTTTTTCACGCTCCTAAGCCGGGGGCACTCCTGCTCGCCCGGGCCGGCGCGGGCCTGGGCTGCCCGCGCCGCAGCGGCGCGCAGGGCGGTCATGCAGGCCGACACGGGCCGGGCGCTACTGAAGATCGCCGAGCCGGCCACGGCGATGGTTGCTCCCGCGCCGAGCGCCTGGCCGATGGTGTCCTCGTGGATGCCCCCGTCCACCTCAAGATCCACGTTGGTGAGTCCGCTACTGGCCAGCAGGTCCGCGATCCGGCGCGTCTTGTCCAGGGTTGCGGGGATGAGTTCCTGGCCGCCGAAGCCGGGATCGACGGTCATGACCAGGATCAGGTCTACCTCGGTGAGGATCTCCTCGACCGCAGTCGGCGAGGTGGCCGGGTTCAGGGCCACTCCGGCGCTGGACCCTGTGGCCTGCACGGCCGAGATCGTGCGGTGCAACTGGCGGCAGGCTTCTGCGTGGACGGTCATGACGTCGGCCCCGGCGCGGGCGAAGCCAGCCAGGTGGCGGTCCGGATCGGTCATCATGAGGTGGCATTCCACCGTCCCCTTGGCGGCATGAACGATGGGCGCCAGTGCCGACACCGTCCCGGGGCCGAAACTGAGGTTGGGCACGAAGTGGCCGTCCATGATGTCCACGTGGATCCGCCTGGCTCCGGCGTCGATTGCGGTCGCGACCTGCTCGCCCAGCCGGGCGTAGTCGGCCGACAGGATAGACGGGGCGATCTCGATCGGGCTGGTCATGGCTGGGGTCGTTCCCTGTGCTCGACGCCGTCACAGGTGGCAATGATCAGGTCGCTGGCCAAGCCGCAGAACAGGCCCACCTCCGCTACCGCGGCCCGCTTCTCCGCCTCTTGCTCCCGCCAGGCTGAAGCCTGCTGGGCACCTGCAGCCCTCCTCACTTCCCAGACTCCCCGGGAAGCGGGTCGCGTCGGCCGCGAGAGCGGGCCTTCAGGGCCCGCCGCTTCAGGGCCCGCCGCTTCAGTGCCAGCCTTCTCATGTTCATTGCCAACGTCCCATGCCAGCTGCCTTCGGCAGCCTGAGAAACTCAGTCATCGGTCGAACTCACCGACCCACGTCGCTACCAGCCATGCTTGCGGGGCTAGACGCTAACGGGCATCCCCTGACCTGCTAGCGTTCTCCCGAGTGAGGCGCGGAAGGTCGAGATCGACTTGGACAGCGAGATCGTCAGGTTGAAGTACAGCGGGCTCTGCCGGGCCTGCCGGGCAGCTTCGATCCGCAGCTCGCGTTTGCGTTCGGCTTTGGCGTGCGGTTCGACTACTAGCAGCTGGGGCGGGGCGCTGCCTTAGTGTCCGTCCTGAAGAAGGCGGAGGATCATGCCCTCGTCGGGGTCCGAGCACGAGAACCTGCGTGTCGATGGGGCCCAGGTCGCGTCCGGGGTAGGTGGAGAGCTCCAGAACGGCGTCCCCGCCGGCACCGTCGCGTAGGCCGAACGGGACGCTGCGGGAGCTGTAGTTCAGCGCGATGAGGAATCGCCGATGGAGCGTGCCACGATTAGCTCGCGGACGGCCCACCCTTCATGCTTTCTGCCCTGGGCTAGGACATTAGCGGGGGCTTGTGGGAGATGGGTCGCCGCTCGGTGGGATAACCAAGTCAGGCCTAGCGTTCGCGGCATGAACCACGATTTGCGCCGACCGGCCTGGACTCACCCGATCTGGCGAGGGGTTGCCCGGCAGGCGGCACCGCGGGATTGCTCTCCCGGGTTCGTGGTCCTGACGGGTATTTCACCACCAGCGACGCAGCTTCTTGGCCGATGCGCGTTTCCAGACCTTCGGCCACCGGGAGCGCAATCTGGCCCGTTCTAGCCGCTCCGCCGCGATTAGTTCCCCAGCGGCGATGCATGCGGGAGATACACCGGCGCCCGCGTTGCGCAGCCACGCCTCGGCGACAACGGTGTCTTGGTGATCGCCGAGGATTTCCTGGACCGCGGCGACGGCCGCGGCGAACCGCCTGGCCTGGTGACCGCAGACCGGCGCGACGGCCTCGGCCGCGTAGCGGCATTGCTTGGCCCGGATGCGGACGGCGTGCCACTGAGGGTCGGGTGAGTGCTTTCTGAGGGCCCTGGCGGCACGTTTCAGCCGTCGCCAGGGTCGCCGGATCAAGCCGACGGCCAGATCGGCGGCCCGCTGGCCGGCCAGGCCGGGCGGCTCGGCGGCGATCGGCGGCCGCGCGGCGATGACCACGAGGGTGTCGAGCAGCTGGTCGTAGTCAGGGCTGCGGAGCTCCTGCAGGAGTGCGGAGCGAGCCTCGCGTGCCTGGTCGTCCAGGCGGTGAAGGAGCTGTCCGACGCCGGCGGCGTCCTGTTCGGGCAGTACCTCCGCCTTTGCCTTGAGACGGTCGGAGAGGACGTCGGTGTCGCGCGCAGCCCCCGCCTTGGCACCCAGCAGCCGCAGCCTGCCGCGCACCTCGCTGGCGGGCTCTGGGTCCAGGAGCGGGGCGAACGTGCGCAGGTCGGATCGGAGCCTGCGGGTGGCAACGCGGAACTGATGGACGTCTTCGGGATCCTCGCCGAGGCGAATCCCGGGGTCATGACGCAGAATCTGGGTGACCGACCGGGATGTGGCGTAACGGATGAGCGTACTGACGGTCGCATCGGCCCCTATTGGCGGCACGACGACATCGGGCGGCCCGGACGCTGGCTGGCCAAGTGCCCGGATCACCTTGGGGATGGGCGGCTCAGCCCGGCAGCCGGCTGCCACGAGCCTGCTGATCGCCGCACGCATCAGGCGGCGGCCGACTGGCCCCTGATCACAGAGTTCGATTTCGATCTCGCGGAAGCCTCCCGTCTGCTGTCCGCGTTCGCCGTAGACGGTGACTCTGTCGTCGGTGATCTCCGCTAGGCGCCCGCCATCGGGACCGCGGATCTCAACGGGCGTGCGGTCGGTCTTGAGACGGGCCACGCGGACAAGCGGACGGGACCGCGTGTACGCGCGGACCAGGTCGGCGGCCTCCGGCGGAACCCGGCCGGGTGCGCCGTCGAAGCTGACCTCGCGGCGGAGGAGCGCGGCGCCGGAACTGGCTTCGGGCAGTTTCACTGTCCACGGCGGCCCGTCCTCACCACAGCGGTAGCGAAGCGTGATCCCGTTCCGGACGAGACCAAAGTCGGCCGTGTCGTAGTAGGTGGCCTCAAGGTGGCGGTCGGGAAGCCGCCCCGCGGTCGCTGCCTTGACGAGGCCGCTCAGATCGGGCAGCCGCAGCTCGTCCGGCGCGATCAGCTTGGCTTCAAGTTCAGGTGGCATGGAGCCCCCAGCAGAGTCGGCGCTCACAGGATGCGCCGCCGCGGGTCATCAATCCCTCGCGGTCCAGCGCTGGCGTAAAGGAGTAGGGCACCATTATCACCCGTGACAATCAGGGCATCAGGCCCGCCCTCCCGCCGCGTGATCCGCCAGGGCGCAGCGCACTTCCCGCGGCAGATCCGCGGCTTGAAGGAAGCGCCCGGCGGTCGGTCTGCTCGCACATCGGGACAGTGACTGGTGTGTCCCGGACATGGGGTGATACTGGCTCCCGCCATGACTAAGCTTCGTGGCGGGCGGGGTCTAAACTATGCCTGACCGGCTGTTCCGGGACTGGGGGCCACCTAGGGGTCCAGGAAGGACAGGAGAATGGCCGCTCGGCGGGCCGTAGAAAAGCTGCTCGGCCGCCTGTCGCTCCCATGGTGACTACCGCGCAGGACTAACTGGCCCGAGGATGTGAGCGTCCGACTGTGCGGCGAGGCTATTCAAAGGCAGCCCCCGTCCCTGCACCTGCTCCCAGAACGCCCAGACGACGCGCGACGATCGCCGCGGCTCCCTCAGGCCTACCAGGCGTGCTCGCTGGCTCGATTACCTCGCCCATCCTCCGCCGGATCCGCAGGAAGGTCAGCCCGGGCAGGCAGACGAAGTTCGCCGGGTGAGCGCGCGGTATCAAGGCGGGAACGGGACACGTGCACAACTGGAGGACCCATGACCGGACCGGAACACTTCCTCCGCGCCGAGCAGCTAGCCGAGGAGGCGCATAACCGCCTCGGCAAAGGCGACGAGCAGGCAACTGCGGCCGTCTGGGCTGCCATCGCCCAGGTACACGCAACGCTCGCGGTCGCCGCGGCAATCGAAGCAGGCTCTGGCAGCCGGCCAAGGCCCGAATTGCCTGCACCCGACATCGGTCCGCTGCTGCCTGATCCCCGGCCTCGAGGCCCTGGCCTGCCGCCGTGGACTTAAGTCAGAACCTAAGGATATCGAGTTTAATCAAATCCACTATCATGACTGACCTAACTTTATCGACTCGAAATCGAAGGTAAGTTCAGCTATGACCCTGCATAGCCGCTAGCCGCTAGCCGCTCGTAACCCGCCCCACCCCGGCACCGCCACTGGGGTACACGCCGCGGCGCGTTGGGCCCGGAGTGCAACTCGCCCCCGCGCTCACCCGCATGCCCGCCAGCTCCCGCCACTTTGCATGCGTACACCTAAGACGTCGCGGCTTTCGCCGACGTCCGACTCCGATCACGAAAACGGCCCGGTTTTGACGAGCTTGCGCGCGGTCGCCTCATCGGTCGGACCCGTACCGAACGACGGGCACCACCGGGCAACCCCGCAAGCGCCGCACGCGGGCCTTCGGGCGTGACAGACACGACGACCGTGCCAGATCACCCGGTGGGAAGCCGCCGTCCACTCCCGGCGAGGCAGCAGCGCGGCGACATCGTGCTCGATCTTGTCCGGATCAGTCTGCCCGGTCCAGCCAAACCGTCGCGCTAGCCGGGCAAAATGGGTATCCACCACGATGCTCGGCTTGCCGAAGGCATCGCCGAGGACCACGTTGGCGGTCTTGCGGCCAACGCCCGGCAAGGTGACAAGCTCCTCCAGCGTGTCAGGAACTTCCCCGCCGAAGCGGTCGCACAGCGCCTGGCCGAGGCTGATGAGCGTCTTCGCCTTGGCACGGAAATACCCCGTAGGCTCAATCACCTTCTCGAGTTCAGCCTGGTCCGCGCCGGCGTAGTCGGCGGCAGTGCGGTACCGGGCGAACAGCACCCTGGTTACCTCGTTGACCCGCCGGTCCGTAGTCTGGGCGGACAGGATCGCCGCAACCAGCAGTTCGAGCGGAGACGTGAAATTAAGCTCGATACGCGCATCCGGGTACAGCCGGGCCAGCTCACGATTGATCCGGCGTGCTCGCCTAACCAGCGCGGTCCGCGACGGGGCAGCCTGGGCCACCGCCCCAGCCTAACCCCGGGCTTCGCCTTGGATCGCTGGCGGTATCCGCCGACCACGGTGCCGACCGGTCCGGAGAGCCGCTGGCCATCATGCTGCGGCGGGGAACGCCCGGCCGATACCGCCGCGGATCATGTCCACGCGGCCCGGCTCGCACTAGCCCACCTTCCCCGCGCCGCTGAACACGCCACCCCACCACGAATGCGCTGTAGCTCTCCCCGAATCAGCTGCGTGGAAATCGGCTTAGCGAACCCGCCAATTTACGAGATATGCCTCGGCAACGACCATGTCTTGATAATCGTCGAGGATGGCCTAGACCGCGGCGATGGCTGCCGCGAACCGGTCGGCCTGATGGCCGCAAACCGGTGCGACGGCGTTACCCTTGGCGTGGTGTCAGAGCTGCATCGTCGCTTCGATAGCGAGCCGACGGGCTCGGCGGATCCTCCCAGGTTTGGTTTGAGACCCTGCCTGCCCTATGACGTCGGGGCGGCCCCGGTACTTTTCCAGGATGCGGCCAGGACCGGCCGGCGTCCCTCGCCACGGTCAGCCAGGCGGCCGCGAACCTCTGACCGGTACTGTTAAGGCGGGTTGCCCCGGGGCAACCCGCCCTGGGAGCGCTCAGCATGGCCGAAGAGATCACCGTCGGTGGCATCACGGTGCCGCTTTCCCATCCGGATAAGGTCCTGTTCCCCGACGACGGGATCACCAAGAAGGACCTGGCCAGGTACTACGCCGACGTCGCCGGCCTGATGCTGCCCTGGCTGCGGGACCGGCCGATCACCATGGTCCGCTACCCCGACGGCCTCGGCGGCCAGCGGTTCTTCCAGAAGAACGCGCCCGCGTACTTCCCGGACTGGATCCGCCGCGTCGAGGTGCCCAAGGAGGGCGGCGCGGTCACCCATGCCGTCTGCGACCAGCCCGCCACCCTGGTGTACCTGGCCAACCAGGCCTGCATCGAGATTCATGCGTTCACCAGCCGCGCGGACAAGCTCGACGTACCCGATCAGATGGTGTTCGACTTCGATCCGCCGGACGACAAGCGGTTCGCGGACGTCCGGCGTGCCGCGCTGTGGGCGCGCGACCTGCTGGACGATGACCTCGGCCTGCCCAGCTTCGTCCGCACCAGCGGCGGTCGCGGACTGCACGTCCACGTGCCGCTGACCCGGCGGGCGGGCTTCGACGCGGTGCGGGAGTTCGCGCGCCGTGCGGCCGACGTGCTGGCCCGCAGGCACCCGGACGTCATCACCACCGAGCAGCGCAAGGATAAGCGGGAGATGCGCATCTACGCCGACGTCATGCGTAACGCCTACGCGCAGACGGTGGCGGCTAACTACGGCGTCCGGGCCCGCGCCCGCGCGCCGGTGGCCACCCCGCTGAGCTGGGCCGAGGTAGAGGACGACACGCTGGAGCCCGGCAAGTTCACGATCGTGACCATGCGGACCAGGCTGGGCGGCGGCAATGATCCCTGGACGGACTTCGATGGCTCCAGGCACGCCCTTGGCGAGGCGGAGAACCGCCTCGCCAAACTGGGCGCCTAGCCTTCCCTTCACAGCTCCGTCGGGTTCCCTGGCTCCGCTGGCCCGTCCGCCCTTTTCGTGCGCGGCTACTTCCTCCTCGATCGTCGGCGGGTCGTCCCGGCCCGTCCGCGCCCGGGACGACCGCCACCTGCGTGAAGCCCTCGTCGATGTACTGCTCGTTTGCGAACCGGTGCCAGCGGGTAGCGACAGCCGGATCAGTACAGGAGGTGAAGCATGGTGAGGAAGATGCGCGACATCATGTCGCCCACTCCGATATGCATGGCGCCGGGTGAATCGGTATCCGCGGCGGCCAAGGCCATGAAGCAGCACGGCATCGGCACGGTGCTGGTGCTGACCGACGGCAGGCTCAGCGGGCTGGTCACCGACCGGGACATCACAGTGCGGGTGCTCGCGGAGAACCGTGATCCGCTGACCACGCGGATCGGCGATATCTGCAGCAGCGAGCTGGTGGTGCTCGGTCCGGACGACGACGTGGAACACGCCACCCTGCTGATCCGCGAGCGCGCGGTGCGCCGCATCCCCATCCTGGCGGGCGCGACCCCGGTCGGCGTCGTGTCCATCGGCGACCTCGCGCTGGACAAAGACGCGACATCAGCCCTGTCCGGCATCTCGTCGCCCCCGCCGAACTCCTGATCAGGGGTAACCGGCATGGCGGGAAAGTCAGAATTGATCGTCAGGGAGCTACTCGACCGGCACGGGCGGCTGTACGCCGAGGACGCAGGCATTCGGCTCGCCGACCGGCCTGGGCCCCTGTACCAGCTGCTCGTGCTGGCCACGCTGCTGAGCGCGCCGATCCCGGCCGACACCGCGGTCGCGGCCGCCCGGGAGCTGTTCGCGGCCGGCTACCGCACCCCGAAGGCGATGAGCGAGGCCAGCTGGCAAGACCGGGTGGACGCGCTGGGCCGCGGCCACTACCGGCGCTATGACGAGCGCACCGCGACCATGCTCGGCGACGGCGCCGACCTGCTGTCCAGCAAATGGCATGGCGACCTGCGCAAGCTGCGTGATGAGTCCGGCGGCGATACGCGCGGCATCGTGTCGCGGCTCACCGGGTTTCCCGGGATGGGGCCCGTTGGTGCGAGCATCTTCCTGCGCGAGATCCAGGAGCTCTGGCCGGCCGTGGCCCCCTACGTGGATGCCAAGGTGACCAGCGGAGCGAACCGGGTGAGGCTGCCCGCCGACCGCGAGTCGCTGGCGGGGCTGCTGGCCGCCAGCGGCCAGCCCGCCCGGCTCGCCGCCGCGCTGGTACGCGTGTCGCGGAGCCAGCGGGCCTGACGTGTACGGGGCGTTCCCCCGATTGAGCGAGGCGCAGATCGAGGCTCTTGCGGCGCATGGCCATCGCCGACCCACGCACCCAGGCGAAGTGCTGTTCCGCGAGGGGGATCCCAGCTGCGACTTCTTCGTCATCCTCGCGGGGAAGGTGGCCATCGTGACGGGCTACGGCGGGGACGAGCACGTTATCAGCGTCCATGGCCCCGGCCGGTTCCTGGGCGAGCTCAGCCTGCTCACTCGACAGACCGTCTTCGTGACCGCCGTGATACGTGAGCCGGGCGAGGTGCTGGTTGTACCGGTGGAGCGTCTGCGTCACCTTGTCACCCTGGACCCGCTGCTCGGGGACCTGATTCTTCGTACTTACCTACTGCGCCGCTCCCTGCTGATCGAGCTCGGAACGGGCTTCCTGATCGTCGGCTCCCGCTACCTGCCCGACACTCGCCGGCTGCGCGAACTCGCCGCCCGCAACCGTCTGCCTCACCGGTTCATGACCTCGAACAGGACAAGGCGGCAGAGGCTCTGCTCCGTCGGCTGGGCGTCCCTCCGGAGGAGACGCCGGTGGTCATCTGGCGGACCACGTCCTGCGCAACCCCACGAACGCCGAGCTCGCGCATTGCTCGGTCTCCGGCGGCCCACCTCAGATACCACGGCGCAGGACTTGATCATCGTCGGAGCCGGTCCGGCTGGCCTCGCGGCAGCCGTCTATGGCGCGTCAGAGGGCCTGGCCACGGTCGTCCTCGAGGCCGTGGCGACAGGAGGCCAGGCGGGGACGTCCCCGCGAATCGAGAACTACCTCGGCTTCCCGGCCGGGATCTCAGGCGCAGAGCTCGCGGAACGAGCCGTCATCCGGGCCGAGAAATTTGGCGCGCAGACCATCGTCCCGGCCGGGGCGATCGGGCTCGAGGAAGGCGACGGCCGCTACGCCATCCGCCTGGACGACGGCACCTCCGTCGCCGGCCTGACGGTCCTGATCGCGACGGGCGCCCGCTACCGCAAGCTGGCGGTGCCCCGCCTGGAGGAATTCGAGGGGGTAAGTGTCTTCTACGCCGCCACCCCGGTGGAAGCCCGCGCTTGCATGGGCGGTCCGGTGGTCATCGTCGGAGGCGGCAACTCGACCGGCCAAGCGGCGCTGTACCTGGCCAGGCACGCGGCACGGGTATACCTGCTCATCCGCGGTGGTGACATCAGCCGAAGCATGTCTCGCTATCTGGCTGACCAGCTCCAGCGGAACCCCGGCGTGGAGATTCTGCACCACACCGAGATTCGCGAGCTCGTCACCGACGGCGAACTCCGCGGGGTCATCGCCGAGGACAACGAGACCGCGGAGCGCCGGACACTAGAAGCGCGCGCCCTATTCGTCTTTATTGGTGCCGGTCCGCAGGTCGGCTGGCTGGGAGATCAGCTCGCGTTGGACGACGACGGATTCGTCCTCACAGGCGCGATCCCCGCGGCCGGGAAAGGCACGAAGTGGCCGCCCGGCCGCGCTCCTTTTCTGCTCGAGACCAGCTGGCCTGGCGTCTTCGCAGTAGCTCCGGTCGAAGTAGATTGGGTCAATCGACTCCAGCGGCACGAACTCTTGCACCTCAATGTTCTTCGAGCTTGCCACCGGGAGGGACGCGAGATCGTCGTCGGTCAGGATCACCATCGCGCCGCCGGGCATCTCATAACCCTTGGCGACCTCGGTGTACGGCACCTCTTTGCCGTCGACCGAGCAGATCCGCTTGTCCTGGATCCGGCCGCCGTCGACGATATGGACCTGGCGGAAGGCGATGTTCTTGCTCTCGGTCGCCACGTACAGGTTGACCGGGATGGAAACCAGTCCGAAAGACACCGCCCCCTTCCACGTTGCTCGCATTACAATCACCTCCGGGCCCCGCCTTCCCACGCTACTTGCCGCCATGAGCGACAGCAGTCCAGGGGCCACCAAGCTGGCGTCTTGACGCCTGCTGGCAAAAGCGTCGTCGCGGTGAACGAGGCCGCCGGTACCGCGTCGGCGGGATTGACCGGGCGGCTCCGCCGTAACCTACCTGACGCAGAGTGACAGCTCGGCACTACCGCAGGGAAGTCCCAGGTTGCCATGATCATGCCGATCACCAGAAGGCTGCAGCTGGAAGCCGCCACCCTCCTGCCTTGCGGAGGATCGTCCTGACCAGCTCAAGCACGACCACGATATAGACACGCTGTTGACGGCCCGCATGATCGTCACTGCAGACTGCTCCCGCGAAGTGCCGGGTCCAGGTCGCGGACTCCGTTGACAAACACGACTACGGCGATCACGAGCAAGGCCACCGCGATGGCCATGCGCGTTGTATCGCGATCTAGATTAGCCATCGCGCCGCCCTTCCCCGCCCAGAAGGTGGCAACGGCAGTCCTTGGTCCAGGCCTTCGGCCTGTCGGAGCGCGGCCTGGACCGTTCCAGGCGCACCGAAGTGACCAGTGCTTCGGCCGCCACGCATGCGGGAGGAAGAGCGGCGCCCGTGTTGCGCAGCCATGCCTCGGCGACAACGGTGTCTTGGTGATCGCCGAGGATGTCCTGGACCGCGGCGACGGCTGTTGCGCGACCGGAGGGGCTCATGGGGCTCCAGAAAGGACAGGAGAGTGGCTCCGCCCCGGCGGGCCCCAGAAAGTTTGTTCCGCCGCCTAGTCGCTCCCATGGTGCCTGCCGTGCCAGGACTAACTGGCCTGAGGATGTGAGAGTCCTGCTGGGCGGCGAGGCTGTCAGAAACTTACCGAGCGGGCAGCCCGGCCGGCAGAACGTTCCCGAAGTCGCCCGATATAGCGCACCGGCCAGCCGCGGCAACTGCACCGGAACGTCGCACGAGTGCACAGTGAATGCGATCGTTTACGCCGGACGTGAAGCGTGGCTCTACCCACAGACCGGCTTAGCGCGACGGACACGGAGCTAACGTCCGTGGTCTTCTGGGCATCGGTCGATGGCGGATCGTGGGTCCCGATGCACTCCGGCTCCACACCCCTTGGCCGTTTCATCTGCAGCGGGTTTCGGCAACAGGAGGCAGGCATGACCGTCCGCGACGCTGGGGCCGTCGCGTGTCACGCTGGCCAAGGTCTGAGCTGAAAGGCGGGCCGCAATGCCGAAGGAAGAGACGTTCCGCGAGACCGGGGACGAGCGTGATCCGCATTATGGTCCGGAACCGCCGGGCTACCACAGCCCGCGTGGCGGTGGGCGGCGGTTCGTCGTTCAGAAGCATGCCGCGCGGCGGCTTCACTACGATTTCCGGCTCGAGGCGGACGGGGTGCTGAAGTCATGGGCGATGCCGAGGGGGCCCTCTGCTAACCCGCGGGACAAGCGGCTCGCTATACGGACGGAGGACCACCCGATCGAGTACGCGGACTTCGAAGGCACGATTCCCGAGGATCAGTACGGCGCCGGCACGGTCACCGTGTGGGATGCGGGGACTTACGACAACCTGACCAGGGACAATGCCGGGGCCGAAATCCCGGTCGCCGAGGCCGTCGAGCGCGGGCACCTGGCGGTGTTCCTGCACGGTCATAAGCTGATCGGCGGGTATGCCCTGACCCGGATCGGCCCGGCCGGCGGACGGGAACGCTGGCTGCTCGTGAAGGAGACCGATCGATACGCTGACAGAACGCGCGATCAGTCCGGAGCAAGCCGGTATCGGTGATGCCGGGCTGCCTCAACGACGAAGCGACCCCGTCAACGGGATGATCGGCGTGCTGCCGAGCGCCCCAGCAGCGTCCCTGAGCGCAAGGCTCATGATCCGGCCAGCCGCCCGCCTGGCTGGCTCTGAGCCTGCCGGGCGGGACGGGTTGGCTCTGCCATCGTGGGCTTGGGTGGCGCGCGAGAGAATCGTGGAGTGACCGAGCCCGGCGCCTCCGCCGCGCGGTTTTCCCTGGGGACGGTGTGGACGCAGAATCTGCAGACGCCGCTTCGCCGGTTCCTGCGTACCGAGACCGGCAGCGCGGTTGTCCTGCTTGCCGCCACGCTGGCGGCGCTGGCCTGGGCGAACATTGACCCGTCCGGATATGCGACCACATGGCGCACCGAGCTGGTGATCCGGTCCGGCACGATCGGCCTGGCCGCTAGCTGGCAGGGCTGGGTGAATTCCGGGCTGATGGCGTTCTTCTTTCTCGTGGCCGGCCTGGAGGCGCGCCGCGAGTTCGACATGGGCGAACTGCGCGAGCGGCGGCGGCTGGCGCTGCCGCTGGCGGTCGCGCTGGGCGGGATGGTCGTACCCATCGCTATCTACCTGGCCATCAATGCCGGACGCTCGTCGGCGTCCGGCTGGGGCGCGGCCATGTCCACGGACACGGCCTTCGCGCTAGGCGCGCTGGCGCTGGCCGGCCCGGGCGTGCCGGACCGGGTGCGGACCTACCTGCTCACGTTCGCGCTTGTCGATGACGTGGCGGGGATCGCGATCATCGCGCTGGCCTATAGCAGCCACATTGACCTGGCCGCGCTGGGTGTCGGCGTCGCCATCCTCGGCGCGGTGATCGTGGCACGCCAGCAGGGTGTCCGCAACGGCGCAGCCTACCTACTGCTGGGGGTGGCGGCCTGGATCGCGTTCTTTGAGTCCGGCGTCGATCCGGTGGTGGTCGGCTTGGTGATGGGCCTGCTCGCGGTCGCCTACCCTGTTGCGCGCAGTGACCTGGAGCGGGCCTATGAATCGTTCCGGCTGTTCCGTGAGCAGCCGGTCCCGGAACTGGCCCGCGAGGCACGGGAGAGGGTGCGGCTGGCGATCTCGCCGAACGACCGGCTGCAGCAGCTGTTCCATCCCTGGACGAGCTACCTGATCGTGCCGCTGTTCGCCCTGGCGAACGCGGGGATCACGATCAGCGGGAGCTTCCTTGCCCACGCCTATACCTCGCCGGTCACGCTCGGGATCTTGCTCGGCTATGTGGCGGGCAAGCCGGCCGGCACCGTCGGCGCGGCCTGGCTGCTGGCCCGGGTCAGCCGCGGCCGCATCCGCCCGCCGGTCGGCTGGGCCGCGGTCACCGGCGCCGGAGCCATCGCGGGCATCGGCTTCACCGTGTCCCTGCTGATCGCCTCGCTCGCCTTCCACGGCAGCCAGCTGGCCGAGGCGAAGGTGGGCATCGTGTCCGCCGCCGTGTGCGCATCGGCGCTCGGCTGGGTCGTCTTCCGGCTCACCGCGCTGCTGCCCGAACGGCTGCGGCTGCGCGCGCTGCTCGGCACCGCCGACACCATCATCGACCTGGTGGTACCCGTCGACCCCGAACGTGATCACGTCCGCGGCCCGGACCAGGCGCCGGTCACGCTCGTGGAGTACGGCGACTTCGAATGCCCCTACTGCGGCCAGGCCGAACCCGAGGTGCGGGAGCTCCTGGCCGACTACGGTGACCTGCGTTACATCTGGCGCCACCTGCCGCTCACCGACGTCCACCCGCACGCGCTGCTCGCAGCCGAGGGTGCTGAAGCCGCGGCCAGGCAGGGCAAGTTCTGGGAAATGCACGACCAGCTGCTTGACCACCAGGGCGCGCTGACAGCCAAAGACCTGATCCGCTATGCGGCCGAGCTCGGCCTGGACATCGAACAGTTCACCCGCGACCTGCGCGAACACGCAGGCGAAGCCAAGATCGCGGCAGACGTGGACTCCGCCGACCTGAGCGGCGTCTCCGGCACCCCCACGTTCTTCATCAACGGCAAGCGGCACCACGGCGCCTACGACATCAGCACACTCGCTGACGCGGTGCGGGCGGCCAGAGCACGGGCCCTGATCACCTCGCACGGCCAGCCCCGGCGCGCATCGCGATCAGCCAGATCTGGACGGCCAGCACCTTGACTGGCATCGAGCCGCTGCCAGCGCCTAACGGTGTACACGGATCATCGAGCGGTTGGGTAAGCACCGACAACAGAGCGTGATGCAGAAAGGGAGCATGACACCAGATGATTGAAGCTCAGCGCAAACCACGGCCGTGAAGTGGCTGCCAGTGATCTGAAGCCGCTCAAGGGGCAAGCCGCCCAGCTGTGCCGCAAGGCCGGAGCCGCCCCTCAGGCAATCCCGGCGTGGATCCAGACCGGCCGCGCCCGCAGGGCCGCCGCGAGGTGCCCGCCGTTCTCCGGCGGCCTGCGCTGCTTAGGCCTCCGTGCATGCCGTAGCTGATCTTCGTTTCTGATCTTGATCGGTCGTTTTGTCACCTAACCCTGGACTGCCTCTGCCGCCTTCTGACTTTGGCGTACGCGGCGTCCTTCCCTGGATCGTGATTATCTGGTCGGGGTCTGCGAGGGTCACTGCCCGAGCGACCGCTGGCTGCGGCCGGATCAGCACCATGCTCCCGCCCTGCCCTTTCAGGGTCCTGGCGACTAGCAACAGGAGTGCTATCGCCGCTGAATCGGCGAAGCGCAAGCCCGACACGTCAATCATCATCAGCTGCCGCGTGATTTCCGATAGCTGGGAGGTAATCACCCCGCTCAGCTGCGTGATCGTGCTGATATCCGCGACGCCGGACAACACGATCAGCGGCCCGGATGCCCCCGCCGCTACCGACGTTTGGAGCAAGCTCATGGCCCTAATACATACCAGCCGCTAAACGTACGCACTATCCCGACACGCACGACTGCCTGGCGCGGGAGGTGGAAAGGGCTGGTGGTGCAGGGGCCCGATTTAGTCGACCAGCGGGGCGACGGTAGTCCGGTGGGGGAGACGACGACTGCCAGCCCGAAGGGATATCCCGGCCAGGGTGCGGTCCCCGGCCGAGACGGCCGGGCGAGCCCGAGTCGGCGGGAGCCTTGAGGCTGCGACAGAGGCCGGGGTGGCGCGCGGCAGGCATCCTCTGGCATCCGCGATGCCAGCCGGTATGTCGGGCAGACGACGCATTTTGGGTCTGCCTGGGTGCCAGTCCCAGCCATATTTCTAGGCGGATCGCCAACCACAGCGCGGTGAAGACAGCCGCTCCGGTGGCAAAGAAGAACCACATCGTGCCACCAATTCCCCGGCACTGGTTCCTTGTCGGTAGTAACGGCAGGTACGTATGCGCAGCGCGGGACGCTGACGTAGCGTCGCCCCTGCACGTTCCGGCTAGCCTCACGCTGCAGGCCCTTGAGCACATCCCCGGCTTGGCTAGGGAGTTGCGTCCTTGCCAGTTCCCCGCGACAGTGACGGTCCTGAAGCGAGCGGCACGCCTGCCTATCGGCCGCCGCTCTATCCGGCCGGATCGGCGTCCGCGGCACGCCGTCGTCCCTGAGAACTAGCCACCCTAACGATGTGGGCTTGACTGTTACCGGCCAACCATGGGCAGATGCGCTGCGGGCGTGGACGAATGTGCATGCCGATACCGAGCGGCCCGCACCTGAGGCTGGGCGCTGGGGCGGGCGGTGGCAGCCCCTCGGCGCATCCGAAAAGATTGAGGAGGCGCGTCATGCGATTCTATCTGCTGGGTCGCCGGATGATTCTGGTTCCGGTGCTCAGCCTGGCGCTTGCCGCGGCGATGGCGGGGTGCAGCAGCAGTTCCAGTTCGTCGTCGGTTTCTCACACCGCGTCTGCGGCTGCGTCGACTGCGTCGGCGTCTGCTGCATCGACCGCATCAGCGGTTGCCCAGATCAAGGCGGACTGGGCGGCGTTCTTCAGCGGCACGACGCCGGCCGCGAAGAAGATCGCGCTGCTGCAGAACGGGCAGAAGTACGCCGCTATCATCCAGGCTCAGGCCGCGTCGGGCCTGGCGCAGTCGGCGTCGGCGAAGGTCACCGCGGTGCATGTGATCTCGGCGACGCAGGCGACGGTGACCTATGACATCTACCTCGGCGGCAAGCCCGCGCTGAGTAACCAGACCGGCACGGCGGTGTATCAGGACGGAACCTGGAAGGTGGGCGACGCCAGCTTCTGCCAGTTGCTGGCCCTGGAGAACGGCGGCAAGGCCCCGGCTGCATGCAGTTCGGCTGGCTGAGGCAGGGCTGCCGGGGTGGCTAGGTATGCCAGGACGGTCCCTGCTGACCGGCATGGCGGGGAGGGCGTCGTCCCACGGGGCGGCCGGGCGCTGGCGCTCGCGACGCTGTGCACGCTGCTCTTCCTGACGTTCCTGGACAACACGGTGGTCAGCGTAGCCCTGGGGGACGTGCAGACGAGCCTGAAGGCGGGCGTGACCGACCTGCAATGGGTCGTCGGCGCCTACGCCCTGACCTTCGCCAGCATCATGCTGGCCTGCGGGATGATCGGCGACGAACTCGGCCGCAAGAAGGTCATGCTGGCCGGGGCGGGGGTCTTCTGCGCCGGGTCGGTGCTGTGCGCGCTCGCGCCGAACGTCCAGACGCTCATCGCGGGCCGGGCGGTGATGGGCCTGGGCGCGGCCGCCAGC